>Ga0310345_10000304_pt1 | contig 84791 bp, 79 predicted proteins | sample HC15DNA20500_MG_FD_204667 | JGI IMG/M metagenome (GOLD analysis project Ga0310345, IMG submission 204667) | Marine microbial communities from station ALOHA, North Pacific Subtropical Gyre - HC15-DNA-20-500_MG | ecosystem: Environmental > Aquatic > Marine > Oceanic | place: Pacific Ocean: North... | reverse complement strand
CCAGCCACGTAGCCCAGCATGCCCTGGTCGCCGAAGTATTCCTTGGCCAGGTTGTCGGTCGACAGCGCAGCGGTGTGGTACGTCGGCAGCGTGATCAGGTGGTGGAAGATACCGGCTTCACGCGATGCATCGGCCTGGAACGTGCGGATCTTCTCGTCAGCGATCTTGGCCAGTTCGCTGTCGTCGTATTCCACGCTCATCAGCTGGGTGCGCTCGTATGCCGACACGTCCTTGCCCGCGGCCTTCATCGCGTCGTAGGCCTGCTGGCGGAAGTTCAGGGTCCAGTTGAACGACGGGCTGTTGTTGTACACCAGCTTGGCGTTCGGGATGACCTTGCGGATTTCGCTGACCATGCCACCGATCTGGGCGATATGCGGCTTTTCAGTTTCGATCCACAGCAGGTCGGCGCCGTTTTGCAGTGCGGTCACGCAATCCAGCACGCAGCGTGCTTCGCCCGTGCCGGCACGGAACTGGAACAGGTTGCTCGGCAGACGCTTCGGACGCAGCAGCTTGCCGTCGCGCTTGATGATGACATCACCGTTGCCCAGTTGGTCGGCCGACAGTTCCTCGCAATCCAGGAACGAGTTGTACTGGTCGCCCAGGTCGCCCGGGGTGGCGGTCACGGCGATCTGCTTGGTCAGGCCTGCGCCCAGCGAATCGGTACGGGCCACGATGACGCCGTCGTCCACGCCCAGTTCGAGGAAGGCGTAGCGGATCGCGCGGATCTTGGCCAGGAAGTCCTCGTGCGGCACGGTGACCTTGCCATCCTGGTGGCCGCACTGCTTCTCGTCGGACACCTGGTTTTCGATCTGGATGCAGCATGCACCGGCTTCGATGAACTGCTTGGCGAGCAGGTACGTCGCTTCGGCATTGCCGAAACCAGCGTCGATGTCGGCGATGATGGGCACCACGTGGGTGACGTGGTTGTCGATCTTTTCCTGGATGGCGGCCTTGGCGGCACCGGTAGCGGCATCCAGTTCGCGGAACAGGCCGCCCAGTTCACGCGCGTCAGCCTGGCGCAGGAACGTGTACAGCTCGCGAATCAGCGCGCTGACCGAGGTCTTTTCGTGCATCGACTGGTCCGGCAGCGGGCCGAACTCCGAGCGCAGCGCAGCGACCATCCAGCCCGACAGGTAGAGGTAGCGACGCTCGGTGCTCTTGAAGTGCTTCTTGATGGAAATCATCTTCTGCTGGCCGATGAAACCGTGCCAGCAACCCAGCGACTGGGTGTACTTGGAAGGATTCGCATCATAGGCGGCCATGTCGGCGCGCATGATCTTGGCGGTGTACTTGGCGATGTCCAGACCCGTCTTGAACTTGTTCTGGGCACGCATCCGAGCGGCATACTCGGGGTTGATGGCATTCCACGCGCTGCCGTGTTGCTCTTTCAAACCAGCAACTGCCTTGATGTCGTCTTGATACTGAGCCATACGAATTTCCTAAGAATGAAGCGTGTTTGAAGAAGTGTTTGCCTGTGCCGCTACGGGTGTCGAAGCAAGCAGCGTGGAAATAATTGTAGGGGGTTTTTGATGCATCGCGACAAGGTCTTATATAAGACATAAGAGTTAATTTATCCTTATATTTCAAAGAGATAAACTCCATTTTTTGCGATGTGGAACGAGTTTTCGGAGAACGAAAAGAACCCGGCGCTGGAATTTTCCCGAGATTTCGCAATATGAAATGTGCTTTCAGTTCCCGGGGAAAGGGTCGCCGCAGATGACTGGCGCACTGATATAGATGCATCTGGGTCCTTCAGACGCAGTTGAAGGACGGCGTCATGCGCCAGCGGAGATGTCGATGCTCCGTGCGAGAATCCTTGTGCTTGCCGATCAGAGCCACATGACGCGGCACTTCTCGAAGACATTCGGACTGACGCCAGGGCGCTGGCTGCAGGTCGCCGGGTACATGCAACGCGGCTGAGCACACCCACGATCGTTCAATACCGTCGCGCGGATCGTGCGTAAGCTCGAATCGTCAACATTTGAGCGGAGAGAACGATGCCCCAGGCCCCCAAACATCCCACCATGCATGCCGATCGTGGCCAGTGCCGGGCCATCGACCTGGTCGACAAGATCACGCTGATCGACGGTCACTGGCAACCGCGCGTCGTCGCTGAAATGAACGACTATCAGTTCAAGGTCGTGAAGGTCGAGGGCGAATTCCAGTGGCACCGCCATGCCGACACCGACGAAACCTTCATCGTCCTGGAAGGAGAACTGCGCATCGACTTCCGGGCGGGACCCACGGGCGACGGGTCGATCGTGCTGCGTGCCGGGCAGATGGCCGTGGTGCCGAAGGGCGTCGAGCACAAGCCCTGCGCGAACGCGGAAGTCAAACTGCTGCTGATCGAGCCGCGAGGCGTGGTGAACACGGGTGACGGTGCGACGGGCGAGCGTACAGTCGAGAACGACCAGTGGATTTGACGCCCCCCGGTCTCTGCCGGGGCGCTACGTTGTCGCAACGACGTCGCGACTACAGCCACCGCCAGATACCCGCCGCAATCCCGGCGAGCGGCAGATGGGCCCAGGTCGCCGCGAGCCAGACGATAAGCCCACCCAGAAGCGCGTGCGAGCCAAATCCGGCCGGCCGGGCCCGGCCGGCGACGATCGCCGCAAATGGCAGATAGCTCGTCTTGGCCTCCCAGTCCGGCCAACGGTCTGGCAGCAGCCGTTCCTTTTTCTGGTCCTGCAATGCGGCACCCACCAGGGCGAGCACGATCATTGCCAGCGCGACCACGATGTTCCTCGTCACCGGATACACAGCGATATGGCACACGCCCCAAAGCGCGAAGGCCCACATCATCGGATGACGCGTTACCGCAAACACGCCGCGCGCAGCCTCCGGGAAGGCGCCCGGGCGGCCAACTGTGGGCAACGCCGGATTTCGGATCAGGGATCCCATCAGCAGGATCGAGGCGATCAGCATGACCACCGTCACCACCGCCCAGATGCCGTCGCCAGCCACCCATAGCGGTGACGAGACCGGCGCTCGCTTGTAGGTCATCACCATCCACCCAAGCGTCAGGAAGGCGACCAGCGAATAGATGCCGAGAAACCCCTTTTCGCCGACCACGCGAACCAGCGGTCCCCGCAACGGATGGGACAGCAGGAAATGACTGCCCACAAAGGCGACTGACGCCACCACCACCGCACCAATGCTTCCCATTGCCCGCCTCCCACGATCTGGATGATTGGTTGACCGTATTGCAGTATGGTTGATGTCCACCGCGAGAGCATCAATGAGGAAAACTGCATGACCATCTCCGTCCGGACCGAGCGTCCCGAGGATGTTGAAACCATCGCCCAACTCACGGAAGCGGCGTTCAGGGACGAGCCCCACTCGAGCCACACCGAAGCCTTCATCATCAACGGCTTGCGTCGTGCCGGATGCCTGACGCTCTCGCTGGTAGCGGAGGATGAAAGCGGGGTCGTCGGCCACGTTGCAGCCTCGCCCGTCACCATTTCCTCCGGCGATTCGGGCTGGCATGGCATTGGGCCAGTCTCGGTATCGCCAGATCGGCAGCGCAGGGGCATTGGCTCGGTGCTGATGCTGGCGGCACTTGATGAATTGCGGCGCCTTGGCGGACGCGGTTGCGTCGTGCTGGGTGATCCGGCCTATTACGGCAGATTCGGCTTCCAGGCCGATTCCCGGCTGGTATTGCCCGGCGTACCGCAGGAGTATTTCCAGACCCTTGCCTTCGGGCCTGACGTGCCGGTGGGCACCGTGCGCTATCACGATGCATTCGACGCCACGGAGTAACCGTCGGCCGCGCCAATCTGGTGAATCGGGCCGCGTGCCGGCTGGCCCGAATCCTGCGTCACCTACGATAGAAGAGTAGAAGCGTTCAACCGCCCCGCCCTTTCCAGGCATCGGGGCGGCAGGAAATTGCTCTTGAGTTCCGTGTCCATCCCGGAAGTCGAGAGCCGCATTGCCGCGATATGCGTGTGTCTTGCTTCCGGGATGGACCGATCGGCCCACATTCCCGAACCAGGACACCCATGACCAACGCCACACTTCCCCTCCACGAGCTTGCCCGCGAATCACGCATGGGCGCCCACGGCTCCGAAACCGACACGCGCGAGATCCGCTGCATCGACCTGTCGGACTTCGACACCCGCAAGCCCGAGATTGCCGATCAGCTCTGGCGTGCCGCCACCGACATCGGCTTCTTCCAACTGCGGCACCACGGTATCGACCTGGCCGCCATACGGCAGGCTTTTGCCATGGCCGAGCAGTTCTTCGCACTGCCGGAGACGGTAAAAGCCCGGTATCCATTGCAGAAAGCCAACAACGCGGGCTGGGAATCGCGCGCGCAGGTAAGGCCATCCACCGGCACGCCGGACCAGAAGGAGTCCTATCAGATCACGCGCCCGCACATGGCGCCACTCTGGCCTTCGGAGGCCGAACTGCCCGGGTTCCGGCAGACGATGCTCGAGTTCGAGGCGCAATGCTGGAATGTGGGAATGAAAGTGCTGTCCTGCTTCGCCGACAGACTCGGCTTCGACACCGACTTCTTCTCGCGCGCGCATGACCCGGTCGCGCCGGATTACCAGAGCACGCTACGGCTGCTGCATTACTACGCGATTCCACCCGAGGCGCAGGACAAGCTCGACCTGTGGCGCGCCGGCGCCCATACCGATTTCGACTGCCTGACGCTGCTATTCCAGCGCGAAGGCCAGGGTGGTCTGCAGGTGTGTCCCGGCAAGGAGATGGATGCCCAGGCCTGGACCCCGATCGCGCCGATCGAGGACGTGGTCACCTGCAACATCGGGGACATGCTGATGCGCTGGAGCGACGACCGCCTGCCATCGAACTTCCATCGCGTCCGGAATCCCGCACCGGGAGAGTACATGGGCCCGCGCCACAGCCTTGCGTTCTTCTGCCAGGCCAACCGCGATACGGTGATCGAAGGGCCGTCGAAGCGGTATCCGGCGATTACGGCAGGTGATTTCCTTCGGCAAAGGGTCGCGGCGAACTTCAAGGCTTACTGATGTATTGATCCCGCCCGATCCCGCCCGCCCAACAAAAAACCCCGGGCCTTTCGGGCACGGGGTTTCAAGTCGCCCGGCGCCGAGCAATCGGCACCGGACTGACGACTACCAAAGATGCGGGCGATCAGGCCGCAGCGTCCTTCAGCTTCTTCAGCGGACGCACCTTGACCTTGACGCTGGCCGGCTTGGCCGGGAACCAACGCTCTTCGCCAGTGAACGGATCCTTGCCGAAGCGCTTCTTCTTGGCCGGCACTTGCTGTGCGGTCACCTTCAGCAGGCCCGGCAGCGTGAATTCGCCAGCACCCTTCTTGTTCAGTGCGCTGACGATGGTGTTTTCGAGGTGTGCCAGCACCGTCTTCACGGCCTTGGCTTCCAGTTGGGTCTGGGCTACCAGGTGAGCGACCAGGCTCGACTTGTTGAAGGTGTCCTTCAGCGGCTTCGGAGTCGGCGCGGCAGCGGCGGGAGCAGCCTTCTTGGCCGGAGCGGCCTTCTTGGCAGCAGCCTTCACAGGTGCCTTCACGGGTGCCTTGGGTGCCGCGGCCTTCTTGGCAGCGGGCTTGGTTGCGGTCTTCGCGGTCGGTTTCGCTTTGGTCGCCATGTCTATATACGAGAGTTGAAGATAGTGTGCCGGCCGATCGCAACGTTTGGCATGTTGCTGAACGTCAGTGCCGGTACGCACTGAATCATAGCGGAAACAGCCAGAAGTAAAGGGGTTTTCGTACATGCCGCAGGGCAAACCAAGTGAAAACCCCGTGTTTTGTAGCTGGTTTGCATCAGCAAACACGCTGCGGAGCGTTACGTCCCCCCACTTTCGCATTCCGCGAGCGTCGCGCGACGGCGCGTTTTCGGGTCATTCAATGCGCGTGCGCCAGCATCGCATCGCGCGTTTCACGCGCCAGGCCAAGCGCGAAAGCCGTCTCCGCGACGAGGAAAAGCGGCCCCACCAGCAGACCAACCAGATCGTCGACGAACGCCGGCTTGCGACCTTCGAAGTAATGCCCGACGAACTGGATGACCCAGCCCGCGACGAACAGACCGATGCCCGATGCCAGCCACCCGGCCGTCGGCAACGCTGCAAGCCATGCGCCGGCCCACACGAAAAACGCCAGAATCACGGCCATTACCACGCCGAAGGCGAACGACAGGCGCAGGTAAAACAGGCACGAAAGCGCGTAGACGATCATCGCCGGCGTCAGGTATCGAGCGCCGTCACCGAGCGGCAGCGCGGGCCGGCCAAGCAGCGCCGTCACGGCCAGGACGATCATCGGGATGCCGATGAAATGCGTCACGACATTGCGGGTATCACGGTGATAGGCAGCGTAGTTCGACAGGTGATCGATCAGGGTTTTCACGGGCGTCTCCGTAGTTTTTTATGCTTTGGCGCAAGGTTCGCATCGCGGCCGTTGCGGCCGTATAGTAGTCACGTCCCGTGCGATTCGGTAGCGTTCCCCCTTCCGTTCGAGCGCCCCCACTAATTTCCGCCAGCCCCCCCACCATGCTTGCCGCCGACGAAATCCCCGCTCTCCACCCCGACCAGTTGGCCGCCTGGCTGCGACGCATCGGCATCGCAGAGGTTCCCGACGCCCCTACGCTACCACTGCTGAACACGCTGATCGCGGCGCAACTCGCGCATATCCCGTTCGAGAATCTTGATGCCTTGCTCGGCCGCCGGGTGTCGATCGATCTGCCCTCGGTATTCGAAAAACTCGTCGTGCAGGGCCGCGGCGGCTACTGCTTCGAACAGAACACCCTGCTCTGCGCCGGCCTCAAGGCACTCGGTTATGCGGTGACGCCGCTTGCCGCGCGCGTGCGCTGGCATGTGCCGGAAGCCACGCCGACGGGGCTGTCGCACATGCTCCTGCGCGTGGAAGTGGCGCACGAAAGCTATATCGCCGATGTGGGCTTCGGCGGGCCGACGCCGGACCGCGCCCTGTCGCTATCGCTGCCGCAGGATGAAAACACGCCCTATCGCCTGCAACCCTCCCCGGCGAACGCGCTGACGGGTACGGGTTTTCACTGCCTGGATCTGATGGTGCCCGACATCAGCGACGACGCTTCGGGTTGGCAACCGATCTACCGTTTCGACCTGACCCCGCAGCCCTGGATCGATTTCATCCCGCGCAACTGGTACGTCTCCACGCATCCAGACAGCCACTTCACTCGTACGCTGATGGCCGCGCGTACCGACGGCGACACCCGGCTCGCGCTCGCCAATGGCAACCTGAGCGAACGCTCGCCCGACGGCAGCGTGCGAAAAACCGTGCTGGCGTCAGCCGACGCCGTGATCGACACGCTGGCTACGCGCTTCCAGATCCGGCTCGATCCCGCCTTGCGCGCCGCGCTGGCGGCACGGCTGCCAGCGGTGCTCGGATAGAGGCCCGGTCGCCATTCCGCGCAGCGGCACACGCCATGCATCGCGTGAATTGCCCGCAGAAAGTTTGCTGATACAGGCATCCTGGCACCGTTTTCGTTATGGACTGAGTCCTGGCGCCTGCCCATAATGTCCCGGCCAATCACCCATCCAGACAGCGGCAATGACCGCTGTCAAACAACAGGAGACGCCATGTCATTGTTCGATCTGTCGGGCAAGGTAGCCATCATTACCGGTTCTTCGCGCGGCATCGGCCGGGCCATCGCCGAGCAGCTTGCCATCCAGGGCGCGAAGGTCGTCGTCTCCTCGCGCAAGATCGAGGCCTGCCAGGAAGTCGTCGACGCCATCAACGCCAAGCACGGCGCGGGTACCGCGCTGGCCGTGGCCGCCAATATCTCGTCGAAGGATGCACTGCAGCATCTGGTGGACGAAACCAATCGCGTCTACGGCAAGGTCGACGTACTGGTCTGCAACGCGGCATCGAACCCCTACTACGGCCCGATGAGTGGCGTGAGCGACGAGCAGTTCCGCAAGGTGCTCGATAACAACGTGATCTCGAACCACTGGCTGATCCAGATGGTGGCGCCGCAGATGATCGAACGCCGCGAGGGCTCGATCATCATCGTGTCGTCGATCGGTGGCCTGCGCGGCTCGCCCACGATCGGTGTCTACAACGTGTCCAAGGCCGCCGATTTCCAGCTGGCCCGCAATCTGGCCGTGGAGTTCGGGCCGCACAATGTCCGCGTAAACTGCATTGCCCCGGGCCTGATCAAGACCGATTTCGCACGTGCCCTCTGGGAAGATCCGGTGCGTTACAAGCAATCCACCGAGAACGCGCCGCTGCGCCGCATCGGCGAACCGGTGGAAATCGCGGGCGCGGCCTGCTATCTGGCTTCTGCCGCCAGCACGTTCATGACGGGCCAGGCACTGGTTGTTGACGGGGGCGTTACCATCTGACGATTGTTTTTGCGGGAGGCCATGCATGTCGCAACAACCGCAGCAACAGCAGCACCAACAGCACACGCAGCAATCCCGGCCGCCGGAGGCCGGAGCCGGCCAATGGCCGGTCATGTCCCTGGCCGAAGCGCACGCCCGGCTGACCGCGCCGGGCGCGCCGTTCGAAACCGAGGCGCGTGTGATCCGGGGCATCCCGACCACGGTCTGGAAGAATGCGCCACCAACGCTGCGCGATCTTTTTTTGATCGCCGCAGCCTGGGGCGACAAGACCTTCGTGGTCTACGAAGAGGAGCGCGTCAGCTATCGCGCGTTCGCGCAGGCGTCCACGACACTGGCCCAGCAACTGGTACGCGACGGTATCCACAAGGGCGACCGCGTGGCCGTGGCCATGCGCAACTTGCCCGAGTGGCCGGTGGCGTTCTACGCGGCGATTCTCGCCGGCGCCATCGTCACCCCGCTCAATGCGTGGTGGACCGGTCCCGAGCTGGAATATGGTCTGGCCGATTCGGGAAGCCGCATTGCCATCGTCGATTACGAACGGCTGGATCGCATCACGGAGCATCTGGCAGCCTGCCCCGATCTCGAACGGATCTACGTCGTGCGCGCGCCAGCCAATGCAACCTTCGACGACCCGCGTATCGTGCCGCTGGCATCGGTGATCGGTGAATCGGATGCATGGCCGGCCCTCCCCTCGCAATCGCTCCCGGTCGTCCCGCTGGATCCTGACGATGACGTGACGATCTTCTATACGTCCGGCACCACGGGTAAGCCGAAAGGCGCCGTCGGCACGCACCGCAATGCCTGCACGGTGGCCGTGTGCGCGCAGTTCAGCCCGCTGCGCAACCTGCTGCGCCGTGGCGAGCCGGTGCCGGAACCGAATCCGGACGCCCCACAGAAAGGGGGATTGCTGGCGGTACCGTTCTTTCACGTCACCGGCTGCATGTCCATCCTGAATGGCACGCTCGCCACCGGCGGGAAGATCGTGCTGCTCTATCGCTGGGACACGCTGCGCGCCATGGAACTGATTCAGGCAGAGCGCTGCACCGGAGCGGGTGGCGTGCCGACCATCGCGTGGCAGATTCTGGAGCACCCTCAGCGCGGCGAGTTCGATCTGTCGTCGCTCGAGAACATGAACTACGGTGGGGCCCCCGCCTCACCAGAACTCGTGCGCCGGATCAAGGAGGTATTCCCACATGCCGCACCGGGCATTGGCTGGGGTATGACGGAAACGTCGGCCACGTTCACGAGCCACAGTGCCGAGGAATACGTCCATCGTCCCGACAGCGCCGGCCCGGCGCTGCCGATCTGCGAGATGAAGATCGACGACGGATTCGGCCGGGCACTACCGCCCGGCGAGGTCGGTGAGTTGCTGGTGCGCGGCGCCAATGTGGTCCACAGCTACTGGAACAAGCCCGAGGCAACCGCGAAGACCTTCGTCGACGGATGGCTGCACACCGGCGACGTGGCGCGTATCGACGAGGACGGATTCCTCTATATCGTCGACCGCATGAAGGACATGCTGATCCGTGGCGGCGAGAACATCTACTGCATCGAGGTGGAAAGCACGCTATACGATCATCCGGCCATCATGGATGCGGCGGTAGTAGGCATTCCGCACCGCACGCTGGGGGAGGAACCCGGCGCGGTGGTCAGCCTGAAGCCTGGCATGAAGGCAACCGAGGCCGAGCTGCAGGAGTTCGTGCGCGCGCGTCTGGCGGCCTTCAAGGTGCCGGTGCGCGTGATCGTGCTGGAGGAGATGCTGCCGCGGAATCCGAACGGGAAAATCCTGAAGTCGAACCTCAGGAAGCTGTTCGCGGCTTGATTGTCTGAGGTTACGCCCCCCCTCCCTCACGCGGGAGAGGGGGGGGAAAACCTCGGTGTCTGAATATCACTTCACCGGAATCGGCGTCCCCGCCGGCACCGGCACGGCAGTGACCGAGTTCTGCGGGCTGCCGGACACGATCCGATCCGAATACGTCAGATAAACCAGCGTATTGCGCTTGCGGTCCACCGCGCGCACCACGTGCAGCGTCTTGAACAGGATCGACATGCGCTCGGAGAACACATCCTCCTGCGCCTTCATCGGACCCTTGAACGTGATCGGCCCCACCTGGCGGCAGGCGATCGACGCCTCTGGCGGATCTTCGGCCATGCCGAACGTGCCCTTGATGCCGCCGGTCCGGGCGCGCGAGACGTAGCAGGTCACCCCGTCGACTTGCGGATCGTCGTAAGCCTCGATAACGACCTTGTCCGATCCCGTCATGCGGAAATTGGTGGAAACACTGCCGATTTCTTCAGCCTGTGCCGCGCAGGCAAGCATACCGAAGGCAAGGCCCGCGGCCATGCCGATACGAAGTCTGGTCATGTCGGGGTCAGGGCGTAGCGCCCTTGATTTCGTCGTGGCGACGTTCCATTTCCTGGCGCAGCGCGCGTCTCTGCTTGGCGGCTTCAAAACGCTGGCGCTCCACTTCGTCACGCGGCTGCAGCGGCGGCACCTCGGCCGGCGCACCATTGTCGTCGACGGCGACCATTGTGAAGTAGCAGCTATTGGTATGGCGCACGACCTTGCTGCGGATATTCTCGGTCACGACCTTGATACCGATCTCCATCGAGCTGCGGCCCGTAAAGTTGACGGCAGCCAGGAACGTCACGAGTTCGCCCACGTGGATCGGCTGGCGGAACATCACCTGGTCCACCGACAGCGTAACCACGTAGCGGCCGGCATAGCGGCTGGCGCAGGCGTAGGCCACCATATCGAGGTATTTCAGGATCGTGCCGCCGTGGACATTGCCGGAGAAATTGGCCATGTCCGGCGTCATCAGCACGGTCATGGAAAGCTGGTGGGACAAATCGTTCATCGCAGGAAATCCAGATTCGGGCATTCAGGCGCCGGCAGTGTAACTCGCCGCGTGCGTGAATGGGAGCCCGGCCCACCCCAGCCATGCAAGAAACTTCCGACAAAAGAAAAGCGGCCCCACAGGCCGCTTTCTTTGCTTCTCAGACGCGATGTGCTTACTTCTTCTTGTTCACAGCGTCCTTGAAACCCTGACCTGCCGAAAACTTCACAGTCTTGGCCGCAGGAATCTTGATCGTTTCGCCGGTGCGCGGATTACGACCGGTGCGGGCAGCACGTTTGCCCGAGCTGAAGCTGCCAAAACCCACCAGAGTGACAGAGTCGCCCTTGGCCACTGCCTTCTTGATACTGTCCAGCGCAGCGTTCAGCGCGCGCTCGGCGGCGGCGTTGCTGAGTTCTGCTTCCGCGGCGATGGCCGATACCAGTTCACCTTTATTCATGGCTGATTTCCCTTGTTGGTCGTCGTCACCGGACTTTTACCGCATGGCAGAAGTCCGATCGGCGCAGTCTAATCTGCCCTTTGTGCCTTGGGCAATCCCCAGTGGCACCAATGCAACGAAAACTGCCGGAAATCGTTCTGTGGCAAGACTTAGCGGGCGTTCTCCCCCTCTATTCCGAGAATCGAAACGTCACTTTTTGCGGCTGTCCGGCATACCGAATATCGCGCGTTGACATTCCCGGAGAAATTGCCGTACCCGTCACTGGAACACGCGCCCCCCATTTACCAGGTACCAATCCCCCGCAGACTCAACAGCGCCCAGTTCAGGTGCAATGCACCGTTTCGGGTCTGCTTTGACAACACAACGTGCGCCATCACGGCGCATTTGCACCTCATTCCCTCTTTTTGGGCGTTGGCATGCCACGACTCAGAGTGGCCCGAAACGCCATCCAAGTGCCACGCGCACTGAGTTTGCGCGGTTTTTCGGCGTTCATGCCCAGATCTGGAACGGCTTTTGCATACCCATGCTCCCATTTTGAGCATGGGGCAACGATGGACAACTTGAAAACCGGTACGGATGCAATGTTCATCCTGCTTGGCGCAATCCTGGTGCTAGCCATGCACGCGGGGTTCGCATTCCTGGAGCTTGGCACCGTCCGCAAGAAAAATCAGGTCAATGCCCTGGTCAAGATCCTGGTCGATTTCGCGGTCTCGACGATTTCATACTTTTTTATCGGTTATACGGTCGCCTACGGCGTGCAATTCATGTCCGGGGCAGATGTACTGGCGCAAAAAAGCGGCTATGAGCTGGTGAAGTTCTTCTTTCTGGCCACATTTGCGGCGGCCATCCCGGCGATTATCTCGGGCGGTATTGCCGAGCGCTCGCGATTTAACCCGCAACTGGCAGCTACATTCGTGCTGGTCGGTTTCGTCTACCCCTTCTTCGAAGGCATCGCGTGGAACAACCGATTCGGCATCCAGGACTGGATCGCCTCCGTGACCGGTGCGCCGTTCCATGATTTCGCCGGCTCGGTGGTGGTCCACGCTGTCGGCGGCTGGATCGCGCTGCCGGCGGTGCTGCTGCTGGGCGCGCGCCGCGGCCGCTATCAGAAGGATGGCCGCATCAGCGCGCACCCGCCCTCGAATATTCCGTTCCTCGCGCTGGGCGCCTGGGTACTGGCGGTGGGCTGGTTCGGCTTCAATGTGATGAGCGCGCAGACCGTCGACAAGATCAGCGGCCTTGTCGCCATCAACTCGCTGATGGCAATGGCGGGTGGCACGCTGGCCGCGTGGTGGGCCGGCCGCAACGATCCCGGCTTTGCGTATAACGGTCCCCTGGCAGGCCTGGTCGCCGTTTGCGCGGGCTCGGACCTGATGCATCCGCTGGGCGCGCTGATTACCGGTGCGGTTGCTGGCGTGCTGTTCGTTCATCTGTTTACGCTGGCGCAGAACAAGTGGCACATCGACGACGTGCTTGGTGTCTGGCCCCTGCACGGCCTGTGCGGCGCCTGGGGCGGCATCGCCGCAGGCATCTTCGGCAGCCACGCGCTTGGCGGCATTGGCGGCGTCTCGATCGTGGCCCAGTTCATCGGCACGACCATGGGGATCGTGATTGCGCTGGTGGGCGGCACCGTGGTCTACGGCACGCTGAAGAAGGTCGTCGGCATTCGCCTGGATGCCGAGGAGGAGTACAACGGCGCCGACCTGACGCTGCACCGCATCTCCGCCACACCGGAGCGTGAAACGAGCTGGTAATCGAAACGCTTGCGGTCTCGAATCGCCCCAAATAAAACGGCCGGAATCATCCGGCCGTTTTACTTTGTGTTCACAAAGATTAACTTGAACTTTGATCTCGACGCGCCCAATAATGCCCTTGGGCTCCCGAAGCAACGCCGACACAGGCGTGTCTTGCAGCCCTGGCACCATCCACACCGATTTGCGCAGATTCTGCAGTGCCTGATTTTCACTTTTCCATAAAGAATTGGAGCGTGCCCCTATGGATACTTCTTCGTTGCAAAGCATCCGCGATGTGATTTATGGCTATGCCACTGTTTTCGGCGTCAAGATCCTTGCCGCCCTCGCCTTCTGGGTGGTCGGCCGCTGGCTGATTCATTTCGTGGTGCGCATGGTCCAGAATTCGCTGGCCAGGCAAAAGGTAGACCCGACGCTGCTGCGCTACGTTGGCTCGATCGTTACCGTGACGCTGAATGTCGTGCTGGTCATCGGCATCCTCGGCTACTTCGGCATCCAGACTACGACGTTCGCGGCACTGATCGCCGCAGCCGGTGTTGCTATCGGTATGGCCTGGTCTGGCCTGATGTCGAACTTCGCGGCCGGCGCGTTCCTGGTGGTCCTGCGTCCGTTCAAGGTCGGAGATTTTGTATCCGTCGGTGGTGTCACCGGCACGGTGCGCGAGATCGGCCTGTTCTCCACCACGCTAGACACGCCTGACAACGTCATGACGGTCGTCGGCAACAACAAGATCTTCAGCGACACGATCCAGAATTTCTCGGCCAATGCGTTCCGCCGGGTCGATTTGAAGGCGCAACTTGCCGGGTCGACTGACGTGGCAGCCGCCACGGCTTTGCTCAAGGAAAAGATCGCGGCCATTCCGAACGTGCTGACCGAACCGCCCGTCGATGTCGAGATCCTGGAATTCACACTGGTTGGCCCGGTCCTGGCCGTCCGCCCCTACTGCCATACCGATCACTACTGGCAGGTCTATTTCGATACCAACCGCACGATTCGCGACAGCTTCGGCCAGGCGGGCTTCCAGGCGCCGATGCCGGCCCAGGTCGTGGTGATGCAGAACGCGCCGGCCGTATCGGTGGCATCGGGCGCGCCGGCAAACCAGGCGGCCTGAGCCTGATTGGGCCAGGCAAGCTCGGCGGGATCAGGTTGCGGATTGGGAGCGCTGCCGCATACCTGCCCGCCCGTAGAGACGCAGCACGACCGCGCCGCTGCCGCAGACCGCCATGACAACGGCCAGCGGCAGCGCGGTGCCATCGTGCCAGAGGCTGACCGCCGCGCCTGCCAGCGTGCCAAAGCCGAACTGCAACGTGCCCATCAGCGCCGAAGCCGTGCCGGCGCGATGACTCTGGTGGGATAGTGCCAAGGCCGAGGCGTTCGGCGTGATGCAGCCAAGGCCCGACAGGAATACGAAGAAGCAGACCAGCAGTACCGGAAGCGTTGTCCAGCCGATCAGGGCTGTGCCGGCCAGGACGAGACCTGCCACGCAAGGCGCGAACAGCGCCACGCGCAACACATCGTCAAGCGCGCGAGCGCGGACCAGGCGGGTATTGACCTGCGACATGCCGATCAGGCCAAACGCATTCGCCCCGAAAACAAAGCCGTAGTGGGAGGGATCGATGCCATGCAGTTCGATCAGCACAAACGGCGACCCCGCAATATAGGCGAACATGCCGCCCTGCACGCATCCCGCCGCCAGCGAATAGCCAAGAAATTCGCGATCGCGCAGCAACTCCCAGTAACTACGCAGCACTGCAACCGGATGCAGTGTCCGGCGGCGCTGCACGTCGAGCGACTCCTCCATGCGCGCGTGGACGAACCACAGCAGCAGCACCGCTGCGCCACAGTGAATCCAGAAGATCGCACGCCAGCCGGAAGCCGCCAGCACCGCGCCACCAATCAGCGGCGCCAGGATCGGCGCCAGGCCCATCACGAGCATCAGCGAGGAGTACGCCCGCGCCGACTCATGGGCTTCCATCCGGTCTCGAATCACCGCGCGCGAGACCACCAGGCCGGTACAGCCACCGAGCGCCTGCAGGAACCGCCAGAGCATCAACGAATCGACGGTCGACGCCATCGCACAGCCTGCGGCCGCCGCGCCATAGATCGTGAGTCCGACGTACAGCGGCGGCTTGCGGCCGAAGCGATCGCTGATCGGGCCGTAAAACGCCTGCCCTATCGCCAGCCCAACCAGAAACGTGCCGAGCGTCAGCTGCACCTGTCCGATGTCGGTATGCAGATCCGCTGCCAACGTCGGAAAGCTCGGCAGGTACATATCGATGGACAGCGGCGCGATGGCGGTCAGCGACGCGCAAATCAGAAGCCAGAGGGGAAAACGGGAGGACGATGGCACGCCCTTGGTCGACGTCATGAAAGGGTTCCGGAAACGCAAGGCGCAATTGTTGCACAGCCTGCAAATGCGCACCGGCCCACGCGTCGGGGAAGCAAGGATGTTGGCATCGATCGGCCGGCAACCCACCACCGGTGCGGAACATTGTTGGACTGGCTTTCACGCGCGCCGGGGTGGAGGGTACAATGCCTGCCTGTCGGCTCGGATGTTGCACCGACCACGCAGTCAGACGCATCGCGGGAGACGGATCACGGGAACCGTCCCCGGCACCGTTATCCTGCATGACCATACGATACAAGCCGTTAATTGCCTCGCTGAGCCTGGTTGCGATCGCAGCCCTGCCGCCGTTGCCCGCATGGGCCGCGCCGGGCAGGCCGACCGCGACGCTGGCTCCGTCTTCCGCGCCCGTGGCGGTGGACGAAGCCGACGCCCTGGCGAGAATGCTCAAGGGTGCCGCCACCGGCCAGAACACGGGCGCCGCCGGCGTGCCGGAGCTACTGCGCAATACCAATCGCCCTGACAGCGTGCTGGCGCGCGCCTGCCGCCAGCTCAACGATGCGCTGCCGATCGAGATCGACGGAGAGACTCGCCTGCGGCGCTGTCAGTCGGTTCCAGGCAAGCACATCCTGTTTCAGCTGGAACTGACCAACTACCGTGGCCCGATGCTCGACCTCGCCAGCTTCGAGGTCAACTACGCGGCACCGCTACAGCGCAACATCTGCGCCAATCGCGACGTCGAGATCCTGACCAAGCTCGGCATCAGCATGATGTTCCGCTACATGACTCGCAACGATCGCGGCGAGCGGCGGGTCGGCGACGTCTATATCAACGCCCCGATCTGCACCGCCGCGTTGCGATAACCCGTTTCAAACAAGTACCACACGCCAACATGCAGGCGGATTCGGCATCGGCCAGAGTTCCATCCTAGAACCGATGCTGCCGTGGTCGCTTCGCGCGAAGATGCCATGGAGTGTCAGGTCGCAGCCCGGGCGAATATGGCGCCACGGCATGGCTGGAAAGAGGCCGGTCTCCCCTTCGCATCCGGATGCTGGACAAACAAAAACGGCAGGCTTCAAAGCCTGCCGTTCTTGTTTCCAGCGATGCGTCCCTCAGGCCGCACGTGGACGCAATGGCAACACGTTCGGGGCCCGGCGCATCAGCACGCGCGTTTCCTTCCAGGCGCTGTCCGCCAGTGGCGAACCCCAAACCAGCTCATGCAGCCTGGCCAGCGCGAACGGATCGCCCAGCAACACATGCTTTTGCGCGGCCGAAAGCGACTTCGGCCCGTTCGTCAGCGCGTGCTGCACGAGCGCCGCGTGTTGCAGCCGTGCCGCCTCCGGCTGGATCTTGCGCGCGGTAGCGGTGGCGCACATCAGCGCGTTGGTCACCGGATCGACCACGGCATCAACGAATCCCGGCACCTCCTGTGCATTCTCCACGTGCTGCTGCGTCTCCACGATTTCGCGCGGCACGACCGTTTCCTCGGGAATCATGAACAGGCCCGCGCGACGCGCGGCTCGACCCAGTGAGACCCGCGACAGCATCACGGACAACGGAATCGACAGCGCGAGCGACCCGACGATTGGCAGCAGCCACCAGATGAAGCCCGGGCTGATCCAGTAGACGCCCGCGCCCCACACCAGCCCCAGCAGCGTATGCCAGCCGTGGCGACGGAATGCCTCGCCCCAGGTGGTTTCGGCGTCCTCGCGCGGTGGCGACTTCCACGAGATCCCCCAGCCGCTATAGGCTGCGATCACGAACTTGGTGTGGAACAGCATGCGCGTCGGTGCCAGCAGGGCCGACATCGTCATCTCCAGCAACATGCTAATGAACAGCCGCATCACACCGCCATACTGCTTGGCGTCCTTGAGCAGCAACAACACGCTGGCCAGCTTGGGCAGGAACAGCAGCGTAGCCGTGGCCGAGAACAGCGCGAGCGCCTTTTCCGGATGCCACTCCGGCCAGGTCGGGAACATCTGGTACGGCTTGGTGAAGTACTCGGGCGGCACCAGCGCGTGCTTGGCCAGCGCGGCCGTGGACAGCAGCAGGAACAGGAACCAGAGTGGCGCCGACACATAGGCCATGATGCCGGTCAGGAACACCGCGCGGTGCACCGCGTGGAAGCCCTGTTTCATCCAGAGCCGGAAGTTCATCAGGTTGCCCTGGCACCAGCGGCGGTCGCGCTTGACCTCGTCGAGCAGGTTCGGCGGCAATTCCTCGAACGAGCCCGGCAGGTCGTATGCGATCCACACGCCCCAACCCGCACGGCGCATGACCGCTGCTTCGACGAAGTCGTGGGACAGAATCTCGCCAGAGAGCGGACCCTTGCCCGGCAGCGGCGCCAGGCCGCAGTGCTCCATGAACGGCTTGATGCGAATGATTGCGTTGTGGCCCCAGTAGTGCGATTCACCAAGTTGCCAGTAATGCAGACCAGCCGTAAATAGCGGGCCGTAAACGCGGGTGGAGAACTGCTGCACTCGCGCGTAAAGCGTGTCACGGCCAACCGCGAGCGGCGCGGTCTGGATGATGCCCGCGCCCGGGTTGGCCTCCATCAGCCGCGTCAGCGTGGCCAGGCAATCGCCACTCATCACGCTGTCAGCGTCGAGCACGATCATGTAGCGATACTTGCTGCCCCAGCGGCGGCAGAAGTCGGCCACGTTGCCGGTCTTGCGCTTCACGCGGTGGCGACGCCAGCGGTAGAAGATGCGGCCGAAGCCGCCTACGGCACGGCACACTTCCATCCACGCGTCATGTTCAGCCGTGCGCAGATCGGGATTGCCGCTATCGGACAGGACAATGAAATCGAAATGTTGCAGCTCGCCGGTGCGCTCGAGAGATTCGTAGGTCGCGCGCAAACCGGCAAAGACGCGCGTCACGTCTTCATTGCAAATCGGCATGATCACGGCCGTGCGGGCTGCGGGATCGATCGGCGCATCGCTCGCGGCACTGCGCGATATCAGATGGCGGTCGCCGCCCTTGGCCAGCACCAGAAAGCCCATCATCGCCGTCCAGAAACCAGCCGACACCCACGAGAACAGCACCGCGAAGAGCACCAGGATCGCCACTTCGAGCGGATCCGCGCCGTGATACGGCAGTACCTTCGCCATGAAATACGTGGCCAGCGCGGTCTGGATGACCACCAGCGCCAGCAGGAACCAGCGGCGATGCGAACCTGCGGGATGCCACTTGCCTTCGGCATCCGGGCCGTCGTGCAGCGTATCCCAAGTTTCGGGGACCGGCGGCCGGCCCAGCATCTTGCGCCAGCTATTGCGAATCCAGCCGGAGATCACATGCGGTGGCCACTGACGCGGAACCATGGACGCGCGCTGCGGCTCCGGGCCGGTGTCCACACGCACGGTGCCATCGTCCCGCCGCTGCAGCAACGGAGCACCATCGACCTGTGGATTGCCGTACGCCATCGCGAAGCGTCGGGGCACCGAGGCATATGCAGCACCACCGGCCGTAGTCCGCGTATTCAGATCCGCGATGTCCTTCTCCTTCGGGTCGCGCCCAGCCAGGCGCAATTGCAACTCCGTCATCGCCGACGGCACTTCAATGCCCTCGGCCGGCAGGCTCGACACGGCCGGAGACAGGGCATCGGCCAGCAGTTCGTTACGTACCTCGGGCGAAGCCGGCAGACGATCGACATAGCGCTCGCATACTGCCGCCGCCTGGGCCGGTAACTGCTTTAGCCTGGGGGTAAGATGTAGCTCCATGTTTCGGATAGGGTCGTATTGCCGTTGCGAAGATAGCCGCGCAACTCAACCGGCTTGTTCTCGTCCTTGCGCCGCATGAACATCGTCATGCGCCAGCCACCCGTGGCCTCATTGCGCTGGACTGTTGTCTTGAGCAGTTCGCCATTAGCGTCCGCCGAAATCACTGCATCCAGTCTCGCGTCTTCAGGCAGTTTCTTGAAGGCCGGGCCTTCGAAATCCACCATTAGCGAGAAGCTGGTGTCGTCCTGCTTGCGCGTAAGGCCCTGCCCGCGGCGCGTTTGCGTGACCCATGACAGCGGCGGCAGGTTCTCGCCATCCTTCTGCCACTTCAGGCGGTACTCGTAATCGAATGCCTGCTTGGGCTTGGGTGGGCTGTCGGGCACCCAGAACGCGACGATGTTGTCGTTGGTCTCGTCGGGCGTTGGAATCTGCACCAGCTCCACGCGGCCAGAACCCCAGTTACCCTTCGGCTCCACCCAGGCACTCGGACGGCGCTCGTACCAGGCTCCGATCTCCTGGTAGTTGTCGAAGCTGCGATCGCGCTGCATCAGGCCATACCCTTGCGGATTGGTGGCGGCGAACGATGTCACCAACAGTCGCTTGGGGTTGACCAGCGGACGCCAGATCCATTCACCGGTACCAAGCTGCACCGACAGGCCATCGGAGTCATGCACCTCGGGCCGGTAGTCGGTGTCTTGAGACGGCTGGTTCTCGCCAAACAGATACATGCTCGTCAGCGGCGCCAGACCCAGCTTGGTCACGTTCTCACGCAGAAAGAGACGTGACTTCACTTCCATCACGGTCTCGTTGCCGGGCTTGATGACGAAGCGGTACGCGCCACTCACTCGACGGGAGTCCATCAGCGCGTAAATGGTCAGCTGCTTGTCGTTGGCCGCCGGTCGCTCGATCCAGTATTCGACGAAGCGCGGAAACTCCTCGCCCGAGTTCAAGGCCGTGTCGACCGCCAAGCCGCGGGCCGACAGGCCATACCACTGGTCTTTGCCCAGCGCGCGGAAGTAACTTGCGCCCAGGAACGACGCCAGCTCATCCTTGCGCTTGCCCTGGTTCAGCGGGTAAAGCAGCTTGAAACCGGCAAACCCAAGGCCCTTGAGCTTGGCCGGATCCACCCGATGAGAGCCATAGTTGAACGCGGAAGGATCGAATCGGAATTCGCGCACGCTATTGCCGACCACCTCGTTGATCTTCACCGGCTGGTCGAACACCATGCCCTCGTGGAAGAACGACACCTCGAACGGCAACCGCTGGCCGCGCCACGCGAAGCGCTCGGGCTTGTACTCGATCTCGCGATAACGCTCGTAGGGAAGGTCCTTCAGTTCGCGCGGCAAGTCGTGTTTCACCGGCTTGTACGGCGACGCCGACAACTGGCGCGCGCGTGCCGCCACGGTCTCGAAGTCGAACGCGTGGGCAGTCACCACCATCGCCGCCAGCAAACCACCACCAATCCACCGCCCAAGACCGGACATCCTCGCCGATAAGCGCCGCGCAGGCGCGGCGTTCGGAATCTGGTCGTGGCGAATCGAAGGTGTAATGGCGGTCATGAAGGCCCGGGAGTGGGTTAACGGAAGCAGCGACCCGATCATGTGGCCGGATCGTGAATCTTCAACATGCGGAAGCAGCAAGAGATGAGCCAGGGTGCTGCGCAACGACACCCGCGTCGGCATATCCGTGCCAGTGCCAGATAGGCCCACCGCAGGACAGGTTTGATGGCTTTGTTGCATTGCGATGCGAAACCTTAACAATTCGAGCCTTAAAAGTCACGTTTCGGTGTCGCAACGTTTGCAACAAAATGTCACACCTGTGGGCTGAAAGCCGCTCCGGACAAGCGTTTGCGGGTTGAAGTCAAGCATAGGTCATGGTTTGACAAGGTGGCCCCAGGCGTTAACGGCCGCATCGACGAATGTGCCGCGGACGCCCTTCCTTTGCACGCAATCCGTCACCACGCGCTTACAATCGGCCCATCGACAATGTCACTTCACAAGGAACCGTCATGTCCTTCCGGCGTCATTTCCGCCTTGCCATTGCAGCCACGGCAGGTTGCGCCCTGCTGCTTGGCGCCAGCCAGCCGGCCCTGGCCTACTTCGACAATTACCTGTCCGGCAGCATCGTGGGCACGTTGAACAAGAAGGAAGTTGCCTCACTCCAGCAAACCGTGCGCAAGGCACTCAACGACACGGAAGACAACCAGGTCGTGGAATGGCATTACCCCGGCGAGGGTCGTCGTCAGGCCGTGGATGGCACGGTCAGCCCGATCGCCACCAAGACGGACAAGGGCCAATCCTGCCGCCGGCTGAAATCGGAACTGAAGCGCGGAAGCGCCACCGAGGCCTGGTCAGGCTGGTTCTGCAAGCAGTCGAATGGCACCTGGAAGGCGCGTCAAGTCCAGGACTGACGCCTGATAGGCCACCGGCCGACGCGGAGTGCCGGTTAGCACTCCCGCGGTCGGCCGGGTAGGCGAATACGCCGTGCGAATGCTCAGTGGCAGAGACGGCCGATTAGTTCACCGGCCAGCGTGCCGGGCGCTGCCGGCTGGGGCATCCCGGCCTGAGGCCCGCGAATCGTATAGAGCGATTCGCCGCGCGCGTAGCGCTTGTTGTAGAGGGTCTGCTCGATCACGGCATACATCGACGTCGCGCAGTTAAGCACCATGCGCTTGAGCGATGAACGGATCGTGTCGCCACTGGCGGTCTTGATGACACCGGCCGGTGCGTTATGCACCAGTACCACGCCCACTTCGGTGCCGCGCCGGCGGATGGCTGTCTGATCGAGATAGGAAACCATGCCACTGGCGCCCATCAGCGGCATCCAGCGTTGCGGGTCTGGTGCGGCCGGATCGGGCGAGGCCACCAATGTGCACCCTTCACGCGGCGAGGCGCGAAACACGGTGCCACCATTCGGGCCCTGGCATTGATACAGAGCGCCGGCTGCTACCGGGCGCACCGCAGGATTGGGCATCGGAGGGGTCATTGGACCCATGCCATCCGATTCCGCATAGGCAATTGGCGTGGCAAGACAAAGGCACGCGCCGGCGAGCAGCGCCGCGCGTGAAATAAAGCGGGAGAACATTGGGAACCCTCGTAAGGACGGGAAAAAGTCCCCCGCATTTTCGCACAGCATTCGCGCGCGACGATGATCTTGATCGATCTGCATCGTTTTGGGACCAGCGCCGCGTCATTTGTTTGCGGTTGGTCAGCCGTTAATTTCCCGCCACGCCACCAGATCGGCGATCGTCAGTACCGGCAGCTGGTACATCTCGGCAAACGCCAGCGCTTCGGGCCGGCGTGCCATCGTGCCATCGGGATTCATCAGCTCGCACAACACCGCGGCCGGCGACAGGCCCGCCATACGCGCGAGCTCGACCGAGCCCTCGGTATGCCCGCGACGCGCCAGCACGCCCCCCTCCACTGCCACCAGCGGAAACACGTGTCCGGGGCTCACCACGGCGTCTATACCTGCCTCATCGGCGATGGCGGCACGAATGGTCGTGATCCGGTCCGCCGCGCTGACGCCGGTGGTCACGCCTTCACGCGCCTCGATCGATACCGTGAACGCAGTGCCGTACTGGCTGCGATTGTTCTCGACCATCGGCCGCAGGCCGAGTTGCCGCACCTTCTCCGGCGTGAGGCACAGGCAGACGATGCCGCTGCATTCGCGGATCATCATGGCCATGTTCGAGTTCGTCAGCCGCTCCGCCGCAAGAATCAGGTCGGCCTCGTTCTCGCGATCGTCATCGTCGAGCAGTACGACCGGACGGCCATCCCGCATCGCATCGAGGGCCTGCACGATGCGCTCGGCCAGTGGACGCGTGTCGGCATCGGATGGCGCCAGCGTGGCGGGGGAATCGGGAAAGCTGGTGGATTTGGTAAGGGTCAGCATTGAAACGCTCCGTGCGTGGATTTCCATGGATGGGCGTTTCAGGGGATGATCAGCGAGAACGGCAAAGACACCCCGACGGCACGCAGTGGACGACATCGCGCGCGCATGGGGTCATGCGAATTCCGCCCATCTTCTTTCATCCGGACTTTAACCGTCGGCCCTGGCCTCTCACCAGATCTGCTGACCCCACGCGGAGAGCGTGGGCGCTCGCGGGCTCGTGACAATGCGCCAATGGCGCCGGCCACATACCGCCGGTGGGGAATTACACCCCGCCCTGAAGACGTAACGATGCCGCCGCGAGAGACCTCGCAGCGGCGCGACGATCTTAGCACGACTGTGCTTTTTTAGCTGTTCAGCGATTCGTCGATGCTGCCAATGGATTTGCCGGCACCTCCGCAAGCGCTTCGAATACCGCCTTTGTGGCGTCGTCAGCGGGATAGAAGCATTCGATCCGCAGTTCCTGCAGGGTGACATCCTGCGGAATACCCAGCGTGGTCAGCGTGGAGAACAGCGATGCACGGAATCGCCCGGCATGAAGCGCCACCGGCAGCACGGGCGGCGGCGTGCCTTCGGCCGGATCGTCCTCGACAAGCAGGACGCCTCCTGGCCCGACCATGTCCGGATGCCATTCGGCGATCCGCCGCAGGATCTCGCGCGCGGTCTGGTCCTGCGCCTGTACCTGCAGTTCCTGCCAGACGCGCCGTAGCAAATAGCGGCCCACCTGCCGCGCGTTCTCGATCACAGGCCAGAGACCGTTGGGATCGAACACCGCCAGCATCAGGTTCAGTCGCCCCCCCGCATCGTCCAGCGTGGCTGGCTTGCGGCCCTGCAGCAGCTTGTCGAGCATGCGCCGGTAGGCTTGATTGGCATCGACCAGGTGCCAGAACCGGTCGAGCACCACGGCGGGATACGGTTCCTGTTTCGCCAGGATCAGCGCGATGGCGTGCCGCACCATCTGCATCGGAGGCGAGGCCAGCGCGTGCTCGCTATAGGCCGGGGCGTAGCCGCTGGCCAGCAGCAGCCGGTTGCGCTGCCGCAAGGGCACGCCCAGGCGTTCTGCGAGCGCCAGCACCATCTCACGACTGGGCCGGGCGCGGCCTGACTCGAGGAAGCTGATATGGCGCTGCGACACACCGGCCGCCAACGACAGGGCAAGCTGGCTATAGCCGCGCTTTCCGCGCCAGTAGCGCAGCAGGCCGGGGAAATCGAGGGCGGCTTCAGAGCCGGGAGTGAGCGTATCCATGGGAGGCATTACAGCACGCCGGCCATACCCGGGCGACTACCTCAAAGGTAATCGTTGTAATTCAGTCATCCGCCATGCAAACGCCGCTATTGCGGCCATGAGCGCGCGGACTATTGACGATCGACAGTGATAGCGAGGCGTTCCGAGGTCAGCCCACCGCGGGCTTCGTTGTCCTCACAAGGAAATGTCTGATTCTTCGTGAGCGCCGCAATAAGCATGACCCACGTCAATTCCAAGCTGCCGCCAACTACACAAAATGTAATCAATCGGCACAGTCTCTCGCCCTCACCCCCGCTTAACAGGACACAACATGTTCCCGGAATACCGCGAAGAAATCTCCCGCCTCAAGACTGAAGACGCCCACTTTTCCCGTCTGTTCAACCTCCACAACGATCTCGATCATCAGATCAAGAACATGGAAAGCGGCATCGTCGTCGGAACCCATGAAGCCATTGAAAACCTGAAGAAAGAGAAGCTGCGCTTGAAGGATCAGTTGTACGTGATTCTTCGCAAGACCGCCGGAAACTAACATGGCCATCGGCAAGAAAAACGCGGCGGCCAACGACGGGCTTCAGGCCGTCGACGCCGCACAACCGCTTGCAGGCTCCATTGCCGACGAGCGTCCGGTCAGCAAGGGGGACGTTCTTCCCACCAACTCGGCGCGTTCGGCCGAACTCCACGCTGTGCGCGATGGCGCAGAAGCCGCCAGGGTGCTCGTGGCCAGTGGCTTGCGTGACATGCTGGCCGATGTCGCCGGCAAGGACCCGGATACTGTCCTTGCCACCGTCCGCACGGTCATGGACGGGCTGTCGCCCGACGAGGCCGCCGAACTGCGCCGCCTGATCCTCGAGGGCGAGCCCTCGACGTGGCCTGCCGGCAAGAAGCGCCATCCTGACGACGAACTGTCAGCCACCTGGCGCCAAGGCACGTATCCGTATCAGAACCTGATGTCGCGCCGCAACTACGAAAAGCAGAAGTACCTCCTGCAGGTGGAGTTGCTGAAGCTTCAGGCGTGGGTGCGCGAAACGGGGCAGCGCGTGGTGATCGTGTTCGAGGGACGCGACGCGGCCGGCAAAGGCGGCGCGATCAAACGGTTCATGGAGCATCTGAACCCACGCGGTGCGCGCGTAGTGGCGCTCGAAAAGCCCACTGACACCGAGCGTTCGCAGTGGTATTTCCAGCGCTATATCCAGCACTTGCCGGCAGCCGGCGAGATCGTGCTGTTCGATCGCTCCTGGTACAACCGCGCAGGCGTCGAGCACGTGATGGGCTTCTGCAGCAATGCCGAGTATCACGACTTCCTGTATCAGGCACCCGAGTTCGAGCGGCACATCGTCCGCAGCGGCATCCATCTGTTCAAATTCTGGTTCTCCGTGAGCCAGAAGGAACAACGGCGCCGTTTCAAGGAGCGTCAGGTCCATCCGCTCAAGCAGTGGAAACTGAGTCCGGTCGACCTTGCTTCGCTCGACAAATGGGAAGACTACACCCAGGCCAAGGAAGCGATGTTCGCCCGTACGGACACCGCTGACGCCCCCTGGACCGTGATCCGTTCGGACTGCAAAAAACGGGCGCGCCTGAACGCGATGCGCGTCGTGCTCCATCGCTTTGCCTATACAAATCGCAGCCCGGAGCATGTCGGCCTGGTCGACCCGCTCGTCGTAGGCCGTGCGCTGGCAGGTTGAGCGAAACGGGATAGCGGCGGCCTCGGAACGCCCACCGGTACCGGTGGGCGTTTTCGCATCCACGATTCAGAACCTCGGGAATCCGGGGTTTCAGATTCATCCCATATTGGTAATGGTGCGCGATTCGTACGATGGCTCCATCCCGGAACCAATGACTGACCGTACCGCCAACCATCATGATCCGCTCGCTCTCCGACAAGACAACGGCCACCATCTATTGCGGCCAGTCCGTTCACACACTGCCCGCTCACATTCAGGCCGACGCGCTGCGCAAGCTCGCGATCCTTGACGCTGCGTCGTCTCTTCCCGATATGGTCGCTCCACCCGCAAACCGGCTGGAACCCGTTCTCGGCAAGCGCCGTGGACACTGGCGCGTGCGCATTCAAGGTCCGTGGCATCTCTGCTTTCGCTTCATCAACGGCGAAGCGTGGGACGTCGGCATCGCCGAATACGAGGAATGAGGAGCGCGCATGACAATCAAGCGCGAAGACTTGCGGCGCTCGGATTTTCGCAGCATTGCCACCGGCCGGCCGATCCCGCCTGCACACCCTGGCGAGGTCCTGGAAACCGAGTTCATGGCGCCAAACGAACTGTCGGCAGAAGCACTGGCGGTGGCCTTGCATATGGCGCCGCAACGAATTCACGATATCGTGCGGCGTCAGCGAGCTATATCGCCAGACACCGCCCTGCGGCTGGCCCGCTATTTCGGCACTAGTGCGGAATTCTGGGCGGGCCTCCAGACCGCGTATGCACTGCGGCTGGCGCGCGCGGCTGCCGGGTCGATCATCGAGCGTGACATCCAGCCGCTGACGGCATGATCTGCCCTTGTGCCGCCACGACAGTGATGCTTACGCCACCGAGGCAGTATCCCGTCACATGCCGATGGTATGCTCTGACTTTTCAATTCCCGCGCGCACAGGGCGCGCACCCTGATGGAAATTGCCATACTTTTGGCGCTCATTCTGGTGAACGGGCTGTTCGCCATGTCCGAAATCGCGCTTGTGACGGCTCGCAAGGCCCGCCTCCAGCGCCATATCGACGAGGGCGACCGGGGCGCCATGGCGGCCGTGAAACTGGGCGAGGACCCTACCCGCTTCCTCTCGACGGTCCAGATCGGCATTACGTCGATCGGCGTGCTGAACGGCGTGGTTGGTGAATCCACGCTGGCGGCGCCACTTGGCGTATGGCTTCAGGGATTTGGTATTTCAGCCACTACGGCTGGATACGTTGCCACGGCGATCGTCGTGGCGGGCCTGACCTATTTCTCCATCGTGCTGGGCGAACTGGTGCCCAAGCGGCTGGGTCAGCTTGCGCCGGAAGCCATTGCCCGGATGGCCGCCCGCCCGATTTCGTTCCTGGCCGTTGCCTCCACGCCTTTCGTCAAGCTGCTGTCGAGCTCCACCCGCCTTGTGCTGCGCCTGCTTGGTGTGAAAGCCAATCGCGGTCCGGCAGTTACCGAGGAGGAAATCCACGCGCTACTGGTAGAAGGCTCGGAGGCCGGCATCATCGAGCAGCAGGAGCACACGATGGTGCGCAACGTGTTCCGCCTCGACGACCGCCAACTCGCTTCGCTGATGGTGCCTCGTGGCGATGTGGTCTATCTGGACGTCGAGGCGAGCGAGGACGAGAACCTGCGCCGCATCGAGGAATCGGACCACGCCCGCTTTCCGGTGGTACGCGGCGGGATGCACGACATTCTCGGTGTAGTCAGCGCCCGGCAAATGCTGGCCAAGCGCCTGCGCGGCGAAAAGGCCGAGCTGACGGCCGTGCTGCAGCCAGCGGTGTTTGTGCCCGAAAGCGTGACCGGCATGGAACTGCTCGAGAACTTCCGCTCGTCCGGCGGGCAAGTTGCCTTCGTAATCGACGAGTACGGCGAAGTACTGGGCCTCGTCACGCTCCAGGATCTCGTGGAAGCGATCACCGGCGAGTTCAAGCCGGATGCGGCCGGCGACGAATGGGCCGTGCAGCGCGACGACGGCTCATGGCTGCTGGACGGACTGATCCCGATTCCCGAACTCAAGGACCGCATCGGCCTGCGGGCGGTGCCGGAAGAGGCCAAGGAGCGTTATCACACGCTATCAGGCATGCTCCTGCTGCTGCTGGGTCGACTGCCGCAAACCACCGACGCCGTGCAGTGGGAGGACTGGAAGTTCGAGATTGTCGACATGGACGGCAAGCGCATCGACAAGGTGCTGGCCTCTCGCGTACCGGCGGAGGACGGCCCCGAGCCCGACACCACCGGCTGATCGGCAATACTGATCGGCGATACCTGACCCGATCCGATCATTTCGATAGATCGATCAAAACGGACACTTCGGTGTCCGTTTTCTTTTGTTCCAAACCAAGTGTGTTAATCGCTCGCCACTGCCGTGTTCAAGATACGCGACAGCCGGGCAATCCCGATATTGCTCAAGATCAACTTTCGCTGCGACGATATGCCTGTGCCAGCATCGTCGAATTACGATCTCGCAGGTTCCTGCCGTATTATCTGACCAGCCGTGCATAGGTAGTGCGGCCGCGCACACCCAATAGACCCTGCCGCACCACCGGAGCGCGCCGGGCAAGAGAACATCAGGACGGAACGCAGTCGCGGTATCGCCGGCGGCTATTGCCTAACATGAACTTGCTGCCAGCAAACGTATTCGATGGACTCTGAAGCCAAAGACGCGCCTTGGGGGGACGACCACGACCGCGAGCCTGCGCTGTCCGAGTCCCAACCCGCCGCCTTTCTGGCAGCGCTTGCCGGGCATCGCGCCGAGATTGGAACCGCACACCCGCTGGCGATCGTGATCGTCCGCCTGGACCGTTTTCAGTTTGCCTGCGAAACGATCGGCAGCCGGCGCACCCGCCTGCTGCGGGCTGAGGTCAAATCCCGCATAGCCGGTGTCGGCGTCATGCCCGCCGTGATGCACTGGCTAAGTCCGGCCGACCTTGGCATCGCCTGCCTGCTGCCGGCAACCACTGAAGAGATGGCCGAACTGAGCCAAAGCATTGCGACGGCGCTGCGGCTCCCCTACTCGGTCGACGGATTCGAATTATTCCTCTCGTGCAGCATCGGCACTGCCATCGATAGCCCGGAAAGCGCCACCGAACGCAATCTGCAGCAGGCGTTCGATGCGATGCTACAGATCAACCGACGTGGCGGTGGTGGCATTGCCAATGCCAGTCAGCCCGTTACCCCGCGCATGGTGACTCTGCTGGCGGCCCTGCCCGAGGCCGTTTCACGCGGCGAGTTCAGCCTGCAGTTGCAGCCTCGTGCGCTATTCGACACAGCGGAGATTGCCGCCTATACAGTGCGTTTACGCTGGCATCACCCAGTGCTTGGGCGTATTTCGCCGCAGGACTTCCTGCCAGCCGTCGAAGCGCTCGGCATGATGCGCGAGGTCGGCCACTGGCTGGTGCAGCAACTGCTGCAATTGATCCAGGAATCCAAACATGTGGCAAAGGTCCAGTTCACGCTGCTGGCGTCCAGCCCGCAGCTCCTGGCCGACGATGCGATCACCATGCTGCAGCGCGCTGTGGAAACATCCGGTATCTCCCCGGACCGTCTCTGCGTGGAGGTGCCGGTCCAGTGCATCGGGGCAGTTGCCGATGCCACGCAGAAAGCCGCACGACTGCATGACTGCGGCATCCAGATTTCCCTCTCCGATTTCACGGATGACCAGGTCAGCCGGCACGCGCTGGCATTGGTCGCACCCGACATGGTGATGCTCGATGCACGGCATCTGGGTAGTTCGGCGCAGGCGCGCGATGCTGCCTCGTTGTTGCGCGCGGCATGTGTGTTCGCCAGGTCGCGGGGCGTGGCGGTCCATGCCCGGGGTGTGGAAACTCGCTCCCAGCTTGAGGCCGTACGCGATTGGGGTTGCGATGGCGTGCAAGGCTATCTGTTGGCGCAGCCCTTTCCCGCGCAATGGCTGGTGCAGACCCACGCAGCCGTGGCCGAGCGCGCTCGCCAGCTCCTTCGGCCAACCAATTTGGTCTAACCGGCATTGAGGTGTGGCGCAACGCGCGGATCACATCAATTGCAGTACAGATGGACTTACACTTTGGCACATATCCTGCATCGACAAGTATCGGCGCGGCGATAAAATGTGCCCGTTGATTACTATCCCTGAAAGGAGCCCCTCGTGAAGAAAGGATGGATCTGGTGCGTACTGGTCGCCACATTGCTGGCAGGCTGCAATACCATGGCAGGACTTGGCCAGGACATTCAGAAGGGCGGTCAGAAGCTTGAGAATTCGGCCGAGCGCAAGTAAGACGGCTGAGCGCTCAGGTTGTCCAACTGAAGCATGAAAAAGGGGCGCTCGTGCGCCCCTTTTCTTTTTCCTGTTGCGGCTTGCCAGTGCCGCATCCTTTCGACGACTGCCGTCAGGCTCAGACCTTCCGCAACTGGGCCGCCTCTTCGGCCAGCTTGCGGATTCGCCTCCAATCCTTCGCCGCAATCGCATCCTTCGGCACCACCCACGAACCGCCTACGCACACAACGTTGGGCAAGGCCAGATAGTTAGGCGCTTTCGCCAGATCGATACCTCCAGTCGGGCAGAACTTGAGCTGAGAGAACGGTCCGTGCAGCGATTTCAGCATCTGCACGCCCCCGGCTGCCTCCGCCGGGAAGAACTTCAGGAATGAGAAGCCCGCTTCGAGCGCGAACATCGCCTCGCTCGCCGTCGCCACGCCCGGCAGCAGCGAAATACCCGCATCCTGAGCGCCATCGGCCAGCTTCTGCGTCAGCCCAGGCGACACCGCGAACTGCGCGCCTGCATCACGCACGGCCTGGAGTTGGTCAGTCGTCAGCACGGTTCCAGCGCCAACCACGGCTTGCGGCAAGGCCTTGGCGACGGCTTCCATCGCCTGCAATGCCACCGGTGTGCGCAGCGTGATCTCAAGAAGCGGCAGGCCTCCGGCCACCAAGGCCTCGCTGATATGCAGCGCGTCGTCGACGGAGTGGTATTCGAGCACCGGAATCACCGGCACATTGGTCAGGCGTTCGAGCAGAGGGGAAGCTTGGATGGGCATGACGGATCTTCGATAAATTGGTGCGTTGGTGCAAGGGGCCGAATTGTCGTGAAATGGGACAAGGCTGTTGCCGAATGCATCAGGCAATAACTGTGACGCCCTGCTCCAGCCGGGCCCGCACGGTTTCGGCATGGGGGATGGGCGCCACGGCCCCGTAACCTGTGGTCGATAGTGCGGCGGCAATGTTGGCATAGCGTGCCGCATCGAACGGATCAGCGTCCGCAGCCAGCCGTGCGATGAAACTGCCGCCGAAGCAGTCGCCCGCGCCGGTGGCATCGACCGGACGTACGGGGAACGGCGCCACCAGCGCGCGCGACTCCTGCGTGGCGATGTAACTGCCCTCTTCTCCGAGCTTCAGCGCAACCAGTTCCACACCGCAACCCAGCAGGTAGTCGACGATCGCGTCGCGGTCATCGAGCCCGGTCAGGATCGTGATGTCGTCCCAGCTCGGCAGGCATATGTCGGTCAGTGAGAATGCCTCGCGCATGATGCCGCGCGCGCGGGCCAGCGACCAGAGCCGCAATCGCAGATTCGTGTCGAGCGATACTTTCGCCCCGGCCTTGCGCGCATGTTCCATCGCCGCCAGTCCTGCATCACAGGCGCTGGTGCTGATTGCCAGGCTGATACCGGAGAGATGCAGAAAGCGGGCCTGCGCGATGGTCGCCAGCGGCAACTGCTCATGGTGATAGCGGCTGGCCGCGGAACGCTCGCGCAGATAGTCGAAGCGATGGCCGTGGTTGTCGTGGGAGACGAAATAGACCCCGGTGGGCGCGGAGGCATTGACCACCACATGTCGGGTATCGACACGTTCCCGCGTCCACAACGCCAGCAACCGCTCGCCGAAGCTGTCGGCGCCTACGGCGGTGATGTAGCCCGTGGTCGCGCCCTGGCGCGCGGCGGCAATGCAGAAATTGGAGGTATCGCCGCCAAAGCCCTGCAGGTAACGCGACGGATCGTCGGGCTGCTGGTTGAACTCGATCAGCGGTTCGCCATAGGCAAGGATATCGATACTCATCTCGGCTTCATCTCCTCTTCATTCCATTCGGTCTGGCCACGGGGACTGACACCGGGGTCAGAAGAACGTCTGAACAATGTCGATGACCTGGAACTGGCTGTCCAGCACAGGAATATGGCGCCACTTGTCGAAGGTCAGGCAAGGATGCGAGATATCGAAGGCAATCATATCGCCGACGCGGATGTCATCGCCAGCCTCGATTTCCAGATAGGCGTGCTGATCCATCATGCCCGTCACTTTCCAGCGCGCGGGCGTGGCAACAGGGCCGGCCGCACCCGGACGATACATCTGCGCCGGTATCGGCATGCCCGCATCGAACGCGGCATCCCGCTTGCCCATGCCGATGATGGCGCGGTTTGGCTCGGGAATCGACTGCACATAGGCCCAGAGCTGCAGCGCGGGCAACAGGCCCTCCCGCATCTTCTGCGCCACCGGATTACTCGCCAGGATGCGTTCCTGCGCCGCTCGATAGACGCCGACGTCGTGCGTCAGGTAGCACCCGGGACGCAGCACGATATCGATCGGCATCCCAATATCGGTGCGCGCGAACTCTTCGGCCACCACGTCGTACCATGCCGAGCCCGCGCCGGACATCACCACCGGGCTGCGTCCGAAACGCTCCGCCGCGGCCAGTTCGCGCGTTACGGCCACCGTGCGCTGCAGAAGCTTGCGGATATCGGCTTCCTGCTGCAACACGCCTTCATAGATCTCGACGCCAGCCAGCTTCAGGGCGTTCGGCCAGCGTGACAGCGCATCGAGCACGTCCGCCTGCTGCGCGGCATCGCGCACACCGGTCCGGCCGCCCTCGACACCCAGTTCCAGCAGCACCTGCAGCGTCTGACCACGCGCGTCGAAGAACGCGCCAAGCTGGTCGACGAGCGCGGCCGAATCGACCAGCGAGAAGAACTCGAATGACGGATCGGCTGCCAGCAGATCGGCAACGATCTCCATATTGCGCCGCCCCACAAGCTGATTGGCCATCAGCACGCGCTTGACGCCGTGCGCGGCTGCCGCCGCGGTCTGATGGGCGGTGGCCAGCGTGATGCCCCACGCGCCCTCGGCAAGCTGACGCGCGAACAGTTTCGGCGCCATCGTCGTTTTGCCATGCGGTGCCAGCTGCACGCCGTATGCGCCCATGAAATTGCGCATCCACTGCAGGTTGTGCGTCAGACGGTCTTCATAGAGCACTGCTGCCGGGAGACTGAGCTCTTCGGCCAGCAGACGCCAGCCCGGCTGACCCGCCTCGGACGGCGTGAGCGGCGCGTCCAGACGCCCCATCGCCTTGTTCAGCGGATCGATCATACCGGTCTGGTACTTTATTTCACGCATGACTGACATCACCCCGTCAAAATTCAATTGACGTAATGATAGCCTTGAAACTACGATATTTCATCCTTGTTAGAAAGTAACATGCTTCGTCGGCAGAGGTAACCGACGGGGCCCGCCCACCCACCGTACGCCATGACTGCGCCCTTCGATATCCTGACCCGCATCGCCGAGCGTGGCCCGTCATTGCGACTGGCCGAGCAGAAAGTGGCGCAGGTGATTCTTGAGGATCTTGCCGGGGCCGCGGCGGCCAGCATCAACGAACTGGCGCGCAAGGCGGCGGTCAGCGAGGCAAGTGTCACGCGCTTTGCAAAAGCCATCGGTTGCCGTGACGTCCGCGACCTGAAGCTGCGCCTGGCACAAGCCACGGCAGTGGGATCGCGTTTCCTGCAACCGGCGCCGGGCCCGGTCGATACCGACGCGCCGGCCGCCCTGGCCGAGCGCATCCACGGCGACGTTCTCACCACGCTCGAAGTCAACCGAAAGTTGATCGATCCCGAGCGGATCGACATTGCCGCGCGCCTGTTACTCAACGCACGCATGGTCTACGCTTTTGGCATGGGTGGAGGCTCGACCTTCATGGCCGACGAGGCGCGGTATCGGCTGGCGCGATTGGGGCACCCGGTGGCCACGTATCACGACGCACTGCTGCAGAAGATGGTCGCCGCAACGCTGACGCGCGATGACGTGGTACTGGCGTTCTCGGCCAGCGGCAGCGTGCCGGAGATACTCGCCAGTTGCGACATCGCGCGCGAGTATGGCGCGCGGCTGATTGCCGTGACCGCGCTTGGCTCGCCGCTGGCCGCGCGCGCCGACGTGCTCCTGCCCGTGCGGACGCTGGAAACGGATTTCATCTTCAAGCCGTCGGCCTCGCGCTACGCGATGCTGATGGTGCTGGACGTACTGGCCACCCGCTTTGCGCTGCTGCAACAGGAGCAAAGCAAGGAAAAGCTGCGCCGGCTGAAATACGTGCTGGATGCCCACCGTGGCATCAGCCAGGACAGTGACGGGCCGGACAGCCGCCAGCCGCTCGGAGACTGACGATGCCACACCTGTTCGATACCCTGATCCGCTGCGTGCTGCTGCTTGATGGCTCGGGCGCCGCGGCGCGCCTGGCCGACGTGGCAATTCGCGATGGCCGCATCGCCCGCATCGATGAGCCAGGCGCGATCGACCCCGATTCGGCGTCGAACGTCGTGGAGGGTCACGGTCTGGTGCTCTCCCCCGGGTTCATCGATGTCCATACGCACGACGACACCAATGTCGTGCGTGAGCCCGCGATGACCCCGAAGATCTCCCAAGGCGTGACCACCGTGGTCGTCGGAAACTGCGGCATCAGCGCCGCGCCCGTCACGCTGGCCGGTGATCCACCCGACCCGATGAACCTGCTGGGCCGCGCCGACGCCTTTCGCTACCCCGACTTCAAAACGTACGTGGCTGCCGTCAACGCCGCGCAACCAGCCGTGAACGTGGCCGCACTGGTCGGCCATACCGCGCTGCGCAGCAATCATATGGATCGGCTGGACAGGCCCGCGACCGAGGCCGAGACCGCCGCAATGCGCGGCCAGCTTCAGGAAGCCCTGGATCATGGTGCGCTTGGGCTTTCCACCGGCCTGGCATATGCCAACGCATTCCACGCTCCCACCGATGAAGTGCTGGCGCTGGCCGAACCGCTGGCCAAGGCAGGCGCGATCTACGCCACCCACTTGCGCAGCGAGTTCGCCGAGATTCTGGACGCGATGGACGAAGCCTTTCGCATCGGCCGCCACGCGCGCGTGCCGGTGGTGATCTCGCACCTGAAATGCGCGGGCGTGTCGAACTGGGGCCGTAGCGGCGAGGTGCTCGCCGCGCTCGAAGGCGCGGAACGTTGGCAACCGGTCGGCTGCGACTGCTACCCCTACACCGCCAGTTCGTCGACACTCGATCTCAAGCAGGTCACCAGCGACTTCGACATCCAGGTCACCTGGTCCGAGCCACATCCCACGATGGGTGGCCGGCTGCTGGCCGATATCGCCGCCGAATGGAACGTCGACCTGCTTGAGGCGGCACGCCGCCTGCAGCCCGCCGGCGCTGTCTATCACTGCATGGAGGATGCGGACGTCGATCGCATCCTGAGCCATCCGGCCACCGTAGTTGGATCCGACGGGCTACCCAACGATCCGCTGCCACATCCGCGCCTGTGGGGCGCATTTCCACGCGTGCTGGGCCACTACGCGCGCGATCGCGAACTGTTCCCGCTCGCGGTGGCCGTCAACAAGATGACGGGCATGTCGGCCGAGCGCTTCGGCCTGACCGGTCGCGGCTTCGTGCGCGAAGGCTACTGGGCCGATCTCGTTCTGTTCGACGCCGCCACGATCCGCGACGCGGCGAGCTTCACCGATCCACAGCAACCGGCCGAAGGCATTGCGGCCGTCTGGGTCAACGGCGAGTTGACATGGCGGCAACGCGCCGCCACCGGCGTACGCGCCGGCCGCTTCCTGCCGCGCGGCACCCAGCCACCACACTGAAAACAGGAGTTTCCATGGATATCAAACGATTCGGCGTCGAAGGTGGCACCGGCCAGGGCGGCTCGCACATGCCGTTCGCACGCGCCGTGCAAGCGGACGGCTGGCTCTACGTATCGGGCCAGGTACCGATGGTCAACGGCGAAGTCATCGACGGCGGCATCGTCGCGCAGAGCCACCAGGCCATTCAGAACGTCATGGCCATCCTGGCGGAAGCCGGCTACGGCCCGGAGCATGTGGTTCGCTGCGGCGTCTGGCTGGACGATGCCCGCGACTTCACGTCGTTCAACAAGATCTTCAAGGAATACTTCGGCGCCAATCCGCCGGCCCGGGCCTGCGTGCAATCGAGCATGGTGGTCGACTGCAAGGTCGAAGTGGACTGCATCGCTTACAAGAAGCCGGCGGCCTGAACCCGGCCGGCGTGGGCGTGGTCGGCGAGCCAGCCGAGCCAGGGCCACAGCTTCATAGCTTTTAGCTTCTTAGCTTTTCTGCTTTTTCAGCTTTCTCAACCCGCCGCTACGCGACACAAGGCATAGCGGCTTTTTCACACGCGGAAGCGGACCGTCCGGACCGACGGCACCCGCAAAAAGGAGACGACATGGGTGCCGTTACCGGAACCACGCTCTTGGTCTATGCGCTGATCGCCGTGATCGCGCTGGTGATCCTGATCGCCAAATTCAAACTGAACCCATTCATCACGCTCGTGGTGGTCTCGGTGGCCCTGGGCTTCGCCGTAGGGATGCCGATGGGCGACATCATCAAGTCGTTCGAAGCGGGTGTGGGCGGCACGCTCGGGCATATCGCGCTCGTGATCGGGCTCGGAACGATGCTTGGCAAGATGATGGCCGAATCGGGCGGCGCCGAGCGCATCGCGCTGACGCTGATCGACTTCTTCGGCGAGAAGAACGTGCACTGGGCGATGGTGGTCATCGCCTTCATCGTCGGCCTGCCAGTGTTCTTCGAGGTGGGCTTCGTGCTGCTCGTGCCGATCGCCTTCAACGTGGCCAAGCGCACCAATACCTCGATGGTGCTGGTTGGCATCCCGATGGTGGCCGGCCTCTCGGTGGTGCACGGGCTGATTCCGCCGCACCCTGCCGCGCTGCTGGCCGTGCAGGCCTACGGCGCTGACATGGGCAAGACGATCATGTACGCGCTGATCGTCGGTGTCCCGACAGCCGCCATCGCTGGCCCGCTGTTCGCCAAGCTGATCGACCGCCACGTGAAACTGCCCGAGGTCAACCCGCTGGCCGCGCAGTTCACCGAAGAAGCCGAGAACATCAAGGGCACGCGCCAATTGCCGGGCTTCGGCATCACCATCTTCACGATCCTGCTGCCGGTGATTCTGATGCTGATTGGTAGCTGGGCGGACCTGATTGCCACGCCAAAGACCTTCGCCAACGACTTCCTCAAGCTGATCGGCAACTCGGTCATGGCACTGCTGATCGCCGCGCTGGTCAGCTTCTATACCTTCGGCAAGGCCCGCGGCTTCGGTCGCGATGCAATCCTGAAGTTCACCAACGAGTGCGTGGCACCGACCGCCATCATCATCCTCGTGGTGGGTGCCGGCGGTGGCTTCGGCCGCATCCTGCGCGACTCCGGCATCTCCACCGCCATCGTCGACGTAGCCACCCACGCAAACGTCTCGGTGCTGGTACTCGGCTGGCTGGTGGCCGTGATGATCCGCATCGCCACCGGCTCGGCCACCGTGGCCATGACCACCGCCGCCGGCATCGTCGCCCCGATCGCCGCCAGCGTGCCGGGCACGCGCCCCGAACTGCTGGTGCTGACGACCGGCGCCGGTTCGCTGATCCTGTCGCACGTCAACGACGGCGGCTTCTGGCTGGTCAAGGAGTACTTCAACATGACAGTGACCCAGACCTTCAAGACCTGGTCGGTCGCCGAAACGATCATTTCGGTCGTGGCGTTGCTACTGACGCTGGGACTGGCGACGGTGACCTGAGGCTTCGCGGCGGTGTTTTCTCCCCCTGTTCCGCCCGGCGGCGGGGGAGAAAACCCGGGGTAGCACAAAGCCCCCACCCCTCCTACACTCCCTCTTCGATGCAGCCGTCCGATGCTGCACTTCCGGGAGACTCTCATGACGTTCAGTCCGATGCGGCGTGCCATCACGGCGTGCAGCGCCTTCGCCGTCCTCACGTATCCCCTCCTCACCCTTGCAGCCGATCCCGTGAAGATCGGCCTGATCGCCCCGTTTTCTGGCAGCTTTGCCGACTACGGCAAGCAGATGGAAGGCGGCATCAAGGCCTGGCAGAAGCTGAACGGCGACGTCGTGGCGGGCCGCAAGATCGAAGTGATCATGAAGGACACCACGGGTCCGGTTCCCGAGGTCGCCAAGCGGCTGGCGCAAGAGCTCGTGGTGCGCGACAAGGTCGATATCCTGGCAGGTTTCGGCCTGACGCCCGAGGCGCTGGCCGTTGCGCCGGTCGCCGAGCAGGCGAAGAAGCCGATGGTGATTTTCAATGCGGCGTCGTCGGTCATCACTACCAAGTCGAACTACATCACCCGCGTGTCGATGACGCTGCCGCAGATCTCGGCGCCGATGGCGACGTGGGCCGTTCGCAATAACATCCGCAAGGTCGTGACGCTGGTCGCAGACTACGCCCCTGGCATCGACGCCGAAACGGCCTTCAAGACCAACTTCCTGGGCGGTGGCGGCCAGATTGTCGAATCGATCCGCGTGCCGCTACGGAATCCCGAGTTCGCCCCATTCATCCAGCGCATCAAGGATGCCAAACCCGAGGCCGTGTTCCTGTTCCTGCCCGCAGGCGAACAGGGCGTGGCGTTCATGAAGGGCTTCCGCGAACGTGGGCTGGCCGATGCCGGTATCCGCGTCATCGCCACGGGCGACCTGACTGACGACCACGTGCTACCGGCCATGGGCGATGCCACGCTGGGCGTGATCACGTCGTTCCACTACTCGGCGGCGCATGATTCGAAGGAGAACAAGGCGTTCCTGAAGGCCTTTGCCGATGCCAACCCAGGGGCCGGACGCCCGAATTTCATGGCCGTGGCCGCATACGACGGCATGGCCGCCATCTACGATGCGCTGAAGAAGACCAACGGCGCGACGGACGGCGACAAGCTCGTTGGCGCGCTGAAGGGCATGAAACTGCAGAGCCCGCGCGGCGCCATCACGATTGACCCCGCCACCCGCGACGTGGTCCAGACGGTCTATATCCGGAAGGTAGAGAAGGTGAACGGCGAACTCTACAACGTCGAATTCGACAAGTTCGATGGCGTGAAGGACTCGGGAAAGTAGCCCCAGGGCGCTCGGCGTGGTTCCCGCGCCCGGGCCATCACGGCGCGGGTGGGGCAATCACCTTGGACATCTCCGAAGTCTGATTCCAGCCGCTCCGTTGATAGAGCGGTCGACCTGCCTCGGTAGCGTGGAGAATGGCAAACTCCACGCCGCGTCCCGCGAACTCCGCCTCGGCCAGCGCCATCAACTGCTGCGCCAGACCCCGGCGCCGGCGCGTCGGCTCCACATAGACGTTGAGGACATAGCCCCGGCGATCCTGCGTCGGATGCGCGGGATGCGGTGGCCAGTCGACCAGCATCAGGCCGATACCCGCTACAGGCTGCCCCACATCTATCAGCAGAAAGCCGAAGTAGCTGCCATCCGCCAGGCGTGGCCGCAGCCAGGCGCGAAAGTGGTCTGTCATCGTGCGCAACGTGCCCGGGGCAAAGCCTGCCTCCTGAAACATCGCCTCCCGATGCTGGCAAATCAGGTCGAGGTCATCGACACCGATGGTACGAACATCCATGGACAAGAATCCTGTTACCAATTGCGATCCAGGATTGGATCGGATGCACTGACGGGCATTGGCGGAGCGGATACCACAAGCCGTGAATCCGCCCCGGCGCCAATCAGTACGGCGACAGCTCCTCGAGAGCCCTGGCTGCCTCCTGCCTCAACATGCGCAGGATCAGCGCAGCCCCTTCATTCGAAAACTCCGGCGCGGCGGCGTGCTCGACTGCAACCGTCACCACACCCATTGCCCCTTCGACGCGCTGCAACTGCCGGAACGCCATCACATCCGGCGATGGAAAGCCCGCATTGGGTTGCCCTGGTGGCCCGGCCTGCCGCTTGCCGGCGGGCTTGCGCGAAGCGGCTCCGGGTACCGGCTTATCCATGCCCCGGCCTCCCCAGGGGGAGGGAGACCGGAACGGCAAGTAAGATGCAGACATCGTGGCGATGCATGGCGTGACTCCTTTCTTTCGACAAAGCGTTCAGGCGGGCGTGTGGCCCGCGTCGCCACCCTTGCAGCGACCCATGCATTGTCAAAGCCGGGAGACCACGCGGATATAAGACGATTCCGAAAACGTTCGGAATCGTCCGAGCGCTACTGCGAACGCCCCGCCCCTCGGCTATCGGACCGAAACCAGCCGATCCAGCAACGCCTTGTCGGCCAGCAGTGTGGCGCTATCCGACCGGTGCACCACTCGGCCCCGGTCCAGAACAATCGCCTGCCGGGTCATGCCCAAGGCCAACCGCGCGTGTTGCTCCACCACGATCACAGCCATCCCCGCATCTGCGATCAGCCCCGCGATCACGCGCTGCAACTCCTGCACGATGACCGGGGCCAGCCCTTCCATCGGCTCGTCCAGCAGCAACAAGGCGGGGTTGACCATCAGTGCCCGGCCAATGGCCAGCATCTGCTGCTCCCCGCCAGACAACTGGTTGCCGAGATTACGCCGGCGCTCACCCAACCTCGGAAAGGTCCGATACACACGCTGGACATCCCATGGCCCGGGCCGGGCCACCGCGCCGAGATGCTCCTCCACGGTCAGCGAGGGAAAGACCCAGCGCTCCTGCGGCACCCAACCGATGCCGCTCTGGGCACGGCGATGCGGCGGCACCCTGGCCAGATCCCGCCCTTGCCAGAGCAGCTTGCCCCCACGCAATCGCGTGAAGCCCATCAGCGTGGACAGCAACGTCGTCTTGCCCACACCGTTACGGCCCAGCAGCGCGAGGCTGTCGCCGGCGCCCAGCGCCAGATCAATCTGCTCGAGCACCGTCGCCTCGCCATACCCGGCGCTGACGGCCTCCAGCCGTAGCAGATCACTCATGGGCGGCCTCCCCAAGATAGACCTCACGCACTCTTGGGTCGGTGGAGACTTCAGCCGGCGTCCCTTCCATCAACACGCGCCCGGCCACCAGCACCGTGATGCGTTCTGCGAAGCGGAACACCAGATCCATATCGTGCTCGATGAAAACGATGGTGATGTCGCGGGGCAGCGCTGCAATCACCGCGAATAACTCGGCACTCTCACCGGTCGGAATGCCGGCGGCGGGCTCGTCGAGCAGCAGGATCGAAGGCCGCGTGGCCAGCGCGAGCGCCATCTCCAGCAGGCGCTGTTTGCCATAGGGCAATTGCCGGGTCTCGACATCGGCGTCGGCCTCGAGCCTGAGCATGGCCAGCACTGCCATCGCCTCGTCGACGAGTGCCGCCTGCGACGCCACCGTGCGCCTCCAGACGCGCCCCGCCCCCGTGCGTTCGGCGACCGCCAGCACTACCGATTCGAGCACCGTCAGCCCGGGGAACAGCGTGTTGATCTGGAATGTGCGCGTCATGCCCAGCTTCACGCGCGCGTGCTGCGGCAGCGTGGTGATGTCACGCTCGCCGAGCCAGATGCGTCCTGCCGACGGGGCCAGCGCCCCGGTCAGCAGGTTGACGAAGGTGGTCTTGCCCGCCCCATTGGGTCCGATCAGCGCATGGCGGGCACCCGGTTCGAACGTCAGCGCGATGTCGCTGTTCGCCGCGAACGGGCCCCACGATTTGCTCAGCCCTTCCGTGCGCAGGATCGCGGTCATGCGTCGGCCTCCTTTCGCGCAGGTACGGACGGATGCCTGCGCCGGCCTAGCGCCGACAGCGCCCCCATCACACCACCTCTCGCGAACAGCACGATGACCACCAGTAGCAACCCGATCCAGAATTGCCAGTACACGGGGTTGATACCAGCCAGGACGTCCTGCGCGATCATGAACAATGCCGCACCGACCAACGCGCCGTAAAGCCGCCCAGTGCCACCAAGCACCAGCATCACCAGCAATTCGGCCGAGCGCGGAAAGCCGAGCACATCCATGCCGACAAACTGCGTGGTCTGGGCCAGCAAGCCCCCCGCCACGCCGGCAATCGCCGCCGCCACCGTGAAGACCGCCCGAAGCCGTGCGGGCACGTCGGTCCCCAGCGCTGGCATTCGCCGCGCGCCCTCGCGAATGCCGCGCAGCGACAGACCGAATGGCGAGGCCACCAGCCTTCGCACCAGCAGGAAGATCACAAACAGCACCACCAGGCTGTAGACATAGGCGGTCTTGCCGAACAGGTCGAACTCGAACATGCCAAGGAGCTTGTTTATCGTCACGCCGGAGAGCCCGTCGACGCCACCCGTCAGAAGCGCCGCCTTGTTCGCCGCCTCGAACAGCATCAGACCGATGCCGAGCGTCACCATCAAGCGGGTCAGATCGCCGCCCCGGATTACGAGGAAGCTGCACAGCCATCCGGCCAGCGCCGCCACCGCTGCCGCGGCTAGCAAGCCCGTGAGTGGCTCACCCCAGCCATGCGCGCCAAGCAGACCGGCCATGTACGCGCCCAGGCCAAAGAACGCCGCATGGCCCAGCGACACGATGCCCGCATAGCCCAGGATCAGATCGAGCGATAGCGCGAAGAGTCCGACGATCAGGATCTGGCTGCCGAGGATCAGATAGTCGGGCAGCAAGAAGAACGCCATGACCGGCACCAGCCAGAACACGATCTCCGCCGGATGCCAGCGGCCATCGGGCAGACGATGCACACGGGTCTTCATGCGCGCCTCCCGTAGAGACCTGCCGGAAACGCTACCAGCAGCAGCACCATCATCGCGTAGATCACGAACGCGCCGATCTCGGGCACGTAGTACTTGCCTCCCACGTCCGCCACGCCCAACACGATCGCAGCGACCAGCGAGCCACGGATACTCCCGGCACCGCCAACGGCGACCACGAGCAGGAAATACACCATGTACTTGAGCGGGAACGTGGGATCGAGGCCCAGCACGTCGATGCCCAGCCCACCGCCAAGACCGGCCAGACCCGATCCCAGCGCGAAGGTCAGGCTGAACACGCGTTCGACGTCGATGCCAAGCCCGCGCGCCGCCTGCTGATGATCGACTGCCGCGCGCACCTGCGCGCCAAAGCGGGTACGCGCAACAAGCCACCCAAGCGCCAGCGTGATGACGATCACCACCGCGATCAGGAACAGGCGGTAGGCGCCGAGGTCGACCCCGCCCACGCGAATCTGCCCGATCAGGAAATCCGGCAATACCACGGGCTGCTGGCCCGGCCCGAATAGCCACGTCGCGCCCGCCATCGCCATGAACGTCAGGCCGATCGAGAACAGCACCTGGTCCAGGTGGCTGGCCCGGTACAGCCTGCGATAGAGCGTGCGCTCAAGCACCCAGCCGGCTGCCGCCGCGCCCAGAAACGCCAGCGGCAATGCTGCCAGGAACGGCACCCCGGCCCGGTTCATCAGCACCACCGCCACGTAGCCGCCAAGCATCGCGAACGCGCCATGCGCCAGGTTCACGAAGTTCATCAGCCCCATCGTCACGGACAGCCCGATGCTGATAAGGAACAGCAGGCTGCCGTATGCCACGCCATCGAACAGCACGCCAGGCAAGCTCGATATCACAATCCGGTCCTTTTTATGGATGACCGCGGGTTCGGGAAGGTTGGCGGCGATTGTTCCGGTCTCGCCGCATTTTTGCAATCGGGCGCGACCCGCGCAGCACCCGGCGCCGGTTTACTTCGCCCCCCACAAGCGCTAAGGTCGTTGCACCTGACAGCCGGGGACATCGCCATGTCGATTGACCGCCGCACCTTTCTGGGAATCTCCGCCTCGCTGGCCGCGCTGCCAGCCGGCCTCACGCTCGGCAACACCGCCAGCGCCGCAACCGTCGACGCGCCGATGCGGCGCAAGATTCCGGGCTCAACCGTGCAATTGCCCGTCATTGGCATGGGCACGGCCCGTACGTTCAACACCGGCAAGAGCAGCGAAGAACGCGCGCCCCTGACCGAAGTCATGTCCGTGCTGCTGCAACGCCTGCCAAGCGCCGTCGTCGATACCGCGCCGAGCTATGGCAGCGCCGAAGCGGTGACCGGCGACCTGCTACAAGCCGCCGACGCGCGGCGCCGCGTCTTCCTGGCCACCAAGATCTCAGCCAACGCAGCCAGTGCGCCAGCGCAGTTCGCCAGTTCGCTATCTGATCTGCATACGGATGCAGTCGATTTGCTGCAGGTGCACAACCTGATCGACTGGCGCGACAACCTGAAGCTGCTTCGGCAGTGGAAGGAACAGCGCAAGACGCGGTATATCGGCATCACCCACTATCGCGAAGACGCGCAGGATGCCGTCGCGCAGATCGTGCGGGCCGAGAGGCTCGACTTCGTCCAGATCAACTATTCACTGGGCGAACGTGGTGCCGAGCGCGTTTTGCTGCCGCTATGCCAGGAGCGCGGCGTGGCTGTGCTGATCAACCGCCCATTCCAGGACGGGCGCCTGTTTGCGGCCGTCAAGGGCAAGCCCGTGCCAGACTGGGCCGCCGAGGTTGACTGCGAGTCCTGGGGGCAACTCTTCCTGAAGTTCATCGTCAGTCATCCTGCCGTCACCGCCGCCATCCCGGCCACTTCCAATCCGCGCAATATGCTCGACAACGCTGGCGCCGCGTTCGGGCGGATGCCCGATACGCCCGAACGCGCCCGCATCGCAGCGGCGCTGGCCTGACTGCTGACCTGACTGCTGGCCTGACCGTCGGCCCTCGCCATGGACACTCCGGACCTGTCTCCCAATCCCGCCGGCCCCAGCGGACTGCTTGGCATTGATCGGAGCGAAACCCCGGCCGTGGTGGCGGCCTTCCTGTTCTTCTTCTGCCTGTTCGCGAGCTACTTCATGCTTCGGCCCGTGCGGGAGACGATGGGCATCGCTGGCGGCGTGCAGAATCTGCAGTGGCTGTTTACCGCGACGTTCGTGGTGATGCTCGTGGCCATTCCGTTCTACGGCGCATGTTGCAAGTGGCTGCCGCGCCGGCGCTTCGTGCCGTGGGTCTACGCATTCTTCATCGCCAACCTCGTGGCGTTCGCGCTGGTCACCCGCGCCCTGCCCGACAGCGTCTGGCTGGCCCGCGTGTTCTATGTCTGGATCTCGGTCTTCAACCTGTTTGTGGTATCGGTGGCGTGGAGCCTGATGGCCGATGTATTCCGGCCCGAACAGGCCAAGCGACTGTTCGCAATCATCGCGGCGGGTGCCAGCGCAGGCGGGCTCACCGGACCCGTGCTCGGCGGCTGGCTCGTGGGACACATCGGGTTGACTGGCCTGATGTTGCTGTCGGCCGCGTTGCTGGCCGCGACGCTGCCCGGGGTCGGCTACCTGTTCGCCTGGCGACGCAGGTATGGCGCGGGCGAGCCCGGCAGCGAGACGGCCTCGACGCCGGACCCCGCGCAACCGGTAGGCGGCGGACTTTGGGCGGGCCTGTCTCTGGTCCTCCGTTCCCGGTACCTCATCGGTATCAGCCTGTTCGTGATCCTGCTGGCCACATCGAGCACGTTCCTCTACTTCGAACAGGCACGACTGGTGGCGGCCACCTTCCACTCGCGCGCGCAGCAGACACAGGTATTCAGCGCGCTCGACGCCACCGTGCAGGCGCTGACGATCCTCGTGCAGATCTTCTTTTCAGGACGCGTGGCGCGGCGCTACGGCGTGACCGCCCTGCTGACCGCCGTGCCGCTGGCCGTGACCGGCGGCTTCCTGCTACTGGCGATGTGGCCCACGTTCGGCGTGCTGGCGGCCGCCATGATCGTGCGGCGCGTCGGGGAGTACGCGATGCTGCGCCCCGGCCGGGAGATGCTCTTTACGGTGGTCGACCCGGAAACGAAGTACAAGGCCAAGAATGTCATCGATACCGCGATCTATCGTGCCGGCGATGCCGTCAGCGCCTGGGTGAAAACGGCGATCGACGCCTTGTCCGGGCACCCCGCAGCCGTGGCGCTGGCGGGCGCGGTACTTGCCATCGTGTGGGGCTGGCTGGGCTGGTGGCTTGGCCGCCAGCACGAAGGTCAACTGACGGAACTGACGGTCGAGAAATCCTCACCGGCAGTCCTCGCCCGGGGCCAGACCGGCAGCCGATAATCGCCCGCCGGTCTGGCTCGTGTGCGCGGTTCGGCTTATAGTCGTGGCCTTGGTATTGGCCTGTCACGCGGACACGTGCCGCCTCAATTCATTCGCTCGGGAGTTGCTTCATGAAAACCAAAGCCGCCATCGCCTGGAAAGCCGGTGCACCACTCACCATCGAAGAGGTGAACCTCGACGGTCCGCGCGCGGGCGAAGTCCTCGTGGAGATCAAGGCCACCGGCATCTGCCATACGGACTACTACACGCTGTCCGGCGCGGACCCCGAAGGCATTTTCCCCGCCATCCTGGGTCATGAAGGCGCGGGCATCGTCACCGACGTCGGTCCGGGCGTCACGTCGCTCAAGCCGGGCGATCACGTGATTCCGCTCTACACGCCGGAATGCCGTCAGTGCAAGTTCTGCCTGTCGCGCAAGACCAACCTGTGCCAGGCCATCCGCGCCACGCAGGGCAAGGGCCTGATGCCGGATGGCACCTCGCGCTTCTCGATCGATGGCAAGCCGATCTTCCACTACATGGGCACGTCGACGTTCGCGAACCATATCGTGGTGCCGGAGATCGCGCTTGCCAAGATCCGCCCCGACGCACCGTTCGACAAGGTCTGCTACATCGGATGCGGCGTGACCACGGGCGTGGGCGCGGTGATCTTCACGGCCAAGGTGGAAGCCGGCGCGAACGTGGTGGTGTTCGGCCTGGGCGGCATCGGCCTGAACGTGATCCAGGGCGCAAAGATGGTGGGCGCCGACAAGATCATCGGCGTGGACCTCAATCCCGCCCGCGAGGCAATGGCGCGCAAGTTTGGCATGACCCACTTCGTGAATCCGAAGGATGTCGACAACGTGGTGGACCACATCGTCCAGCTGACCGACGGCGGCGCCGACTACTCGTTCGAGTGCATTGGCAACACGCAGGTCATGCGTCAGGCGCTGGAGTGCTGCCACAAGGGCTGGGGCAAGTCGATCATCATCGGCGTGGCCGAAGCGGGCGCTGAAATCTCCACCCGTCCGTTCCAGCTCGTCACGGGCCGCGAATGGAAGGGCTCGGCCTTCGGCGGCGCGCGCGGGCGCACCGATGTGCCCAAGATCGTCGACTGGTACATGGACGGCAAGCTCAACATCGACGACCTGATCACGCATACGCTGCCGCTCGACCGCATCAACGAAGGCTTCGACCTGATGAAGCGCGGCGAGTCGATCCGCTCGGTGGTCCTGTACTGAGGTCGCGATCCATGGAACTGCTGTCAGAACACGGCTGCCACGGCGGCGTCCAGCGCTTCTACCAGCACCAGTCGGTGGCCATCGGGCTGCCGATGCGGTTCTCAGTCTATCTCCCGCCGCAGGCGCTGCAACCTGGCGCGAAACCGCTGCCAGCCCTGTTCTATCTGGCCGGCCTGACCTGCACCGAGGAAACCTTCGCGATCAAGGCCAACGCGCAGCGCTTTGCCGCCGAGCACGGCCTGATCCTGGTGGGCCCGGACACGAGTCCGCGCGGCGCGCGCGTGCCCGGCGAGGCCGATGCGTGGGACTTCGGCGTGGGCGCCGGCTTCTACGTGGATGCGGTCGAAACGCCATGGCGCATGCACTGGCGCATGGAGAGCTACGTTGCGGATGAGCTGTTCCATCTGGTGACCCGCGAGCTTCCCGCCGATGCGGCACGGGTAGGGATCTTTGGGCATTCCATGGGCGGACATGGCGCGCTGGTGCTGGCCCAGCGCTACCCGCAGCGGTTCCGTTCGGTATCGGCGTTTGCGCCAATCGCCGCGCCGTCGGACTGCCCGTGGGGCGTGAAGGCGTTCACCGGCTACCTCGGCGAGGATCGCAGCCGCTGGGCCCAGCACGATGCCAGCGCCCTGATGCGCGCGCAGTCGTCGGCCCCCTTCCCGGCCGGCATCCTGATCGATCAGGGGCTCGCCGACAAATTCCTGGCCGAGCAACTGCATCCGGAAGTGTTCGAGGCCGCCTGTGAAAAGGCCGGGCAGCCCCTGACACTACGTCGGCACGACGGGTACGACCACGGGTACTACTTCATCTCGACGTTCATTGCCGACCACGTGCGGCATCACGCAGAGCGGCTTTAAGCACTCACCTCCCGCCATGACTTCCTACCGCCCCCACCCCATCGTCATGCTGTCTGCCCGACAGCTTTCCGAGGCCATTCACAAGAAGGAGGTATCGAGCCGGGAAGTCATGACGGCCTATCTGGCGCACATCGCCCGAGTCAACCCGGGCAGCAACGCCATCGTCGCCATGCAGGACGAGGAAGCGCTGATGCGCGAGGCATTGGCGGCCGACGAAGCGCTGGCGGCGGGCAAGTCTTCCGGCTGGATGCATGGCTTCCCGCAGGCGCCGAAGGATCTGGCGATGACGCGCGGCATTCGCACAACGTACGGATCGCCGATCTTTCGCGACAATATCCCCGCCAGTGATTCGGTCATCGTGGAGCGTATGCGACGTGCCGGCTCGATCCTGATCGGCAAGACCAACACGCCTGAGTTCGGGCTGGGGTCGCACACGTTCAATCCCGTCTATGGCGCCACGCTGAATCCCTACGATCCCACGCGGTCGGCTGGCGGCTCCAGTGGCGGTGCAGCGGCCGCGCTGGCGCTGCGTATGCTACCGGTTGCCGACGGCAGCGACTTTGGCGGATCGCTGCGCAATCCCGCTGCGTTCTGCAATGTCTATGGGTTCCGGCCTTCAGCGGGACGCGTGCCTTACGGCCCGACGCCGGAGTTGTTTCTGCCCCAACTGGGCAGCGAAGGGCCGATGGCACGCAATGTCGAGGATCTCGCGCTGCTGCTGGCCACGCAATCCGGCCCCGACGCACGCACGCCGCAGGCGCTGCCACACGATCCGACGGTGGCCTCGCTGGCGCCAGCGAACGTCGCGGACATACTGAAGACGGATCTCACTGGCAAGCGTGTTGCATGGCTGGGCGACTGGGGTGGTTACCTGCCGATGGAAGACGGCATCCTGTCGCTCTGCGAGCAGGCGCTGCGTTTCTTCCCGGATTTCGGCGTGGACGTCGAGGCCATCAAAGCACCCTACCCGCCCGAGAAAATCTGGCAAACCTGGCTCGTCTATCGCCATTTCCTGACCGGCAATTCGCGTCTGGGGCTGTACACCAATCCGTCCACGCGTGCGCAGCTCAAGTCCGAGGCGATCTGGGAAATCGAAGGCTCGCTGGACCTCAAGGCCAGCGATCTGTACGCCGCCAGCACCGATCGCAGTGCGTGGTACCAGGCGCTGCAACGGACGTTCACCCAGTTCGACTACATTGCCGTGCCCACCGCACAGGTGTTTCCGTTCGACGTCACGCAACACTGGCCGAAGCAAATCGCCGACAGGCAGATGGACACGTACCATCGCTGGATGGAAGTGGTGGTTGCGTGGACGCTATCGGGCTGTCCGGTGATCAGCGTGCCAGTGGGATTCAACGCGGTCGGATTGCCAATGGGGATGCAACTGATCGGCAGGCCGCGCGACGATCTGGGTGTGCTGCAACTGGCAGCGGCCTATGAGAAGGTGCGCGACTGGGTCAATGATCGCCTGCCGCCGGCTATCGAAGGCTGAGGGTCCTGCTCCCCTCTCACGTCGTGCAGGGAGGGGAGAAAGCAATACGGTACTTCAGGCCACCCGCCGCAACTGCCTCGCTGCATTGGCAAACAACGGCGCGGCACGTTCGACCGCGAGGGTGATCCTGTCGGCCAGCGACTTGCTGCCCACCTGATACCCATCGAAATCCGCCGTGGACGCGTACACACCGATTGGCAACGTCAGCGCCTGCAGGAAGCTGAACAGCGGACGCAGTTGGTGCTCGAGCACCAGTGCATGGCGGTCACTGCCACCGGTGGCTGCCAGCAGTACCGGCTTGCCTGCCAGCGCATCCATGCCCACCAGGTCAAACAGATGCTTGAAGTGGCCGGGGAACGAGCCGCGATACACCGGCGCCGCGGCAATCACGAGATCAGCCGATTCGATCGCGGCCAGTTGTGCCTCGATGTCGGGCGGCAGTTCGTCGCGGGTCAGCGACGCGCCGAGCGGTCGGGCGATCTCGCTGAGGTCGACAATCTGCGTATCCAGCACGAGCCGTTGATCCAGTTCGGCCAGCAGTGCCTGCACCAGTACCAGGGTGCGGGACGGTTGATGAGCACTGCCATTGACGGCAACGACTTTGAGCGGGGTTGACACGGTAAGTCTCCGGGGCGGGAATCGGTCCCCTACCTTAGCGCCCCGTCCGTGCGGTGCGAACGAAGCAATTCGACTATGGATAGATGCAAAAACGGCGACCATTGGCCGCCGTTCCGCATCAAGCCAAGGTAATGGGACCTTGCTGCTTGGAAGCTGCTTCAAAATGAAGCGAAGCGGTTCTGGCTAGGGTGAAGCAGGGATTTCGGCTCGCATGCGAGCCGCCTGCGGAACGGCATGTGCCTGCAAGCACATGCGCGCCCTGCAAGGGCGGGGCCGCAGACAGTACAAGTAGTACGGCAAGGCCCCGCAACGACGCCAGAATCTTTTTGAAGCGGCTTCTTAGAAGGACGGCACCATGGCGCCCTTGTACTGGGCCTTCATGAACTGGCGTACTTCTTCCGACTGATAGGCGGCCACGAGCTTCTTCACCCACGGCTTGTCCTTGTCCTGCGTGCGCACGACGATGATGTTGGCGTAGGGGCTGTGGATGTCTTCCAGCGCGATCGCGTCCTTCGTCGGCTGCAGGCCGGCGGCCAGTGCGTAGTTGGTATTGATCACGGCGGCGGCCACGTCAGGCAGCGCGCGGGCAAGCTGGGCAGCGTCGAGTTCCACGATTTTCAGTTTCTTCGGGTTCTCGGCCACGTCGAGCGGCGTGGCGTTGACGCCATTCGTGCCCACACCCGGCTTGAGCTTGATCGCGCCCTGGGCGGCCAGCAGCAGCAATGCGCGGTTCTCGTTCGACGGGTCGTTCGGCACGGCCACCTTGGCGCCCTGCGGCAGATCCTTCGACGATTTCAGGTTCTTCGAATAGATGCCCAGCGGCGAGATATAGGTGTAGCCGACGCTGGTCATCTTGTAGCCACGCTGCTTGATCTGGCTGTCCAGATACGGCTGGTGCTGGAAGCTGTTGGCGTCGAGGTCGCCCGCGTCGAGCGCGGCGTTCGGCTGCACGTAGTCGTTGAATTCGACCACCTTCACGTTCAGGCCGTTCTTCTTGGCCACCTTCTGCACCACTTGCCAGACTTCGGCGTCGGGGCCACTGACGGTGCCCACGCGGATCGTCTGTTCCTGAGCCGCCGCGTTGCCGGCGGCTACGATACCCAGCGCCACGGTTGCGGCAGCCAGGGTCTTTGAAATCGAGAGCATTTTCATAGGTCTTGTTTTCCTGGGAATCGAGGAGCCGCCAAGAGCAGATGTCATGGCGGTCGGGCCTCGCCGGGTAAGCGGCGCTATCAAACTGAAGCGAAGCGGCTCTGGCTTGGCGCCTGGCCGCAGCCAGAGCAAATCGTGCGGCGAAGCCGCGCAACGACGCCGGAATCAGTTCGATAGTGCAGCCAAGGCGTGGCCGAGGCCGAAGCTTACCTTATTGTTCCTCGGCGCTCCTCAGTGCTCCTCGGTGTGTTCCGTGGCCTGTCCGGGCTCCTTGCCCACCGGATGGCTGGCAATGGCCGGCGCATTCTGCCATCCACCACCAAGCGCCAGGAACAGGTTGATCTGATCCATCGCAACCTGCGCGTCGGATGCGGCCAGCGCGGCATCGGTATTGGCCAGCGTGCGGTCGGCATCCAGGCTCTGCAGATACGGCGATCGGCCTGCCTGCCACAGCAGCCGGTTCTGGCGAGCTGCCTCATTGGCCTTGTCGCGCGCCGAGCGCAGCGACGCGTTCCGGTCCAGTTCGTGTGTATAGGCCGACAGCGCCGTCTGCGTCTCCCGCAGCGCCTTCAGCACCACACCGTCGAAATGAGCCAGCGCCCCTTCGGCCCCGTACTCCATGTTGTGGATGCGCGCGCGCGTGCCGCTGGTCGGGATCGTCCACGAAATCGCGGGGCCCCAGCCCCAGTGCGCGGTCGGCGCCTGACCAAGGTGGTCGAGAATACCGGTGAAACCGGCCGATGCACCGATGCGAATCTGCGGGAACAGGTCCGCGGTAGCCACGCCGATCTTGGCCGTTGCCGATGCCAGCTCGCGCTCGGCCTGGCGAACGTCCGGTCGGCGCTTGAGCAACGCCATGCCATCGCCAACGGGCAGCGCCTGCTTCAACGCCGGTACGTGCTCGCACGCCACGCTGCTGACATCGAGCGCAGTCGGCGGCTTGCCCAGCATTACCGCCAGGCGGTATGCCGCGCCTTCCTGCTCCGCACGATACTTCGGCAGTGCCGAACGCAGGGTGTCGGCTTGCGCCTCGGCGCGCAGCAGATCGGTCGGCTGACCTCGGCCAGCATCGACCAGTTTCTGCGCCAGCTTCACGCCGCGTTCCTGCAGGTCGAGCTGATGCGCGGCCACATGTAGTTCGTGCGTGGCTGTGCATCCTTGCACATACGCACGCACGGTCTCCGCCACCACGCCCACGCGGGCTTGGTCCAGCGCCGCATGGCTGGCCTGCGCCGATGCCAAGGCGGCTTCGTCGGCACGCTTGAGCTTGCCCCAGAAGTCAATCAGGTACGAAACATTGAGACCAATGTCGCCGAAGTTCATCACCGGAATCTTCTCTTCGTGCAGCAGCGGTTCGCCAGCGATCTGGCCGCGCTCCGCACTGGCCCGGAACTTCGTTTCCGGCAGATTCTCGGCTTCCACCTCGTGATACACGGCGATCGAGCGCTTCAGATTGGCGGCGGCTACGCGCAGGTCGGTGTTGGCCACCAGTGCCTGCTGCACCAGCTCGTCGATGCGAGGATCGTCGTACAGACGCCACCAGTCGTTCGGGACGTCGCCGATCGACACCGCATCGCTGTCGGTGCCGGCAAACGGTCCATTGGCGGCCGATGACTTCACGACCGCATCGTCGGGCACCTTGTGATCAGGGCCGACGGTCATGCAAGCGGCCAGCGCAAGCGGCAACATCGCCGCCAGCGAGGCACGGGCAAAGCGTTTCACTGCACTGCTCCGGTTGAGGGCGCGCGCTTGCCGGCCAGCGCAACCTTGTCCTGCGAGGCACTACGGCCGGCCGCCGGCGCGGTCGGCTTGTCTTCCGTTTCCCCGATGTTCTTCTCGTCATCGGCCTTCACCGATACGGTGGCCGTGCGTCCTGCCACCAGGCGCACATCCTCGGGCATCTGGTCGAACTGGATGCGCACCGGCACGCGTTGCGCCAGACGCACCCAGTTGAACGTCGGGTTCACGTTCGGCAGCAGGTTCGAGCCATTGGTGCGATCACGGTCTTCGATACCGGCTGCGATGCTCTGCACATGGCCGTGCAGCACGCGCTTCTCGCCCATGACGCGGATATCGACGGGGCTGCCGATATGGATACCCTTCAGCTTGGTTTCCTCGAAGTAGCCTTCCACGTGGAACGAGTTCGAATCGACCATCGACAGCACCGGCTTGCCGGTCACGACGTAATCCCCGAGACGCGGCAGGCGGTCGTTGACGTAGCCTTCCACCGGGCTCACCACGTGGGTGCGCTCCAGATTCAGCTTCGCCACGCCGATCGCGGCCTCGGCCTGTGCCAGCTGGGCCTCGCCCTGCTGCACCTTGGCCAGCCCCTCTTCGACGATTTCCTTCGAGACCACCTCGGAAAGCGTCTGGCTGCGCTTCGCCTCGCGGCGTGCCTGGGCCAGATTGGCGCGCACCGCCGCCGCCGTGGCTTCCGCCTGACGCAGCGCCAGCGCATAGCGTTCGTGGTCGATCTCGAACAGGACGTCGCCGGCCTTCACATGCTGGTTGTCCTTGACCGCGATCCGCGTGACCAGCCCGGAGACATCAGGCGCCACCTGCACCACCTCGGCGCGGATGTGGCCGTCGCGCGTCCACGGCGCCACGGTGTAGTAGTCCCACAGGTGTTTGACGACGACCGCGCCAACGGCGGTGACGGCCAGCGTCAGCACGACTGGCCCGAGCGAGGAGAGTCTCAGTTTCATGATTGCAGCGAGGGCACCAACGCAACCACCCCACCGAGGACGATCGCATACAGCGCCAGATTGAAGAGGGAACGGTGCCATACGAGCTTGTAAAAGCCGACACGCGTCAGCACCGCCCGCGCGGCGCTCGTAATGACGAAGGCGGCAAGCATCCACACCAGCAAGCTGGGGATGTACACGCCATAGATACTGATTTCACCGGGCATCATGCATTTCCGGAAACGGTTGCCGGCACCAGGACCGGCGGATACAGGGCAACCTGAAGGTCCACGAGAGCCGCCAGCGCGATACGCGAACGCACCTTCTGCTGAGCCTTGCCCAGCCGCGTCAGCAATGCCGGCGGCGGCGCATCGATGGCACCTTTCAAACGTGACTGGTAATAGCCGGACACGCTGCGCAGCACGCGATTCACGGCATGTTGCTCATCAGCTTCCAGCCCGGCCATCTCGCGTTGCAGCGCCAGCGTGCAGAGTTCCACACGCACTTCGCTGAAGCCGTCGGCAGACACTTCGCTTTCGCTGGCAGCCAGCCGGGGCACGAGTTGCGCCAGACGATCGAGCATCCGCGCGCGCAGCGTCGAATGAGACTCCGGACGCGTGCTCACCGCGTTCTCGGCGATGTCGCTCCAGCCGGAGCGCACCAGCCGGTGTGTTGCGGCTCGCGTGCCGAAAGGCCGCACCGCGAGCGTCCAGACCAGGGCGAACGCAATCCCGGCGATACCTGCCAGGTTGCTGTTGAAGAAACTCTGGAAGTTCGCGCTGTAGGCGCCCGAGATACCGATGTCGTTTGCCGTGACCACGGCCAGCGGCATCCCGATCATCGCCAGGCGCGGCTGCGCCACCAGCAGGCCGATGATCAGGTACGGCACCGCGAACATCAGCACCAGCATCTCGAAATCGTGCGCAACCGGCAGAACCGCGAACAGCATCACCATCGAGATCAGCAAGCAGACCACGTTCCAGTTGAAGAACGACTGGATCATCGGCGCGGGCTCGTCGAGCGCGGCGAAGAAACAGCACGAGATTGCACCAAGCGCCACAGCACCGGCGCCATCGGCCCAGCCTGTCTGAATCCAGATCATGCCCATCGCGAAGATGGCCAGCGCCACCGTCACGGTCGAGAACAGCAGCATGCCGTGGTCGTAGTGGCGGGCGCGGCCGACATCCCAGCGCAGGAATTCCGGCAGCCATTCGCCTTCGATGTGCTTTTCACCAAGGCGCCGACACAGCGAGACGCAGTCGTGCCACAAGGCCGCCATCTGTTGCAGACGGTCTTCGGCCGCTGCGACCAAGGCGGCGTCCCAGCCCGCCTGAACGGGCGTGGACGTCAGTTCGGGACGCTCCCCTTCCGCGGCGCCAGCCTGAATCCAGGCCTTCACCGCCCGCATCTGCGCGGCCAGGGGTTCCGGCACGCCGCCGGCCGACTGCAACGATTCGACGACGGTCGCCAGCGACGACATCACGGGCAGCAGCATCGTCATGCGGCCACGCAGTTCACGTGCGGCACGCACGCGCTGGGCGCTTTCGGCGTCGTAGCTCAGTTGGCTGATGAGTTGGTCCAGCGCCAGGATATCGGCGGCCAGACGATGGCGACTATGGTGGCGCGACACCTGCTTGCCGGGGCTTGCCGACAACATGTCGCTCGCCCACAGCGTGGCATCGGCCATCCATTGGCGAGACTTGTCGCGCAGCACATTGGCTACGCTAGCCGGAAACACGACCGCGCCAACCACGCTGGCGCACAGGATGCCCAGGCAGATTTCCTCGGACCGCGCGACGGCAAGATCGAAGATACCGGCAGGATTGTCGACCGAAGGCAGCGCGACGAGCGGCAGCGTATAGGCCGCCAACATGAAGACATAGCTGCGCGGCGTGCGATGCAGCAGCGCCACGTACAAGAGACAGGCGGTCCAGATCGCCACAGCGCCCATCAGCAGAGGCGGCGCGTTGACCAGTGGCGGGACCATCAGAATGCCAGCGGCGGCGCCCAGCAGCGTGCCCAGCACGCGATACAGCGCCTTGGAACGCGTGGCCCCGGTCAGCGGATGCGCCACGATATAGACGGAGCCCATCGCCCAGTAGGGGCGCGGCAGGCCGAGATACATCGCAATCCACAATGCCAGCATCGCTGCGACGAAGGCCTTGATGGAAAAGACCCAATCTCTCGCGGACGGCCAACTACCCATGTTGCTCAGGACTCCTGCTTGCCCGATGTAGATGCGGCCGCGCGCGCCAGGGCATCGAACACACGCAACGTGGCCGCCATGTCCGATTCGCTGATATCGGCGAACACCTCGGTCCGCAATTGTTTCAGCGCCACCTCGATCAACTCCGCCATGCGCTCGCCCTCTTCCGTCAGGGATAGCACATTGGCCCGGCGATCACTCGAATCCACCTCGCGACGCACCAGCCCAGCGGCGCTGAGCTGGTCGACCAGACGCACCAGCGTCGCGCCTTCCACGCCCACGTAGTCGGCCAGGGTCACCTGGCGCACACCACCGCCCAGGCGGCGAATGAACAGCAGCGGCGCGGCGGCCGCGGCGGAAATCCCGTGCGCGGTCACTGCGGCCTGGCTGATCTGCCGCCACTGGCGCCCGGCCAGCATCAACTGGCCGGTGAAGGCGAAAAGAAGGGCATCGATCTTTGGCATGGGCAGAATGATAGATGTGAATCTATTAGGATGCAAATGATTTCTTTGCGAACTAGTTCATGTGCTTTATGAGGAATCCCATGCCGCGCGGAAATGTAGAGATGGGACGCAATCGTCGCCCCGGCACCGCTGCAATCGCCTCAGGAATATCTGAAAACACCCATCGGCAGCAACCTTACGGGCACTTCCGCAGATCGGCGATATCCGCCTCAACTTCATGGAAATACAGTCCCTCAATCAGGCCCGCATGGCCTGCCCACGAGGACCGACGATGACAATCACCATGGCGACCGCCCGGCGCCGAGCAGGGGTCACGCTGGCGACGCTGCTCGCGGCGCTGCTCGGGATTGGGCTGATAGCGCTGATGGCGCTGATGACACCCCACCACACCGCAGAGGCAGAGCCCTCCCAGGAAGTGGCGCTGCGTTACAACCTGCAGGCAATGAGAGAGGCGATCGCCCGATTCCACATAGACCATGGCCACTATCCGCAGTCCCTCGACATCCTCGTGCAACGCGCCTATTTGCACAGGATTCCGCGGGACCCAATCACCCATACTGCGGACAACTGGGAAATCATACCGCCACCAATCGACCCACAATCACCATCGATGCTGGAAGACCGCGCGATTGCGGGCGTGTTCGATGTCCGCAGCGGAGCGCTCGGCGTAACGCATGAAGGCACACCGTATCGCGAGCTTTAGGCTCTTCAAACTCCGCGAGGACCCGTCCCATCCAGAGATCGCAAGCAGCACCGGGCAACCGGGCTGGACTTTCCCCGGGCAATATGGCATAAGACCCATTGCCCCATAACGCCTGACGCCGGCTGACTACCAGTCGAGCGCCCCCGATTAGAAAGCCAATGCCCCGCTTCCAGCGCCTCGCCGCAGTTTCCCGCCGTGCTCCGCATGGCAGGACTGCGTGCGCCCGCGGAATGCAGGCTGGCATTGCCGCCACACACCTGACCGCCCCGGTCCCGCGCGCCGTGCTTTTCCTGGCCGTGCGGGCAACTCGGGACACCGGCATCCGGACCTGAGCTTTCCCGCACGGCACTTTGCATTTGGACGCCATCCCTGGCGCTGCAATTCATTGTGCATCCTGGAGAAAGCCATGACCCCCATCTACCAAAAGACCATCTGCGCCATCGTGGCCGTCGCCGCGCTCTACGTCCTGATCAATAGCTGACGGAAGAGGCGCCTCATGACACTCACGCTTGCAATGCCCTCCTGGGGGCAGGTACTGGCACGCATACTCGAGCTGCGCATCGACGTCAGTCTGTCGCCCGGCGAAGTGGAGCGCGAACTCGACACGCTGCACGACCGCATCCGCCAGCCCGGTGACAAGCTGCACGATATGCCTGTGGTGCCAACCGCTCTGCCGGGCGTGCGCCTGCGTTATCGCGAAGCCGATGGCGAGTATTACGTGTATGTCGAAGACACGCGATATGGACGCATCGCCGGCTATACGGTGTTCAATCGTCTGATCGAGGTCAGCCGACGCACGGACCGAGTGGTACGCGCGCCCCACACGAAGCTCGGTCCGGCCTATCAGCGCTGCGGCCTGGCCACGTCCATCTACGGCTGGGCGCTGGACGGCGGTCTTTGCCTGATCAGCGGCGCGCGGCAGTCTGCCGGCGCCAATGCCTTGTGGGGGACGCTGGCCAGGCGTCACACCCGCGGCTACGTGGATCTACGCGACAAGTCGATGACCTATCTCGGCGAGTCCGTCAGCGAGACCGTGCAAGCCGATCTGCACACTCGCATGATCCTGCTGGGTCAGGGCTGGACACTCTCATCGTTCGCCAACGCCACCGGTATGCATTGATCCCTGCGACGGCGGCTTCAGACCGCCGTCGCTACCGGAGCTACCGGAGCCGGCTCGACGGCGAGGCTCTTGCGCAGATTGTCGAGCATATCGTCGACCATCTCCTGCAGGCCGAACCGTGGCTGCCAGCCCCAGTCCGCACGCGCCGCGCTGTCGTCGATCGAATCAGGCCAGCCCTGTGCAATCGCCTGACGGTAGTCTGGCGCGTAGCGGACTTCAAATTCAGGCACGCGTAGCCGGATCGCCGCCGCAATCTCGGCCGGTGTGAAACTCACGGCGGCCAGGTTGTAGCTGCCACGTTCGCGCACCTGTTCGCGCGGGGCCTCCATCAGTTCCAGCGTGGCCCGGATGGCATCAGGCATGTACATCATCGGTAGCCGCTCGTCTTCCTCCAGGAAGCAGGTGTAGGGCTCGCCGCGCACCGCATGGTGGAAGATGTCGACGGCATAGTCGGTCGTGCCGCCGCCCGGCGGGGTCTTGTGCGAGATCAGCCCGGGATAGCGCACGCTGCGAACGTCGACGCCATGGTTCTCGAAGTACCAGCGACACCAGCCCTCGCCGGCCTGTTTCGAGATGCCGTACACGGTGGTCGGCTCCATGACCGTCTTTTGCGGCGTGTCGATGCTCGGCGTGGTGGGCCCAAACGCGGCAATCGAACTGGGCCAGAACACCCGCTCGATGCCATGATGCCGCGCGGCTTCCAGCACGTTCAGCAGACCTGTCATATTCAGGTTCCAGGCCCATTGGGGCGCCTTCTCCCCCGTCGCCGACAGCGCGGCCGCCAGCAGATAGATCTGCGTGATGCCGTGCCGCTCGATCACAGTCGTCAGTTCACCGCGATCCGTCACGTTAAGCATCTCGTGCGCGATATGGACGTGGCGGCCGGTCGGCACCACGTCCGACGTCACCACCTGCTCACGCCCATGACGTTCCGCCAATGCCAGAGCCAGCTCCGATCCAAGTTGCCCGTTTGCGCCGATGATCAGGATTTTCGGCACGGCTGTTGCGGTGGCTGCTGTCATGGAATCAGCCCCAATTCACGGCCCGCCTGGCCGAAGGCATCGAGAGCGGACTGCAGCGTCACCGCATCGTGCACGGCGCTCATTTGCACGCGGATACGCGCCTGCCCCTTCGGGACCACGGGATAGAAGAAACCAACGACGTACACACCGAGTTCCAGCAGTCTGTCAGCCAGCTTCTGCGCCTTTTCGGCGTCATAGACCATAATCGGCACGATCGGATGATCGCCGGGCTTGATGTCGAAGCCAAGCTTCGCGATGCCCTCGCGGAAGAACCGCGTGTTCTGCTCCAGCCGGTCCCGCAGCTCGGTACTGCCTTCCAGGATATCGAGCACGGCAATGCTGCCGCCAACAATGGCCGGCGCCACGGTGTTCGAAAAAAGATAAGGTCGGGAACGCTGGCGCAAGAGCTCGACGACTTCCTTGCGCCCGGAAGTAAAGCCGCCCGACGCGCCACCGAGCGCCTTGCCCAGCGTGCCCGTGATGATGTCGATCTTGCCGAACACCCCACGCGCCTCATGCGTGCCTCGCCCGCGTGCGCCCATGAAGCCCGTGGCGTGGCATTCGTCAATGCCGAGCAGCGCGCCATGCTCGTCGCAAATCTTCCGGATCTCGTCCAGCCGCGCAACGGTGCCGTCCATCGAGAACACGCCATCGCTAAAGACAAGCTTGAAGCGTGCGCCATCCGCATCGGCCTGCCGCAATTGGGCGCGCAGGTCGTCCAGATCGTTGTGCCGATAGCGAAGGCGCCGTGCCTTGGACAGGCGGATGCCGTCGATGATCGATGCGTGGTTCAGTTCATCGCTGATCACGGCGTCTTCGGGGCCGAGGATGGTCTCGAACAGCCCCCCGTTCGCATCGAAGGCCGAGCCATAGAGGATGGTGTCCTCGGTGCCCAGGAACCGGGCCAGACGCCCTTCCAGCTCCTTGTGCAGATCCTGCGTGCCGCAGATAAAGCGTACAGACGACAGTCCGTAGCCATGCGTGCGCAGCGCCTCGTGCGCGGCTTCGATAACCTTGGGGTGCGACGACAGCCCAAGGTAGTTGTTGGCGCACAGGTTGATCACCTCGCGACCGTCCGCTGTGCGGATCCTGGCGCCCTGCGGCGTGGCGATGACGCGCTCGCGCTTGTACAGGCCCGCGGCGCGGATCGAATCCAGCTCCGCGCGGATGGATGCATAAAAGGCCTCGGCACTCGACATGGCCAGACTCCCGGTGGTAGTGTCTCGGAACGCTCAATTCGATAAATCGAACGTGTTCTGTATAACGAACGTGTCGTGCACTATAACGAACAGATGACGATGTCGCAACCCTCCCCCGCCAAAACGCCGATGACGGCCGAGGGGCCGCCAGCCGTAGGCAGCGCGCTGCAGGCGCTTCGGCAGAGCCAGCAACTGTCCCTGGACGAGCTGTCGCGCCGCGCCGGTGTCTCCAAGTCTATGCTTTCGCAGATCGAACGAAACCTGGCGAACCCGACCGTGGCGGTGCTGTGGCGGCTGGCCAACGCACTCGGCGTCAGCCTGACGGACTTCCTGGCACAAGGGACTGCTGCGCCACAGGCGCCCGCCATCACAGTGGTGCCACCCCATGCCACACCGGCGCTCAAGAGCCCCGATACCCGCTGCGAACTGCGCATCCTCGGTCCGATCGACATGGCGGGGCGCTTCGAATGGTATGAGCTGTCGATCCAGCCGGGCGGCGTGCTGGCGTCGGAGCCACATGAAGCAGGCACGCAGGAGCATCTGTCGGTGCTGACCGGGTCGATGACCGTCCGGTCAGGTGGCGACGAGAAGAAGCTGAAGCACGGCGATACCGCACGCTACGGCGCGGATGTGGCGCATGCCATCGGCAATCCGGGTAAAAGCGTGGCAACGGCCTTGCTGGTCGTGGTCCACCCGGGGACCTGATCCGGACATCGCGCTCGCCGCGTATGTCCCTGCGCCGGCTGAGGTTTTTTGATCGGCCGTATGATCATCCGCATGCGACGGATACGCGCCTGATGGGCACTCAACAAGCGCGTATCACATGAGTACCCGCTGAAACGTTTTGACATGTATCTGTCGTGTATCGGCCGGAACCCGTAGCGGGCGGTCCCGTCCAACCCCTTGACTGTCGACCGGCCATCACGATGCGATGCAGCGTGAACGGTTCGTGAAGATGGCTCAACATCCCGCCGAGGGCGTGCACTACAGATGCGTCCCCGAGTCCCCAGCAACCGCTCCCCTCTCGCCAAGGAGATGACTGTGCTGAGTCCACATGAGTTGGCCACGCTGATGCTGATCGGCAATGGCCCCCACACCCGCGACGACACCGCCGCGACCCACGCACGGGAAATCGATCCCGTGGATCTTGACGCCCTGATCACCCAACGGCTCGTCGTGCTGGAGTCCATCCAGGACGATAGCGGGCAGATGGCCTGCCCGCAAATCACCGCGCACGGCATGTCGATGCTCAAAGCCGTAGGACGTCTGAACTAACGCTTCAACCGCAGCCCCCGGGTACCTGGGCCGGCATCATCGCACCGACGCTGCTGCCGGCACCTTGTATCCATCCGTCAACGTGTTCAGGAACGCGATCACGTCGCGCATTTCCCCTTCAGTCATCAAGGGCTTGTCGCCAGGCTTGCCGCCGAACGGGGCTTCCATGTTGACGTTGGCCTGATACGGCTCGGGCAGGTCATCGAACTTCCACACCTTGCCGTCCTTGCCGCGCGGGTACCACTTCTGCGGCTTCACATCGCGTTCGGCGTAGAAGTGCAGCACTTCGTCCAGAGAGTGGAAGACGCCATTGTGAAAAAACGCATGACGCAGTGCAACGTTCCGCAGTGACGGCGTCCGGAACAGGCCGCAGTAGTCGGCACGATCCTTGAGATCGGTGCGATCCGGGCCGCAGAGCCCCAAATCGTGGAATTCTGGATCGGCGTTGCCTGCAAGCTTGCGATTGCGTGGCGCACCCACGGCGATGAATCCGAAATCCGAGAAAGCCGGGAATGCGCCCTCGCGAATATCGCCCGGATGGCACGCGGCGCAGTTGCCCTTGTTCGGATCGTTGAAGACGCGCAGGCCGCGTGCCTCCTGGGGAGTCAGCTTTGCCTGCCCGCGCAGCACGGCGTCGTACTTGCTGGTATAGGGATAGAACTCCGACGGCGTCTCCTGGAATACCTCCAGGGCCATCAGCACTGCATTGAACGCGGTATCGTCGTCATCCAGCACATCCTGCCCCAGCACCTTGCGGAAGGTTTCCCCATGGGGCCCCTTCCGGATCTTCTCGACCACCACGCGCGGCTCGCCATTGGCCATCTCGTGCGGCGACAGCAACGGGATGCGCGCCTGCTCGTGTGCGGAATTCGCGCGACCATCCCAGTTGTGCCCACCGGTCGGACCCTGATCCTCGGCGTCGTTGCCGTCGTTCTCGTGATAGTGGTCGGTATAGGCCGGCACGTTCTGCACGTACCGCAGCGACGGCGCGGCACGCACGCCCGTGCGGCTCATATCGACGCCGCCGAGCTGCACGGACAGATCATTCGGCGGCCCGTAGGCGTGATCGGGGCTATGGCAACTCGCGCACGACTGCTTGCCTGACGCCGAGAGCGCCGGATCGAAGAAGAGCGTCTTGCCGAGGGCCGTCAGGGCCGGAATGTTGGGCCGACGCTCGGCCATCATCGCGTAGAACGGCTTCGGACTAGCGGGCTTCGGCGCGCGAGCCGCGCTGACAACTGCCACCGGTTGCGCTGCGGCGGCCGGCGTGCCCGCGGCCGCCTCCTGCTTGCCACAGCCCGAGGCCAGGCTGACCAGAAGCGCGATCAACAGACCGCCGGCGGCGCGCAGCCACGTGATCGGCGAGGGAAACGCGGCATTCCAAAGCAGCGGCGGCAGGGTCATGACGGAACGATGACGGCAAGGATGAGGATTGAATGGCGCAGCGAGGCTACGCCAAATCCGTGACACACACGTGTCAGGTCATCGAAATGACATCGCGCCACACCACTCACGTCGGCCGCCACCGTCCGTTTCCGCCTCATCATCAACTTGACACATGCCGCATACACACTCGCGGCGCACCCAGTAGTACCCCTCTGCTTTCCAAGCATTGAATACCCACACATAAGAAAGAGGAAAACCATGAGCCGTCTCACTCGTCTGTGGCCATTGGCCGCAATCGCCGCCGCATCGCTGACCGCCTGCGGTGGCAGCGATTCCGGCAACGCCGACAGCACCGCCAACACCCCCGCCGCCGCCACCTCCGGCGTTGTGACTGGCAGCTACTTCGAGCACGCGAAAGTCTGTATCGACGCCAACGCCAATGCCCAGTGCGATAGCGGCGAAGCATCGACCTATACCGATGCCAAGGGCGCTTTCACGCTGACGGGCCAGGGCGCCGTGGTGGCCGAGATCGGCACGGATGCCTTCCGCAACGACGACACGGGCGCCCATAACGCCGTGACGCGCAAGCTCGTGTTCCGCGCCCCGGCCGGCGCCAATGCCGTGGTAAGCGCGATCTCGACCGAACTGGCCGCGCTGATGGACAGCAACGGCGGCAAGCTCGACGACGCACGCAATCAACTGGCCACCCGCCTGGGCATCGCCGCCGACAAGCTGCTGGAAGACCACAACAAGGAAACCGACAGCAACATCAAGGCCACGCTGCAGGCCGAGATCGAGCAGGCGATCGACCTGATCGCCACGGCCGTGGCATCGGGCGGCGACATCGGCGCCGCGATCCGTGATGGCGTGACCAAGCGCATCGCGCTGCAGAACATCAAGAACGTCGTGGTGATCTACGCCGAGAACCGCGGCTTCGACAACCTCTACGGCCTGTTCCCGGGCGCCAACGGCATCCCGGGCGTGAACCCGACGGCCGTGGGTTCCGTGGAACCGCAGAAGGACTTTGACGGCTCGGCGCTGGCCTCGCTGCCCCCGACCTGGGGCGGCTTCACCGCCAGCGGCCAGACCGTCACGCTCCCGCAGGCCAGCACCGTGGGCTGGGCCAACAAGCCGTTCCGCATCGACGACCCGGCCGGCGTGAACGGCACGGGCGTGGTGGTGGGCCAGAACGTGATCACACGTGACCTGGTGCACCGCTTCTATAACAACCAGATGCAGATCAACGGCGGCAAGAACGACAAGTTCACGGCGTTCTCCGACGCCGGCGGCCTGGTCATGGGTTACTACGACGGCAGCGCCATGTCGATGTGGAAGCTCGCCCAGCAGTACACGCTGGCCGACAACTTCTTCATGGGCGCGTTCGGCGGCTCGTTCCTGAACCACCAGTACCTGGTCTGCGCCTGCGCACCGGTCTACCCGAACGCCGAAACGTCGGTGGCCTCGGGTTCGATCTCGGTCGTCGACACGGACGCCAATGGCAACTTCAAGAGCCTGTCGCTCAAGCCGACGAGCCCCGCCAGCATCCAGACCGGCACCGCCCAGTACGTGAACGACAGCACGCTGACCGCCAAGGACGGCACCGGCGTCTATTACGCGGTCAACACGATGCAGCCGCCGTACCAGCCGAGCGGCAACGCACCTGCGTCGACAGACTCGACCAAGCTGCTGGCCGACCCGACCAAGGCCACCACGCTGCCTGCCCAGACCCAGGACACGATCGCCTCGCTGCTGGATCGCCGCGGCATCAGCTGGGCCTGGTACTCGGGCGCATGGAGCGCAGTGACCGCCAACAGCGCGCTGATCTACAACAACACCACGCCGAACTTCCAGCCGCACCACCAGCCGTTCAATTACTACTCGGCCTTCAGCCCGGTCGATCACGCCGACTACCGCACCGCTCACCTGAAGGACTTCGACTCGTCGTTCCTGGCTGATGCGGCAGCTGGCAAGCTGCCGGCCGTCTCGTTCTACAAGCCGCAAGGCAACCTGAACCAGCACGCCGGCTATGCCAACGTGACCGACGGCGATGCCCACATCGCCAACGTGATCGCCCAGCTCCAGAAGAGCCCGCAGTGGAACAACATGCTGATCGTGGTGACGTACGACGAGAACGGTGGCTTCTATGACCACGCACCGGTGCCGAAGGCCGACCGCTGGGGCCCGGGTACCCGTATCCCTGCCATCGTGATCTCGCCGTTCGCGAAGCGCGGCTTCGTCGATCACACGCAGTACGACACCGCTTCGGTGCTGCGCTTCATCACGCACCGCTTCGCGCTGCCGACGCTGCCTGGCCTGAAGCTGCGCGACGACTCGCTGATCGCCAACGGCAAGCCGGCGATGGGCGACCTGAGCAACGCGCTGACCTTCCCGGCGCAGTAAGCAGGGCCCGAAGGCATTGCCTTCGCGCTGACAAGGGGGCGGCTCCGCGAGGGGCCGCCCCCTTGTCTATTGGATGGTCGAAAGTCCGGTCGCGCCCCTTTTTCCGATCGCAGGAACCTGCCCGGCAGGAAGAGGATCCGCACGCAAGGCACTATAGTGTGCAAGACACCCCCGGAAAGGAGCCCTCCATCCCCGGCCGGCAATCCGACATTCCCGCACGCCTCGATCGCCTGCCATGGTCCGCCTGGCACTGGCGCGTCGCGATCGCGTTAGGCATCGCCTGGGTGCTGGACGGCCTCGAAGTCACGCTGGTCGGCTCGGTCGGCGCGGTGCTCGAGCGGCCGGACACTCTTGCGCTCACTGCCACGCAGGTCGGCTGGTCCGGTTCGCTTTACGTGCTCGGCGCCGTGGTCGGCGCGCTTGCCTTCGGCCGCATGGCTGACAGGCTCGGCCGCAAGAAGCTGTTCCTGGCCACGCTGTTCGTCTACATGGCGGCGACGCTGGCAACCGCGTTTTCCCCCAACTTCGCGTTCTTCGCGGCCTGCCGCTTCGTGACCGGGCTTGGCATCGGCGGCGAGTACGCAGCCATTAATTCGGCGATCGACGAACTGATTCCTGCCCGCGTGCGCGGCAGGGTCAATCTGGCGATCAACGGCAGCTTCTGGCTGGGTGCGGCACTCGGTGCCGGCCTGAGTCTGCTTCTTCTGGATCCACGGGTGCTGGGCCCCGTATGGGGCTGGCGCGCATGCTTCGCGCTGGGCGCGCTGCTGGCAGTGGCAATCGTGTTGATCCGGCGCCATGTGCCGGAAAGCCCGCGCTGGCTGGCCACGCACGGCCGCCATGCCGAAGCCGAGCAGGTGATCGCAGGTATCGAGGCAGCGATCACCCGACGGCACGGTCCGCTGCCCCCGGTCCATGACGCGGTGCTGGTCTACTACGGTGGCAAACCCGTGCCTCCCCTGCGCGACATCATGCGATTGCTGGTCGGTCGCTACCGGACACGCAGCGCCGTCACCTTCGCCCTGATGGTGGCGCAGGCCTTCTTCTACAACGCGATCTTCTTTACCTACGCCCTGGTGCTGACACGCTTCATGGGCGTACCGGAGGAACGCGTCGCGCTCTATATTTTTCCGTTCGCAATCGGCAACGCCCTGGGGCCGCTGTTGCTCGGCCCGCTGTTCGACCGCATCGGCCGACGCAAGATGATTGCGCTGACCTATGTGCTCTCCGGCATCGGGCTGGCCGCCACAGGATGGGCATTCATGTCCGGCTGGCTAGACGCCAGATCGCAAGCGCTGTGCTGGTCCGCCGTGTTCTTCCTGGCCTCGGCCGCGGCCAGTTCGGCATACCTGACCGCCAGCGAAGTGTTCCCGCTCGAAATGCGGGCGCTGGCGATCTCCGTGTTCTACGCGGTGGGCACGGGCGTCGGCGGGTTCATCGCGCCCGTGCTGTTCGGAGCGTTGATCGAAACGGGTAGCCGGGGCGCCGTGGCGGTGGGCTATGCCATCGGCGCAACCCTGGTCATCGTGGCGGGGGCGATGGCCCTGAAGTACGGGGTGGATGCCGAGCGAAAGCCGCTGGAGGAAGTCGCACCGCCATTGGGGACCGATGACGAGTGAGCGCGGCGGCAGAGCATGGCGTGGGCGGGCATTTTGAGAACCGTCCCATGTCGCGCAGGTTTCGCAGGCTCCAGACTGGAGAAGCCATGCAATTGGGCATGGGGATTACTGGAGCTACGCAATGAGATATTCCGGCCAGAACATACTTGAAACTGAAACCCCAGGACCGGTCATTGAGCGCGACGAAAGCTTGCTCGACAACGTCAAGGACATCTTTGACATGGCCGGTTGGTTTATCAATCCCACCAATGTTCCACTGACCATTGAGCGTATGAACGAGATCATCGCGGAAGCCGGAACATCTGCTCGATGATCGGACTCGACACGAATGTGCTGGTTCGATTCTTCGCTCAGGAAACTAGTGCTGAAGGACAGCTGGCACATGCGCTACTCCGTCAACTGACGCCAGAACACCCGGGCTTTGTTTCGCTGGTTGCGATTACGGAACTCGCCTGGGTACTGGCTCGCTCTTACCACGCCACGCGCCGGGAGATCCAGCGCGTGGTCGAATCCCTCCTCGGTTGGCCAGCTCTGCTGATAGAGGCACATGACATCGTGCAACGCGCGGCGCACCGGTTCGCGAAGGCTTCGTGCGATTTTGCCGACTGCCTGATTGAACGTGCGGGCAACGAATTCGGCTGCAGCGTCACTCTGACCTTTGACAAGGTGGCCGCCCGAGATCAAGGGTTCGTGTTGCTATCAGCAAGATAAAGGGAAGTCCGAACTGCTCTATCCTGATCGATCATTGATGAGCGATGCCTTTGGCTAAGAAGCAGTTTCAAAATGAAGCGAGGCGGTTCTGGCTAGGCGGAGGCAGCAGACAGCACAAGTAGTAAGGCAAGGCCCCGCAACGACGCCAGAATCTTTTTGAAACGGCTTCTAACTGCCCTATTCCGAGTGACATCGTCCGAGACCCAGATCAACTCAACCCATCCAGCACCATATGCTGCCCATGAACCGCTTCTGCCGCGTCAGAGGCCAGGAACGCCACTGCCCGTGCCGCGGCGCCGGTCGATACCCAGCGCGTATGGTCCGCCGAGGGCATGGCCTGACGATTGGCCGGGGTGTCGAGGATACTCGGGGCAACGCTGTTGACGTTGATGCCTGCCCCCCTTACCTCATGCGACAGGCTTTCCACGAGCCGTTGCAGCGCGCTCTTGGATGCCGCATAGGCCGCCATCGTCGCCGCGCCGGCCATGGCACCACGCGCCGACACCGCAACGACCTTGCCGTGCCTCTGGAACAGCATGGCCGGAATGAAGTGACTGGTGACCGCAACGAACGACCACGCATTCAGGTCCATCATCCGCATCCACGACTCCCGGCTCATGGCGTGAGTGGCCTCGCCCATTTCAAAGCCGCCGGCCACATGCACCAGGACGTCCACCGTGCCGAAGGCGTCGAGGATTGCCGCCGCAACCGGTGCCATCGCGGTGTCCGACGTGACATCGGCCGCGTGAAGCAGCGTGCCGCCGTGATCGGGCTCGGGATGAGCGAATACGCTTTGCAAGTGCTGCAGGTCCCGGTCGATCAGCGCCAATCTGGCACCCTCGGCGGCAAAGCGGCTGGCCACTGCACGGCCTAGCGCGCCGGCGGCTCCGGTGATGACGACATGACGACGGGCAGCGGTCGAGTCCATGAAACGCTCCAGGGTGAGGGTTCTTAAACGATAGCCCTCTGCCGCCCGTCTCGCAAAAATACTACGTCGCAAGAGAAACTGTACAGCGCGTGCAACCGTCATCTGTGTATGGCACCTGACGTAGCGCTCAGGCATGATGCCGCACCGCCCCAATTGGGGACTGATTCCCTGGACAAGAATTGCCTCTCTCGCGCATAAAACAAAGCGACAGCCTGCTGGCCGTGCTGGCCCTGATCGGCTCCATGGCGTCGCTCTGCATCGGCACATCATTTGCCAAAAGCCTGTTTGCGTCGATCGGCGCACAGGGCACCACCGCGCTGCGGGTGAGCTTTGCGGCGGTGATCCTGATCTGCGTCTGGCGCCCCTGGCGTTTTCCGCTCTCCGGCAAGAACGCCCGCGCCATCGCCCTTTATGGCGCCGCACTGGGCGGGACCAACCTGCTGTTCTACATGTCGTTGCGGACGATCCCGCTCGGGTTGGCGATTGCCATCGAATTCACCGGTCCATTGGCGGTTGCCGTGCTTTCGTCACGCCGCGCGATCGACTTTCTGTGGATTGGCTGCGCGGTCACCGGACTGATCCTGCTGCTGCCGCTTGGCGAAGCCGCCACGCACCTCGATCCCGTAGGCATTGGCTTCGCGCTCGCCGCAGGGGTGGGCTGGGCGCTGTATATCGTGTTCGGACAGATGGCGGGCAACGCCCATGGCGGCCAGGCGACGTCCCTGGGAATGACCATGGCGGCATTGGTGGCCCTGCCATTCGGACTCGGCCACGCCGGATTGGAGATGTTCAGTCCGGCTCTTCTGCTTTCCGGCCTGGCGGTCGGCATTCTTTCCAGCGCGATCCCGTATTCGCTGGAAATGGTAGCCCTCAAGCGGCTCCCCCGGCGCACATTCGGCATCTTGTTGAGTCTGGAGCCAGCCATGGGCGCTCTGGCGGGCCTGGCATTCCTGAACGAACAACTGACGCCGATTCAGTGGGTAGCGATTGCCGCAATCATCGTCGCGTCGATTGGTTGTACGGCTACGTCGAGAAGCAAACGTTAATGGGCGGCGAACCAGTCGCGCGGCATCCGCTGATCGCGCGCTGACGCCCTCGCCTCTGCAAGGGTCAGGCTGACCTCATGCAGAAAGTTGTCCTCGGGGTTGCGGCGCGCCGAGAATCCGCAGTCCCGCATGATCGCCAACATCCGGCGGTTCTCGCTGAGAACGTCACCCCGCATTCCATGCAGTTGCCCCGATCTCGCCAGCTGCTGGAGCCGCTGTATCAACCGGCGACCCAGTCCCTGGCCCTGCCACGCATCGGCAACCACAACGGCCAGTTCGGCAACATCCTCTTCGTTCACCACATATTCGGCATTGGCGACGATGGTTTCGGCGCCATCCGCTTCGCGATACGTCACCACAAGTGCCACGTCCTCGGCTTTCCGATGGCTCACGAAGCCTTGAACGATCTCGTCGGTCACGCGCCCACCAGTCAGGAAGCGGAAGTAGCGGCTTTCGCGTGACAAGCTGTCGACAAACATCCGCAGCCCGGCCTGATCCGCCCCGCGCGCGGGCCGAAGCGTCAACCGAGCGCCGCTGCGGCCGGTCCAGTTTTCTTCACTGATCGGTGTCGCCACCTGATTGGCGTCTTCGACACGGCCCATGGTCCGCTCCTGACTACGTTTTGTATAGTCAGGACTATAGTCGAAACCCTAACTTTTGCAAATGAAGTTAGGGTGCTATTCTCAAAGCATGACCACGCCACCGCCCGTCGACCTCACGAACTGCTCGATAGCCGCCACGCTCTCGTTGATTGGCGAGAAGTGGACGATTCTTATCTTGCGCGATGTGTTCTCCGGGGTACGCCGCTTCGATGACTTCCTCGAGCGCCTGCAATGCTCGCCGGCCGTACTGTCGGCGCGGCTCAAGACGTTGACCGAGGCGGGATTGCTGCGCAAGGTCAGCTACAAGGAGCCTGGCGAGCGGGAACGCTTTGCCTACCATCCGACGCGGGCTGCGGTCGATCTGCTTCCCGTCCTGGTCGGACTGATGCAATGGGGAGACGCCCATATGGCCGCCGACGGTGGCGGCCCGGCCGAAGTCCGCTCCAAGCTCTCCGGACTCAAGGTGCGTGCCGCGTTGATCGACGAGGCTGGGGAAGCTGTCTCACCTTCGGACATGCAACTGCTGGCCGTCCCCGCCTCCACCGACGCGGCCGCCTGAGCCAACGCACCGCTTGCACACATTGCACCGCACCATTCCCGTGCGAACGCCCAATACTGGCGCTGCACCATGTCGCGTCAATGTGCGCGCTCTTCCACCCGATGATCGGGCCACGCCCCGATAAACCTCCAAAGCGGCATTCGCGCACGCTGGCACGACGCTTGCGTTACTAAGCGCGGGCCGGTCAACGGCGATCCGCCCACCCCACACAGCCGCGGCTCCCTTTGAGAGCCGCAGGCAGGACAACGGCGTCCCCAGAACTGGCCCATCGGGTCGGACTCGCGGGACGCCTTTTGTTTTTGGAGCAAGAGGATGAACGGCAAAGCCACCCGGATCGATCTGCTGAGTTTCAGGACGCCGCAGATGCGCGCCTTCCACCTGACCTGGATGGCCTTCTTCGTCTGTTTCTTTGCGTGGTTTGCCTGCGCGCCGCTCATGCCGGTGCTCAAAGGCGAATTCGGCCTGACGCCAAATCAGATCGCCAATATCAATATCGCCGCCGTCGCCGTGACCATCCTGGTGCGACTGGTGATCGGCCCCCTGTGCGACCGCTTTGGCCCGCGCAAGACCTACACCGGCCTGCTGGCGATTGGCGCCCTGCCCGTGCTCGGCGTGGCCTTCGCCCAGAACTACGAGACCTTCCTGTTCTTTCGCCTGCTGATCGGCGCGGTCGGCGCCAGCTTCGTGATCACGCAGTACCACACGTCGGTGATGTTCGCGCCGAACGTGGTGGGCACCGCCAATGCGGCATCCGCTGGCTGGGGCAACGCTGGTGGCGGCGCCGCGCAAGGCCTGATGCCGCTGCTGCTGGCCGCGATCCTGTTTCTCGGCGTCGATCACACCATGGGCTGGCGCGTGGCGCTGCTGGTGCCTGGCATCCTGATGCTGGTCATGGCCGTCGTCTACTGGCGCTTCACGCAGGACTGCCCCGAAGGCAACTTCTCTGACCTGCGTGCCCGTGGCATCGCCATTAGCGGTGGCAAAGACGGTGGCAAGGGCGGTGGCGGCTGGGCCAGCTTTCGCGCCGCCAGCGCCAACTACCGCGTCTGGATGCTGTTCATCACGTACGGTGCCTGCTTCGGCGTGGAGATCTTCATTCACAACGTGGCCGCCACGTTCTACGTCGATCGCTTCGGCCTGTCGCTTTCGGCCGCCGGCATGGCCGCCGCCAGCTTCGGTCTGCTGGCCCTGTTTGCCCGCGCGCTGGGCGGCTACGTATCGGACAAGCTGGCCATGCGTCGCGGCCTCGACGCCCGCTCCCTGATCCTGTTCGTCTTCATCCTCGGCGAGGGCCTGGGCCTGCTCGGTTTCGCTCACGCCTCCACGGCCACCACTGCGGTCGCAGCGATGCTGGTTTTCGGACTGTTCACGCACATGGCCTGCGGTGCGACGTACGCGCTGGTGCCGTTCATCGATCGCAAGGCGCTTGGCGGCGTGGCCGGCATCATCGGCGCCGGCGGCAATGTGGGTGCAGTAGCGGCGGGCTTCCTGATGAAGGGCCTCGGCGACCTGCAGCAGACCCTGACGTGGCTCGGCGTGGCCGCCACGCTGGCAGCCCTGTGCGCGATTGCGGTGCGCTTCAGTGCCGAGCACAAGGCCCAGGAACAGGCGCTCTACGACAGCGCGCTCGCCAACTGAATTCCACAAGACATTCCCTTCGGACAAGGAAAGCATCATGAAGATCATCATCGTCGGGCATGGCATGGTCGGCCACAAGTTCCTGGAATGCCTCGCGGATGCCGGCGCGCAGGACCTCGAGGTGACGGTGCTTTGCGAGGAGCCCCGCCCCGCCTACGATCGCGTCCACCTGTCCGAGTTCTTCGCCGGCAAGTCCGCCGAGGATCTGTCGCTGGTGCCTGAAGGCTTCTTCGCCCAGCACAACAACATGCTGCTGCGCCTGAACGCGAAGGCCACGGCCATCGACACAGCCGCGAAGACCGTCACCACCTCCACCGGCGAGACGCTTGGCTACGACAAGCTCGTGCTCGCCACCGGCTCCTATCCGTTTGTGCCTCCGCTGCCCGGCAAGGATCGCAAGGACACTTTCGTCTACCGCACGATCGAGGACCTCGAGGCGATGCTCGAATGCGGCCAGCGCGCGACGTCGGGCGTGGTGATCGGCGGCGGCCTGCTTGGCCTGGAGTGCGCCAAGGCGCTGCGCGACATGGGTCTGCAGACCCACGTTGTGGAGTTCGCCCCGCGCCTGATGGCGGTGCAGGTCGATGATGGCGGTGGCCGGATGCTGCGCCAGAAGATCGAGGAACTGGGCGTGACGGCGCACACCGGCAAGAACACGCTGGAGATCGTCGATGGCACCGAAGGCACGCATCGCATGAACTTCGCCGATGGCACGCACCTGGACACTGACATGATCGTGTTCTCGGCCGGCATCCGCCCGCGCGACGAGCTGGCACGCGCCAGCGGCCTGACGATCGGCGCGCGCGGCGGCATCGTGATCGACAACAACTGCCTGACGTCGGACCCGCACGTCTACGCCATCGGCGAGTGCGCGCTGTGGGACGGCAAGATCTATGGCCTGGTGGCCCCGGGCTACGACATGGCCCGCGTAGCCGCCCGGCATCTGCGCGGCGAAGCCTCGGAGTTCGCTGGCGCCGACATGAGCACCAAACTCAAGCTGATGGGCGTGGACGTGGCCAGCATCGGTGACCCGCACGGCAACGAACCGGGTAGCCGCTCATACCAGTTCACCGACGAACGCAAGCAGATCTACAAGAAGCTGGTGGTATCCGAGTGCGGCAAGTTCCTGCTCGGCGGCGTGCTGGTTGGCGATGCCGCCGAATACGGCACGCTGCTGCAGATGATGTTGAACCGGATCGAGCTGCCGGAATCTCCGGAGTTCCTGATCCTTCCTGCCTCCGACGGCAAGGCCCGCCCCGCGCTCGGCGCCGACGCGCTGCCGGATACCGCCCAGATCTGCTCGTGCAACAACGTCAGCAAGGGCGAGATCTGCGGCGCCGTGTGCGATGGCGCCACCACCATCGGCGCGCTGAAATCGTGCACCAAGGCCGGCACCGCGTGCGGTGGCTGCGTGCCGCTGGTCACGCAGATCATGAAGGCGGAAATGAAAAAGCAGGGCATGGCCGTGAACAACCATGTCTGCGAGCACTTTCCGTACTCGCGCCAGGAGCTCTACCACCTGGTGCGCGTCGGCAAGTTCAAGTCCTTCGACGACCTGCTGGCCGCGCACGGCTCCGGGCTGGGCTGCGACATCTGCAAGCCGACCGTCGGCAGCATCCTGGCGTCGTGCTGGAACGAATTCGTGCTCAAGGAAGAGCACGCCAGCCTGCAGGATTCGAACGACTACTTCCTGGCCAACATTCAGAAGGACGGCACCTACTCGGTGGTCCCGCGCATGCCCGGCGGCGAAGTCACGCCCGACGGCCTGATCGCAGTCGGCCAGATCGCGAAGAAGTACGGCCTCTACACCAAGATCACCGGCGGCGCGCGGGTCGACATGTTCGGCGCGCGGCTGGAGGAACTGCCGCTGATCTGGGAAGAACTGATTGCGGCCGGCTTCGAATCGGGCCATGCCTATGGCAAATCGCTGCGCACGGTGAAATCGTGCGTGGGCTCCACGTGGTGCCGCTATGGCGTGGACGACTCCGTCGGCCTGGCCATCGACATCGAGAACCGCTACAAGGGCCTGCGCGCGCCGCACAAGATCAAGTTCGGCGTCTCGGGCTGCACGCGCGAATGCGCCGAGGCGCAAGGCAAGGACGTTGGCATCATCGCCACGGAGCGCGGCTGGAACCTCTACGTGTGCGGCAACGGCGGCATGAAGCCACGCCATGCCGAACTGCTGGCGGGCGATCTGGACCGCGCAACGCTGATCCGCTACGTCGACCGCTTCCTGATGTTCTACGTGCGCACGGCGGACCGCCTGCAACGCACCAGCACGTGGCGCGACAACCTCGAAGGCGGCCTGGATTACCTGAAGTCCGTGATCATCGACGACAAGCTCGGCATCGGCGCCGAACTCGAAGCCGAGATGCAGCACGTGGTGGATACGTACGAAGACGAATGGAAGCGCGCCGTCACCGACCCCGAGACGCGCAAGCGCTTCCGCCACTTCGTCAACAGCGACCTGCGCGACGACAACCTCATGTTCCTGGAGGAGCGCGGCCAGGTTCGCCCAGCCACGCAGGAGGAACGAAACTTGCAACGTTCCCGCCTGAGCCACATCCCCGTGGTTGCCGTGCCCGCAAAAGCAGCGTGAAGCCCCCGATTTCGAGGAGAACGTGATGAGCCAAGCCCACCACCCCGAGACCTGGACCGCGATTTGCACCTTGCGCGATATCGTGCCCAATACTGGTGTCTGCGCCCTGGTCGACAGAAAGCAGGTCGCCGTCTTCCGCATCGGCCGCGGCGAGGAGGTCTACGCGCTGGCCAACTTCGACCCGAACGCACAGGCGAACGTGCTGTCGCGGGGTCTGGTCGGCAACCTTGGCCCGCGCACCGTGGTGGCATCGCCGATCTACAAGCACCACTTCGATCTGCGCACCGGCGAATGCCTCGAAGCGCCCGAGCACTCGGTGGATGCTTACACCGCGCGGGTCTACGACGGCAAGGTCTGGGTGGCCACCGCGGCCATGGCCCGCGAGGTGGGCGTAGAGGTAGAGGCGGAGGCCGAGGAAGAGCTGGCCGCCTGACCCTCGATCGACACCCCCTCGCCCACGCCAACAGCCAGAATCAGGAAGACGCTCATGACGCCCCCCGTCTCGTCCCACGCCAAGCCGCGACTGGTCGTCGTCGGCAATGGCATGGCCGGAATGCGCACGGTCGAGGAACTGCTGAAGCTGGCGCCGGACCTGTATGACATCACAGTGTTCGGCGCCGAGCCGCACGGCAACTACAACCGCATTCTGCTGTCCCCGGTGCTCGCCGGCGAGAAGACCGTCGACGACATCATGCTGAATACCCGCGCCTGGTATGGCCAGCATGGCATCGAGTTGCTGGCCGGCGATCCGGTCGTTGCAATCGACCGGCCGCGCCGGCTGGTGCGTTCCGCGTCCGGCAAGGAAGTCCGCTATGACCGCCTGCTGCTGGCCACCGGCTCCAAGCCGTTCATCATCCCCGTCCCCGGCCACACGCTCGACGGCGTGATCGCTTTCCGCGATATCCAGGACGTGGAAACAATGCTCCACGCCGCTCGCAATCATCGCCATGCGGTGGTGATCGGCGGCGGCCTGCTTGGCCTCGAAGCGGCCAACGGGCTGATGCGTCAGGGCATGGACGTCACCGTGGTGCACCTGGCCGACAGCCTGATGGAACGCCAACTCGACAAACCTGCCGCCGAGCTGCTCAAGGCAGCGCTGGAACGCAAGGGTCTGCGCTTCCTGCTCAGCGCGCAGACCGCCGCCGTGCTCGGCAGCGAGCGGGTCACGGGCGTGCTGTTCAAGGACGGCACGCAGATCCCGGCGGACCTTGTGGTGATGACCGCCGGGGTGCGCCCCAACATCGAACTGGCCACTAGCGCGGGGCTGCGCTGCGAGCGCGCGATCGTCGTTGACGACACGCTGCAGACCTTCGACCCGCGCATCTACGCCGTGGGCGAATGCGTGCAGCACCGCCAGGCCACGTTCGGGCTGGTGGCGCCGATCTGGGATCAGGCACGGGTGTGCGCCGCCCACCTGGCAGGTGCCGGCCACCGCCGCTATGTCCAGCAAGCCACGGCTACCAAGCTCAAGGTCACGGGCGTGGACCTGTACTCGGCCGGTGACTTCATCGGCGGCGAAAGCAGCGAAGACCTCGTGCTGCGCGATCCGCGCCGAGGCATCTACAAGCGTCTGGTGCTGCAGGGTGGCCGGCTTGTCGGTGCCGTGCTCTATGGCGACGTCCAGGACGGCCCGTGGTATTTCGACCTGATCCAGACCGGTCAGCCGGTAGCCGCATTGCGTCAGCGCCTGCTGTTCGGCAAGGCGCAATGCGAGGCCCTTGCGGCATAGCTTTTCCGGGACATCGACGTGAACCTGTCAGATATCGCGGTGGTCGCCACCACCCCCACCAAGACAATCTCCACGACCTGCCCCTATTGCGGCGTAGGCTGCGGCGTGCGCGCCACCGTGCGTGCCGATGGCCTGGTCGACATTGCCGGCGATGCCGATCATGCTTCCAACGCCGGGCGGCTCTGCGTCAAGGGCTCCGCGCTGGGCGAAACGCTCGACCTGAACGGGCGGCTGCTGCATCCGCAAGTGCGCGATGCCGATGGCTCGCTGCGCCGCGTGGACTGGGACGAAGCCCTCGACAAGGTCGCCCGTGGCTTCACGGAGATCATCGCCAGGCACGGTCCCGACGCCGTCGCGCTCTACGTGTCGGGCCAGCTGCTGACCGAGGACTACTACGTCGCCAACAAGCTCATGAAGGGCTTCATCGGCACGGCGAACATCGACACCAACTCGCGCCTGTGCATGTCGTCGGCGGTAGCCGGCCACAAGCGCGCGTTTGGCGAGGACCTTGTTCCGTGCAGCTACGAGGACCTCGAACTGGCCAATCTCGTCATCCTGGTGGGCTCCAATACCGCGTGGTGCCACCCGATCCTGTTCCAGCGCCTGACCCGCGCCAAGGAAGCGCGGCCCGAGATGAAAATCGTCGCGATCGACCCGCGTCGAACCGCCACCTGCGAACTGGCCGACCTGCACCTGCCGCTGCGCGCCGGTACCGATGTGCGGCTGTTCAATGGGTTGTTGAGCTACCTCGCGCGTCACGGTCATGGCGATGACGTCTTCGTGGCGGACCATACCGCTGGCCTTGACGATGCGCTGGCCGTGGCCGACGCCGACGGCGCTGATATCGCCGCCGTGGCACGCGCGTGCAAGCTTGCCCCGCAGGATGTGCAGGCGTTCTACGAACTGTTCGCCGCCACGACGAAGGTCGTCACTGCGTTCTCGATGGGCGTGAACCAATCGTCGGCCGGCACGGACAAGGTCAACAGCATCATCAATTGCCACCTGCTGACCGGCCGGATCGGCCGTCCCGGCATGGGGCCCTTCTCGCTCACGGGCCAGCCCAACGCCATGGGCGGACGCGAAGTCGGCGGACTGGCGAATATGCTCGCGGCTCACATGGAACTGGGCGACCCGCGCCATCGCGACATCGTGCAGGACTTCTGGCACTCGCCAGCCATGGCGGACAAACCCGGCCTGAAGGCGGTGGACCTGTTCCAGGCCATCGAACAAGGCAAGGTCAAGGCCGTGTGGGTGATCGCCACCAATCCCGTGGTCAGCCTGCCGGACGCCGATCAGGCCCGGCGCGCGCTGGCCCGCTGCGAACTCGTGGTGACGTCGGACATCGTCACGCGCACGGACACCAACGACGCCGCGCATATCCTGCTGCCCGCGCTGGGCTGGGGCGAAAAAGACGGCACGGTCACCAACTCCGAGCGCCGCATCTCGCGCCAGCGTGCGTTCCTATCCGCTCCCGGCGAAGCCCGCGCGGACTGGGACATCCTCTGCGACGTGGCACGCCGCATGGGGTTCGCCGGCTTCGACTACGCCGGCCAGCATGAGATCTTCGACGAGCACGCGCGTCTCAGCGCCTGGCGCAATGGCAGCGGTGGCGGCGATGATGCGGCGCACGCACCGCGCATGTTCGACATCGGCGGCCTCGCCGGCATGGACCAGTCCGCATACGACGCCATGCTGCCCGTGCAATGGCCACTGCCCGCCAAGGCTTCATCAGGCAAGCAACGCCTGTTCGAGAATGCCCGCTTTGCCTTCGCCGATGGCCGGGCACGCTTCGTCGCCACGGCGGCGCGCGCGCCCGTCCATGCCACCGACGATGAGTTTCCGCTGATCCTGAACACCGGCCGCGTGCGCGATCAATGGCACACGATGACCCGGACGGGCAAAGCCGCCCGCCTGTCGGACCACCTGCCCGAGCCATTCGTCGACATGCATCCGCAAGACGCACTGCTCTGCGGTGTGGCCGAAGGCAAGCTCGCACGGGTAACCAGCCGTTGGGGGGTGATGATCGGCCGAGTCCGTTTTAGCGGAGGCATTCCGCGCGGCAGCGTCTTCGTGCCAATCCACTGGAACGACCAGTTCAGCTCCGACGCACGCGTTGGCGCGGTGGTCAATCCGGCCGTCGATCCGGTGTCGGGCGAGCCCGAGTTCAAGCACACGCCCGTGCGAGTGGAGGAATTCCGCGTGTCGTGGCACGGCTTCGTGCTGAGCCGCAAGGTGCTTCCCGCTGACGCGCTGACCTGGTGGACACGCATCCAGGGCAAGCATTTCCATCGCCACGAGTTCGCGGGCCGCGATGTCATCACGGATCGTGCCGCATGGGCACGTGAACGACTGGGAGCACAGGCGCCCGACGCGGACTGGCTCGAGTTCGAGGATCGGGCCGCGGGCGTCTATCACGCTGGCTACGTCGTCGATGACCGGCTTGAGGCTTGCCTCTATCTCTCGACCCGGCCCGACCTACCGTCGCGGGCGTGGCTGTCTCAGCTTTTCGGTCAGGCACGCCTGGAAGACAGCGATCGCATCGGCCTGCTACTGGGCCAGCCACTCGAAAAGACAGCCGATGCAGGCCCCACGGTCTGCTCGTGCTTCGGCGTGGGCCGCAACACGATCTGCGACGCAGTACGCCAGCACGACCTCAAGACACCAGCAGAAATCACGGCTTGCGTGAAGGCCGGCGGCAATTGCGGGTCCTGCGTGCCAGAGTTGCGCAAGCTGCTGGTGGAAATCCGCGTGGTGGAAGCGGCTTAGCAGATACGCAGACGACAAAGGCGCGGCGGGCCATGTGCCCTCCGCGCCTTTTTCCGTCCATTTCTTGACATTTATTCCATCTCTATACAAAATGTCCACAATCATGGCTTCATACACCGGGACCGCCTGACATGGTCAAACGCACCGCCGAGCAGCGTGTCCTGCTCGACCAGATCAAGCAGATTGCCGATGGCCTCGGCCAGACGCTCGCGCCGTTCTGCGAGGTCGTGGTTCATGACCTGCTGGAGCCCGAGCAGTCGATCCTGGCCATCCACAACAACCTGTCCGGCCGCGCTGTTGGCGATCCGACCACCGAGCTTGGTCAGGCACGCATCACCGATCCCGACTACCCGCAGGTTCTGGCCAATTACGCGAACCAGTTCGCGGACGGCCGTCAGGCAAAAAGCACGTCGATCGGCATCAAGGACGCCAGCGGCAACTACATCGCCGCGCTGTGCATGAATGTCGACCTGACGCTGTTCCGCAGCCTGCAGATGGCCATGGGCCAGTTCGTCCAGACCGCCACGGACGGTCCGAAGGAAACACTCGATCCTGCGGGCACCGACGCGCTGCGCGACCGCATCGACGCCTTCGCCGCGCGGCTGGCCACCACGCCGCGCGCCTTGAAAACCGAGGAACGGCGCGCGCTGCTGGGTGAGCTGAAGGCATCGGGGCTGCTCGATGTCCGACGCGCCATGGAAACCGTCGCGGCCCATCTGGGTGTATCGCGCGCAGCCGCCTACAGCTATGTCCGCTAATCAACGATCCGCAGAACTGCTTCTGCTCGACAAGCACGCCGTGGAAGCGGCGCTGCTACCCAACGACGTACTGGCCGCCGTGCGCGAGGCATTCGTGCTGCACAGCCAGCGTGAGGGACGCGTCTTCCCCGTGGTGCGGGAGAAGCTGGCGACAGGCGGAGTGTTCGGCATCAAGGCCGGCGACGTGGGCAGCCAGAACCTGCTTGGCTTCAAGGCTGCCGGGTTCTGGCCCTGCAACCGCCAGTTGGGCGGAGACACCCACCAGGCCACAATCGTCCTGATCGACCCCGCCACGGGGCGGCCCCTTTGCATCGTCGACGGCAACGCCATCACCACGGCACGCACCGGCGCCGCCGGCGGCATCGGCCTGCAACAACTGGCCCGGCCCGACAGCACGCGCCTCTGCGTCTTTGGCACCGGCGTCCAGGCTCGCGTTCAGCTCGAATTTGCCTTGCGCTTGATGCCCACCTTGCAAACGGTGCGCTATGTTTCGAGCAGTGGCCAGCGCCATGCGGCGTTTGAGGCAGCCTTCCAGGACCGGTGTGAAATCCAACTGGCGACGGACCGCGATGACGCCGTGGCCAACAGCGACGTGGTAATCACCGCCACCCCGGGCGGCGGCCCCTTGTTCGACGCCCAGGCCGTGCGGCCGGGCACACACCTGACCTGCGTCGGCGCCGATACCACCGGCAAGCGCGAACTGCCTGCGGGCGTGCTGGAACGCGCGCGCATCGTCGTGGATGACAGCGAACAGGCGCGCCGCATCGGCGAATGCCAATGGGCCCCCGATCTCCCATGCATCGAGATTGGCGACCTGCTGACCGGCAAGGCCACGATCACGCGCGAGCCCGCCGATATCACCGTATTCGACATGACCGGACTGGCCCTGCAGGACCTGACGGTCGCCCGCTTCCTGGACCAACGCGCCCGGGCCGATGGCACCGGCACGCGCCTGGCCTGGCCCTGGTAACAACTCCTCTCTCCCTGCCCATCATGACGACCCTGCAACTGCCCACCTACGCCGACGTCGAAGCCGCCGCCAAACGGATCGAAGGCTTTGCCAACCGCACGCCGGTCAACACGTCGCGCACGCTCAACGAAATGCTCGGCGCAGAAGTCTTCTTCAAGTGCGAGAACTTCCAGCGCATGGGCGCGTTCAAGTTCCGTGGCGCGTTCAACGCGCTGGCGAAATTCACCCCCGAACAACGCCGTGGCGGCGTGGTCGCCTTCTCGTCCGGCAATCACGCGCAGGGCATCGCGCTGTCCGCGAAGCTGCTGAACATGCCTGCCACGATCGTGATGCCCCACGACGCACCGGCCTTGAAGGTAGCGGCGACGCGGGGGTATGGCGCGACCGTGGTGAGCTATGACCGCTACAAGGAAGACCGTGAAGCCATCGGCCGCGACCTGGCCGAAAAGCACGGCATGACGCTGATCCCGCCGTATGACCATCCGGATGTGCTGACGGGCCAAGGCACCGCCGCCAAGGAACTGTTCGAGGAAGTGGGCGCGCTGGACGCCATCTTCACCCCGCTGGGCGGCGGCGGACTGCTCTCCGGCACCGCATTGACCACGCGCGCGCTGGCGCCACAGTGCCAGATCTACGGCGTGGAGCCGGAGGCGGGAAACGACGGCCAGCAATCGTTCCGCAGCGGTTCGATCGTCCATATCGACACCCCGCAGACCATCGCCGACGGCGCCCAGACACAGCACCTGGGGCACGACACGTTCAGCATCATCAAGCGCGACGTGACTGACATCCTGACCGCGACTGACGCGCAACTGGTCGAGGCCATGCGCTTCTATGCCGAACGGATGAAGATGATCGTCGAGCCGACCGGCTGCCTGGGCCTGGCAGCGGTCATGCAGATGAAGGACGCGCTCAAGGGCAAGCGCGTGGGCGTGGTGATCAGCGGCGGCAACGTCGATCTGGAGCGTTTCTGCTCGCTGCTGTCGGCCTGATCCTTCCGCGCATCAAACCGAACATCGAATCGAACCCCGGGCCGGGAATTGCATCCCCGGCCTGCCTCAAACCTCCCCGCCCTGCTTCACGTCTTCCCTAGCCTTGTGCCGCTCCGCCTTCTCGGGCGAAAGCTGCATGAAGATCCACGCCGATGCCGACGTAATCAGCCCGACGCAGACGAACGTCGCGTGAAACGCCGGCAGGACGTCGAGGTGATGCTCGCCGATACCCTCCTGGAACGTCGCCAGCAATGCGCCAGCGGATGTCACCGCCAGACTCATCGACAACATCTGCACCATCGACAACATGCTGTTGCCGCTGCTCGCCCGAGTGCCACTCAGATCCTTGAGCGTCACGGTGTTCATCGCGGTGAACTGGATCGAATTGACCGCGCCAAAAATCGCCAGTAGCACCACGATGAGCGCCAATGGGCGCGTCGGCGTGATCAGCGCGAACGACGCCATGACAAGTCCAACCACGAATGTGTTCGTCACCAGCACGCGGCGATAGCCGTGCCGTTCGATCAGCCACGTGGCCAGACGCTTCGACGCCATGCCGGCGGCCGTGACAGGCAGCATCATCAGGCCGGCATCGAACGGGGAATAGCCGAGGCTGACCTGCAGGGTCAGTGGAATCAGGAACGGCATGGCGCCATTGCCGATACGCGCGAACAGGTTGCCGAGCAGGCCCACGCTGAACGAATGAATCCGGAACAGCCTCAGCGGAAACAGCGGCTGCTTGCGCTTGTTGGCGTGGAGCACGTACGCGCTGAGCGCGGCCATGCTGGCGATCAGCAGCATCAGCACCGTGGCGTGCTGGAAGCCCATCTCCGCGAGTCCATCGAGCGAGAACGATAGCGTCACCATGGCAATTGCCAGGAACGCATAGCCAACCGCATCGAACGTGCCGATGCCGGGCAGGCGCGAGTTCGGCATATAGCGGATGGTGGCCAGCACGCCCAGCAGGCCGACCGGCACATTGATCAGGAAGATCCAGTGCCAGGAGAACGTCTGGGTAATCCATCCACCCAGCGTCGGGCCGATGAGCGGACCGATCATGCCCGGGATGGCCACGAAACTCAGCGCCTGCAGATACTGCTCGCGCGGAAACGTACGCAGTACGGAGAGTCGCCCCACGGGCAGCAGCATCGCCCCGCCCGCCCCCTGCACCACGCGGGCGACGGTCAGGAACGGCAGCGAAGGCGCCGCGGCGCAAAGCAGCGATCCGGCCACGAACAACACGATCGCGATCTGGAAGATGGTTCTTGTGCCGAATTTGTCCGCCAGCCAGCCCGAAGCGGGAATGATGACCGCCATGGTCAGCGAGTAGGCGATGATCACCGACTGCATCCGCAGCGGGCTCTCGCCAAGGCTGTGCGCCATCGAAGGTAAGGCGGTGTTGACGATCGTCGAGTCGAGCGTCTGCATGAAGAAGCCCACCGCCACCACCCACAGCATGAAGCGCAGGCGGCGGTCGATGGGCATCGTGGACGGGTGGTCGGCAGGCGTGGCTGTGGACATGGGCTGGAGGCGGTGCGTGCGCCCTACTGCGCACGGGACGAACCGCAACCATAGGCTCGCACGGCCGCGCTGGCAAGTCCACAAGCCGTGCGGGCGGCGCCGCCATCCTGAAAACCGGGGGCCGGGAGCCATCTTCGATGGCCTGCCGCGCCCCGTCCGGGGCGACGCTCAGTTGTCGGCGTCGACCAGCGTGCGTGCCTCGACCACCTTGTCGCGATACGCCTCGAAGATCCGGCGCAGCGCCTGCTCCATCGACACCTCCGGCTT
>Ga0310345_10000303_pt1 | contig 84976 bp, 49 predicted proteins | sample HC15DNA20500_MG_FD_204667 | JGI IMG/M metagenome (GOLD analysis project Ga0310345, IMG submission 204667) | Marine microbial communities from station ALOHA, North Pacific Subtropical Gyre - HC15-DNA-20-500_MG | ecosystem: Environmental > Aquatic > Marine > Oceanic | place: Pacific Ocean: North... | reverse complement strand
CCAAGATCGCCGCCTTCATCCAGGGCGTCGTCGACGTGATGCACCCGCAGTGAGCCCCCACCCGGGCGAGCCCTCGCCCGCATGACCGTCGCGCCCACGGGCGCGCCGCATGACCGTCGCGCCCGCGGGCGCGGCGGCTCTTCCCGACCTTGGCGCCGCGTCCCCCAGACGCGGCGTCCTTTTCTTTCGGGGGGGCCGCGCCCCCGGCCTCAGCCCGAGGCGGCCTTCAGGAAGCCGGCGACCCGGGCGAAATAGGGCTCCGGCTCCTCGTAGAACGGGCAGTGGGCGCTGTTGGGAAACACCTCGATCTCCGCGCCCGGGATCGCCGCGGCGAGGCGCTGCGCGCAGGCCGGCGTCATCTCGTCATGGGCGCCGCAGAGCACCAGAGCCGGGGCGTCGAAGCCCCCCAGCTCTTCCAGCCGGTTCCACCGGCTCAGGTTGCCGATGTAGTGGAATTCGTTGGGCCCCTGCACCTCGAGGTAGGGCGCCATGTTCCAGTCGGCGACCGAGGCGGTCATCGGCTCCGGCCACGCGTCCAGCCGGCACATGTGGCGGTGGTTCAGCAGCGTGATCGCGGCCGCGTATTCGGGATGGTCGTACTGCTTCAGCGCCTCGCGCCGCTGCATCATCCGCACCGTCTCGATCCCCAGCCCCTCGCGCAGCCGGTTCAGCTCGCTCACCAGATGCGGGATGTCGCCGGCGGTGTCGGCGAGCGTCAGGCTCTTCAGCCGGCCCGGATAGGTCACCGCGAACTCCATCCCCAGCCAGCCGCCCCAGGAGTGGCCCAGCAGGTGCGGCTTCTCCAGCCCCAGCGCCCGCAGCACCTGGTCCACCTCTCTCGCGAAGCGCGCCACGTGCCACAGCTCCGGATCGTCCGGGCGGTCCGAGGCGCCGGTGCCGAGCTGGTCGTAGCTCACCACCCGGAACCCCGCCTCCACCAGCCGCAGATGCGGCTCGGCGAGATAGCGGCAGGGCAGCCCCGGCCCGCCGGAGAGCAGCATCACCGGCTCGCCCACTCCCCAGGCGTAGGCGACCACCTCGTGCCCGGTGTCGAGCGGGATGCGCGTGGTCTCGTCGGGGGCGGCGAACTGGGCCATGCGGGGTCCTTTCCTCAGGGGGTTTCGGCGAGCGTGTCGGCCAGCGCCTCGACGAAGAGCGAGGCTTCCGCGTCCGACAGGATCAGCGGCGGCCGCAGCTTCAGCGTCTCGCCGTAGCGCCCGGCGGCGCCGATCAGCACCCGCCGCCGCCCGAGCCCCGCCAGCACGGCCCGCACCAGCGCCCCGTCCGGCGCGCCCTCGCGCCCCAGCGAGACGCCCAGGAACAGCCCCGCCCCGCGCACGGCCGCGATGCGGGGATCGTGGGCGGCGAGCGCCTCCAGATCCGCCTTCAGCCTCGCCCCGGCGGCGGCGGAGCGGGCGACCAGCCCCTCGGCCCGGATCGTCTCCAGCACCGCCAGCCCCGCGGCGGCGGCCACCGGGTTGGCGCCGAAGGTGTTGAAATAGCCGAAGTCTTCCACGAAGCGCGACAGGATCTCCGGCCGGGTCATGGTCCCGGCCATCGGGAAGCCGTTGCCCATCGGCTTGCCGGTCGTGACGATGTCGGGGGCGAGGCCGTGCCGCTCGAACCCCCACATCGTCCCGGTCCGCGCGAAGCCCGGCTGCACCTCGTCGGCGATCAGCAGCCCGCCGGCTTGGTGGATCGCCGCCTCCGCCGCCTTCAGGAACCCCGCCGGGTCCGCATGCACGCCGTCGGAGGAGAAGATCGAATCCCAGATCATCCCCGCGAAGCCGTGGCCCGCGGCCTCCAGCTCCGCCGCCGCCTCCGCCACCGCCCTCGCGAAGCCCCCCGCCAGGTCCCCGCCATAGATCGCAGGGTCGGGCGCCGGCACCGTGCGGATGCGGGGCGAGCCGCCGCCCTTCTTCCAGGCGCTCGGCGAGATCTCCGTCGTGGCGGCGGTGTTGCCATGGTAGGCGGTCTCGGTGACCACGAAGCCGCGCCGGCCGGTCCAGCATTCGGCGAGCCGCAGGGCGAGGTCGTTCGCCTCCGACCCCGTGCAGCTGAGCACCACGTTCGACAGCTCCGCCGGCAGGGTCGCCTTCAGCGCCTCCATGTAGCGGTCCACCACATCGACCAGGTAGCGGCTGTTGATGTTCAGCCGGCCGATCTGCTCGCGCACCGCCTCGACCACGGCCGGGTGGCAATGCCCCAGCGAGGGCACGTTGTTGTAGAAATCCAGATGCCTCGCCCCCGCCCGGTCGGTCATCCAGGCGCCCGCGCCCGAGACCATCTCCACCGGCCGGTCGTAGAACAGCACCGCCGCCGCCCCCATGTTCGCCAGCCGGCGGGCCAGCAGCGGGTCGTCCCCCGCCTCGCCCGAGAAGGCGTTCATCGTGAGGATCGCGCGGGGCTCGGCGGTCATGGGATCTCCCTCAGGCGGTGGCGAGATGGCGTTCGGCGAGCGTCACCGTCCCGGCGGTGTAGCCCTGCGCCACCAGCTCCTGCGCGGTGGGCGTCTCGGCATGGCTGGCGATCCAGGCGGTCAGCAGCATCCGGCGCAGCATGATCATGTGGGGCAGGATCGCCTCCGCCTCCGGCGGCAGGGGCGCCACCGCCGCGTAACCCTCCAGCCAGGCCGCGGCGAGGTCGGGGATATACGGCTCCGTCTCCAGGAACGAGATCGCGGCGGCGAAGTCATAGGCGAACCAACCGAGCCCGCAGTCGTCGAAGTCGATCACCCCCAGCCGCCCGTCCTGCTCCAGCAGGTTGGCGAGCCGCAGGTCCGCGTGCACCAGGCCGAAGCGGTCCGCCCCCTCGCCATAGGCCCCGAGCCGGACGCGCAGCGCCTCCGCGGTCCGCTCGAGGATCGCGCGCCCCTCCGCATCGAGCCCGTCGGCCGCGCGCCAGTCGCCCCAGTGCATGACCGGCCCGACCGTCGTCTCCCAGTTCCAGGTCTTGCGGACGAAGCCCGCGGGCTTCGCCCAGCGCCGAACATGGCCGTGCAGCCGGGCGGAGATCGCGCCCAGGTCGCGGAAGCCGGGGACGAGCCCGGCGCCGGCCTGCGGCTCGGACCCCTCCATCCATTCGAAGGCCACCGCGTGGCGGGTCTCGCCCTCATGCACGAAGGTCGCGACCTTGCCGCCGTCCGCCAGCGGCAGGATGGCGGGCGTGTCCACCACCCCCTCGGCGCGCAGCGCCTCCAGCCAGGCGATCTCGGAGGCGATCTCCTGGGGCGTGTGATAGGCGGGCCGGTGGACGCGGACCACCGCCCGGCGCTCCCCGTCCTGGAGCCGGTAGGTCGCGTTCTCGGAGATGTTGAGCAGGCTCGCCTCGGTCTGCGGCGACAGCCCCCACTGCGGCGCCAGCGCCGCCGCATGGGCGCGCAGATCCTCCAGGAATGCGTCCGTGTAGAGCCCCGTCATCCGTTCCCGTCCCCCTTGCGGCCTCCGGCTTGTCCGGACCTGCAAGTCCGGCGCCAGCCCCCGGGACGCTAGCGAGGGATGCTGCATGGCACAAGAATTGCCGCGCCCGTCACGGCAATGCAGCGAAGGAGACGGGATCGTGCTGACATCGATCGAAGGGCGCGCGGTGGTGGTGACCGGCGCGTCGAAGGGCATCGGCAAGGGGATCGCGACGGTCTTCGCCGAGCGCGGCGCGAAGGTGATGCTCGCCGCCCGCGGGACGGAGGCGCTGGAGGCGACGGCGGCCGAACTGGCCGCAGGCGGCGCCACGGTGGCGACCCACGCCTGCGACGTCTCCGACTGGGCCTCGGTGCAGGGGCTCGCCGCGGCGACGGTCGAGCGCTTCGGCGGCCTCGACGTGATGTGCGCCAACGCCGGGATCTTCCCGCAGGTGACCCTCGCCGAGATGTCGCCCGAGGACTGGGACCAGGTGATGGCCGCCAACCTGCGCAGCGCCTTCCTGTGCACCAAGGCGGTTCTGCCGATCTTCGCTGGCAAGCCCGGCGGCCGGGTGGTGCTGACCTCCTCGATCACCGGGCCGGTGACGGGCTTCCCCGGCTGGGCGCACTACGGCGCCTCCAAGGCCGGGCAGCTGGGGTTCCTGCGCACCGCGGCGATCGAACTGGCGAAGCTCGGCGCCACGATCAACGCGGTGATGCCGGGCAACGTGATGACCGAGGGGCTGGACGGGCTGGGCGAGGACTACCTCGCCACCATGGCCGCCTCGATCCCGCTCAAGAAGATCGGCTCGGTCGCCGACATCGGCCACGCGGCGCTGTTCTTCGCCTCGGACGAGGCCGGCTACATCACCGGTCAGACGCTGGTGGTCGACGGCGGCCAGATCCTGCCCGAATCGCTCGAGGCGCTGGACTGACGCCGCGCCGCGCCGCCGCCGGGGCCGCGCGCCGCCCCGGCGGAGGAGGCGCGTATCGGGATTTCGCGCCGCGCGAAAGTCGGCGCCCGAATTCTCGCCATGTCCGAACCAATCTGCACAAGATAGGTCCATATGTCGGACTCGTGCCTGTTTTTTGTCGACACAAAGGCGGCGCCCGGGTCAGCCTTCGCATGCGCAGCACGCCGGCGCCCATGCCCGGCGCAGCCGAACTGGAGACCCCTCGCGCCGCCAAGGCCGGCGCTCGAGCCCCCGAGGATGGACATGAACAAGCCCGAGACCCCCATCGCCGCCGACCACGCGCCGACCCATCCTCTGGAGCCCCTGACCGAAAGCGAGATCGCCCACGCCGCCCAGCTGGTGCGCGAGGCCCGCGCGACCGAGGCGCTGCGCTTCGAGATGATCGAGCTGAAGGAGCCCTCCAAGACCCGCGTGCGCGCCTTCTCCCCCGGCGACGACTTCCCCCGCGAGGCCCGCGTCAACGTCTTCGAGATGGGCCGCATCGGGGTGTGGAAATACGTGGTCTCCCTCTCCCGCGGGAAGATCCTGTCCGAGACCTTTGTCGAGGGCGCCCGGCCGATGATCATGGCCGAGGAATTCCTGCAGATCGAAGCCACCGTGAAGGCGAACCCCGAGTTCCAGGCGGCCTGCGCCAAACGCGGGATCGAGGACGTGAGCCTCGTCTGCGTCGACCCCTGGTCCGCCGGCAACTTCGGCGTCGAGGGCGAGGAGGGCCGCCACGTCGCCCACACCTTCTGCTGGGTGAAGTCCGGCCCCTACGACAACCTCTACGCCCACCCGATCGAGGGCCTGAACCCCGTCGTCGACATCAAGAAGATGGAAGTGATCCGCATCGACGACTACGGCGTGCGCGAGGTCCCCAAGGAAGACGTGAACTACGAGGCCCAGTTCCAGGACGGCTTCCGCAAGGACCTGAAGCCCATCGACGTGGTCCAGCCCGAGGGCGTCAGCTTCGACATGGACGGCCGACGCATCACCTGGGCCGACTGGGACATGGTCATCGGCTTCAACGGGCGCGAGGGCCTGACGCTCCATGACGTGAAGCTCGACGGCCGGCCGGCCTTCTACCGCCTCTCCATCGCCGAGATGGTGGTCCCCTACGGCTCCCCCGCCAAGCAGCACGCGCGCAAGAACGTCTTCGACATCGGCGAATACGGGCTCGGCAAGCTCGCGAACTCGCTGGAGCTCGGCTGCGACTGCCTGGGCGCGATCCAGTATCTCGACGGCTTCGTCTCGGGCATCGACGGCAAGCCGGAGAAGATCAAGAACGCCATCTGCATCCACGAAGAAGACGACGGCGTCCTGTGGAAGCACTGGGACTTTCGGACGGACCGCACGGAAGTCCGCCGCGCCCGCAAGCTGGTGATCTCCTCGATCTCCACCGTCGGCAACTACGAATACGCCTCCTACTGGTACTTCATGCTCGACGGCACGATCGAGTTCGAGATGAAGGCCACCGGCATCATCAACACCGTCGGCTGCGAGCCCGGAAACCCCGGCAAATACGGGACCGAGGTCGCCCCCGGCGTGCTCGGCCAGATCCACCAGCACACGTTCTGCGCGCGCATCGACCTCGCCATCGACGGGGACAAGTGCTCGGTCGTCGAATGCGACACGCTCGCGCCCCCGATGGGCCCCGAGAACCCCTACGGCAACGCCTTCTACATCCAGGAGACGCCGATCACGGCCGAGGGCGGCCGCAAGCGCGCCCCGGAAAAGGAGCGCTACTGGAAGTTCGTCTCGGCCGAGGGAAAGAACCGCATGGGCCGCCCCACCGCCTTCAAGCTGGAGCCGGTGCACTCGATCACGCCCTTCAACAAGCCTCAGGGGCCGTCCGGCTCGCGCATGCCCTTCATCTACAACGACCTCTGGGTCACCGCCTACGACCCGGAGGAGCGGTTTCCCGCGGGCGAGTTCATGAACCACTCCGACGGGACCGACGGCCTGCCGAAATGGGTGGCCCGGCAGCGCCCGGTCGAGGGCGCCGACATCGTCGCCTGGCACGTCTTCGGCCTGCACCACATGCCGCGGCTCGAGGACTTCCCCGTGCAGCCGGTGGTCAGGACCGGCTTCAAGCTGATGCCCAACGGCTTCTTCGACATGAACCCGGCGCTGAACATGCCGCCGGAGAAGAACGAGGCCTCGACCCACGCCGGCTGCTGCTCCGTCGCGGCCGAGTGATCCGGCGCAGGCCGGGGGTGATGCGGCCGCCCGCACCGGGCAAGGGCCGCGGGTGAGGCGGCCCTCCGCGACGCGGGGGGGCCGCCCTGAGACCGGCGCCGGCGGCCGTGGGGCGGTCGCCGGCGCGCTCGAACGCGGACCGGGGGGCCGAACCCCCGGCCGGAGAGCCAACCGACAGGGAAACACCGACGCATGAACAAGAACCAGTTCCTGCCCCCGCACCGGGGTCCGTCGCGCCGCACCGTTCTGGCCGGTCTGGGGGCCGGCTTCGCGGCCTCGCTCGCAGGGGGCCGGGTGAAGGCGGGTCCGGGCGCGACCTATGCCGACGACCTCTGGGCGAAGACCGTCGAGGAGCTGAAGTCCGGCTCCTTCCGCATGGACCTCAATCTGCACTCCTGGGAGGGCTACACCGAGGAGCCCGTGCTCGACCCGTTCTCGACCCAGACCGGGGCGAACGTGAACCCGCAGATGCTGATCTCGGACCCCTCGGCGGTGAACAACCTGCGCTCGGGCGGCACCAACACCTGGGACATCATCAACCTCAACAACGCCTGGCAGCGGAAGATCCTCTATCCCAACGACCTGATCGTGCCGCTCGACAAGGCGAAGTTCGAGCCGCTCTACGCCATGAACGTCCCCGAGTTCGCCTGGCCCTACAAATGGGCGATGGCAGACGACGGCGCGCTGCTGGGCATGATCCAGCGCTACGGGCCCTCGGGGGTGGCGATCAACTCCTCGCTGATCGACGCGGCCGAGATCGAGGACGGCGGCTATGCGGCCCTGATCGACGGGCACGCGGGCGAATACGGCATCCTCGACTACGAGAACTGGGTGATCATGCACGCCTGTATGGCCGCCGGCTTCTCGCCCTTCCGCAAGCACACCGAGGCGGAGATGGCGGCCTATGAGGAGATGATCTTCAAGGTGATGAAGAACGCCAAGAAGATCTCGGCCGACGCCGCGGCCTTGGCGCGCGACATGATCACCGGCGAGATCGTCGGCTGCTTCCCCGGCTCGCTCTACTCGGTGTCGGCCGCCCGGATGGAGGGCATGTCCGAGATCACCTGCGTGCTCCCCAAGGAGGGCATCGAGGAGACCAGGACCGACGCCGACCCGATGGGCAAGTCCGGCATCATCTGGATCGAGGTCACCTCCCTCGTGAACCACCCCGAGCCCACGCCGCTCGCCGAGGCCTTCCTGATCTACTGCCACACCCCCGAGGCCTGCCACCGCGTCGCCGCCATGGCGCCCGGCACGCTGAACCCGGTGGTCCAGATGGGCGATCCGGCGGTGCTGGAGCTGTTCTCGGAAGACGAGCTGGAGGCGGTGATGTGGGGCGCCGACGGGGCCGAGCTGAAGACGCTGGTCGACCGCTGCATCGATTTCGACATCAACCCCGACTACGACGCGATGCACGACATGTACACCGAGGCCAAGCGCTCGCGCGGGTTCTGATCCAGGGGCGGGGGCGGTTGCAGAGTTGACAGCTGTCAACTCGGGCCGCCCCCGCCCTCCCCCTTTCCGCGCCCTTCCGCGCGACGATCCTCGCGCGCGGCGCCCATCACGAGACGGGAGACCGGCGCATGCCGCAGCCCATCCTTGAGCTCCGAGACGTCGACAAGATCTTCGGCGACTTCGCCGCGGTCGAGCGCGTGACCCTCTCAATCGCCGAGGGCGAGTTCTTCACCATCGTCGGGCCCTCGGGCTCGGGCAAGACGACGCTGATCCGGATGCTGGTGGGCATGGACGCCCCCACCCGCGGCGAGATCCTGCTGCGCGGGAGCCGCATCAACGAGACCCCCGCCAACAAGCGCCCGTTCTGCATGGTCTTCCAGTCGCTGGCCCTGTTCCCCCACATGACCGTGGGCGAGAACGTGGCCTATTCCCTGAAATGCCGCGGCATGGGGAAGAAGGAGCGCCGCGAGCGCGCGACCGAGTGCCTGGCCCTCGCCCACCTGCCTGCCTCCTACTACGACCGCGCCGTCACCAAGTGCTCCGGCGGCGAGAAGCAGCGCGTGGCGCTGGCGAGGGCGCTCGCCTACGACCCCGAGGTGCTGTTCTTCGACGAGCCGCTCTCGGCGCTGGACTATCGTCTTCGGAAGACGCTGGAGAAGGAGCTGAAGGACATCCAGCGGGAGACCGGCAAGACCTTCATCTACATCACCCATTCGCTGGAAGAGGCGATGGTGATGTCCGACCGCATCGGCGTGATGCGCGACGGGCGGCTGGCGCAGGTCGGCTCCCCGCGCGAGGTCTACGACCGCCCCCGGACCCGCTTCGTCTCGGAATTCTTCGGCGAGGTGAACGCCTTCCCGGTGGTCGCCAGGGACGGCCGCCTGTGGTGCGAGCCCCTGCACATGGCCTTCGACCCGCCCCCCGACGCGCCCGCGGGCTTCAAGTCCGGCTCGCTGATCGTGCGGCCAGAGCATCTGCGCTTCGATCCCGCCGCCCCCGAGCCGATCCGGGGCGAGCTGTTCAACGAGTACCTGCTGGGCTCCCGCGTGCAGTACCAGGTGCGGGCCGGCGCCACGACCCTGCTGGTCGAGGGCATGGGCGGCCAGCCCCCGGCAGGCCGCGAGGTGGCGCTCAGCTTCTCGCCCGCCGACAGCCTGCTGTTCGCGGAGTGAGCGCATGACCGACCTCTCCGAGACCCTGCCCCTCGCCGCCCCCGCGGCGGCGGAGCCGCGCACGCCCTGGCGGCCCTCGGTGGGCCTCCTCTGCGCCCTGCCGATGCTGCTGCTGCTGGGGCTGGGGTTCCTCGCCCCGCTGCTGATCGTGGCGATCTACAGCTTCATGCCGCGCGGGACGTTCTCCCTGACCGGGACGCCGACGTTCGAGAACTACGTCGACATCGTCGCGCAGAATTTTCACATCTCGTTCCTGTGGTCGATCTGGCTGGCGCTGCTGACGACCGTGATCCTGATGGCGGTCTGCTGGCCGCTGGCGGTCTCGATCAAGAAGCTCTCGCCCTCGAAGGCGGTGCTGCTGACGGTGCTGATCGTGGCGCCCTTGTTCGTGGCCGAGAACATCCGCCTGCAGGGCTGGTCGCTGTTTCTCGACCGGATGGGGGTGCTGGACGGGGGGCTGAAGGCGACGGTGGGGCTCTCCACCGGCTCGCTGACCGCCAACGTGCCGGTGGTGGTGTTCGGCATGGCCTACATCTACCTGCCCTTCATGCTGTTCCCGATGATGCTGGGGCTCGCCAACGTGCCCCCCGCAGCCGTCGAGGCCGCCCAGGACCTCGGCGCCAGCCGCTGGCAGCAGTTCCGCGACATCGAGCTGCCGCTCGCCGCCCCCGGGCTGGTGATCGGGGCGCTGCTGGTCTTCGTGATCAGCCTCGGCGCGTTCTCCGAGTCCAAGTTCCTCGGCAAGGGCGTCATCGTCACCGTCTCCGAGGACATCGAGAGCGCCTTCACCTTCGGCCAGAACTGGCCGCGGGGCTCCGCCCTCTCGGTGCTGGTGATCGCGCTGGCCGGGGCGGCGGCCTTCTTCGGCCTGCGGCGGCTGGACCTCGATTCCATGCTGGGGAGGAGGTGATGGAGCGTCGCTCGCTTGCCGACCGCCTCCGCTCCGCCTGGCTGTGGATCGTGGTGACGATCCTCTACCTGCCGCTGGTGGCGGTGGGGCTCGCGTCCCTGTCCGAGAGCCGGTTCTTCCTGTTCCCGATCCGCAAGTATTCGCTGAAATGGTACGAGGAGAGCTTCGCCTCCCTCCAGATCCGCGACGCGCTGTGGACCTCGGTGGCGCTGGCGGCGGTGGTGGGGGTGATCGCGACGGTGCTGGCGGTGTTCGGCGCGCTCGCCTATGCGCGCCACGACTGGACGGGGAAGGGCTGGTACCAGCAGATCGTGCTGGCCCCGATCTTCTTCCCGCAGTCGGTGCTGGGGCTGGCCTTGCAGCTGTGGTTCAACACGCTGGGGCTGGACATGACCTGGCACGCCTCGGTCTTCGCGCATCTGGTGTGGATCGCGCCGATCGTGACCATGGTGGTGGCGATCCAGGCCTACGGCTACGACGCCTCGGTCGAGGAGGCGGCCCGCGACCTCGGCGCCACCCGCTGGATGGTGTTCCGGGACGTGACCTTCCCGCTGCTCTGGCCGGGGGTGTTCTCGGGCCTGCTGTTCGCGGTGCTGCTGAGCTGGGGGAACTTCCCGCTGAGCTACTTCACCTCCGGCGCCGACGTGACCGTGCCCGAGTGGCTCTACGGCAAGATGATCGGCGGCTACACGCCGATGGTCCCCGCGCTGGGCTTCCTCAGCGTGCTCGCCGGCGGCCTGGTGCTGGCGATCGGCATGGCGATCCAGTCGCGACTGGCCCGTCGGCCCTGAGCGGGGGCCCGGACGAGGCCTGAGGGGGGCGGCGCCGCGTGCGCCGCCCCTTTCGGTTGCGATCGGGCGACGCCGGCGGGCGGAAGGCGGGCGGGACGACAAGCGCCCATTGATTTCCGATGGTTTTGCTCAGATACAGGTCGGGCCGCGTCCAGCCGCCCGCCGTCCCGCTTCGCCGGGGCCGGCCCCATCGCACGCAAGACGCTCCCGATCGATCGTTGCGAGAAGGACGCCTGGAGATGGCCCTCACCCGAGACCCGACCGCGCGCCGCGCGGCGACCGCCGAACGCCGCCTCGCCCTGCCCGCCGCCGCGACGGCCGCGGCGATGCTCGCGGCCCTGCCCGCGCCCGGCAGGGCCGCGGAGGCGCCGCCCGCCGCGGCGCAGGAGACCGCCGCGCAGATCGAGCTGCCGGCCGGGCCGCTGGACCTGGCGCTCGCCCGGCTCTCCGCCCAGACCGGGCTGGTGATCCGCGACCGCGAGGGCCTGGCGGCGGGGCGCGTCTCGCCGGCGCTGAGCGGGCCCTGGACGCCGCAGGCCGCCCTGCGGGCGCTGCTGGCGGGCGCGGGGCTCAGCGCTCGCATGGCGCCGGACGGGTCCGCGGTCCTGGCCGCGGATGGGCCGACCGCGCAGCTCGCCCAGGCGGCGGTCGACGATCCGGGCGAGGCGGTGATGCTGGCGCCGGTGGTGGTGGAGGGCGAGAAGCTCTCGCGCGAGCGGTTCCGCACCTATGCCAGCGTGGGCGTGACCACCGCGGAGGAGATCGAGACCTACGCCATCGAGTCCCTCGACCAGGCCCTGCAGCGGCTGCCCAACGTCACCTCCAAGCCCGACGGCAGCGGCGACGCCAACATCGTGATCCGCGGCCTGAACGCCGAGGGCGTGACCCAGCCCAGCCGGGCGGCGCCGATCATCTCGGTGATCGTCGACGGCGCCCAGCAGGGGGTCGAGGCCACCCGCCGCGGCAGCCGGGGCCTGTTCGACGTCGAGCAGGTGGAGGTGCTGCGCGGCCCCCAGTCCACCCTGCAGGGCCGCAACGCGCTGGGCGGCGCGGTGATCGTGGAGACGAAGGACCCCACCTGGGCGCCCGAGATGATCGCCGAGGGCGAGATCGGGACCGAGGACCGCCGCTCCGCCGCCCTCGCGCTCTCGGCCCCGCTGATCGAGGACCAGGTCGCCTTCCGCGTCGCCGGCCAGATCGCGCGGGAGGAAAAGGACATCCGCTACACCAACCCCGCCGCCGCCTCGCTGAAGGAGGACGAATTCGAGGAGATCCGCGGCAAGCTGCTGATCGAGCCGAACGCGATCCCCGACCTGCGGGCGCTGTTCACGATCAGCCACACCCATGACAAGCCAGGGTGGAACGTGGTCTCGGGGCCGGACTTCTTCGACCGGGTGTTCGACGACCCCACCGGCACGGCGGCGGAGTTCCGCGACACCTACGTGAACCGCTACGTGGCGGATCTCGACTACGACCTCTCGGGCGGGTTCGCGCTGAAGTCGGTGACGGCGATGTCGGACACCGAGGTGCAGATCTGGTCGCCCGCCGGGTCGACCTTCGACCGCGACGACACCCGGGAGGCGCGCGACATCTCCCAGGACCTGCAGCTGACCTTCGAGGCGGACGACTCGGCGCTGTCGGGGGTGATCGGGCTGTTCTACGGGCATTTCCAGACGGACCTGGACTCGGTCATCGCCACCGACCAGCTCGCCCCCTTCGGGATCCCGCGGGCGTTCTTCCAGCAGCTCGACGCCACCACCGAGACCGAGAGCTTCGCGATCTACGCCGACGCGCGCTATGCGCTGACCAGCCGCTGGACGCTGCTCGCCGGGGGGCGGCTGCTGCAGGAGGAGGTCTCCTCCGACTTCCGCGGCCGGGCGCTGGACGTGGGCGCGACCCAGGCCGCGATCGCGCAATGCCAGGTCACCGGCTGCACCCCGCAGGCGGTCTACGGGTCGCTGGACGAGAAGAGCTCGACCACCAACACGGTGTTCCTGCCGAAGGTGGGCGTGGCCTACGACGTGACCGCCGATCACACCCTCGCCCTGACCGCCGCGCGGGGCTACCGCGCCGGCTTCTCGGAGGCGGTGGCGGGGAGCACGGCGATCAACGAAGTCGAGCCGGAGTTCCTGTGGTCCTACGAGCTCGCCTGGCGCTCGCGCTGGATGGGGGACCGGCTGGAGGTCAACGCCAACACCTTCTGGTACGACTACGAGAACCAGCAGATCCTGACCTTCAACCCCGCCTTCCCCGGCCAGACCGTCACCCAGAACAGCGCCGAGTCCCATGCCTACGGGCTCGAGCTCGACGCCCGCTGGCAGGTGCAGGAAGGGCTGGAGGTGTTCGGCGCCGTGGGCCTCCTGAAGACCGAGTTCGACGAGGGCCAGACCACCGCCGGCTCCCTCAAGGGCAAGGATTTCCCCGAGAGCCCGGCCGCCACCATCACCGTGGGCGGCAGCTGGCGGCATTCCAGCGGCGCCTTCGCCGCGGCGGACGCGACCTATACCGGCAGCTACTACAGCTTCGGCGACGTCGCCAACTCCGACGCGCGGGAGGTCGGGGCCTTTACGGTGGTCAACGCCCAGGTCGGCTACGACCTGGGGCCGGCGACGGTGGCGCTCTATGTGCGCAACCTCTTCGACCAGCAGTACGTGACCTCGATCGACTCCACCGGCGCCAACGCCACCGTCGGCGAGGGCCGCAGCTTCGGCCTGCGCCTGCGCGCGACGTTCTGAGGAGGCGGGCATGGGCGAAGGCAGGCGAGGCGCCGCGGCGCCCCCCACCGACGGAACCGGCGGCGGAGCTTCCGGGGGCGGGGCTCCCGGCGGGGGGGCTTCCGGCGGCGGGGCTTCCGGGCATCCGCTGGACGCGGTCTTCGCGGCCCTCGCCCGCCCGCGCCCCCATCTGCGCCTGAGCCGCGCCGAGGTCCCCGGCGGGGCGCCGCCCGATGGCCGGCCGCGCCTGGCCGCGCTCTGCGCCGACGCCCCCGCCCTGCGCGAGCTGCTGGAGCGGCCGCGGCGCCAGGACCCGCGGCTGACCGAGAAGATCCTCGCCGCCTCGCTGACCATCCTGGCCTCGGGCCCAGTCTCGACGCTGGCCGCGGCCTGCCTGCTGGGCGCCGGCGTCGTTCCCCGGCTGGGGGCGGAGCGGGTGGCCTTCGCCGTGGGGACCGCCCCCTCGGCGCAGGCGCGCGAGCCGGTCCACCTCGACCTGCTGGACCCCGGCTTCGACGCAGCCCACGGCCCCTTCGCCGCCCATCCCCACGCCGCCCCCCTGCCCGACCGCGACGCCCTGCGCGCGCGGATGCGCGAGACGCTGGAGGGCTTCCTCGCCCCCCTGGTCGCCGCCCTGCACCGGGAGACGGGGCTGTCGCGCGCCGCCCTCTGGCGGCTGGCCGGAGACGCGGTGGCGGGCGAGTTCCTCGACGTCGGCCGCTTCCTGGGGCGCGAGGACCTGGCCCGGGCGGACGCGCTGGCGATCCTCAAGGCGCCCGGCGCCCCGATGACCAACCCGCAGCTGCGTTACCTCGAGGTCGAGATCCCCGACCCGCAGCGCCAGGACTCCAAGCACGGGGGCAGCCCCCTCCTGCGCCGCAGCTTCCGCGCCCGCGGCGGCTGCTGCCTGTGGAAGGACCTGCCCGGCGCCTCGCTCTGCACCACCTGCGTGCTGCGCCCCGAGGCCGAGATGCGCGCCCTGGTCGAGGCCGGCCTGCGCCGCCGCCTCGGCCTGCCCGCCCCGGACGCCGCCCCGGACCCCGCCCCATGATCCCCCTCCTGCACAGGAGCGCCGCCATGCGCCGCCCCCTCCGCGCCGCCCTCGCCCTGACGCTCACCCTCGCCGCCGCCCCGGCGCTGGCCTGCGAGGGGCGGCGGGTCGAGGGGCCGATGATCCTCGGCGGTCCGGTCTGCGCGCCGGCCGATCCGCAGCGGATCCTGGTCCTGGACCCGACCTTCTCGCTCGGCATGGCGCTGGAGCTGGGGCTGCCGGTGGTCGGCGCCCCCCTCTTCGGCATGTCCGACGAGGCCCTGAAGGCGAAGGCCGAGGCCGCCGGGGTCGAGAGCATCGGCAATTTCGTCGAGCCCAGCCTCGAGACCGTCGTGACCCTGCAGCCCGACCTGATCCTCGGCGCCGGGATGCTGGGCGAGAGCGTGCTGGCCATGGCCTCGCAGATCGCGCCGACGGTGCTGATCGGGGCCGAGAACTGGAAGGACTATCTTCGAATCCTCGCCGCCGCCACGGGGCGGGAGGCCGAGGCCGAGGCGATCCTCGCCGACTACGAGGCGCGGGTGGCCGAGCTGCGCCCCCGGGTGACCGGGGACGCGGTCTCGATCCTGCGGATCACCTCCTGGGACTTCCAGGTCTATCTGGACAGTCCGCGCGCCTACGGCCCCTTCCTGGTGCTGCGCGACCTCGGCGTGCGGCGGCCCGCCTTCGAGACGGCCGAGGGCGACGAGACGATGCGCCGCCCCGACTGGGAGGAGCTGGCGGGGCTGAGCGGCGAGGTCCTGCTCTACATCGTCGGCGGCGCCAACGACTCCGACGAGAACGGCCGCCACGAGGAGGTGCTGGCCCACCCCCTCTGGCAGGCCCTGCCCGCGGTGCAGGCCGGCCGGGTGCACCGGGTGGATGCCGCGACCTGGATGGAGTTCTCCGGCGCCGCCTCCGCCCACCGGGTGCTGGACGACGTCGAGCGATATCTGCTCGAGGGCGAGTGACGGGTCCCCCCGCATGATCGGACCCCGCGCATGATCGGACGGGCCGCCTCCGCGGCGCGGTTCGCGGCCGTGCTGGCGGCGCTGGGCCTGGGGCTGGCGCTGGCCTGCCTCTGGTCGCTGCGCATCGGCGCGACGCCGATCCCGCTGGGCGAGCTCGCCGGCGCGCTCTTCGCGCCCGAAGGCGGCCATGCCGACGTGGTGGTCCGATCCGTGCGCCTGCCGCGGCTGCTGACCGGGCTGATCGCAGGGGCCGCGCTGGCCGCGGCCGGGGCGATCATGCAGGCGGCGACGAACAACCCGCTGGCCTCGCCGGGGATCCTCGGCGTGAACGCGGGCGCGGCCTTCGCGGTGGTCATGGCGACGCTGGTCGCGCCGGGGGCCGCGATGGGGGCGCTGGTGTGGTGGGCCTTCGCGGGCGCCGGCGTGGCGGCGGTCGCGGTCTACGGCGCGGCCTCGGCCGGGCGGGGCGGGGCGACGCCGGTGAAGCTGGCGCTGGCCGGCGCGATCCTGTCGGCCTTCATCGGCTCGCTGACCGCCGCGGCGCTGATCTTCGACACCGGCTCGCTGGACGCGGTGCGGGCCTGGACGGTGGGCTCGGTCGAGGGGCGGACGATGGCCTCGGTCGCCGCGGTCGCGCCCTATGCCGGGCTGGGGCTGGCGGCGGCGCTGGTCTTCTCGCGCCAGGTCACCACGCTGAGCCTGGGGCCGGAGGTCGCGCGCCAGGTCGGCCAGCGGGTCGGACTGTGGCGGGCGCTCTGCGCGCTCTGCGTGGTGGCGCTGGCGGGCTCGGCGGTGGCGCTGGCGGGGCCGGTGGCCTTCGTGGGGCTGATGGTCCCGCATGCCGCGCGGCTGAGCGTGGGGGTCGACTACGGGCGGATCCTGCCGGTCTCGGCGCTCGGCGGCGCGGCGCTGGTGGTGGCGGCCGACGCGGCCCTTCGCGCGGGCCTGCCGGGGCGGGACGTGCCGGTTGGGGTGGGGCTGGCGATGCTGGGGGCGCCGGTCTTCATCGCCCTCGCCCGCGGCCGAGCCGTCGGGCGGGCCGAGGCGCGGGCATGAGCCGCGCGGCCCTTTTCCCTGCGCTGGTCCTGTCGCTGGCGGCGCTCGCGCTGGCCTCGCTGGCGATCGGCGACCGCGCGATCCCCCTGGCGGAGCTGCTGGGGGCGCTGAGCGGAGACCGCGCCTCGGCCCCCGCCTCGGCGATGATCGTGCTGGACCTGAGGCTGCCGCGGGTCGTGCTGGCGGCGCTGGCGGGCGCGGCGCTGGGGGCGGCGGGGGCGGTGGCGCAGACGGTGATGCGCAATCCGCTGGCCGAGCCGGGGCTGCTGGGCATCAACGCCGGCGCCGCGGTGGCGGCGCTCGCCGGCCGCCTGTGGTTCCAGGGCCTGCCCGCGAGCCTGACGCCCTGGTTCGCCTTCGCGGGCGCGCTGGGCATGGCGGCGGCGATCTGGGTCCTGTCGTGGCGGGGCGGGACCTCGTCGATCCGGATCATCCTGGTAGGGATCGGGCTGAACGCGATGGCCGGCGCCGCGGCGGCCTTCATCTCGCTCTTCGCCGAGATCACCGCGCTGCAGCGGATGCAGGCCTGGCTCGCCGGGACCGTCGCGCAGGCGCGGTGGGAGACGGTCTGGCCGCTGGCCGCCTGGACCCTGCCGGGGCTGGCGCTGGCGCTCGCGGCGAGCCGCGAGCTCGACCTGCTGGCCTTCGGCGCCCAGACCGCCCGCGCCCTGGGGCAGCGGGCGCAGCTGGCCGCGGGGCTGGCGGTGGCGCTCTGCGCGCTGCTGGCGGCGGCGGCGGTGGCGGCGGTGGGGCCGGTCGCCTTCGTGGGGCTGATCGCGCCGCACCTGGCGCGGCGGCTGGCGGGGCCCTCGCATCTGGCCCGCCTGCCGGCGGCGGCGGGTGCGGGGGCGCTCCTGCTGATGGCCGCGGACCTCGCGGGCCGCACCGCCATCGCCCCCACCCAGATCCCCGCGGGCCTGCTGACCACGCTGATCGGCGCGCCCTTCTTCGCCTGGCTGCTGTGGAGGGGACGCCATGCCTGAGCCCATGCCCTTGATCGAGGCCCGCGGCCTGCATGTCGCCTATCCCGGCCGCGCGGTGATCGAGGGGCTGGACCTCGCCCTTCCCGCCCGCTCGCTGACCGCGCTGGTGGGGCCCAACGGCTGCGGCAAGTCCACCCTGCTGCGCGCGCTGGCGGGGCTGGCCGCGCCGCGCGCCGGGCAGGTGCTGCTGGACGGGGCCGACGTCGCCCGGATCCCCCCGAAGCGCCTCGCCCGCCGGGTCGCGATGCTGCCCCAGGGCCCCGTCGCGCCCGAGGGGCTGAGCGTGCGCGACCTCGTCCGCCAGGGCCGCTACCCCCACCGCCCGCTGCTGGGCGGCTGGTCGGCGCAGGACGCGGAGGCCGTGGCCGAGGCGCTGCGGCTGACCCGGCTCGAGGCGCTGGCCGAGCGCCCGCTCGACGCCCTCTCCGGCGGGCAGCGGCAGCGGGCCTGGATCGCGATGACGCTCGCCCAGGGCGGCGAGGCGCTGCTGCTGGACGAGCCGACGACCTATCTCGACATCGCCCACCAGGAGGAGGTGATGGCCCTCCTGCGCCGGCTGGTCGACGCGCGGGGCGCGACGGTGGTCGCGGTGCTCCACGACCTCAACCAGGCCGCCCGCTTCGCCGACCGCATGGTGATGATGAAGGCCGGTGCGGTGGTCGCCGAGGGCCCCCCGCAGGCGGTCGTCACGCCCGAGCGCATCGCCCAGGTCTTCGACCTGCCCGTGATCGTCGCCCCCAGCCCGGTCGACGGCGCGCCGATGGCGATCCCCACCGGCGCCCGCTGAGGCCCGCGGCCGGAGCTTCGAGCCGCGTCGTCGGCCCGGTTCGCCGCCCGGCCGCCGCTGCGAACCCGGCGCGAGGACGGCGCGGTCCCGGGCTGGCGGGACCTCTGCCGCAACGGCGTTCCGCAATCGGACCGACTCGTTCACATGCCGCTCATCTCTCAATGTTAATAAAAGGTTAAGGCACCCACCTCTCCAGGCACCGACGTTTTCACCCCCTGCCTGGAGGACTCCATGCGCAGATCTCTCACGATCGCGGCCGCCGCCGCGATCTCCGCCGTCGTGCTCGCGTCGCAGGCGCAGGCCGACATGATCGTGTCCGGCGGCTCGGCGACCTTCACCTTCGATTCGCAGGTGCTGGGCGACACCTTCCTGACCACCAACTGGGACGACGGTTCCGGCGTGCATCAGAACACCTTCAACGTGCGTTCCGGCAGCTCCCCCTCCGGCACGCCCAGCCAGGTGATCCCCGGCGGCGCCCTGCTGACCTTCACCGGGCGCGGCGGCGGCAACGTCTACCTCAGCCCCATCAACGCGGCCGGCGAGGAGATCGAGAGCTTCGAGACCGTCCAGGTTTTCCCGTTCTTCGCGGTTCCCGAAGGGATCACCAACGCGCAGGCGAACACCAACTGGCTGTCCACCGGCAATCCGAACGAGTTCCAGGACGCCACCGACCCCACCCGGATCGAGACCTTCACCGACGAGCAGGTGGCGGCGATGACCGAGACCGAGCTGCGGACCTGCTGCCGCCACTCGCTCGGCGGGTTCGTGATCGACACGGTCGCGGGCACGGTCGACGGGATCATCGACAACATCGCCGAGCGCGACGTCGACATGGACGGCGACATCGACGCGGACGACGCGTTCCATCTGTTCGACCTGGTGGACGCCGGCGACGGGACCTTCGACCTGGCCCTGACCGAGGTGATGGCGTCCTATCTGAACTTCGGCTTCAGCGAGTTCGGCTTCCTCGACGCCGCGGCCCTGGCGGACTGGGGCAATCCCGAGGGCGCGCTCTCCTTCGCGGGCGGCGACGTGGTGGGGTCGCTGGCCTATTCCTACACGCTCGAGGCGTCGCCGGTTCCGGTCCCCGCCGCCCTGCCGCTGCTGGCCGGCGGCCTGGGCGCGCTGGGCGTCGTCGCGCGCCGCCGCAGGCGTGCGGCCGCCTGAGCCGCCCGCGGACCCGGCCCCGGGATCGGCGCCCCGCGCGCCGGTCCCGGCCCGGGCGGCGCGGCTGACATGAAAAGGGCGGAGGCGACCTGACCGTCGCCTCCGCCCGGTTTCGGTCCGGCGGGTCGATCAGATCAGGAACATGTCCGCGTCGAGGTCGGACTTCTGCATGTCCTCGATCAGGATCGAGCCCGTCTTGAAGTCCAGCAGCAGGTCGTCGCCGTCATTCTCGGCCGCCTGCTTGACGTCCTTGAAGTCGGCCACGCCCTTCACCTGGCGCAGGTCCAGCAGGTCCTTGCCGCCGAAGTCCTTGACCGTGTCGTCGCCGAACCTGCCCTTGAACTTGAAGACGTCCTTGCCGCCGCCGCCCCAGAGCGCGTCGTCCCCGGCGCCGCCGACCAGCTTGTCCTTGCCCGAGCCGCCCCAGAGCTTGTCCGAGCCGCCCTGGCCGAAGAGCTTGTCGCGCCCTTCCTCGCCCCAGAGCCTGTCGCGGCCGGTCCCGCCCTTGAGCTTGTCGTTCCCCTGCCCGGCGCCGACGGCGTCGTTGCCGCCGCGCAGGTCGAAGACGTCATTGCCCAGGAAATCGATCTCGTAGCCGTCCGAGGTCGTGTCGCCCGGCTTCGCCACGTCCTTCGCGTCCGTGCCGCGATAGTTCCAGGTCTGGGCGAAGTAGTATTCCTCGAAGGCGAAGAGATCCTCGCCGAAGCCCTCGGCATAGGCCGCAGCCGTCAGCGAGGCGACGTCGAGATCGGCCTTCGAGATCGTCCAGACCTTCGCGCCGTCCTCCTCCAGCACCCATTTGTGGACTGTGCCGGTGGAGGCGAGGCCGAGGCTGATGTCCTCGCCCGTCAGCGTGCCCAGCGTGGTCGCGCCGGTGATCGTCAGCTCGGTGGAGCTGTCGGACTCCACCGCGCCGTCGAGCAGGCAGTCGCCCAGGAACTCCATGAAATCCGCAAGGGCGACGTCCGCGCCCTCGACGAAACGAACCTTCGCTTTCGCCATCTTTTCCATCCATCGCAAGGGAATGCAGTCGCGACGGATGCCTGGGCGGAGCTGGGTGTCTGATCGCCCCTCCGGTCTAGCACGGCCCGCCCGCGCCGGGAAGGCGCGCGGCCGCCCCGGCCGGGGCGAGATGCGCGAGGGTCACGCACCGCTCGGGGCCGAGCGCGTAGCCCACCCGCGCCCGCAGGCCGCGGAAGTCCAGCGTCAGGCAGGCGGGGCCGATGCGCGCGATCGAGGCCTCGGCGAAGTCGGGCACGTCATCGAGCCCGGGCGAGAGCGCCTTGTAGAGCGCCTCCTTCGCCGAGAAGGCGAGCGTGCAGAGGAGCGCCTCGTCCCAGCCCGCCGGCCGGGCGGCCCGGTCGGCGGGGGTCAGGACCGAGGGCCCCACCTCGGCGGCCAGCGCCGGGGAGAAGCGCGTCTCGCAGTCCACCCCCAGCCCCGCCGCCCCGCGCGCGGCGACGGCGAGCGCGAGGTCCCCTGCATGGGAGATCGAGCCGCGGATCCCCGCCGGCCAGACCGGGGCGCGCCCGGCGCGGCCCACCCCCTCCGGCGCGCCCAGCGCCCGCAGCGCCAGCGCGGCGCAGAGGCGGCCGGCGAGGAACTCGCTCCGCCGCCGGTCGACGGCGCGGGCGAGCTCGTCGGGAAGCGTCAGGCGGACGGGGCCCTCGGGCCCCTCGTGCACCGCCTCCGTCGCGGGGCCGGGGCGGAAGCGGCAGGCGCGCCAGACCACGCCGGGGGCGGGGACGGGGGCGCAGGCGCAGACCGCCTCGATGCGGAGGGCGGTCATGCGGGGCGCCCGCGTCGGGCGGTCCAGCGGTGCAGCATGGCCAGCGCCTTGGCGAGTTCCTCGACGAGGAAGGCGAGCCACACGCCCTCCACCCCCCAGCCCGCCGGCGCGCAGAGCGCCCAGGCGAGCGGCAGGCCCAGGCCCCAGCTCAGGGCCTGGCTGACCAGCACCGGCCAGCGCACGTCCTCGACCGCGCGCAACGCATGGAACAGGACCATGTTCACTGCGAAGCAGGGCTGCAGCAGGATGGTCAGCGCCAGCAGCCGGCCGCCCAGCGCGTGCACCTGCGGATCGTCGGAGAAGAGGCCCAGGAACAGGTCCGAAGCGAGCCAGATCACGACCGCGCAACCGCTCGACAGCGCCGCCGCGATGACGGCCGCGCGCAGGCCCTGGCGGCGGGCGGCCTCGGGGTCGCCGGCGCCGAGGCGATAGCCGATCAGCACCTCGCAGCCCTGCACGATGGCCATGATCGTCAGGGTCAGGAAGGACATGGCGATCATCACGTAGGCGCGCGCCAGCACCGCGACCTCGCCCTCGGTCGCGATCACGCCCAGCAGCACCATCTGGTAGACGCCGTAGGCGATGAAGTCGGAGACGCTGGGCGCCGCCAGCGCCGCCATCCGCCGGGCGAGGCCCAGCCGGCGCGGCAGCGCGCGCAGGCGCAGGCGCAGCCCCATGCCCCGCACCAGGATCGCCGCCAGCGCCGCGGCCACCAGGGCGCGCAGGGTCAGGTTGGCGATCCCCGCGCCCTCGGCCCCCAGCGCGGGGACCGGGCCCGCGCCCAGCACCAGCAGGTATTCGAGCGCGAGGTAGCCCACCGCCCCGATCCCCCCCAGCGCCATCACCAGCCGGCTGCGCCCGAAGGCGCGCAGCACCGACACCGCGGCGGCGCCGAAGCACAGGAAGACCGTCGCCCCGCCCGCCCAGCGCAGGAACAGGGCGGCGTCGGCCTCGATCTCCGCCTCCAGCGTCATCAGACGCAGCACCTGCGGCCCGGCCAGCGCCAGCGCCGCCCCGAGCACGAGGCCGAGGGCGCCGTTGGCCAGGCACGCGGTCTCGGCCGTGCGCTCGGCCATGCGCCGGCGCCCGGCGCCGAGCTGCTGGGAGATCAGGATCACCGCCCCGATGCCCAGCAGCGCCGAGACCTCGACCGCGATGCGCATCACCTGCCCCGCCACGCTGAGCGCCGCGGCGGTGCCGGGGCCGTGGCGGCTCCAGATCATCATGTCGATCGCCATCGCCGCGAACATCACCAGCGACTGCACGAACAGCGGGAAGCTGAGCTGGAACAGCGTGCGGTCGCGGGGGTCGGGCCCGGGGACGGAAGCGGCGCGCAAGGTCAGTCCCGGCCGAAGGAGACCAGATCGGCCAGGGCGCGGGGGTCGAATTCGTCCACGCTCAGGGGCTCGATCCGGGTCGGGGGCGCGGGCGGGGCGGCCTCGACCGCGAGCGGGGCCAGCGTCGCGAGGCTGCGGGCGCGGAACATCTGGCGCGGGTCGAGCGCCAGCCCCGCCTCCGCCGCCCGGGCCGCCACCTGCAGGGCGCGCACGGAATCGCCGCCGAGCTCGAAGAAGTCGTCGTGGCGGCCGGGGGGCGGGACCTCCAGCACCTCGGCCCAGATCGCGGCGAGCCGGCGTTCGGCCGCCCCGCGGGGCGCGTCGTCGCCCGCGCCGCGCAGGCGGGCGGCGAGGGCGGCGCGGTCCGGGGCGCCGTCGGGGCCGCGCGGAGTGGCCTCGATCCAGATCAGCCGGTCCGGCAGGCCGCCGGGCGGCAGCAGCGGGCGGGCGGCGTCGCGCAGCGCGGCCTCGTCGGGACGCGGGGCGGCGGGGTCGGGCTCGAGGCAGAGGTCCAGCCGCTCCGGCGCCCGCAGGCCGGGGCGCAGCGCGAGGGTCGCGGCGGCGACGCCGGGCTGGGCGGCGAAGGCGGCCTCGATGGGCGCCGGGTCGAAGGGCGGGCCGCCGAGGCGCGCGGGCGCGCCCGGCGCCTCGGCCAGGCGCAGGCGGCCGTGCAGGTCGAGGCGCGCCGTGGCCCCGGTGCGCAGCCGGCAGGTCTCGGCCGTGGGCGCGCCGGGCGGGGCCTGGGGATCGGGCTCGATCCGCGCCGCGGTCCCCGCAGGGTCGCCCCAGCGCCCGCGCGCCAGGGCGGCGGAGACGAGCGCGATCTCGCCGACCGTCCCCGGCGGCGTCGGCGCGCCGTCCCGGTCCAGCAGTCGGAGGCGGACGCCCGGGGCGGGGCCGAGGACGCCGTCCTCGGCCCGCAGGGCGCCCGGCAGCTCCGCCGGGCCGCGGAGTTCTGCGGCCTCGTCCAGGCCGCCGAAGCGGAGGCTGCGGGAGGTCCCGGCCGTCTCGATCCGCACCGCGTCGTCCGGGCCCTCGGCGCCGGGCGCAGCGCCGCCGTGCAGGGCCGCGCAGAGCGCCGCCAGCCCCGCCGGCGTGTCGAGCCCGGCGCCGGTCACGATGCGCGCCCCCGGCGGGATCGGGCCGAGCGCGCCCGCGAGATGGGCGAGGAGCGCCACGTCGTGCAGCACAGGGGCTCCCTCGTCGTCGAACAGCAGCAGGCCGCCGCCGACTTCCAGAGGCGCCTCCGAGGGGGTCGCCAAACCGGGCGCCTCCGTCAGCCCCTCGCCGCCGGCGAGGCCGAGGCTGAACCGGGCGCCGGCGTCCGCCGCGCGCCGGCGGGCGGCCGCCCGGTCGGGGATCGGGGCGGGGACGCCGCCCGCGCCCAGCGCCGCCAGCAGGCAGGCGGCGGCGGCCTCGCCGCGGGCGGGCGTCGCCACGACCTCCCCCCGCCGCAGGCCCGCCGCGCGCAGCGCCGCGGCGCCGGCCTGCGCCTGCGCGCGCAGCGCGGCGAGGCCGGGGGCCGCGAGCCAGTCGGCGGGCGTCCCCGACGGCGTCTCCCCGGGCGTCTCCTCGCGCGCAGGCTCCGGCGACGCCTCCGCCAGGTCCTCCGCGGTCGCCATCGGCAGGTCGCGCAGGGGGCCCGCGGCGCCCTCGGCCAGGGCGTTGAGAAGGGTCTCGAGGCGTCGGGCCAGACGCGCGGCCGTGTCGGGGGCGAAGAGGTCGGCGGCGTGGTCGATGCGCCCCTCCAGCCCCTGCGCCGTGCGCGCCAGCTCCAGCGACAGGTCGAAGCGGGCGCGGGGGCGGAGCGAGGGCTCCGCCCGCCAGCTCAGGCCGGGGGCGAGCTCCCCCTCCTCGGGCAGGGCGCGCATCGAGAACAGCGTCTGCACCAGCGGCGCGAGGTCGTCGCGCCGCGGCGGGGAGAGGAGCTCGATCACCTCCTCGAACGGCAGGTCCTGGTGGGCGTGGGCGGCGAGCACCGTGTCGCGCACCCGCTCGAGCAGCGCCTCGAAGGGCTCGTCGGGGGCGGGCTCGGCCCGAATCGCCAGCGTGTTGACGAAGAGGCCGACCAGCCCCTGCAGCTCCGCCTGGCGGCGGTTGGAGACCGGGGTCCCGATCAGCAGGTCGCGGGCGCCGCCGTGGCGGTGCAGCAGCACCGCCCAGGCGGTCAGCAGCAGCATGAAGGGCGTAGCCCCCGCGGCGCGGGCGCGGGCCTCGAGCGCCTGCGCCGCCTCGGGGCCGAGGCGCAGGGCCGCCCGCCCCGCCGCGCCGCTGCGCCGCGCCGGGCGCGGCCGGTCGGCGGGGAGCGGCGTTTCGACCGGCGCGCCGTCGAGCTGGCGGCGCCAGTAGGCCCGCTGCCCCTCCAGCGCGAGCCCGCGCTGCCAGGCGGCGAAGTCGGCGTATTGCATCGGCAGGGGCGGCGGCGGGTCCGCGGGCGCGGCCCGCAGCTCGGCGAGGATCACGCCGAAGGAGGCTTCGTCGGCGAGGATGTGGTGCAGGGTCAGCAGCAGCAGGTGCTCGTCGGGGCCGAGCCGCACCAGCCGCGCCCGCCAGGGCGGCGCGCGCTGCAGGTCGAAGGGGGCCGCGGCCGCGTCCTCGCGCAGCCGCTCCAGCGCCGCCTCCCGCGCCTCGGGGGGGAGGGCGGAGAGGTCGTCGCAGGCGAGCGTCGGCAGGGCCTCGGGCAGGATCTCGACCCGGGCCTCGCCGCGCCGGGCGGGGAAGCGGGCGCGCAGGACCTCGTGGCGGCGGGCCAGCGCGGCGAGCGCCCGGGCGACCGCCTCCGCCTCCAGCGGCCCGGTCAGGCGCACGGCGAGGGGCAGGTGATAGTCCGCCCGCCCGGGATCGAGCTGCGCCAGCAGCCACAGGCGATGCTGCGCGGGCGAGAGGACCGGCGCCGCGCCGGGGCGGATCGGCGGCAGCGCCGGCGCCGCGTCGAGCGCGTCGAGCCGGGCGCAGAAACGGGCGAGGACCGGCGCCTCGAAGAGGTCGCGCAGCGCGACCTCGACCCCGAGGCGCGCGCGCACCTCGCCGATCACCCGCAGCGCCGGCAGCGAATGGCCGCCGAGCGCGAAGAAGTCGTCCTCGGGGCCGACCTGCGCGACCTCCAGCGCCTCGGCCCAGATGCCGGCGACGATCTCGTCGCGGGGCGAGGGGGCCGAGGGGGCGGTCTCGGAGGCGGGCGCCGAGCCGGGAGCCGGCAGGGCCTTGCGGTCGATCTTGCCGTTGGGCGTCAGGGGAAAGCCGTCCACCGCCACGAAGGCCGAGGGGATCATGTAGGCGGGCAGCCGCTCGGCCAGGGCGGCGCGCAGGGCGCGGGGGGCGGGGGCGGGGCCCTCGGTCCGCAGCCAGGCGACGAGGCGGGCGGAGGCGCCCTCCCCCCGCACCATCGCCACCGCCTGGCGGACGCCCGGGCGCGCCTCCAGCGCCGCCTCGATCTCGCCGAGCTCGATGCGGAAGCCGCGCAGCTTCACCTGGTCGTCGAGCCGGCCGAGCAGCTCGAAGGTCCCGTGCGGCGCGGTCCGCGCCCGGTCGCCGGTGCGGTAGAGGCGCTCGCCCCCGATCTCGACGAAGCGCTCGGCGGTCAGCTCGGGGCGGCCGAGGTAGCCGGGGCTGAGGCCGGCGCCGCCGATCCACAGCTCGCCCACCGCGCCCTCGGGCGCGAGCCGCCCGGCCGCGTCGCGCACGCTGAGCGTGGTGTGGGCGAGCGGCCCGCCGACGGGCGCGCGGGGGCCCGCCAGATGCTCCGGGGCGAGGCGCAGGGCGGCGGACCAGATCGTGGTCTCGGTGGGGCCGTAGAGGTTCCAGACCTCCGCCCCCAGGCCCAGCAGGTCGCGGGCGAGGCCCGCGTCCAGCGCCTCGCCGCCCGAGAGGATCTTCAGCCCCGGGCGTCCCTGCCAGCCGGCGTCGCGGATCACCCGCCAGCCGGCGGGGGTGGCCTGCACGACGCTCGCCCCGCGCGCCTCGATCAGCCGCGCCACCAGGCGCCCGTCGATGCCGGCGCCGGCCGGCGCCAGCACCACCGCGCCGCCGGCGCAGAGCGGGCCGAAGAGCTCCAGCGCCGCGATGTCGAAGGCGACCGTGGTCAGCGCCAGCAGCCGGTCGGAGGGCGCGAGCCCCGGCGCGGCCTGCATCGAGGCCAGGAAGTTCGCCAGCGCCGAATGCGCGATCGGCACGCCCTTCGGCCGCCCGGTCGAGCCGGAGGTGAACAGGATGTAGGCGAGGTCGTCGGCCGCGACCGGGACCGGCGCGGCGGGGGGGCCGTCGAGCGTCTCGATCCGCGCGACCTCCGCCGCCGGCGCGGGGCCGAGCGCGGCGAGGCCGAGGGCGTCGACCACCGCCAGACGGGCGCCGGCGTCCTCCAGCGCCCAGGCGATGCGCTCGGCCGGATAGACCGGGTCGAGCGGCAGGTAGGCCGCCCCGCAGCGCCAGGCCGCGAGCAGCGTGGCGACCAGGTCCGGGGTCCGGTCCATGCAGACCGCCACCACGTCGCCCGCCCCGACGCCGCGGGCGCGAAGCCCGCCGGCGAGGGCGGCGGCGCGGGCGTCGAGGTCGGCGTAGCTCAGCGCCTCGCCCTCCGCCGTCTCCACCGCCGGGGCCGCGCCCCGGGCGCGGACCGAGGCCGCGATCGCCTCGGGCGCGAGCGGCGGCGCCGGGGGCCGGGGGCCCTGCCCCGCCGCCGCTAGCCGGGCGCGTTCCGCGGGGGGGATGACGTCGATCCCGCGCAGCGGGCGGGCGGGCGCCTCGACGAAGGCCGCGAGCGTCCGGCGCAGGCGCGCCTCGAGCGCCGGCAGGGCCTCGGCGGGGATGCGCGCGGTCTCGGCGCTCAGCACGATCTCGAGGTCCTCGCCCGGCAGGACCTTCAGGGTCAGGGGCAGGCCGGTGCGCTCGTGCACCGCGGCGTCGGAAAGGCGGATCTCGGCGCCGTCGCGGCGCACGGCGGCCTCGATGGTCTCGGGGTAGGTCTCGACGATCAGCAGGCTCTCGAACAGGGGCGCGGCGCCGAGGCCGAGCCAAGCCTGGATCTCGCCCGGGCCGGCGAGAGGCGCGGCCTCCTGCACGCGGCGGCTCTCCTGCAGGGCGCGCAGCCAGTCGGCGAGCGGGCGCTCCTCCTGGATCTGCACGCGCAGCGGCAGGGTCTCGAGGAACAGGCCCGCCATGCGCTCGGCCCCCGGCAGCTCCGGCGGGCGGGCGCCGAGCACCTGGCCGAAGGTCACGTCCGCCTGGCCGGCCTGGCGCGAGAGCAGCAGCGCCCAGGCCCCCTGCATCAGGGTGGCGAGGGTCAGCCGCTCGGCCCGCGCGAGCGCCGCGAGCGCGGCGGAGGCGGCGGGCCCGAGGCGGAAGCGATGCTCGGCGAGGCCGGGCGCCCCGCCGGGACGCTCCAGCCCCAGGGGCGTGGGCAGCTCGGCGCCCGCCAGCGCCGCGGTCCAGGTCCCGCGGGCGGCCTTGCGGTCCCGGGCGGCGCGCCAGTCGGCGAAGGCGCGGAACGGGGGCGGCGGGGGGCCGGGGTCCTCGCCCGCCAGGATCGTGAGCATCTCGCGCACCAGCAGCGCCCCGGACCAGCCGTCGAGCAGCAGGTGGTGGAAGGTCCACACGAAGATCCGCTCCGCCTCGCCGGTGCGGATCAGGGCGAAGCGCATCAGCGGCGCGGCGGCGAGGTCGACGCCGCGGGCGCGGTCCTGCGCCAGCCACTCCGCCAGCCGCGCCTCGACGTCCGGGGCGCCGCGCCAGTCGAGGCAGGTCCACTCCGGCTCGGCCCCGGCGTGGATGGCGAAGGCGGGACGGTCGAGATCCTGCCAGTGGCAGGCGGCGCGCAGCAGGTCGTGGCGGGCGATGGCGGCGGCCCAGGCGGCGCGGAAGGCGGCGGCGTCCAGCGGGCCCTCCAGCCGGCCGCGGTACTGCTGCACATAGGCGCCGGCCTGCGGGTCGAGCAGCGACTGGAACAGCATCCCCGCCTGCATCGGGGTCATCTCGTAGACGTCGAGGATCGGGTCCATGGGCCTCATTCTCCGGGGGCGACGAGCCGGGCGCGCAGGCTCTCGAGCCGGCCGGAGCCGCGCGGCGCGGCGCGGCCCGGGGCATGGGTGGGGGCGGGGAGGGCGAGGAGCTCCGCCCGGCCCCGGGCGGCGAGGCGGGCGAGCCCGGCCGCGTCCAGCACCCCGGGATCCGCCCGCCAGCTCAGGTTGAGGGCGGCGGGGCCGGCCTCGACGGCCAGGTGCAGCGCGGGCGCGGGCGGGAGGGGCGCGGCGGGGGCGTCGAGCCAGGTCAGGTCCCCGGCCGGCGCCGCCGACCACTCCAGCAGCGCGAGGCCCGCGGGCAGCTCGCGCGGGTCCGCCGGGGCGGCGGCGGCCGCGGCCTGCACGGCGCGAAGGGCGGCGGCGGGGTCGGCGGGGACCTCTGCCAGGCGCAGCGGCAGCAGGCGCATGGCGTGGCCGAGGCCCGGCAGGGGCGGCGTCTCCATGAGCGCCAGCGACAGCGGCCCGCCGCCCTGCCAGGCCGCGAGGGTGCGCGCGAGCGCGGCGGCGGCGAGGAAGGCCTCCGGCGCGCCCAGCCGCCGGGCCTCGGCCCGGAAGGCGGCGAGCTCCTCGCCCGCCAGCGCCTGCGCCAGCGCCGCCGGCGCCCCCGCCCCGCCTCGCCGCGGCAGCGGATCGAGGGGCGGCGCGGGCGGCGCGGGGGTCGGGGCCGCGTCCGGCGCGGCTTCCAGCAGGGGCGAGGGCTCGCCCCGCATCCGGGCGGCCAGCGCCCGGGCCAGGCGCTCGGCGGAGGGGGCATCGAGCAGGCGCGGGTCGACGCTCAGCTCCAGCGCCTCGCCGTCGAGGCGGGCCCGCCAGGCCGGCGCCTCGCCGGCCGGATCGGGGCGCCAGCCCTCGGCCTCGGCGCGCAGGCGCAGACGGGGTTGGGCCGCGCGCAGCTCGGCGACGGCGGCGGCGAGGGCGGCGGGCGTGGCGCCGGGGACGGGCAGGCGCAGGCGGAGCCGGGGCTCGGGCGGCCAGGCGCGTTGCAGGGGGCTGAAGGGCAGGCGCGCGGACGCGGCGGCGGCGCGGGCGGCGGCGGCCTGGGCGGCCACGGTCTGGTGGGCGAACATCTGCGCCGGGGCGAGCGTCAACCCCTGCGCCCGGGCCCGCGCCGCGATGCGCATGGCGCTGATCGAGGCGCCGCCGAGGTCGAAGAAGTTCTCCTCGACCCCCACCGCCCCGCGGCCCAGCACCTCGGCCCAGATCGCCTGCAGGGCGGCCTCCTCCGGCGTGGCGGGGGGGCGGCCGGGGTCGCGGGGGGCGGCGGCCTCGGGGTCGGGCAGCCGGGCGCGGTCGATCTTGCCGTTGGCGTTGAGGGGGAAGGCGTCGAGCGGCACGAAGGCCGCCGGGACCATGTAGGCGGGCAGCCGGGCGGCGAGGTCCTCGCGCAGCTCGGCGGACGGGGGCGCCGCGGAGCCTTGGGGCCGCAGCCAGGCGGTCAGGCGGCCGTCGCGGACCATGACCAGCGCCTCGGCCACGTCGGCGCGGGCGGTCAGGGCGGCCTCGATCTCGCCGGGCTCGATGCGGTGGCCGTCGAGCTTGATCTGGTGGTCGAGCCGCCCCAGGAAGGCGATCCGCCCCCCCGCCTCCAGCCGCGCGAGGTCGCCGGTGCGGTAGAGCCGCTCGCCCCCGACCTCGACGAAGCGCTCCGCGGTCAGGTCGGGGCGGCGGTGGTAGCCGGGGCTGAGGCCGGCGCCGCCGATGGCGAGCTCGCCCGGCACGCCCTCAGGCAGGGCCTCGCCGTGGCGGTCGAGGATGCGCAGCGTGGTGTTGGCGAGCGGGCCGCCGACGGGGGCGGGGGCGTCGCCCTCCACCGGGCCCAGTTTCAGGGCGGCGGACCAGATCGTGGTCTCGGTCGGGCCGTACATGTTCCACAGGGCGCCGACCCGGGGGGCGAGGGCGCGGGCGAGATCGGCGGGCAGCGCCTCGCCCCCGCAGAGCGCCGTGAGGCCCGGGCGGCCGGGCCAGCCGCCCTCGACCAGCAGCCGCCAGGCGGCGGGGGTGGCCTGCATGTGGGTGACGGCGTGGTCGTCGAGCGCGGCGGCGAGCCGCTCGGGGTCCAGCGCATGCTCGCGGTCGGCGAGCACCACCGTGGCGCCGGCGGCGAGCGGGGCCAGGATCTCCAGCGCCGCGATGTCGAAGGCGACGGTGGTCAGCGCCAGCATCCGGTCCCCGGCCCGCGGGCCGGGCCCCTCCAGCGTCGCCGCCAGCAGGTTCGCCAGCGCCCGGCGCGGGATCGGCACGCCCTTGGGCCGCCCGGTCGAGCCGGAGGTGAAGATCAGGTAGGCGAGGGCGTCGGGCGAGGGGCGGGGGAGCGGCGGGGCGTCGGGCGCTTCCAGCGTCGCGGGGTCGAGGACGGGACAGGGGGCCGAGATCTCGCCCTCGGCCAGCAGCAGCCGGGCGCCGGCGTCGGACAGCGCCGCCTCGCGCCGCGGCGCGGGGTGGGCGGGATCGAGCGGCACATAGGGGATGCCGGCCTTCAGCGCCGCCAGCATCGCCACCGCCAGCGAGGCCCCCCGCGGCAGGCACAGCCCGAGGCAGGCGTCGGGCCCCGCCAGTTCCGGCCGGGCGCGCAGGGCGCGGGCCAGGCGCTCGGCCGCCGCATGGACGGCGGCGGCGTCCAGCGTCTCGCCGGTCGCGGCGACGATCAGCGCCGGCGCGGCGCCGGGGTCGGACAGGGCCGGCGCGGCGCCGGCGTCGCTCGGGGCGGGCGCCGCGCCTGCCGGGGGCGGCGCGAGCAGGTCGGCGAGGTCGGGGATGGGGCGGCGCGGGCCGGTCAGGACGGCGGCGGCGCGCTGGGCGTCAGGGCGCCATTCCAGCGTCTCGATCGCCGCCTCGGGGCGGGCGAGGGCGGCGGCGAGCAGGGTCTCGAACTGGGCCGCCATGCGGACGACGAAGCCGGCGTCGAAGAGGGCGGCGCGACGCTCCACGATCAGGGCGAGGCCGTCCTCGCGCGACATCATCGTCCAGGTCAGGTCGAACTTGGTCTCCGCCAGCGGGATCGGGCGCTGACGGATGCGCAGGCGGGGGTCGCCGAGGTCGACCGCGTCGGCGTTCTGGCGGGCGTAGCCGTCCCACTGCACCTGGAACAGGGTCTGGAAGAGCGGCGTGCGGCCGGGGCGGCGGGGGGCGCCGGTCGCCTCGACCACCCGGGCGAAGGGCAGCTCGCGGCGGTCGAGGCCGCGCAGGAAGCCGGCGTGGACCTCGGCCGTCCAGTCGCGGAAGCTCAGCCCCGCGCGGGGGCGGGCACGATGCGCCAGCGTGTTGACGAAGAGCCCCACGGTCCCCGCCGCCGCCCCGTCCCGGCCGGCCGACGGCACGCCGACCGAGAGGTCGTCCGCCCCCGTCAGCCGGTGCTGCAGCAGCTGGAACACCGCCAGCAGCAGGGTGAAGGGCGTGGCCCCCAGCGCCGCGGCGGCCGGGGCCACGCGGGCGGCGAGCTCGGGCGGCAGGCGGTGGAAGGTGGTCTCGGCGCGCCGGTCCTCCGAGCCCTCCGCCCCCGGCGTCTCGGGCAGGCGGGGGGGCGAGAGGCCGGCCAGCTCCTCGCGCCAGAACGCCTCCTGGGCGCGGGCCTCGGGCCCCTCCAGCCAGGCGGCCTGGGCGAGGGCGAGGTCGGCGAATTGCGCCGGCGGCGCGCCCGTCGGCGGCGCCTCGCCGGCGCGCAGGGCGGCGTAGGCCTCGGCCAGCTCCCGCAGGACGACGCCCCGCGACCAGCCGTCGGCGGCGATGTGGTGGATCGAGACCAGGAGGCGCGCCCGCCCCTCGCCCAGCCGCAGCAGGCTCGCCCGGATCGGCAGGTCGCGGGCGAGATCGAAGGGGCGGGCGACGAAGGCGCGCTCTGCCCCGTCGGGGTCCGCGGGCGCGGCCTCCTCCAGCGGGAAGGGGGCGGGGGGCAGGATCTGCAGCCGGGGGCCGTCGTCGTCCTGGGGGTGGAGAGTGCGCAGCGCCTCGTGCCGCGCGAGGAGGCGGGTGAAGGCCTCGCGCAGGGCCGCCGCATCCAGCGGCCCCTCGATCTCCCAGGCGAAGGCGATGGCGAAGGAGGCGTCGAGCGGGCGCAGCACCTGCATCAGCCAGAACTGCAGCTGCGCGGGCGAGAGCGGCAGGCGCGCGGGCCGCGCCGGCGCCGCCTCGGGGGCGACCTGCGACCAGGGGATGCCCGCCGCCTCCACCTTCGCGCGCAACGCCGCGCGCTGGGCGGCCGAGAGCCCGGCCACCCGGGCGCGCAGCGCGGCGAGGTCGGGCCTGCCCGGATCCTCCATGCTCAGACCGTCTCCAGCCGGCGCACGCCGGCGGTGGTCCTGGCGAGCTCCGCGAGGTGGGGGAGGCCGCCCATCACCAGCTCCCGGTCCTGCACGAAGTCGATGAGGCTCGCGATCTCGTCGACGCCCGCCTCGGCCAGCGCCTCGACCATCGGGCGGCAGCTTTCGGGCGAGCCGATCAGGGCGCGGCCGTTCATGAAGCCCTCGACCCCGAAGCTCAGCAGGCTGTCGAGATCGTCGTCGGAGAAATCCGCCAGCCGCACGTCGAGCTTCATGCTCTTCGCCAGGCTCTCGAGCAGGTGGTAGTGGGTGCGCAGGTAGGCCGAGAACGGCTCGATCACGCGGGCGCGCGCGGTCTGAGGGTCCTCGGCGAGGAATGTGTGGACCATCATCGTCACGCGCCCGGCGTCGGGATCGTGGCCGGCGCGGTCCAGCGCCTCGCGGTAGGCGCGGATCTTGGGCGCCGCCTCCTCCAGCGTCTCGCCCAGCAGGGAGCACAGCACGTTGAGGCCGCGGCGGCCGGCCTCGACGAAGGTCTCGGCGGACTGGCCGGCGACCCAGAAGGGGATGCGCGGCTGGATCGGGCGCGGCAGGGTCTTCGCCTCGACCGCGTTTCCGTCAGCGTCCTCGAAGACCACCGCCTCGCCGGCGAGCAGGCGCGCGATCTCCTCGTAGCTGCGCCACATCAGGGTGCGGCGGAAGCCGTGCGGCTCGCGCGAGAGGACGAACTCCTCCATCGTCCAGCCCGAGGCGAGGGCGATGCCCGCGCGCCCGCCCGAGAGGTTGTCGACCACCGCCCAGTCCTCGGCCACCCTGACCGGGTGATGCAGGGGCGCGACCACGCTGCCGGAGCGGAGCTGCACGTTCTTCGTGGCCATCGCAAGCGCCGCGTGGATCACCGCGGGGTTGGGGTAGAGGCCGCCGAAGGCGTGGAAGTGCCGCTCGGGGACCCACAGCGCCTGGAAGCCGTTCTCGTCGGCGAAGCGGGCGCTGTCGAGCAGCAGGCGATAGGCGTCGGGGTTCCGGCGGGAGCCGTCGCCGTCGAAGTAGAACAGGCTGAACTGCATGGATCCTCCCGGGGGGGTTGGGCGCGCTCAGGCGGCGCCGTCTACGGGGCTGGCGGCGGGGGTGGTGGAGGGGGGCTCGGCCGGGCCGGCCTCGATCTCGTCGAGCATCCGGGCCAGCGCGCGGGCCTCCTCGTCGGCCTTCGCGCGGGCCTCGCGCAGGGCGGCGGCGATGCCGGCGGCGGTGGGCTGCTCCTGCAGCAGGGCGCGCACCGGCAGCTCCACCGCGAAGTCGCGGCGCAGGCGGTCGACGATCTGGATCGCCAGCAGCGAGTGGCCGCCGAGGGAGAAGAAATCGTCCTCCACCCCGATCTCGGGCAGGCCCAGCATCTCGGCCATCACCGCCGCGACCGCGCGTTCGACCTCGTCGCGCGGGGCGACCAGGGGGCGGGACCGCGGGCGGGGGGCGGGAGTTTCCGGCGCAGGGGCCGGGCGGTCGGCCTCGGCCAGGCGGCGGGAGAGCGCGCCGGGCGTGACCGCGACCAGGCCCGCCCCCGGCCGGGCGAGGATCGCGCGGGTCAGCCGCGCCACCTCCGCCTCGCTCAGCACCCGCAGGGTGGAGAGAGCGGCATGGCCGGCGAGCGAGCCGGTCTCGGCCGCGTCCCAGCGCACCGCCTGCCAGGCGGTCGAGCCCTCGCGCCCCGCCAGCGCGGCGATCGCCTCGATCCCCGCGTTGGCGGCGGCGTAGGGGCCGAGGCCGGCGCCCCCCGCCATCACCGACAGCGAGGACTGCACCAGGCAGAAGTCGAGGTCCCGCCCCGCCAGCGCCGCGCGCAGGGCCGCGACGCCGCGCAGCCGCGGCTCGACCAGGCGGCTCAGCGCCGCGGGATCGGCCTCGGCCAGCGCAAGGAAGGACGCGTCGCCCATCGCGCCGGTGTGGAAGACCCCGGCGAGCGGCCCAAGCCTCGCCGCGGCCGCGTCGAGCGCCCGGCCCAGCCAGGCGGCGTCGGCGGGATCGCCCGCCTCGGCCTCGACCGCGAAGCCGGGCCCGGCGAGCGCGCGCAGGCCGTCGGCGAGGCGCCCCTCGCCCTGCCCGGCCTGCGCCTCGCGGCCCAGCAGGACCACGCCGCAGGCCCCGGCCTCGCGCGCGGCGCGGGCGAAGGCCAGCGTCAGGCCGTCGGCGAGCTCGCCCACGATGGCGGCGGCGCGGCCGCGCAGGGCCGGCAGGGCGCCGGGGTCTGGGGCGGGCGCGGCCTCCCAGTCCTGCCGCCACAGCCGGCCGCCGCGCAGGGCCAGCGCGTCGGCCGGCACGAAGGGGGCGGCGAGCGCATCGGCGAGGCCGCGCACCGGCCCCGCGGCCTCGTCGGGATCGAGGTCGAGGCTGCGGCAGGCGAGGCCCGGCAGCTCCTGCGCCAGGGCCCGGACCAGGCCCGGGGCCATGGCCGCGCCGGGGTCCAGCGGCTCGCGGCCCGTCACGTCCTGCATGCCGGCGCCGATCAGGGTCAGGCGCGGGCGCAGGGCGGAGGCCGCCAGCGCCCGGCCCAGCGCCACGGCGCCCCGGAAGAGCGCGCCGGGCGCCTCGCCCGCGGTCTCGCCGAGGCCCCAGGCGCAGAGGATCTCGAGCGGCGCGCCGGGCTCGGCCGCGGCCTCCAGCGCGGCGCGCAGGGCGGCGGGGTCGGCGTCGGGTGGGAGGTCTGGCGTCTCCCCCGCAAGGGGACGGTCGAGGCGGGCCTGCAGGGCGGCCGCGCCCAGCAGCAGGCGGCGGGGCGGCTCGGCCGGGGCGGCGGCGGGCAGGCGCCGCCAGCTCGGCTGATGGGCCCAGCGGGCGGGGTCGGTCGCGGCACGGGGATCCTCGGGCGCGGCCGAGGCGGGGGGCAGCCAGAAGGGCCGCCGCTCGAACGGATAGCCGGGCAGCGGGACGCGGCGGCGGGGGGCGGGGTGCAGCGCCGCCCAGTCGAGAGGGACCCCCGCGGCCCAGAGCGCGCCGGTCGCGCGCAGGACCTCGGCCGCGCCGTCGCGGGCGCCCGCCTCGGGCAGCGAGGCGACGCCGCGGCTCTCCAGCCCCTCGGCCCCGGCCAGCGCCTGGCGGGCGAGGCGGGTCAGCCCGGCGCCGGGCCCGACCTCCAGCAGCAGCGGGCGCGAGAGCTCGCGCAGGCGGGCCACGGCCTCGCCGTAACGCACCGGGCGGCGGAGCTGGCGGGACCAGTAGGCGGGATCGGTCGCCTCGGCCGCGGTCAGCCAGTCGCCGGTCAGGGTCGAGACGATGGGGATCCCGGGCGCCCGCAGCGCGACGCCGGCGACCGCCTCGCGGAAGGGGGCCATGGCGGGGTCCATCGCGGCGCTGTGGAAGGCGTGGGAGGTCTGCAGCCGTCGGCAGCCGACGCCGCTGCGCTCGAAGCCCGCGGCGAGCGCGGCGACGGCGTCCTCGGGGCCTGCGAGGGTCACGCTGCGCGGGCCGTTCACGGCGGCGAGCTCCACGCCCTCCGGCAGGGCGCCCGTCGCCTCCGCCTCCGAGAGCATCGCCGAGAGCATCGCGCCCTGCGGGCAGGCCTGCATCAGCGCCCCGCGGGCGAGGGCGAGGCGCATCCCGTCCGGCAGGTCCATGACGCCGGCGAGGCAGGCGGCGGCCAGTTCGCCGACGCTGTGGCCGATCAGCGCCACGGGGGCGACGCCGCGGGCGATCCACATCCGGGCCAGCGCCAGCTCCAGCGCGAAGAGCGCGGGCTGCGCGGCCCGGGTCTCGTGGATCCGCGCGTCCCCGGCGGGATCGAGCAGGAGGGCGGCGAGGTCCAGCTCGGCGGGGGCGAGGTCGAGGCAGGCGTCCAGCGTCTCGCGGAACGCAGGCTCCGCGGCGCGCAGGTCGCGGGCCATGCCGGCGCGCTGGGCGCCCTGGCCGGCGAAGACGAAGACCGGCTCGGGCGCGCCGGAGAGGGGGCGCAGGGCCTCGGGCGCCTCGCGCAGGGCGGCGATGGCCTCCGCCCGGGTGGCGGCGACCACGGCGCGCCGCTCGGGCAGCGGGCGGCGGCCGAGCTGGAGGGTGAAGGCGACGTCGGCGAGGGGCGCCTCGCCCCCCTCCAGCGCGTCGGCGAGCTCCGCGCCCAGGCGGGCCAGCGCCTCGGGCGTGCGGGCGGAGAGGGGGAGGAGCTGGGCGCCCGAGGCCTCCGCCGCGCGGGCGGCGGGGAAGGGGGGCTCCTCGATCACCAGATGGGCGTTGGCGCCGCCCATCCCGAAGGAGGAGAGGCCGGCGCGCCGCGGACGCCCGGGATCGCGGGGCCAGGGGCGGGCCGTGGCCGAGACCTCGAAGGGCCCGAAGGCGCATTTCGGGTTGGGCTGCGCGAAATTCGCCGTGCCCGGGAAGCGCTCGTGCCGGAAGGCGAGCAGCAGCTTCGCGAGCCCCGCCATGCCGGCGGCGGCGTCGAGATGGCCCACGTTGCTCTTCACCGAGCCCAGCGTGCAGCGGCGCCCGGCCGCCTCCAGCCCCCCGCCGTAGGCGCGGGAGAGGGCGGCGAGCTCGATCGGGTCGCCCAGCGCGGTGCCGGTCCCGTGGGCCTCGATGCAGTCGACGGCCTCCGCCCCCAGCCGCGCGTCGGCGAGCGCGGCGGTCAGCACCGCCGCCTGGCCGGAGACGCTGGGCGCCGTCAGCCCCACCTTGTCGGCCCCGTCCGAGCCGATGGCCGAGCCCAGGATCACCCCGCGGATCGGGTCGCCGTCGGCGAGCGCGTCGCTCAGCCGGCGCAGCACGACCATGCCGCAGCCGTTGGCGAAGACCGTGCCGGCGGCCTCGGCGTCGAAGGGGCGGCAGACGCCGTCGGGGGCGGCGACGCCCCCGGCCTGGCGGAGGTAGCCCTCGGGGCGGGGCGCGTCGACGGCGGCGGCGCCGGCCAGCGCCAGGTCGCACTCGCGCCGGCGCAGCGCCTGCACGGCCATGTGGATCGCGCTCAGCGCGGTCGAGCAGGTGGTCTGCACCCCCACGCTGGGCCCCGTCAGGCCGAAGCGCCAGGAGACGCGGGCCGCGACCATGCCGGCGATGTTGGCGAGCCCGGCCTCCATCCGCCCCGCGCGCCCCGCCGCGCGCAGCAGGTGGCTCGAGAGCGAGGCGCCGGCCCAGACGCCGACCCGGCCGACCTCGCGCGCGGGGTCGCGGCCGGCGTCCTCCAGCGCGTGCCAGGCGCATTCCAGGACCATGCGCTGCTGGGGGTCCAGCAGCTCCGCCTCGCGCGGGGGATAGCCGAAGAGCTCGGCGTCGAAGCCGTCGGCCTCCGGCGGGCCGCCCCAGACGGGCACGTAGTCGGGATCGTCGAGCAGCGCGGGCGGCAGGCCGGCGGCGGCGAGATCGGCGGCCTCCACCCGCTGCAGGCCGCTCTCGCCCCGGTCCAGCAGATCCCAGAAGGCGTCGAGGTCCGCGGCGCCGGGGAAGCGGGCGGCGAGGCCGACGACGGCGATCCCCTCGTGGCGGTCTGCCTGGTGGCGGGCGAGGCGGGCGGCGGCGCGATCGAGCAGATCGCGCATCCGCGCCTCGCCCTCCCCGCGGGGCTGGCTGGTGGAGGTCATCGGAACCCTCTCCCGGTCAGGGATCGGAAGCCAGCAGCGCCTCGAGCGCGCGCATGGCCTCGTCGTCGTCATCGCTGGCGGGAACGTCGCGGGCGCCCTCGGGGGCCCGGCGGTCGCTGGCAAGGGGGGATGGAGCTGACTGGCTGGGACCGGGGCCGGCGGCGGGCGCGGCGTCGGGCGGAAACAGGAGGCCCGACAGGCGGTCGCTCAGCGTGGCGAGCGTGGCATGCTCGTAGATCAGGGTCGGCTCGAGCGCAAGGTCGAGGTCGCGCTCCAGCTCGGCCACCAGCGCCACGCCGGCCGCGGAATCGAGGCCGAGGTCGAAGAGGCCGGCGTCCTCGTCGATCCCCTCGGCGCCCGTCTCGTCGCGCCCCGCGGCCCGGGCCAGCGCGGCGCGCAGATGCGCCAGCAGGCGGGCCCGGCGCACCGCGGGCGGGGCGGCGCGCAGCGCCTGCGCGAGGGCGCCGGGCGGGGCGGTGGTCGGGCCGGCGGGCGCCCCGGGCGCCGCGCGGCCCTCCTCGGCGAGCGGGGTCAGCCAGCCGCCGGGGGCGAGGCCGTCGCGGAGCGCGAAGCGCTGGATCTTGCCGCTGGGGGTCACCGGCAAGGCGCCGGGGCGCAGCAGCACGATGCGGGCGGGCGCAACCCCGTGACGCTCGGCCAGCGCCCGGCGCAGGGCGGCGAAGATCTCGGCCGCGCGGGGCGCGCGGCAGGCGCTGCGGTGCAGCTCGCAGGCCAGCGCGAAGTCGCCGTCGCCGCGCGCGTCCAGCGCGAAGGCCGCGGCGCGGGCGGGCAGCAGGTCGGGGTGGGCGGCGGCGGCCGTCGCCTCCAGGTCCTGGGGGTGGAGGTTGCGGCCGCGGATCACGATCAGCTCTTTCAGCCGCCCGGCGACGTAGAGCCGCCCGTCGACCAGGGCCCCCAGGTCCCCGGTGCGCAGCCAGCCGCCCTGCCCGTCGAGGCGCCGGTCGAAGCCGCCGCCCGCATCCGCCCCGCCCCAGCAGCCGCGGGCGACCGACGGCCCGCGCAGCCAGATCTCGCCGACCGCGTCGGGGGGCAGTCGCGTGCCCGTCGCAGGATCGACGATGGCGAGCTCGGTGCCCGGCGCCACCGCCCCGCTCTCGACCAGCTCGGCGCCGGAACCCGGCGCGATGCGGTGGGCGGCCAACGCCTCGGCGTCGAGCTCCAGCACCCGCACGCCCTCGCCCCCGGGCGGGGTGACGCAGACGCAGAGCGTCGCCTCCGCCAGCCCGTAGCAGCCGACCCAGAGCCCGGGCCGGAAGCCCCGCGGGGCGAAGGCCTGCTCGAACCGGCGCAGGGTCTCGGCCCGGATCGCCTCGGCGCCCGAGAAGGCGAGCCGCAGGCCCGACAGGTCCACCCGCGCCAGCGCCTCGGGCGAGGCATGGCGCAGGCAGTGCTCGTAGCCGAAGTTCGGCCCGCCGATCACCGTGGCGCCGAAGCGGGAGGCGAGCTCGAGGTAGCGGATCGGATCGCGCAGGAAGGCGGCCGGGCTCATCATCGCGTTGGGCACGCCCAGGCGCACCGGGGTCAGCAGGCCGCCGATCAGCCCCATGTCGTGGTAATGCGGCAGCCAGCCCGCGATCCGGTCCGTGGGGCGGAAACGGAAGGCGTGCCGGATCTGCTCGAGGTTCGCCGACAGCATCCCGTGGGTGATCGTCACCCCCTTCGGCGCCCCGGTGGAGCCGGAGGTGTACTGCAGGAAGGCGAGGTCGTCGGGCCCGGGCTCGGTCCAGGCCGCCCCGGCCGCGGGGGCCGGCCGCGCCGGGTCCGCGGCCTGCGGGACGAGGACGCGCGTCCCCCCCGCCTCGGCCACCGCCTCGCCCAGGCGCCCGGCGAGCTCCGGCGCGCAGATCAGCGCCGCGGCGCCCGAATCGCGCGCGATATGGGCCCAGCGGCCCAGCCGCTCGCGCCGGCGCGGCGGCGGCACGGGGACGGGCGCGGCGCCGGCGGCGAGGCAGCCCAGGAAGGCCGCGACGAAGGCGAGGCCGGCCGGATAGGCGACCAGCGCCCGGTCTCCCGGCGCCACGGCGCCCGAGGCGCGCAGCTCCGCCGCCACGCCGGCGACGCGGGCGTGCAGCTCCCCCCAGGTCCAGCTCGCGAAGGCGTCGAGGCCGCGCGATTCGTCGCCGTGGAAGCGGAAGGCCTCGACCCCGCCCATCTGCGCCGCGCGGTCGTCGAGATGGGCCAGGATGCTTCGGAAATTCCCGGTGGCGCAGGGACTTGGCTGGGACGCAACAGGCGGGTCGGCGGACGCAGGCATCGCGCGCGGGGCTCCTCGGAACAGGGATGTCGCGGAGGGGCTGGCGGGCGGCGGCGAGGCTCGCTCCTCGATCGTTTCACCTCTACACGGCTTGCCCGGCGATCCAAACTGTTTTAGTCAGGTATTCGAGCTTGACCCAGGCCGCGGCTTCCCAGGCGCTCTCGTCCCCCCTCTGGTTGCGTCGAGATCCATGCCGAGCCCCTGGACGTCATTCGACCCCTCGCAGGCCGAATCCGCCCCCCGCGGCGCGTTCGATGCGGAGGCCTTTCTCGCCCGCCTGTTCCGCCACGGGATCCGCGTCTCCGCCGCCGGGGGCCGCCTGCGCTGCGCCGGCCCGGCGGAGCTGCTGACGGGCCAGCTGGGGGCCGAGATCCGTGCCCGAAAGCCGGAGATCCTGGCCTTCCTCGACCGCGCCGCGCCTGCGCCGCAGACCGATTCGCCGATCCCCCCGCGTGGCGCCGCCCCCCTGCCGCTGACCGCCGCCCAGGCCCGCCTCTGGGCGCTGGAGCGGATGCAGCCCGAGGCGGCCCACCACATCCCCTTCGCCATCGAGGCCGAGGGCGCGCTGGACGAGGCCGCGCTGCTGGCGGCCCTCACGCGCGTCGCCGCCCGCCACGAGACCCTGCGCCTGCGCATCGAGGCGGCCGGCGGCCTCCCCCGCCCGCGCATCGCGCCTCAGGCGCGGATCCCCCTGCGCCGGGCGCATCCCGCCGACGCCGCCGCCGAGGCCGCGCTGATCCGCGAGGAGGCCGCGCGCCCCTTCGACCTCGCCGCCGATCCCCCGATCCGCCTCTGCCTCGCCCCGCGGGGCGAGGGGCGCACGCTGGTCCTGGTCACGCTGCACCACATCGCCGCCGACGGCGGCTCGGTCGCGATCCTGATGGAGGAGGTCTCGCGCCTCTATGCCGCCGAGATCGGGGCGGCGGAGGCGCCCGACCTGCCCCCCCTCCCGGTGCAATACGGCGACCACGCCGCCTGGACCCTGTCGGAGGCGCGCCAAGCGGCCGAGGCCGCGGACCTCGCCTTCTGGCGGGAGCGGCTGACGGACCTGCCCGTCACCCGCCTGCCCGCCGACCTGCCCCGTCCGCCGGTGCAGAGCCTGGCGGCCGCGCGCCATCCGCTCGCCCTGCCCGCGCCGCTTGTCGAGCGGCTGCGCGCGCTGGGGGCGGCGCAGGGCGCCTCGCTCTTCGCGGTGCTGCTGACGGGGGTCCTGACGCTCGCCCATCGCTGGACGGGGGAGCGGGAGCTGGTGGTGGGGACCCCGGTCTCGACCCGCTCGCGGCCGGAGCTCGAGGGGCTGATCGGCCTTTTCGTCAACCCGCTGCCGCTGCGCAGCCAGATCTCTCCCGCGCAGGGCTTCGCCGCCAACCTCGCGCGGGTGCGCGACGACCTGCTCGACGCGACCGAGCACGGCCGGATCCCCTTCGAGCGGCTGGCCGAGGCCTTCCAGCGCCCCCGCGATCCCGGCGCGAGCCCGCTGTTCCAGCTGAAATTCCAGCTCGACCGCGCCCCGCGCGAGGCCTGGGCGCTGCCCGGCCTGACCCTGCGCCGTCTGCCCCTGCCGCCGGGACCGGCGCGCCACGACCTCTCGCTCGACCTCGTCGACGGGCCCGGGGGCGTCGCCGGCCACATCGACTATTGCCGCGACCTGTTCCGGCCCGGGACCGTGGCCGCCTTCGCCGACCACCTCCAGCGCCTGCTGACCTCCGCCGCCGAGGCGCCGGAGCGCCCCGTGGCCCTGCTCGACATGCTCTCCCCCGCGGAGATCCGCCGCGAGCTGGTGGAGTGGAACGACACGGCGCGCGAGATCGACCCGACCGAGCGCTTCCCCGCCCTGTTCGAGGCCTGGGCCGCCAGGACCCCCGACGCCCCGGCGGTGGAGGTGCAGGCCGGGGGCGAGACGCGCATCGAGAGCTACGCCGCCCTCGACGCCCGCGCCAACCGGCTGGCGCATCGGCTGCGGGCGCTGGGGATCGGGCGGGACGACGTGGTGGGCATCGCGCTGGAGCGCGGCGCGGACATGGTGGCGGCCTGGCTGGCGGTGCTGAAGGCGGGGGCGGCCTACCTGCCGCTCGATCCTGCCTATCCGGCGGATCGGCTGGCCTGGATGCTCTCGGATTCCGGCGCGCGGCTGGTGCTGACCGCCTCCGGCATCGCCCTGCCGGGAGCGGCCGAGCGCATCGACCTCGACCTCGGCTGGCCGGAGGGGGACGAGACGCGGCCCGAGCCCGCGCGCGATCCGCAGGATCTCGCCTACCTGATCTACACCTCCGGCTCGACCGGGCGGCCGAAGGGGGTCGAGGTTCCGCACGCGGGGCTCGTGAACCTCGCCCGCGACAAGATCGCGATGTGCGGGACCGGGCCGGGCGACCGGGTGATGAGCTTCTTCAGCTTCTCCTTCGACGCCTCGATCCCCGACCTGGCGATGAGCCTCGGCGCCGGGGCCACGCTGCTGCTGGCGCCGGCGCGCGACCTGCCCGCCGGCGCGGCCTTCGCCGACGCCTTGCGCGAGCGGCGGGCGACGCACCTGACCATCACCCCCTCGGCGCTGGCGAGCCTGCCGGAGGCGGACCTGCCCGACCTGCGCCTGGTGCTGGTCGGCGGCGAGGCCCCCTCGCGCGAGCTGGTCGAGCGGTGGAGCGCCGGCCGGCGCTTCATCAACGCCTATGGCCCGACCGAGTGCACGGTGAACGCCTCGATGGTCCCGCTGAGCGCCGAGGCGCCGGACCCGGTGCTGCGGGCGCCGGCGAACAAGCGGCTGCATGTGCTGGATGCGCAGCTGGGCCTGCTGCCGCCCGGCGCGCCGGGGGAGCTGTGCGTCGCGGGTCTGGGACTCGCGCGCGGCTACCGCGGGCGGCCGGGGGCGACGGCGGCGGTCTTCGTGCCGGATCCCTGGGGGGCGCCGGGCGCGCGGCTCTACCGGACCGGCGACCGGGCGGTGCGGCTCGGCGACGGCTCCATCCGGCTGCTGGGGCGGCTCGACGACCAGATCAAGCTGCGCGGCCACCGCATCGAGCCCGCGGAGATCGCCCGCGCCTGCGAGAGCCACCCCGCCGTCGAGGCCGCCGCCGTGGTCCCGCGCGAGGTCGACGGGCGCACCCGGCTGGTCGCCTACCTCGTCGCCTCCGGGGGCGCCGAGGAGGCCCTGCGCAGCCATCTCCTCGCCCGCCTGCCGCGCCACATGATCCCCGACGCGCTGGTGCGCCTCGACCGCCTGCCGCTGTCGCCGACGGGGAAGCTCGACCTCCAGGCCCTGCCCGCGCCCGAGCCCCGCGCCCGCCGCGGCCGCCCCCCCCGGGGCGAGGCGGAGCGGGCGGTGGCCGCCCTCTTCTCCGACCTGCTGGGCGTGGCGGACCCGGGGGCGGAGGACGATTTCTTCGACCTGGGCGGCGACTCGCTGCTCGCCACCCGCCTGGTCGCGGCCATCGAGGCCGCAGGCGGCGCCGCCCCCCGCCTGCGCGACCTGTTCGAAAACTCCACCGTCGAGGCCCTCGCCCGCCGCATCTCCGGCGAGACCGCCGAGGCGTCCGGCGCCGAGCCCTGGCGCGAGGATCTCCCCCTCGACCCCGCCCTCCGCCTCGCCCCCGGGGTTGCGCCCCGCGCGGGCCTGCCGGGCCCGGTGCTGCTGACCGGCGCCACCGGCTTCGTGGGCGTGCATCTGCTGGCGGAGCTGCTGGCGGACCCCGGCCGCGCGGTCCTGTGCCTCTCGCGCCGCGGCGGCGACCCGATCCTCGCCGCGCTCAAGGCGCACTGGCTGCTGCGCCCCGGCATGGAGGCGCGGATCGCCACCGTCACCGGCGATCTCTGCGCGCCGAACCTCGGCCTCTCCCCTCCGGATCGCGCCCGCGTCGCCGCCTGCGCCGCGATCCTGCACTGCGGGGCGGAGGTCCACCACATCCGCCCCTACCGCGCCCTGCGCGGCCCCAATGTCGAGGGCACCCGCGCCCTCCTGCGTCTCGCGGCGGAGACGGGGGCGGCCTTCCACCACATCTCCACCCTCAGCGCCGTCGGCGCGGCGGCGGAGAGCGATGCGGCCGCCGACCGGCCCCCGCCGGACGGGGGCTACAACCTCTCCAAATGGGTCGCCGAGCGGCTGGCGGCGGAGGCGCGCGCGCGGGGGCTGGCGGTCGCCATCTACCGGCTGGGGGCGATCTCGGGCCACTCGCGCACCGGCGCCTTCAACCCGGCCGACATCCTGGGGCTGCGGCTGCGGGGCTACCTCGCCTCCGGCCTCGCGCCGGCGGGAGAGGCGCGGATGACCCTGCTGCCGGTCGACCACGCGGCCCGCGCCCTCCTGCATCTCGCGGCCGACCCGACCCACGCCGGCCGGGTCTTCCACCTGACCCATTCCACCCCCGTCTCGACCGAGCGCCTGTTCGAGGCCTGCGCCGCGGAGGGCCGCCCGATCCGCCGCCTCGCGCCCGCCGAGTGGCGCTCCCACATGGCCCGCATCGCGCGGGCCGAGCCGGACCACCCGCTGCACCGGCTGGCGGCGCTGGGGCCTGGCGAGGGGTTTGGCAACGGCCCCTCGCCCGCCTGCGCGCAGACCCGCGCCGCCCTCGATCCCCACCTGCCGGAGCCGCCCCTGGACCAGGCCCTGCTGCGCCGCTACGTGCGCGCCTGCCTCGCGGCGAACGGCGTCCCCGACCATCAGGAGGCCGCGCGATGACGCAAGCGCCGAGCGACTACGACGCCTGGGCGGAACTCTACGACCGCACGCTGGGGCCTGACTACAGCGCCCGCAAGATGGGGTTCCTGGAGCGTCGGCTGCTCGACCGCCTGCCGGCGGGGGCGCGGGTGCTGGACCTGTGCTGCGGCAGCGGGCGGATGATGGCGCCGATGCTGGCGCGAGGGTTCGCGGTCTCGGGCCTGGACCTCTCGGGCGACATGCTGCGGCTGGCCGCGCGCAACGCGCCCGGGGCGGACCTGCGCCAGGGCGACGCCCGCGACTTCCATTACGAAGAGCCCTTCGCCGGCGCGGTCTGCGCCAGCGCCTCGCTCAACCACATGCGCGACCTCGACGAACTCCAGCGGGTGTTCCGCGCGGTCCATGCGGCGCTGGAGGACGGCGGGCTCTTCGTCTTCGACATCAACCACCCCGCGCAAATGGAAAAACACTGGCGGGGCCGCGCGGCGGCGGGCGAGATCGCCGCCGACCACGCCTGGAGCATCACGCCCCGCTACGACCCCGAGCGGGCCGAGGGCGCCTTCCGCGTCGACCTGTTCCGCAGGCCCCAGGGCGCGCCCGCCGCGGCCGGCCCGCTCGCCCGCGCCCTGCTGCGCCGCCCCCTCGCCCGCCGCCTCCGCCTGCGCCGGCTGGAGGGCTTCGCCGCCCGCCACCCCGACTGGGAGCACCGCACGATGGATTTTCCTGTGCACGGCCACCCGCTCGACGGCGTCGCCGCCCGGCTTGAGGCGGTGGGCTTCGACGTCTCGCTCGAGACCCTCTCGGGCCGGGGCGAGGTCGGCGCCGACGACGCCGCCTGCTTCGTGTGCCGCGCACGCCCCGCCCTCCCGCGCCGGATGGCCGCCGAATGAACCAGCTGACCCCCGTGACCGCCGCCGGCCTGCCCGCCGCCGCCGCCGCGGCCTTCGCCGCGCGCACCCCGGGCTCGAAGGCGATGGCGGAGGCGAGCCGGGACCGGCTCGCCGACAAGACCCCGCTCGCCATGCCCTTCACGCCCGCGCTGAAGGAGGCGTTCTACCCCGTCGTCGCCGAGCGGGCCGAGGGCGCGCATCTGTGGGACGTCGACGGCCACCGCTATGTCGACATCCTGATGGGGCTGGGCTGCAACCTGCTGGGCCACAACCCGGAACCCATCCGGCTGGCGCTGGAGGCGCGGCTGGCGCAGGGGTTCCCGATCGGCCCGCAATCTCCGCTGGCCGGCGAGACGGCGGAGATGTTCGCCCGCCTCACCGGCCACGAGCGGGTCACCTTCACCAACACCGGGACCGAGGCGGTGATGACCGCCCTCCGCCTCGCCCGCGCCGCCACGGGCCGGCGCAGGGTGGCGGTGTTCACCAATGCCTACCACGGCCACGCCGACCTCGCGCTGTTCAAGGCGCACCGGCTGGAATACCTGCGCCGCGGGGCGCTGGCGCGGGCGGGCTCGGGGCCGCTGAGAGCGCTGAAGCCGCTGCTGGAGCGGATCATGCTGACCTCCGCCGCCCCCGGTTTCCCGGGCGTGCAGCGCAGGCTGGGGCGCGACCTGGTGGTGCTCGACTACGGCGATCCGCGCTCGCTGGAGGTGGTGCGCAGGCTGGGCGGCTCCCTCGCCGCGGTGCTGGTCGAGCCGGTGCAGAGCCGGGTCCCCGAACTGCAGCCGCGCGACTTCCTCCATGGCCTGCGCGAGGCGACCGCCGAGACCGGGGCCGCCCTGATCTTCGACGAGATGATCTCCGGCTTCCGCGTCGCGCAGGGCGGCGCGCAGGCGCACTTCGGGGTCCGCGCCGACCTCGCCACCTACGGCAAGATCGCCGGCGGCGGCCTGCCGCTGGCGCTGATCGCGGGCGAGCGGAGGTTCATGGACCGGGTCGACGGCGGCGCCTGGCGCTTCGGCGACGACTCCGCCCCGCAGGTCCCGCAAAGCTTCTTCGCCGGCACCTTCGCCCGCCATCCCCTGTCCCTGACCGCCGCCCACGCGACCGCGAAGATCCTGCTCGACCGCGGCCCCGCCCTGCAGGAGGGGCTGAACGCCGCGACCGCCGAGCTGGTCTCGCAGCTGGACGCGGGGCTGGAGGCGCGGGGGATCCCGGTGCGCTTCGCCCGCTTCGGCTCGTTCTTCGCCGTCGACGGCGCGCGCAGCCGGATGCCGGCGGCGGCCTCGCCCGTGCTGTCGCTGCTGCTGCTGGCCGGCGGCGTGCACCTGCGCCCGGGGGACCGGGGCGGGTTCCTCTCCACCGCCCATGGCGAGGCCGAGCGCGCCTTCGTCGCCGAGCGCTTCCTCGAAGCCCTCGGGACGATGGCCGAGGCCGGCCTCCTCCCCCGCGCCTGACCCGAGGACCGCAGATGACCGCCGAGACCCCCTTCGAGGACGACTACGCCGTGGCGATCAGCGAGGACGGCCGCCACTCGATCTGGCCCGCCTGGCGCCCCCTGCCCTGGGGCTGGTCGCCCGAGGGCTTCCGGGGCGGGCGCGAGGCGTGCCTCGCGCATATCGACCGGGTCTGGACCGACATGCGCCCGACCTCGCCCGACGCATGACCCGCCCCTGGACCCCCGCCGCCGCCGAGGCCGCCCCGCTCCCCGCGCCGCTGGAGCTGCCCTCGCCGCTCGACCTGCCGGCGGAGATCGCGCTCTCCCCCGCCGCCGCCGCCGCGATGCGCGCGCGGCTGGGCGAGGCGCTGGCGGCGCTGGCCGATCCCGACCCTGCCGCCCGCCTCGCCCGCCTCGCCGCCCTGCGCGCCGCGCTGGGCGAGGGCGGCGCCCCCACCGCCCCCGCCCGGCGCACCGCGATCCCCGCAGGGCCGGAGGACGTCGAAGACTTCGACCGCTACTTCCGCGTCCGCCGGATCGAGAGCGAGGCCCCGGCCGAGGAGATGCTGCGCGGCCTCGTCCACGTCGCCGCCGCCGTCTCCTCGCTGGCGCTGCGCGGCCCCGACCTGCCGCCCGAGGCGCTGGCCGCGCAGTTCGCGGGCTTCGCCGCCCACGCGCGCGCCCTCTCCCGGGTCTGCGGGCTGGAGACCCTGCCATGACCTCCACGCCCCCCGCCCCGCGCGAGATCTGGCGCGAGTTCCACTGGGCCTTCTTCATCGACGTGCAGGGCCTGATCCTGGCGCTGCGCCGCTTCGCCCTGACGCTGGAGCGAGGCGAGATCGCCGCCGCCGGGCGGGAGCTCGACGCCGCCGCCGAGCTGATGGACGCCTCCGCCGCCGCCATGCGCCTCGCAGGCGCCTTCCCGCGCGAGGCCTACGAGGCCGAGGTCCGCCCCTCGATGGCGCCGCCCAACGTGCGCTCGGACGGGTTCAGCGGGCTGATGTCGTGGGAGCATGGCGCGTTGATCAACCTGTGGCGCGGCCTGCGCCCGCGCTTCGCCGCCCTGCCCGAGGCGCTGGCCCCCGCCCATGCCCGCTTCGTCGCCGCCTACGGGCGGATGGCCGAGGGCCACGTCCAGGTCTGCGCCCGCTTCGTGGGCGAGGAGGCGCAGAGCCTGCGCTACGACGACCGCGCCGCCATCCCCACGCTGCGCCGCTTCGCCGCCGGCCGCCTGACGCTGATCGACCCCGCCGGCGCCGCCCGGACCGGCGGGAGCGGGGACACCCCGGAGGCGGAGCGGACCGCGGGCGAGGAGCAGACCGTGGCCCCGGACCAGACCGTCGACGCCGAGGAGACGGGCCGATGAGCGACGCGATCCAGGACGTCTACCCCCTCGCCCCCGGCCAGGGCGGGATCCTGTTCCAGAGCCTGCAGGAACGCGGCGCCTCGGGCGCCTATGTGGTGCAGGCGGTGCTGCGCCTGCGCGGGGCGCCCGAGCCGGAGCGCGAGCGCGCGGCCTGGGACGCGCTGGTCGCCCGCCACGACGCCCTGCGCACCGCGCTCGTCTGGCAGGGGCGCGCCCGGCCGCTGCAGGTGGTCGGGCGAGAGGCCCGGGCGCCGCTCGTCCGCCACGACCTCTCCGCCCTGCCGGAGGCGGAGCGCGAGGCCCGCTTCGCCGCCTTCCTCGCCGAGGACCGGGCGCGGGGCTTCGCGCTGAGCCACGCGCCGCTCCTGCGCCTCGCCCGGTTCCGCATGGGCGGGGCGGCGGAGCGGCTGGTGGCGAGCTTCCACCATGCGGCGGTCGACGGCTGGTCGGCGCCGGTGCTGCTGCGCGAGTGGCTGTCGCTCTACGCCGGCCGCCCGCTGCCCCCCGCCCGCCCGTTCCGCGATCATGTCGCCTGGGCCCTGTCGCAGGACCGCGCCGCGGCGCTGGCCTTCTGGCGGCGGGAGCTGGCCGACCGCGCCCCGGGCGCGAGCTGGACCCCGCCGCCCCCGCCCGCGCCCCCGGCGGAGCGTCGCGGCGACCTCTGGCTGGAGCTCGACGCCGCGCGGACGCGGGCGCTGTCGGCGGCCGCGCGCCGGGCGGGCGTCACCCGGGCGGCGGCGGCGCAGGGGGCCTGGGCGCTGACCCTCTCGCGCCTCTCGGGCTCGCGCGACGTGGTCTGGGGGCTGGCGCGCTCGGGGCGCGAGGCGTCGCTGGCGGGGATGGAGAGCCGGGTGGGCATGTTCCTCAACACCCTGCCGATGCGCGCCGAGGTCGATCCCGACCGCCCGCTCGCCGACTGGCTGCGCGGCCTGCAGGCGCGGCTCTCGGCCCAGGCCCCTCACGAGCACCTGCCGCTGGGGGAGCTGCAGGCCGCGCTGGGGCGCCCCGACGGCGCGCCGCTGCTGACCTCGGCGGTGGTCTTCGAGAACTACCCCGCCGACCCCGCCCTGCTGGGCGAGGCCGAGGGCTTCGTCATCGAGACGGCGGAGGTGCGCGAGCAGACCAGCCTGCCGCTGACCCTCTTCGCCGACGACGGCGAGCGGCTGGGCCTGCGGCTTCTCTTCGACGCGGCGCAGGTGGATGCGGCGACCGCGCGCCTCGCCCTCTCCGACACGGCCCGCGTGCTGGAGACGCTGGCCGAGGCGCCGCAGACGCCGCTGGGGGCCATCGCGCTCGACGCCGCCCCCACCGGCCCCGTCCCCGCGCCCCGCCCCGCCCCGCGCGCGGCGCCGCAGGCCGAGGTCGCGCGCATCGCGCCGCGGCTCGCCGCCCTCTGGGCCGAGCTGCTGGAGGGGGAGACGCCGGAGGCGGAGGACAATTTCTTCGCGCTGGGCGGCCACTCCCTCCTGACCCTGCAGCTGCAGGAGCGGATCCGCGCAGCCTTCGCGGTCGAGGTCGCGGTCCCCGACCTGTTCCGCTTCGCCACCCTCGCCGCCCAGAGCCGCCATCTCGCGGCCCTGCTGGCCGAGGCGGAGGCGCCCGCCTCCTCCCCCGACCGCGCCCCCGACCCGGCCCGCGCAGAGGCCCGCGCCGCGGGGGCCGAACGCCTGCGCCGCCGCCGCGCCCACGCCGCCGCCCGACCCCACGGAGTCCGACATGCCTGAGCCCGCGCCCGAGCGCACCGGTTTCGAGATCGCCATCGTCGGCATGGCCTGCCGCTTCCCCGGCGCGCCGGACCTCGACGCCTTCTGGCGCAACCTGCGCGACGGGGTCGACGCCCTGGCCGCGCTCGACCCCGAGGCGCTGCGCGCCCGCGGCGTGGCGGAGGCGACGCTCCGCGCCCCCGACTTCGTCCCCGTCGCCGCCCAGGTCGAGGGGCACGACCGCTTCGACGCCGCCTTCTTCGGCTATTCCCCCGCCGAGGCCGAGATCCTCGACCCCCAGCAGCGCCTGTTCCTGGAATGCGCCTGGCACGCGCTGGAGAACGCAGGCCAGGCGACGGGAGACGGCGAGGGCGGGCGGACCACCGCGGTCTACGCCTCGGCCGGGATGAACGGCTATCTCGCGAACCTGCACGGGAACGCCTCGATCCGCCGCTCGGTCACGCCCTACGAGGTGTTCACCGCCAACGACAAGGACTTCCTCGCCACCCGCGCCGCCTTCAAGCTGGACCTGCGGGGGCCGGCGGTGACGGTGCAGACGGCCTGCTCCTCCTCGCTGGCGGCGGTGCACATGGCGGTGCAGGCGCTGCTGGCGGGGGAGTGCGACCGGGCGCTGGCCGGCGGCGCGGCGCTGTCGCGCCAGGACGGCTACCGGGCGCTGGCGGGGGGGATCCTGTCGCCCACCGGCCGCTGCCGGGCCTTCGATGCGCAGGCCGACGGGACCGTGGCGGGCAACGGCGTCGGCGTGGTGGTGCTGAAACGGCTGGAGGACGCGCTCGCCGACGGGGACGAGATCGCCGCGGTGATCCTGGGCTCGGCCGTCAACAACGACGGCGGCGGCAAGGCCGGGTTCACCGCGCCCGACGTGGCCGCCCAGGCGGCGGTGATCGCGGCGGCCCAGGCGGCGGCCGGGGTCGCCTCGACCTCGATCTCCTGCATCGAGGCGCATGGCACCGGCACCGCGCTGGGCGATCCGGTGGAGGTCGCAGCCCTCGCCCGCGCCTTCGGCGGCGCCCCGCGCGAGGCGCCCTGCGCGCTGGGTTCGGTGAAGACCGGCATCGGGCATCTCGACGTCGCCGCGGGGGTGGCGGGGCTGATCAAGACCGCGCTGATGCTGCGCCATCGCACCCTGGTCCCCACCCTGCATTTCCAGCGGCTGAACCCGCGCATCGAGGCCCCCGAAGGCCTGTTCGAGGTCGTCGCGACGCGCCACGACTGGACCTGCGCCGGCCCGCGCCGTGCCGGGGTCAGCGCCTTCGGCATCGGCGGCTCCAACGTCCATGTGGTGCTGGAGGAGGCGCCCGCCGTCTCCCCCCCGGCGCCGGAGGCGGAGGCGCCGCGGCTGCTGGCCGTCTCGGCGAAGTCCCGCGCCGCGCTGGAGGCGAGCGCGCAGGCCCTGGCCGAGCGGCTGGAGCGCGATCCGCCGCCGCTGGCAGACCTCGCCCATACGCTCGCGGCCGGGCGGGAGGCGTTCCGCTGGCGGCGCGCGGTCGTGGCGGCGACGCCGGCGGAGGCCGCCGCCCGCCTGCGCGCCCCGGACTCCGAGGCCGCGCGCACCCCCGGCGCCCCGGCGCAGGCGGTGTTCCTGCTGCCCGGCCAGGGCGCCCAGCGCCCGGCCATGGCGCGCGCGCTGCACGGCGCGGACCCGGTCTTCGCCGCGTGGATCGACCGCGCGGTCGCCCATCTCGGCCCCGATCTGCGCCGGGTCCTCTTCGAGGACGACGCGGCCGTCCACGACACCGCCCGGGCCCAGCCCGCGCTCTTCGCGGTGGAGGTGGCGCTGGCGCAGGTGTGGATGGCGCTCGGCGTCGCGCCCGCGGCGCTGCTCGGCCATTCCCTGGGCGAGCTGAGCGCCGCCTGCCTCGCCGGGGTCTTCGACTTCGAGACCGGCCTCGAGCTGGTGGCCGAGCGCGGCCGCCTGATGCAGGCCTGCGAGCCGGGCGCGATGGTCGCCGCGATCCACCCCGACCGGGAGATCGAGGACCTGCTGCCCCCGCAGGTCGAAGTCGCCGCGCGCAACGGACCCGGGCTGAGCGTGCTCGCCGGCCCCTTCGAGGCGGTGGCCGAGCTGGAGGCGCGGCTCGACGCCGCCGGGATCGGGCGCCGGCGGCTGATGACCTCCCACGCCTTCCACTCCCAGGCCATGGCCCCGGCGGCCGAGGGCTTCGCCCGCCGTCTGGCGCAGGTCCCGCTGCAGGCGCCGCGGCTGCCCATCTGGTCCAACCTGACCGGCGCGCCGCTGAGCGAGGCGCAGGCTAGGGACCCGGCCTATTGGGCGCGGCAGCTGCGCGGCACGGTGCGCTTCGGCGACGGCGCCGCGGCCGCCGCGGCGCTGGAGACGCCGGTCTTCGTCGAGGTCGGCCCCGCCGGCGGCCTCGACCTGCTGCTGCGCCATCAGGGGGCGGAGCGGACCGTCCCCGGCCTCGCCGCCGCGACGCCCGAGGCGCTGCTGGAGGCGATCGGCGCGGCCTGGCGGGCCGGGCTCTCGCCCGATCTCGCCGCGCTCTCGCCCCTCGGCGCGCGCCGCGTGGCGCTGCCCCCCTACCCGTTCGAGCGCAAGCGCTTCTGGGTGGAGCCCGACGCCGGCGGGGCCGCCTCGAGCGACGCCTCCGCAGATGCTGCCGCCGATGCTCCCGCCGATGCTGCCGGCGAGCCCGAGCTCTACGTCCCCGCCTGGCGCCGCGCCCAGCCGGGGCCGGCGGCGACCGGCCGGCGCGGCTGGCTGATCCTCGACGACGGCGCCCTCGGCCGTCCGCTGGCCGAGGCGCTGGAGCGGGCCGGCGACGAGGTCTGGCGGGTGGAGCCCGGCCCGGCACTGGCCGAAACCGGCTACCGCAGCTTCGCGGCCCCCGCAGGCGGCCCGGCCTCGGACCTGCTCTCGCTGCTGGCCGGGCGCGGCGCGGGCCCGAGCCATGTCGCGATCCTCTGGCCCCTGGCGCAGGAGACGGCCGCGCCCGAGGCGCTTCTGGACCTGCTCCGCGCCCTCTCGGCGCGGGAGGGGGAGACGACGGTCGCGCTCGTCACCCGCGGGGCCGCCGACGTGACGGGGGCCGAGGCGCTGGCCCCCGCGCAGGCCGCCCTGCACGGCCTCGCCCAGGTCGCGGCGCAGGAGACGCCGGGGCTGGGCTGCCGGATCCTCGACCTCGATCCGGCCGAGCGCGCCCGGCCGGCCGATCTCGCCGCCTGGCTTGCGCGGGTGCTGCCGGCCGAGACCGCCCCCCTCGCCGCCCGCCGCGGCGGCCGGCTGTGGCGGCTGGAGCACGAGCGGCTGGACCTTCCGGCCGCGGACCCCGCCCGCACGCTGCGCCGCAACGGGGTCTTCGTGGTCGCGGGCCATCTCGCGGCCGGGCTGGGGCGGGTCTGGGCCCAGGGCCTCGCCGCCCGGCCCGACCTGCGCCTCGCGCTGGTGGAGGCGCCCGACGCCGCGCCGCTGGAGATCGCGGACGGCGAGCGTCTCATCCGCCTGACGGCCGACGTCGCCGACGCCGCCGCCCTGCGCGAGGCGCTGGAGGCGGTGGTCGCCCGCTGGGGGCGGATCGACGGGGCGTTCCTCTCCTCGCCCTTCTCCGACGCCGAAACGACCGCGCCGCTGCCGCTGCTGGGCGCCGCCCAGCTGGCCCGGGCCGAGGCGACCTGCGCCGCGCCGGCCGAGGCGCTGGCCCAGGCGACTGCCGGCTTGCGGCTGGGTTTCCGCTGCGTGCAGGGCTCGCTGTCCTCGGTCGTCGGGGGGGCGGGGCTCGCGGCCTATGCGGGGGCCCATCACCGGGCCGACCTGGTCGTCGCCGGGCAGGCGCGGGAGGGGGACTGGCTCTCCGTCGCCTGGGATCATCTCCGCGAGGCGGAGGCGCCGCCCGCACGGCCCGGCGTCCCGGACCTGTCGCTGACGCCCGCGCAGGCCTGGGAGGCGACGCTGCGCCTGCTGGCCGCGCGCCAGACCGGCTGCGCCATCGTCTCGCGCGCCGACGTCGACGCCCGCCGCGCCCGCTGGCTGGCCCCCGCCCCCCGGCGCGAGGCCGAGACCGCCGCCCCCGGCGCCCGCCCGCGGCCGGAGATCGACACGCCCTTCGTCGCTCCCTCCGGCGCGGTGGAGACCGCCGTCGCCGCGATCCTGCAGGACCTGCTGAAGCTGGACCGCGTGGGCGCGCAGGACGGGTTCTTCGAGCTCGGCGGCCATTCCCTCCTCGCGATCCGGGCCATCGCCCGCCTGCGCGAGGCTTTCCCGGTGGAGATCGAGATGCGCGACCTGCTCTCCGGCAACCCCAGCGCCGCGGGCATCGCCCGGCTGATCGAGGCGAAGCTGGCGGCGGACGAGGACCTCGCCGCCCTGCTGGACGAGGTCTCGGACCTCTCCGACGCGGACCTGGAGCAGGCGCTGGCGGAGGGCACGGCATGACCGCGCTGTCGGAGAAGCTGGCGCAGCTCACGCCCGAGCGTCGGGCGCTGCTGGAGCGCCGCCTCGCCGCCCGCCGGCCCGAGGCCGGGATCCCGCCGCGGGCCCCCGACGGCCCCGCGCCGCTCTCCTTCGCGCAGGCCCGCCTGTGGTTCGTGCAGCAGCTGGCGCCCTCGGAGACGGCCTACAACCTCGCCCTCGCCCTGCGCCTGCGCGGCCCCCTGGACGAGGCCGCGATGCAGACCGCCTTCGCCGCCCTGGTCGAGCGTCACGAGGCGCTGCGGATGCGCTGCGCCCAGGGCCCCGACGGAGCCCCGGTGCAGACCGCCGACGCGCGCCCCCCGCTGCAGCGCCTGGACCTCTCGGCGGCGCCGGACCCCGAGGCCGCCGCCCGCGACGCGCTGGACGAGATCGCCGGGCGCCCGCATGACCTCGCCGCAGGGGCGGTGCGCGCGGGGCTGGCGCGGCTGGGGGCGGAGGACCACCTCCTCGCCATCGGCCTGCACCATATCGCCGCCGACCGCTGGTCGCTGGGGATCCTTGTGCGGGAGCTCGCGGCCCTCTACGCCGCCGCCTGCCGGGAGGAGGACGCGGGTCTGCCGCAGGCCCCGCGGATGCTCGACTACGCCGCCTGGCAGCACGCCGCGCAGGGGGCGGAGATCGAGGCGCAGCTGACGTGGTGGCGCGAGCGGCTCGCCGACGCGCCGGCGCTGGAACTGCCGCGGGATCGCCGCCCCGGCGCTGAACCGCAGGCCGGCTTCGCCCCCTTCGCTCTGCCCGATCCGCTGGCCTCCCGCGCGCGGGAGGCGGCGCGGCGGCGCGGCGTCTCGCTCTATACGCTGCTGCTGGGGGCCTTCGCGCTGACCCTCTCGCGCGTCGCGGACACGGACGACGTGGTGCTGGGCACCGACGTCTCGGGCCGCGGGCCGATGGGGACCGGGGCGCTGGTGGGGCCGCTGGTCAACACCCTGGCGCTGCGCGTGGACCTCTCGGGCGCCGCCACCCTGGCCGAGGCGCAGGCCCGCGCGGAACAGGCCCTGCAGGAGACCATGGCCCGCCAGGACGCCCCTCTCGACCAGGTGGTCGAGGCGCTGAACCCCGACCGCGCCCCCGGCGAGCCGATCCCCCTGTTCCGCGCCAAGTTCGACCTCCAGCAGGCCGAGACCCTGCCGGAGGCGCTGGACGGCCTGCGCCTCGAGCGCATGCCCCTGCGCGAGCGGGCGGTGAAATACGAGCTGCGCTTCAACCTCGAGGACGACGGCGCCCACATCGGCGGGCGGATCGAATACCGCGCCGACCTCTACGACGCCGCCACCGTCGAGACGCTGGGCGCCCGCTACGCCCGGGTGCTGGCCGCCCTGCTGGACGCCCCCGAGACCGCCCCCGCCGACCTGCCCCTGCTGGACGCCGCCGAACGCGCCGAGCTGCTGGCGCTGGCCGAGGGCCCGCCCCTGCCCCCGCACGCGCCGACGCTGCATGAAGCCGTCTCCGCCCAGGCGGCCCGCACCCCGGGCGCCGTGGCGCTGACCCATGCGGACGGCGCGCTGACCTACGCGCAGATCGAGGCGCGGGCCGAGGCGGTGGCCGCCGCCCTGATCGCCCGCGACCTCCCCTCCGAGACGCGGATCGGCGTCCATCTGCGCCGCGGCCCGGACCTCGTCCCCGCCATCCTCGGCGTGCTGAAGGCGGGCTGCGCCTACGTGCCCCTCGACCCCGCATGGCCGCCTGCGCGGCTGGCGCTGCTGGCGCAGGACGCGAGCCTCGCCCTGACGCTGGTCGACGGGCCCTCGCCGGTCGCCCTCGGCGAGACGCTGGACCTCGCCGATATCCCTCCGGCGTCCGCCCCCGTGACGCCGCGGGGCCACGAGGCGTCGCTGGCGGTCGTCATCTACACCTCCGGCTCCACCGGCCGTCCCAAGGGGGTGGCGCTGGAGCATCGCGCGATCCTCTCGCGGGTGGCCTGGGCGGGGGAGACCTTCGACGCGGAGGACTTCTCGGGCGTGCTCTTCGCCACCTCGGTCTCCTTCGACCTGTCGCTGTTCGAGATCTTCGCGACGCTGGCCCATGGCGGCCGGCTGGTGCTGGCGCAGACGCTGCTGGACCTGCCGGCGCTGCCGGCCTCGGCCGGGGTCACGCTGGTCAACACCGTGCCCAGCCTGCTGCGCGAGCTGACCGAGCGCCACGACCTCCCCGGGACCCTGCGCGTGATCAACCTGGCCGGCGAGTTCTTCCCCCCCGCCCTGCTCGACCGCCTGCAGGCCCGCGGGGGCCTGAGGCGCATCCACAACCTCTACGGCCCCACCGAGGACGCCATCTACGACGCCGGCGGCCCGGTGCAGGACGAGGCGGAGCGGCCGATGCCCATCGGCCGCCCCCTCCCGGGGACGCGGCTGCACATCCTCGACCGCGACGGCCGGCTCCTGCCCCGCGGCGCGGCGGGCGAGATCTGCGTGGCGGGCGCGGGCCTCGCGCGCGGCTACCTCGACCGGCCCGAGCTGACGGCCGAGCGCTTCGTGCCCGACCCGTTCGACCCCGCCCCCGGCGCCCGCCTCTACCGCACCGGCGACCGCGGGCGCTGGCGGGCCGACGGGCGCATCGACATCCTCGGCCGCATCGACGCCCAGGTGAAGCTGCGCGGCCTGCGCATCGAGATCGGCGAGATCGAGGCGGCGCTGGAGGCGTGCGCGGGCGTCGCCGAGACCGCCGTCCTCGCCACCGGCGCGCCGGGCGACGCCGACCGCCGCTTGATCGCCCATGTGGCGCCGGACTCCCTGGACCCTGCGGCTCTGCGCGAGGCGCTGTTCCAGAATCTCCCCCGCCACATGATCCCCGCCCTGTGGTCCCTGCACCCGGCCCTGCCGCGGATGCCCAACGGCAAGGTCGACCGCCGGGCGCTGGCCGCCCTGCCGCTGCCCGACGCCGCCCCGCCCGCGCCGCCGGCGACGGAGACAGAGGCGCAGGTCATCGCCCTCTGGCAGGCCCTGCTGGAGGTGGAGACCGTCGGCGCCGAGGACGACTTCTTCGCCCGCGGCGGCCACTCGCTGCTGGCGATGCGCCTGCTCGCCCGCCTGCGCGAGACCTTCGAGGTGGAGCTGCCGCTGGGCGCCCTCTTCGAGGCGCTCACCCCCCGCCGCCAGGCCGCCCTGGTGGACGCGGCCCTCAGCCGGCCGGAGGCGGCGGAGATCGACCTCGACGGTCTCTCCGACGCCGAGGTCGAGGCGATGCTGGCCCGCATGGACGACGACGACACGGAGGCGCGAGCCTGATGCCCGAAGACCACGCCGCCACAGACCGCCGCGCCCTCCTCGCCGCCCGCCTGCGCCGCACGGCCGAGGGCGGGGGGGAGCTGCGGCGCGCCCCCCTCAGCCTCGCCCAGCAGCGCCTGTGGTTCGTCGAGCAGATGGCGCCCGGCGGCTCGGCCTACACGATCTCCTCGGCCCTGCGGCTGGAGGGGGCGCTGGACGTGCCGCGCCTCTGCGCGGCGCTGAACCGGATCCGCGCCCGCCACCCCAGCCTGCGCACCCGCTTCGAGGACGAGGGCGGCGCCCCCCTTCAGGTGATCGACCCGCCCCAGCCGCTGGAACTGGCCCAGGCCGACGCCGCCGACGCCGACGCCGACGCCCTGGAGGCGACGCTGGCGGGCTTCGCGGCCGAGCCCTTCGACCTCTCCGCCGGCCCCCTGGTGCGCTGCCTGCTGGTGCGGCTGGCGCCCGAGACCCATGTGCTGGCGCTGGCCGCCCATCACATCGTCGCCGACCACCGCTCGCTGGAGGTGATGATCGCAGACCTCGTCGCCCTCTACCAGGACCCCGCCGCCGAGCCGCCCGCGCCCGCCATGTCCTACGCCGCCCACGCGCTGGCCCAGCGCGGCCGGGCCGGGGAGTTCGAGGCCCAGGCCGAGGCCTGGCGGCGGGAGCTCGACGGCCTCGCGCCCCTGCTGGACCTGCCCACCGACTTCCCCCGTCCGCCGCGCCGCGACCCCGCCGGCGCCCGCCTGCGCTTCGAGGCGCCCGACGCCCTCCTGCCGCGGATCGAGGCGCTGGCCCGCGTCCATGCGACCACCCCCTACGTGGTGCTGCTGGCCGCCTTCCACGCCCTGCATGCGCGGTATTCCGGCGCGCAGGACATCTGCATCGGCACGACCGTCTCCAACCGCGACCGGGCCGAGGTGGCGGACACCGTGGGCTATTTCGCCAACACGCTCGCGCTGCGCGCCCGCATCGACCCGGCCGAGAGTTTCGCGGCGACGGTGGCGCATCTGAAAACCGTCGTCCTCTCCGCCCTCTCCCGCCAGGAGGTCCCGTTCGAGCGGGTGGTGGAGCTCGCCGCCCCCCAGCGCAGCCTGGCCCACGCGCCGCTCTTCCAGTCGATGTTCAACCTCCACCGCCGCCAGCCCGCGCGGATCGAGCTGCCCGGCCTGACCCTCTCGCCCGAGCCCACGCCCGGCCGCGGCGCCCGCTTCGACCTATCGCTGGACCTGTTCCTGGGCGAGCGGCTTTCGGGCGTGCTGGAATACGCCACCGACCTGTTCCTGCCCCAGACCGCGCAGCGGCTGGCCGACGACTACCTGCGCCTGCTGGACCAGGCGACGGCCGAGCCGGACCGCCCGCTGGCCGAGGTCGACCTGCTCGACGCCCACGACCGCGCGACCCTCGCCGCCCTCAACGACACCGCCCGGCCCTTGCCGGAGGCGGAGCTCTCCGACCTGCTGGCCTCCACGATGCGCGCGCGCGGCGACGCCCCCGCGCTGGAGGCGGGCGAGACCCGCCTGACCCACGCCGAGCTCGACGCCGCCGCCGAGCGGCTGGCCGACGCGCTCGCCCCCCATCTGCCGCAGGGCGCCCGCGTGGCCGTCTGCCTGCCCCGCGACGCCGACCTGCCGGTGGCGCTGCTGGCGGCGCTGAAGCTGGGGGCGCCCTATGTGCCGCTCGACCCCACGCACCCGCCCCGGCGCCTCGCCGGGATCCTCGAGGCCGCGGCGCCGGCGCTGATCCTGACCAAGGGCCCGCCGCCGGAGGGGACGGCCTGCCCGGTCTTCGACCTCTCCGCCCCGCTCCCGCCTGCCCCTGCACGCGCCCCGCGCCGGGCGCCGAGGGGCGAGGACCTCGCCTACGTGATCTTCACCTCCGGCACCACGGGCCGGCCCAAGGGCGTGCCAATCCGGCGCGAAAGCCTGGCGAACCTGCTGACCTCGATGGCGGAGCGGCCGGGGATGGGCGCGTCGGACACGCTGGTCTCGGTCACCACGCCGGCCTTCGACATCGCGGGGCTGGAGCTGTTCCTGCCGCTCCTGACCGGCGGCCGGCTGGTGCTGGCCGACGCCTGGGACGTGATCGACGGCGCGGCGCTCGCCGACCTGCTGTCCCGCTCCGCCGCCACGATGATGCAGGCCACCCCCGCCACCTGGCGCCTGCTGGCGGAGGAGGGCTGGCGCGCCCCCGAAGGCTTCGCGATGCTCTGCGGGGGCGAGGCGCTGGACCTCGCCCTCGCCGCCCGGCTGCTGGAGGGCGAGGGGCGGCTGTGGAACCTCTACGGGCCGACCGAGACCACCATCTGGTCCGCCTGCGCCGAGATCACGGCGGCCGACCTCGCCCGCCGCCTGATCCCCCTGGGCCGGCCGATCGCCAACACCACGCTGCACGTGCTGGACGCCTCGGGCCGCGACTGCCCGCCCGGGGCGCCCGGAGAGCTGCATATCGGCGGGCTCGGCCTCAGCCCCGGCTATCTCGACCGCCCCGACCTGACCGATGAGCGCTTCGTGGAGCGCCAGGGCGCCCGCCTCTACCGCACAGGCGACCGGGCGCGGCGGCTGGCGGACGGGACGCTGGTCTACCTCGGCCGGCTCGACTTCCAGGTGAAGCTGCGCGGCTTCCGCATCGAGCTGGGCGAGATCGAGGGCGCGCTGGCCGAGGACCCCGCGATCCTGGAGGCGGTCGCGGCCCTGCATGGCGAGGGCGAGGACGCCGCCCTCGTCGCCTGGTGCCGGGCGGAGGGCGACCTCGCCGCCCACGAGCCCCGCCTGCGCGCGCGCCTCGCCGAGCGGCTGCCCGCCTACATGGTCCCCTCGCTCTTCGTGCAGATCGAGGCCTTCCCGCTGAACGCCAACGGCAAGGTCGACCGCCTGCGCCTGCCCCCGCCCGCGCCGCGCGCAGAGCCCGACGAGGCGCCGCGCAGCGGGGTCGAGGCGATGCTCTCCCGCCTCTGGGCGGAACTGCTGGAAACGGATGCCCCCGGCCCCTCCGCCGACTTCTTCGCGCTGGGCGGCCACTCCCTGCTGGCGATGCGGATGATCGCCCGCATCCCTCACCGCGGCCCGCGGGCGACGCCCCTGCGGCTGCTGTTCGAACACCCGCGGCTGGGCGAGTTCGCCGCCGCGCTGGAGGCCGCCGACATCCTGGACGAGACCCCGCCCCCCCCGATCCCGCGCCTGCCCGAGGCCTCCGAGCCCCCCCTCTCCCACGCCCAGGCGCGGCAGTGGACGCTGGAGTCGCTCGACCCCGGAAACACCGCCTACACGCTCGCCGCCGCCCTGCGCCTGCGCGGGCCGCTGGACCCCGCCCGCCTGTCGCGCGCCTGGACCCTGCTGCAGGCGCGTCACGAGACCCTGCGCAGCGCTTACCCCGCCCCGGACGGCGCCCCGCGCGTCGCGATCCGCGAGGCGGAGGCGACCGACCTGACCCCGACCCCCGCCACGCCCGAGACCCTCGAACCCGCGATGCGGGTCGAGGCGGCGCGGCCCTTCGACCTCTCAGCCGGCCCGCTGGCGCGCCTGACGCTCTATGCGCTGGGCGAGGACGATCACGCGCTGCTGCTGACGCTGCATCACATCGTGGGCGACGCGATCTCGCTGCAGATCGCGCTGCGCGACCTGGTGGAGATCTACGCGGCGCTCGCCCGCGATCCCGAGCACCGACCGGCGCCGCCCCCCCTGTGCTACGCCGACTTCGCCGCCTGGCAGCGGGAGCGCGACCTCTCGGCCTCGGTGGCGCACTGGGTCGAGCGGCTGCGCGGCGCGCCGCCGCTGCTGGAGATCCCCACCGACTTCCCGCGCCCCGCCCGCCAGGGCTTCGCCGGCGGCAGCGTGGATATCGAGCTGTCGGGAGAGACGGCGCGGGCCCTGCGCACGCTCGCCGCCCAGCAGGGCGCCACGCCCTACATGGCGATGCTGGCGGCCTGGGCGGTGCTGCTGGGCCGCTACGCCCAGACCGACGAGGCGGTGATCGGCACGCCCGTCACCTCCCGCCCCCACCCCGACCTCGCCGAGCTTGTCGGCCTCTTCGTCGACACCGTCGTCCACCGCCTGCCCGCCGAGTCCCCCGCCGGCTTCCGCGCCATCCTCGACGCCTGCCGCCGCCAGGTGGTCGAGGGCATCGAGCACCAGGACGCCCCCTTCGAGCAGGTGGTCGAGGCGCTCGACCCCGAGCGCAGCTGGAGCCACAACCCGGTCTTCCAGGCCCTGTTCTCCTGGAAGACCCGCGAGGCGATCCCGGCCGAGACCGCCGGCCTGAGCTGGGAGAGCCTGCCCCTGCCCGGCGCCGGCGCCCGGCTGGACCTGGCGCTCGGCGTGCTCGACCTGGGCGAGGCGTTACGCATCCGCCTCGAATACCGCGGCGACCTGTTCCGCCCCGAGACCGCCGCCGACATGCTGCGCGCCTACGAGACCCTGCTCGCCTCCGCCGTGGCCGAGCCGGACCGGCCCACCGCGGAGCTCGCGCTGCTGCACCCTGAGCAGGCGCGCCGCCTCGCCGCCTGGAACGACACCGGGGCGATCCCGCAGGACGGCCCTCAGACGCTGCACGGCCTGGTCTCGGCCCGCGCCGCGCAGGCAGGCGACCGGATCGCCATCCGCGACGCCGAGCACGCCATCGGCTACACGGCGCTGGAGGCGCGCAGCGACGCGCTCGCCGCCCATCTGCAGGCGCTGGGGGTGGGGCGCGGCGACCGGGTGGGCATCGCCCTGCCCCGGCGCATCGACATGGTCGCGGCGATGCTGGCGGTGCTGAAGGCGGGCGCGGCCTACGTGCCGCTCGACCCCGCCTATCCCGCCGACCGCATCGCCTATGTCGCCCGCGACGCGGACCTCGCGCTGGTGCTGAGCCTGGGCTGCGGCGGCGACGGGGGCGAAGGGCGGCTGGACCTCTCGGACTTCTGGCAGGGCCCGCCGGGCCTCGGCGACGGCCCACGAGGCCCCGCCGCCCGGCCAGCGAAAGCGGAGGTCGCGGGCGAGGACCTCGCCTATCTCATCTACACCTCCGGCTCGACCGGAGAGCCCAAGGGCGTGGCGCTGGAGCATCGCAACGCCGTCGCCCTGGTCCGCTGGGCGGAGCAGCAATTCCCGCCCGAGGAACTGTCGGGCGTGCTCGGCTCCACCTCGATCTGCTTCGACCTCTCGGTCTTCGAGATCTTCGCAACCCTCTCGCTGGGCGGCACGCTGCTGCTGGTCGACGACCTCTTCGCCCTGCCCGAGGCGCCGTTCCGCGAGTCCGTCACGCTGGTCAACACCGTTCCCACGCCGATGACGGAGCTTCTGCGCCTCGCCCCCCTGCCGCCCTCGGTCAGCACGGTGTGCCTGGCGGGAGAACCCCTGCCCCCGGCGCTGGCCGAGCGGCTGCACGCGATCCCGTCCGTCGCGCAGGTCTGGAACCTCTACGGCCCGTCCGAGGACACGACCTACTCCACCGCCTGCCGCCTGCCGCGCACGGGCGCCTTCAACATCGGCCGCCCGGTGCGCGGCACGCAGGCCCATGTGCTGGACGAGCGGCTGGCCCCGGTGCCGCCGGGCATGGCGGGGGAGTTGTTCCTCTCGGGCGCCGGCGTCGCGCGGGGCTACTGGAACCGGCCCGAGCTGACGGCGGAGCGGTTCCTGCCCAACCCCTTCGACAAGAGCGGCGCGCCGGTGATGTATCGCACCGGCGACCGGGTGCGGCACGCGGCCGACGGCTCGCTGGACTATCTCGGGCGCGGCGACCGGCAGGTGAAGGTCCGCGGCTTCCGGGTGGAGCCCGGCGAGGTCGAGGACGCGCTCGCCCGCCTCCCCGGCGTCGCCGCCGCCGCGGTGGACGTCTGGCGCGACGCGCAGGGCCACCGCCGGCTGGTCGCCTGGGTGGAGACCGCAAGCGCCGAGGGGCTCTCCGAGGCGCTCTCCCGCTCGCTCCCCGCGCACCTGGTCCCCTCGATCTTCGTACCGCAGGGCGCCCTGCCGCGCCTGCCCAACGGCAAGGTCGACCGCGCCGCCCTGCCGCCCCCGCAGGCCGAGGACCCGGCCCGCGCCGCCCTCGCGGACCTGCCCCGCCCGGGGCTGGAGGAGCGGCTGGCGCAGACCTGGCGGCAGGTGCTGGGGCGCGAGCGGGTCGGCCGCTCGGAGGGGTTCTTCGCGCTGGGCGGCGACTCGATCCTCGCCATCCAGGCGGTGGCCCGGGCGCGCGCCCAGGGGCTGGACCTGTCGCCGCGCGACATCTTCCAGTTCCCCACGCTGGCCGCCCTGGCAGAGGCCGTCGGCGGGCGCGAGGCGATCGGAACCGAGGCGCCCCACGGCCCCCCGCCCCTGAGTCCCGCCCAGCGCCGCTTCCTCGCCCGCGACCTGCCCCAAGCGCATCACTGGAACGGGGCCGTCATGCTGGCCCCCGCCCGCCCGCTGGACCCGGCCGTCCTCTCCCGCGCCCTCGTCCTGCTGGCCGAGCGCCAAGACGCCCTGCGCCTGCGTTTCCACCATGGCCCGCAGGGATGGGAACGGAGCCTCGCCCCCGCGCCCGGGGCCGGCCCCCTGACGCTCGCCGAGGGCGACGTGACCGAGGCCGCGGCGCGGATGCAGGCGGGATTCGACCTGGCCGAAGGTCCCCTCTGGGGCGCCGTGCTGGGGACCGGCGCCGACGGCGGCCAGCGCCTGGCGGTGGCGGCGCATCGCCTGCTGGCGGACGCGGCCTCCTGGCGGATCCTGCTCGACGACCTGGAGACGATCCTCACGGCGCTGGAGGCCGGCGAAACGCCGCCCCCCCGCCCGCGCGCCCCCCTGCCGCCCGAGACCCCGGACGCCCCGCCGGGCGACCCGGCCCCCTTCTCCCTCGACGACCCCGAGGGCTCGAACCTGGAGCGGGACGCGCGGACCCACCTCCTGGCCCTGGACCCGGAGACCACCGCCCGCCTGCTGCACGAGGCCCCCGCCGCCTTCCCCGCCGCCCCGCAGGAGGCGCTGGCCGCCGCCCTCGCCCTGGCGCTGGCCGAGCACACGGGCGCCCCGGCCCTGGACCTGGAACTGGAGGGCCACGGGCGCGAGGGCCAGCCCGGCGCCCCCAACCTCGGCGGGGCCGTCGGCTGGCTGACGTCCTGCCGCTGCGTGCGCCTCGACCTACCGCCCGGCGCCGGGCCGGCGGAGGCGCTGCGCAGCGCCAAGGACGCCCTTCGCGGGCCCCCGCGCCAGGGCGGCTCTGCCCCGGCGGTCCGGTTCAGCTATGCTGCCGAGCCCGCGGCCCTGGAGGCGGGCGCCCTGCTGCGCCCCGCCGCCGAGAGCCCCGGCCCGCTCCGCGGCCCCGACAATCCCCGCGACATCGTGCTGGAGATCGACGCCCGCGTGGCGGAGGGCGGGATGCGCCTCGGCCTCACCCACTCCGCCGCCCAGCTGCGGCCCGAGACCGTGGCGCGGATCGCGGGGCGGATCGCCTCGCATCTCGACGCGATCCTCGCCCATTGCCTCGCCGGCGAGGACGCCGGCTTCACCCCCGCCGACTTCCCGGACATGGCGTTCGGGCAGGACGAGCTCGACGACCTCCTGCAGAGCCTGTGACATGCCCCAGACCGACGAAGCCGCCGCCGCCCGCCGCCGCAACATCGAGAGCATCCTCCCCCTGGCCCCCCTGCAGGAGGGGATCCTGGTGCACAGCCTCGACACGCCCGAGGGCTCGGCCGTCTACATGCCGCAGATGGCCTACCACCTCGCCGGCCCCATCGAGCCCGAGCGCCTGCGCGCCGCCTGGGCGCAGGTGCTGGCCCGCCACAGCGCCCTGCGCAGCGCCATCCGCTGGGAGGAGCGCGACGAGCCCTTCCAGGTCGTCTACCGCGACCTGCCCCTGCCCTGGGAGGTGCACGACTGGCGAGGCGAGGACGCCCAGGCCCGCCTGCGCGCGCTCTTCGCGCGCAACCGCGCGGCGCCCTTCGACCTGCGCCAGCCGCCGCTGATCCGCGTGCAACTGGCCCGCACGGCCGAGACGCGCCACGTGCTGGTGCTGTGCTTCCACCACATCATCCTCGACGGCTGGTCGACGGCCCGGATGCTGCAGGACGTGATGACCCTCTACCACGGCGGCGCCCTGCCCCCGGCCCCGCCCTACGCCGAGTTCCTGCGCTGGCTGAAACACCAGGACGAGGCGGCCTCGGCGGCCTTCTGGCGCGACTATCTCGACGGCATCCCCGGCCCCTGCCTCGCCTTCCCCGGAGGCGGCCCGGCGCCCGAGTTCGCCCGCCAGGAATGGGCGGTCCCCGAGACGCTGGCCCGCGCGCTTCGCGACTTCACCGCCGTCCAGGGCGTGACGCTCAGCAGCCTGCTGCAGGGGATTCTGGGCCTCGCGCTCGCCCGGCGCACGGGGCGCGAGGACGTGCTCTTCGGCGCCGCCACCGCCGGCCGGCCCGCCTCGCTGCCCGGCGTGACCGAGATGGTGGGCCTGTTCCTCAACGCTCTGCCGGTGCGGGTGCAGGTGGACCGCGCGGCCCGCCTCGGCGACTGGCTCCGCGCGCTGCAGGCCCGCCAGGCCGCCTGCATCGAGCATGAGCACATCGCCCTGCGGAAGGTGCAGGAGGGCCGCGGGACCCTCTTCGACTGCCTGCTGGTGATCGAGAACTACCCCGCCACCGTGGGCGACGCCGCCGCCGAGGTGACGCTCGAGGACGTGGAGTTCGACGAGTGGACCCACTTCCCCCTCACCGTGATGGCCGCGCCCACGCGCGAGGGCCTGACGCTGATCGTGCGCCACGACCTCGCCGCCCTGCCGCCGGCGGAGATGGAGGCCTTCCTCGCCTCCCTCGCCGCCCTGCTGGCCGAGGCGCTGGCCCGCCCCGACGCGACGCTGGGCGCGCTCCTGCCGGATCTCCGGCCCGTCGACGCGCGCTCTCCGGCCCCCACGCTCCCCGACCTGCCCGCCGCCTCCACCGAGACCGAGCGCCGGATCGCCGCGATCTGGGCCGAGGTGCTGAAGATCCCGCCGCCCTCGGCCGAGGACGACTTCTTCGCGCTGGGCGGGCATTCCCTGCCCGCGGCCCGCGTCGCCTCGCACCTGCGGGGGGCCTTCGGAGTGGACGTGCGGGTGCGGGCGCTGGTCGACCGGCCGCGGCTGGGCGACCTCGCTCGCCACGTGGACGCCCTGCGCGCGGCCTCGGCCCCCGGCGCACCCGCCGCGGGCGAGACCGTGGTGGAGTTCTGATGTCCGACGCCCGCCTGATCTGCCTGCCCCCCGCCGGCGCCGGCCCCAGCCTGTTCCGCCCCTGGATCGCCGCCGACGCCTGCGTCGAGGCCCCCGGCCTCCCCGGCCGCGAGGGCCGCTTCCGCGAGCCCCCCGCCCCCGACCTCGGCGCCCTGGCCGACCGCCTGGCGGAGGATCTGGCCCCGCGCCTGCCGCCCCGCTACGCGCTCTTCGGCTATTCGATGGGCGGCGCCCTCGCGGCTCTCCTGGCCGAGCGCCTCTCCCGCCGCGGCCTGCCGGGCCCCGAGGCGCTGTTCGTGCTGGGCGCCCACGCCCCCTCGCGCCTCGGCGAGGGGGTCGCGCGGCTCCACGCGCTCTCCAGCGAGGCGTTCTGGGCCGAGGTCGCCCGCCTCGGCGGCACCCCGCGCGAGATCCTGCAGAGCCCCGAGATGCGCGAGCTGTTCGAGCCAGCCCTGCGCGCCGACTTCCGCCTCTGCGCCGAGTTCCGCGCGCCCCCCGCCGCCCCGCGCCTCGCCTGCCCGGTCCATGTCTTCGTGGGCGAGGACGATCCGCTGGTCGGCCGCGACTGCCTCGCCGACTGGCAGGCCTGCGCGCAGGGCCCCGTGCGCCTGCACCCGATCGGCGGCGGCCACATGCTGCCTCCGCCCGCCTTCGCCGCCCTGCACGGCCGGATCCGGTCCCTGTGGGGACAGGCGTGAGCGCGCCGAGCGCCCCGGCGCCCTCGCCCGGCCGCCCCGCGACGCGGCTCGGCCCCCTGCGGGCCGGTTTCGCCCGCCGCAACGCCGGCCTGCTGTGGGCGCTCGGCACGGCGGCGCTGTTCATGGCCATGTGGGGCTTCGTGCGCCATTCCGCCGGACTGGGCCTGGCCGGCCTGACCCGCGACCTGACCGGCGAGAGCCCGTTCTACGCCCCCGGGGCGCCGGCGATCACCGCGATCATGTTCGCCCACATGGCCGCCGGCGCCGCGTTGACCCTGCTGGCGCCCCTGCAGCTGATCGGCCCCCTGCGCCGCGCCCGACCCCGCCTGCACCGCGGGCTCGGCCGCACGATGATCGCGCTGGGGCTGGTGACCGGGGCGGGCGGGATCGTCTACGCGCTCGGCCGCGGCACGACGGGGGGGCCGTTCATGGACCTCTCCTCGACCGTCTACGGCCTGCTGATCGGGCTCGCCGCCGTCGAGACCTTCCGCCACGGCCGCGCCCGCCGCTGGCCCGCGCACCGCCGCTGGGGCCTGCGCCTGTCGGTGCTGGTCATCGCCTCCTGGCTCTACCGGATGCACTACGTGATCTGGGACCTCGTCGCCGACGGCGCCGGGACCACCCCCGACATGACCGGCCCCTTCGACCGCTTCCAGGCCTGGGCCTTCTACCTCTCCTATCTCGCCCTGCTGGAGCTCTGGCTCCTCGCCGAGCGCAGCCGGAAGGCGGGCGGCCGCCGGCCGGCGCAAAGGTCCCGCGGATAGACCGTCGCCGACGCCGCCGGCTGCGGAATCGCGGACGTCGCGAAATCGTCCATCTCTCGCCGCCTCTCCGCCGTCCCGAGCTCCAGCCTTATCGTCAAGGCAATCCTGGAGACGCCCATGGCCCCGCGTTCGGTTTGGAAAGGGCAGCTGCGCCTGTCCCTGGTCTCGATCCCGGTGGAGCTCTATTCGGCCGTGGACCGCGGCTCGGCCGTCTCGTTCCGCCAGATCCACGCGCCCAGCGGCAAGCCGGTGCGCCACGAGAAGGTGGTGCCCGGCATCGGGCCGGTGGACGCCGACGACATCCGCAAGGGCTACGAGGTCGGCGAGGACGACTACGTCCTTCTGACCGACGACGACCTGGCGGAGGTGAAGCTCGAATCCCGCAAGACGCTGGAGTTGATGCAGTTCGTGGGCGCCTGCGAGATCCCGCCGATCTATTTCGACCGCCCCTACTACATCCTCCCCCAGGACGACCTGGCCGAGGACGCCTACCGCGTGGTCCGCGACGCGCTGCAGCGGACCGAGACGGTGGGGCTGGGCCAGCTCGCCATGCGCGGCAAGGAGCACCTGGTCGCCGTGCGCCCCTGCGACAACGCCCTGATGCTGGAAACCCTGCGCTACGAGAGCGAGGTGCGCGACGCCCACGACTTCTTCGCCAAGGTCTCTCAAAAGGCGGCCGACGAGGAGATGGTCGACGTGGCCGCCGAGATCATCGGGCGCAAGCGCAAGCCCTTCGAGGCCGACGCCTTCCACGACAGCTACGCCGAGGCGCTGCGCGACCTGATCGACCGGCGCAAGGGCAAGCGCGGCGGGCGCGTGAAGGTCGAGGACGAGGGGCGCGGCGGCAGCCGCCCGGACAACGTCGTGGACCTGATGTCCACCCTCAAGCAGAGCCTGGAGAAGACCGGCAAGGGCGCGCGAGGCAAGGCCTCGGCGTCGAAGTCCTCCGCGTCGAAGTCAACCTCGAAGGCGTCGACGTCGAAGGGCTCCGGCTCCTCCGGCGGCTCGAAAGGCGGCGCGTCGAAGGCGCGCAAGAGCGCCTGATGGCCCGCGCCCCGGACCTGCTGCGCGCCTATCGCGACAAGCGCGACTTCGAGCGCACGGCCGAGCCGCAGGGCGAGGCGGCGGCCCGCGGCGGCGAGGGGCCGATCTTCGTGGTCCAGAAGCACGACGCGACCCGCCTGCACTACGACTTCCGGCTGGAGCACGACGGCGTGCTGAAGAGCTGGGCGGTGACGAAGGGGCCGAGCCTCGACCCCGCCGACAAGCGCCTGGCGGTGCGGACCGAGGATCATCCGCTCGCCTACGCGGAGTTCGAGGGGGTGATCCCCAAGGGCGAATACGGCGGCGGCTCGGTGATGCTGTGGGACCGCGGCGCCTGGACGCCGGAGGGCGACCCGGACGAGGGCCTCGCCGCCGGCAAGCTGGTGTTCACGCTGGAGGGCGAGCGGATGAAGGGCCGCTGGTCGCTGGTCAGGATGCGCGGCAAGGCGGGGGAGAAGCGGGAGAACTGGCTGCTGATCAAGTCGCGCGACGAGGTCGCGGACGCCCGGCGCAACCTGCTGCGCGAAACCAAGAGCGTGGCGAGCGGGCGGACCATGAAGGCCATCGCCGACGACGGGCGAAAAATCTCGAAGGCGGACCTGGAAGATCGCCCGCCCAAGGCGGCCCCCGCCCGCGGGAAGGGCAAGGCGGCCGGGGCCAGGGGCAAGGCGGCCCCCGCCCGGGCCAGGGGCCGGCCGCCGAAGTGGCGCGAGCCGCAGCTCGCCACGCTGGTCGACGCGGCGCCCGAGGGCGACGAGCTGCTGGTGGAGATGAAATACGACGGCTACCGCGCCCTGATCGCCGCCGACGGCGGCGCGGCGCGGATCTGGACGCGCAACGGCAAGGACTGGACCGAGCGCTTCCCCGCCGTCGCCCGGGCCGCCGCCGCGCTGGACCTGCGCGGCGCGCTGCTGGATGGGGAGATCGTGGCCTTCGACGCCTCCGGGCGCACCGATTTCTCGACCCTGCAGAAAGCCGTGACCTCGGGCGGGGACATGGCCTGCTTCGTCTTCGACCTGCTGGCGCTGGACGGGGAGGACCTGACGAAACGCCCGCTGCGGGAGCGCAAGGCGCGTTTGCGCAAGCTGCTGGAGGGTCAGGAGGGCGCGCTCCTCTATTCCGAGCATGTCGAGGGGCGGGCGGGCGCGGTGCTCGACCGGCTCTGCGCCGAGGGGCACGAGGGGGTGATCGTCAAGCGCGCCGACCGGCACTATCGCGGCGGCCGCTCGCGCGACTGGCTGAAGGTGAAATGCGGGCGCGAGCAGGAGTTCGTGGTCGGCGGCTGGTCGCCCTCGGACAAGGCGGGGCGGCCGTTCTCCTCGCTGCTGCTGGGGGTGCAGGAGGGCGAGGGGCTGCGCTATGCCGGCCGGGTCGGCTCGGGCTTCGACGCGCAGGCCTTCGCGGATCTTGCGCCGCGGCTGGAGGGGCTGGCGCGCCGGACCTCGCCCTTCGCCGACCTGCCCCGCGACATCGCCCGCGACGCGCGCTTCGTGACGCCGAAGCTGGTGGCGCAGGCGAGCTTCGCCGAGTTCACCGCCGACGGCCATGTGCGCCACGCCGTCTTCCGCGGGCTGCGCGAGGACAAGCCGGCGAAGGAGGTGCGGCGCGAGACGCCGGCCCGAGGAGGCGAGACCATGCGCGACGAGGTGGCGGGCGTGCGCCTGACGCATCCCGAGAAGCTGCTGTGGAAGGGCCAGGGTGTCTCCAAGGCCGACCTCGCGCAGCACTACGAACGCGCGGCCGGGCGGATGATCCCGCTGATCGCGGGCCGGCCGCTGTCGCTGGTCCGCTGCCCGGAGGGGCGCGCGCGGAGCTGCTTCTACCAGAAGCACGCCGGCAAGGGTTTTCCCAAGGCCATGGGCCGCGTCGCCATCGCCGAGAAGGACGGCGGGAGCGAGGACTACATGCACGCGGACGACCTCGCGGCGCTGGTGGCGGGCGTGCAGATGGGGACGCTCGAATACCACGTCTGGGGCGCGCGCACCGACGATCTGGAGCGGCCGGACCGGCTGGTGATCGACCTCGACCCCGGCCCGGGCGTGGACTTCGCCGAGGTGCGGGCCGCGGCGCGGGAGGTGCGCGGCCTGCTGGCGGACCTGGACCTCGCCAGCCTCGCGATGATCACCGGCGGCAAGGGGATCCACGTCGTCGTCCCCCTGGTCCGCCGGGCGGGCTGGGAGGCGGCGGGCGACTTCGCCAAAGGCCTCGCGAAGGCGATGGCCCGGGCGGCGCCGGAGCGGTTCGTCTCCACCGCCACCAAGAGCCGGCGCGAGGGGCGCATCTACGTCGACTGGCTGCGCAACCGCCGCGGCGCCACCGCTGTCGCGCCCTGGTCGACCCGCGCGCGGGAGGGCTGCCCGGTGGCGACGCCGGTCGCCTGGGACGAGCTGGACGCGCTCGCGGGGGCGAACGTGGTCTCGCTCGACGCGGCGGCGGAGCGGCTGCAGGGCCCCGACCCTTGGGCGGAGGCCGAGGGCTGGCGCCAGTCGCTGAGCGCCGCGCGGCTCGAGGCGATGACGCAGGACTGAGGCGCCCCCGCCTGACGCGGCGCGCCGCCCCTTCGCCCCGGGGGACACGGCGGGAACAAAGGCCCGGCGCCGCGGTTGGATGACGAGCGGGGGGCCCCACGGGCCGGCGCCGGGCGCCGGGGCCGCGGGGCCCCCCTTCCCGCCGGCCGCACGGCGCGCCCGCCGTGCAGCCCGGCCGCCCCGGCGCATCCTCCGCCGGAGGCTCGTTCCGAAGCAGAGAGGCGCCCATGACCCCTCCCGACACGAACCTTCACAGGCAGAAGAAGCGCCACCGCGGCCCGCTGATCGGCATCGCCCTGGTGGTGCTGTTCGGCCTGGTGATCATCTTCTACTGGATCGGCGAGGAGGCGTTCTTCGCCCCCGGTCCCGACACCGCCGCCGAGGATCCGGCCGCCACGACCCAGGCCCCGGTGCCGGCCGCGGATACGGTGGACGAGACCCTGCAGCCGGGCGACCCCGAGGTCGAGGTCGGCCCGCGGGACGAGGACCCCACCAGCGACTGAGCGGCGCGGCCTCCGCAGGCAGGCCCCCGGAAACGCAGGACGGCCGCGCAGCATGCGCGGCCGTCCTTTCATGTGCGGCGCGGGGCGCTTGCGCTCAGCGCGCCTCGGCCAGGGTCTCGCGCAGGTCGCCGACGGTCTCGGGGTCCACGGGCGGCGCGTCGTTGCCCCAGCTCCGTCGCAGCCAGGTCAGCACGTCCGCCACCTGCCGGTCCGACAGCTTCCAGTCGAAGGCCGGCATCGAGATCGGCGAGGGGTGCCGGTCGGTCGGCTGCGAGCGCGCCCCCTCCAGCACGATCCGGATCACGGTGGTCGGGTCCCGCGCGTTCAGCTTGGCCGAGCCGTCCAGCCGGCCGAAGATGCGGTCCACGCCCGAGCCGTCCGCCCGGTGGCAGGCCGAGCAGGCGTCGGCGTAGATCGCCTCGCCTGCCGCCATCGCCTCGGCGTCGAGGGTCTCGTCCTCGTCGTCGTCCTCCCGCTCCGGGCCCTCGAGGGAGGCGAGGTAGGTCCCGATCGCCAGCCGGTCCGCCTCGGTCAGGCGCGAGGTGGAGTTGACCACCACCTCCCCCATCCGGGTGAGGGCCGAGGAATGGCGGTTGCGCCCGGTTCCCAGGAACTCGGCCAGATCTTCTGGGCTCCAGTCCTCCAGCAGGCCGCCGGGGCCGGCGTGGATCTCGGGGGCGAGCCAGTGCTCCAGCACGCCGCCGGTCAGGTGCTCCTCGGGCGCGTCGGTCCCGATCAGGGTCTCGGCGCTGGCCCCGGCGAGGTTCTTGTCGCTGTGGCAGGCGCCGCAGTGGCCCGGCCCCTCGACCAGATAGCGCCCGCGCCGCCAGGCCTCGGAGCGGTGGGGGGCGGGGGGCAGCGGCCCCTCGTCGAGGTAGAGCGCGTTCCACGCCGTCACCGCCTCGCGCACCGAGAGGGGGAAGGGGAGCGCGTTCTCCGGCGTCTCCCTGCGCACGGTCGGCAGGGTGGAGAGGAAGGCGTAGATCGCGTCCACGTCGGCGTCGGGCATGTGGGTGAACCACGGGTAGGGAAAGGCGGGATAGAGCTGGGCGCCGTCCGGCCGCTCCCCCTTGCGCAGGGCGCGGCGGAAGTCCTCGCGGCTCCAGCGGCCGATGCCGGTCTCGTCGTCGAAGGTGATGTTGGGGGTGTAGATCGTGCCGAAGGGCGTCTCCAGCCCGCGGCCGCCGGCGAAGGGCTCGCCGTCGTGCTCGGCGGTGTGGCAGCTGACGCAGTTGCCCGCGGCGGCGAGGTAGCGGCCCCGCTCGACCAGGCCGAAGAGCGGCTCGGCGGCGGCGGCGGGCCCCCCGAGGGAAACGGCGGCGGGAACGACGGCGAGGGCGCAGAGCGCCAGGGCGGGAAGGGCCTGTCTCATGCGTCCACCATCGGGCCGGGGGCGCGCAGGTAGTCGTCGACGATGGCCTTCGCGGACCAGTAGGTCAGCGCGCCGACGGTGTCGGTGGGGTTGTAGCCCGCGTTCTGCGGGAAGGCGCCGGCGCCCATCAGGAACAGGTTCGAGACCTGCCAGCTCTGCAGATACCGGTTGATCACGCTGTCGCCGGGGGTGGCGCCCATGATCGTGCCGCCGGTGTTGTGGGTGGTCTGGTAGGGCATCGAGTCGTAGGGCGCGTCGCGGCCGTTGCGCTCGACGGTCGCGCCGCCCATGCCCTGCGCCACCTGCATCGCCTTGTCGGTGACCCATTCCGACATCGCCAGGTCCTGGGGCGTGAAGTCGTAGGTCATGCGCAGGATCGGCCGGCCGAGATGGTCGCGGTAGGTCGGGTCCAGGTCCAGCCGGTTGGTCCGCCAGGCCATCGAGCCGCCATGCACCCCCACCGAGGTCTTCTTGAGGAAGTTCTCGGCCAGCGCCGCCTTGAACTTCGCCCCCCAGCGGGGCGTGCCCTCGGGCACGGGCTGGTTCTCGATCGGGCGGGCGTTGGTGGTCGAGCAGGACAGGTATCCGCCGTGGATGAAGTCGAGCCCGCTGTGGTCGAAGTTGTCCCCGTTGAAGTCGTCGACCACCATCGCCAGCGCCCCTGCCCCGACGAAGCCGTTGGTGTAGTCGTCCTCGAAGAACACGTCGACGCCGGACATCACCTGGTAGCAGTAGTTGCGCCCCAGCTGCCCCTGGCCGGTGGCGGGGTCGTAGACCTCGCCGATGCCCGAGAGCATCATCAGCCGCGTGTTCTCCAGCGGATAGGCGCAGAGCACCACCATCTCGGCGGGCTGGAAATACTCCTCCCCCCGCGCGTCGAGGAAGGTCACGCCGGTGGCGTGGCGGCCGTCGGGGGTGCGCTCGATCCGCAGCACCTCGGATTCGGTGCGCAGGGTGAAGTTGGGCTTGCGCATCAGCACCGGCAGGATGGTGGTCTGGGGCGTCGCCTTGGAGTAGTTGCCGCAGCCGTATTTCTCGCAGAACCCGCAGTAGGAGCAGGGCGCGAGCTGGCAGCCCAGCGGGTTCTCGTAGGCCCGGCTCATGTTGGCCGAGGGGGCGGGGAAGGCGGTCATCCCCAGCGCCTCGGCCGAGGCGCGGAACCGCTCCTGCGAGAAGGTCATGTGCATCGGCGGGTTGGGATAGGGGTCGCTGCGCGGGCCCTCGTGCGGGTTGCCGCCGGGCTGGATCTCGCCGCGCAGGTTGCCCGCCACGCCGCCGATGCCGCAGAGCTTCTCGAAGGCGTCGTAGTGGGGCTCGAGATCGGCGTAGGAGACCGGCCAGTCCTGCACCGTCATCTCCTCGCGCAGGGGCCCGTAGCGCTCCTCGTTATGCGAGCGGGTGGCGAAGTCGGAGGGCAGGAACCGCCAGGTCAGCCCGTTCCAGTGCACGCCCGAGCCGCCGACCCCCGTGCCCGGCAGGAAGCTGCCCCAGCGGCGCATCGGGCGCGCGGTCTGGTCGTCGCGGTTGCGCAGGCTGACGGTGGTGCGGTTCTCGGCCTGGAACATCTCGTGGCGCCAGTAGTAACGCAGCTCGTCCTGGGCGTGAGTGGTGGGGAAGTCGGTGGGCGTGTCGCGCCAGCCGCCGCGCTCCAGCGCCAGCACCTCGAGGCCGGCGTCGGTCAGCTGCTGGGCCATGATGGCGCCGGTCCAGCCGAAGCCCACCATCAGGGCGTCGACGGGGGGAAGTCGGGTGGCCATGGGCTGCCTCCTTCATGCGATGGGGGCGGGGCGTCGCCGCCGGGCGGGCGTCGGGGGTCTGCGCCGCCGCGCCGGGGCGGGCGTCGGGGCCTCGCGGCCCCGGGGCGGGCGTCACCTGCGGGGATTGCGGTCCGGCGCCCGGCGCCAGGCGGGGCGGCCGTGGATCGAGACCGGCGGCAGGTCCAGCCGCCGGCCGCCATGGTCGAGCCAGGGCCGGTAGTCGTAGCGGGCGCCGGGAAACCCCACGAGCCGCCAGCCGACCATGTCGACGTTGCCCCCGTAGACCGGGTCGCAGAAGAAGCCCTCGATCGTGTTCTCGCGCAGGAGGTCGAAGAAGGTCTTGCCCGGGACCTCGGCGAAGCTCAGCTCCTCCTCGTCGAGGGCGCTCAGCACCCGGTCCTGCTCCTCCTCCGCCAGGGCGGCGAAGCCGCGGCCGTCGAAGGCGTCGCGGCAGTGATCCTCCACCGCCGCCAGCGCGGCGCGGTAGAGCGCGGCGGGCGTGAAGGGGACCTGCCAGCCCTGTCCGGGCAGGCCTTCGGAGAAGGGGCCCTGCATGTACCACCGCTCCCCCCGGCCCCAGGGCGCGGCGAGCTGGCGGTCGATGAACACGGCCGCGCCCGCCTCCCGTGCGCCGGGGTCGTCGGCGTCGCCGGGCAGGATGCGCGCGCACATCGCCTCCAGCGCCTCGAACTCGGCCGCGGTGAGGAACGAGGCCTCATGGGTCCCGTGATAGGGGGCGTCCTCGGTCGAGGGGCTCCAGGGCACGCCGCCGCGAAGGATCTCGGCGGCGGCGCGCCCCGCCCAGGCGGAGGCGCCGGCCGCGCCGGCGAGCGCCAGCAGCCCTCGGCGGCTCGGCCCTCTCCCGGCCGCGCGGCGGCCTCCCCTGCGGCGATCTGGCGATGCTGGGTTCATGTCCGCAACGCTCGCCGCGCGCGCGGGCGGAAATGGGCCGACGCGGCGCCATTTGCGCCTTATTGATCGTGATTATTCCGCGTGTCGGATAGGATTTCCGGGAACCAATACGACCCCGGAAGCGGACGCGCCTCCGTCCCCGCGTCAGACCCGGAGACCGCCGGACATGGGCCGGCGGCGGCGCCGGCCCCCAGCCGCCCACGGCGGTCGGCGCGGGCCCTCGTCCTCAATCGGGGATGCGAGGCCGCCGCCGCCGTGAGTGGCGACGGCCGACTTCGATGCATCGATGTCAGGCGGGATGCCCGGGTCCACCCACCCGGCAGTTCGGGCTCTCCCGCGTGATCTGCACGTCGTGGAGGCGGCTCACGGCGCCCCGAAACGCCCTCTCTGTGCTGGATCGTGGCTCCCGCTCGCATCTGTTCCGCATCTGCAATCCGGCATTCGCGAGCAGGACGAACGGGTCCCGCGGCGAGGACAGCGACGTCCGATCGCGACCGGCTGCAACGGGAGGACCCCGCCGTCGGTCGACGCGCCGGATGCCGGGGCGGGGCCGGGTGGCGCGGTCGCCGCTCAGCGGCCGAGTTCGGCCAGCCAGCGCTCGTGGGCGAGGGGGCCGGCGTCGGGGCGGGGCCCCTCGGCCTGGCGGGCCTGGCGGGCCTCGCGCGGGGAGAGGCCGAAGCGGCGGCGGAAGGCGCGGGAATAGTCGCTGTCCGAGGCGAAATGCCAGGCGTAGGCGATGTCGTAGATCGGCCGGTGCGCCATTGCAGGGTCCAGCAGGTCCTCGAGGCTGCGCTTCAGCCGCCGCGCCCGGATGTAGGAGGCCACGCCCCCCAGGGGCGCGAAGGCGCGGTACAGCCGCGCCCGCGACAGGCCCAGCGCCTGCTGCACCAGCTCGGGCGAAAGGGCGGGATCGGCCAGCCGTTCCTCGATCAGGCGGCGGGCGGCGAACATCAGGGCGCGCTCCGCGCCGGCGGGGTCGATCTCGGGCCGGGCCTCGCCGGGGCGGGCGTTGAGCAGGGCCTCGGCCAGGCGCAGGGTGGCCGGGACCAGGCCCGCGGCCTCCTCGCCCGAGAGCGCGTCGAGGCTGTCCACCAGCGTCTGCAGGTAGGAGGCGAAGATCCGGGCCACCGGCTCGTCGCCGCTGATGGCGCGCAGGTGATGGCCGCCGGGATTGCGCAGCGCGGCGCCGATCAGCGCCCGCGGCGCGACCATCGACACGTTGCGGAAGGTCGAGTTCTCGGCCGCCATCGGCTCGAGCATGTCGATCACCCAGATGTCGCCGGGGCGCGCGATCACCTCGCGCCCGCCGACGCGGGTGCGGGTGTCGCCGCCCAGGAAGACCTGGATCATCAGGTGGTCATGCGCCTCGGCCGCAGCCCGCAGGGGGGAGCGGGCGAAGCTCTGCCCGCTCGCCTCGCAGCCGCCCACGATCAGGTCCCCCACCAGCCCCAGCGAGAGCCTGGCGCGGAAGCGCGAGCGGTCCGACCCCTCGGGCAGGTCGACGTCGAAGAAGGGCGAGATATGCTCGCCCCAGGCGTCGAAGCACGCGTCGGGACACCGGCGCCCGGAGACGTCGAACAGGGACGTCAGGGGCGCCGGGTCCGGCGGCGGCCGTGCCTCGATCTCCGCGGTCATGTCCCCCCTCCTTGCGTTGCGTCAGGAAGGATAGGGGGCGCCCTGCTGGAAACAGAAGCGATTTTCGCACCGGGACGTCGGCAGGATCGCTCTACCAGGGATCTATATGGATGGATCCGGCGAGTCCGTCGGCGGTTTCCAGGCCCTCCAGCACGATGCGGCGTCCCCCGCCCAGGTCGATCTCCACGCCCGCGCCGACCACCGAGGCCAGCCCGGCGACGTCCTCGGCGGTCATCCCGTCGGCATGGAACGAGTCGAACATGAGCCGTTCGGTCCCGACCTCGAAGTCCTCGATGATCGCGATGTCGAAGGGCGCCCAGAAGCCGAAGTCGTCGGCCCCGGCGCCGCCGGTCATGCGGTCGGTCCCGAGCCCGGCGCTGAACAGGTCGTTCCCCCGGCCGCCGTCGAGCCGGTCGTCCCCCGCGCCGCCCTCCAGCCAGTCGTCGCCGTCGCCGCCGAAGAGCCTGTCGCGCCCGTCGCCGCCCCGGAGCTGGTCGTCGCCCGCGTCGCCCACCGCCCGGTCTCGCCCGGCGCCGCCGACGATGAAATCGTTCTTCTCGCCGCCCTTGAGCCGGTCGTGACCGTCTCCCCCGTCGAGGTAGTCGTGACCGTCGCCGCCGCGCAGCACGTCCCGCCCCTCGCCGCCGCGCAGGTCGTCGATCCCCGCGGCGCCGCGCAGCCGGTCGTCGCCCCACCCGCCGTAGAGCAGGTCGTCGCCGTCGCCGCCGTGGATCTCGTCGGCGCCCAGGCCCCCGTCGAGAACGTCGTCCCCGGCGCGCCCGTGCAGGGCGTCGTCCCTCACGCTGCCGGCGAGGACGTCCGCCTGCGCTTCGCCGAGCCGGGTCACGCCCTCGGCCGGCTCGCCCGCGGCGACCGCGGCCAACGCCTCCAGCGCCTCCAGCCCCGCGAGGCGGCCGGTGTCGTCGAGATGCACGCCGGTGTAGCTGCTCAGCACCTCCCCGGTGGCCTGGTCGACCAGCACGAACAGCGGCAGGGTGTCGGCGCCGTAGAGCCCGCTGACGACGTCGCCGGTCAGAACCGGGGCGTCGAGCCCGTAGGCCCGCGCGAAGCGATAGGCGTCGGAGACGTCGGCGGGCGCGCCCTCCTCGTCGGCGGCGAGCAGGTTCATCACCCGGAAGGCGCCGCCCAGCGTCGCGAGATAGGCGTCCATGTCGCGCGCCAGCGCGATGGAGGGCGGGCACCACAGCCCCCCCACCTCGATCAGCAGCGGCCGCGCGTCGGTAGGCGAGAGCACGGTCTGCGCGACCCCGAACTGGTCGGTCAGCACGAGGTCGAGCGGGATCGCGTCGCCCTCGCGCAGGCCCAGGTGGTGGATGTTGGCGACCGTGCCGCTCTCGCGTCCCAGCTCGGCGCCGTCCTCGTGCAGCGAGATCGAGATCTCCACGTCCTTGCGCCCGAACACCTCGCGCACGGCGGGGCGGTCGACGCTCAGCATGATGCGCTTGCCCAGCGCGTACCAGGAGATGTGGTCGTCGATGTAGACCAGCTCGTCCTGCGGCGGCGGCGTGTCGAGGACGAAGCTGCGGTCGTTGATCTCGATGCGCAGCGACTGCCCGGCCTCCAGGCGGCCGTCCAGGTAGGCCTGGACGAAGCTGTTGTCCTCGTCGCGCACGATCTTGTCCTCGTGCCGCAGACCGATGCCCCGGATCTTGGTGGCCTTCGCCATGGCTTGCGCCTCCCTTCGCCGCCGGCCGATCCGGCGCGCTGTCGCCGGGAGGCGCCGGGGAACCGGCGCCTCCCGTGCGGCCTCAGATGACCAGCGTGTCCGCGAGGTCCGGGCCGAAGATCTGCTCGGCGGTCTCGACCAGCTCCTCGACGGAGACGTTCAGCAGCTCGAACACGCCGTCGAGGCGGGCGCCGTTCGCGCTCCCGTCGTCGAAGATCCTCAGCGCGAGGTCGTCCGCCTCGCCGTCCTTGTCGAGGTCCCGGGTCCGCACCACGATGCGGTCGACGGGGGCGTCCTGATATTCGCCGATCGACAGCCTCTCGGTCACGCCGATGGTGTCGACGCCGACCTCGAAATCCTCGACCGTGAGCTTCACCTTCGAGCGGCCCGCCCCGTTCCCTACCAGCAGGTCGAAGCGGTCGGCCCCGGCGCCGCCCCAGGCATGGTCATGGCCGCTGTCGACGAGGATGTCGTCGCGGCCGCGGCCGCCGTAATAGAGGTCTCCGCCGCCGCCGAAGTCGCGCAGCTGGTCGGCTCCGCTTCCGCCGTAGATGACGTCGGCGCCCCCGTCGCCGAACAGCGCATCGTCGCCCCGCTGGCCGCGGACCACGTCGTCGCCGGAGTCGCCCGAGAGGTTGTCGTCGCCGCCGCCGCCATAGACCCGGTCGTCGCCGCCGCCCGCCAGCACGAAGTCGTTCCCGCCCTTCGCGCGGATCACCTCGCCGCGCTGGTCGGCGATGATCGTGTCCTTGCCGTTGGTCCCGATCCGTCTGGCCATGTCGCCTCTTTCCCTCGCTTCAATCCCGGTCGGCGCCTGCGGCCCCCACGGCCGTCCCGCCTTCGCCGACCCTACGGCCCGGCCCCCCGTCGGCTCGCGGGATCGGCGCGTCCGCCGCGGCCGATCCGACGCCGCTGTCGGACTGCGCAGGCCGCTCGCCGCCCGAGACGCCGAGGTCGCCCGAGCCGGTCCCTCGCGACCTCCGCCGTCCTCCTCCGGGACGGCGCATGGCCGTCGAAGGGCGCCGACATGCAGAAAGCATTCACGTTCCTAAGTGGGCGGTCCCCATGGCGACCATGGCCCGGCGTCTCGAATTCTTGACGCTGCGTCTCCTCGCGGATCTCGCGCAGAGCGTGAGAATGCGCAGACCCGGGGATGAAGGATCCGCGCTCAGGGACCGGAAACGGCGTCGCGCCCGGGCCGCAAGGGCGCCCTTCCCCGCGTCGTCCGCGGTTGCAGGAAGCCGGCGGTGCGGGCGGGACGATCCGCGCCCGCCTGCGGGCGACCCGGACGTCCAGGGCCCCGACCCGCCCCGGACCCGGGCGCGGTGGAGCGCCGTCGATCCGCCAGCCGCGTGCGGGGCGACGCCCCGGGCGAGGCGCGTGACGGGGCGCCCTGGCGGTCGGCGTCCGTGCGCCGGTGGCGATTGGAGAGGTCGAGGGGCTCGCGCGACGGCGCGGCGGCCTCCGGAGGCGCCGCGCCCGACGTCGATCCGGATTTGCGACGTCGGCTGCGGCCGGATCGCATCCGCCTCGGACGACGGCCCGACGCCGGCTGTTCCGGGCTGGCGGCCCCCTGCCCCACGGCTCGCGGGGCGAGGAAGCCGGGAGCGGCCGCCCCGCCCGGACGCGGCGGCCGCGACGTCGGCAGCGTGGCCGCCCCGTCCAGGCGGAGCGGCAACGCTCCCGCGGCGGCTCTCGGTCAGCCCATCCGGTAGTTGGGGCTCTCCCGCGTGATCTGCACGTCGTGGACGTGGCTCTCTCATATCAAAATTTTCTTATTTCATTTATGGATAATCGTCCTATGCATCAGTCCACATCAGCTCATTGCCGCTCACACCCAAATCGACAGACGTGTAGGGCTGGATCGACGGCCACCACTCACGTTCGAGCACGTTCGCCACCTCGAACACATCGGCGAGCTTTCGGCGCTTGTAGATATCGGTCACCGGGCTCCCCTTTTCGAAGAGCTGCCGCCTCGTATTGGCGGCAATCTCAAAGTGACCAAGGACAGCCGAGATCGACGCGTCAGAAACCCGGGTGTCGAGCCAGTCGGCCAAAGTTCGCCGGATCGAGTACCAGTTGGCAGGCGTATCGCCGGGCTTCAGATGTTCGTCGATCTTGGAGCGGCCGACCAGGCGCTGGATCGTCTGGGTCCAGTTCCTCGCCCCCAGAGCGAGCGGCTTGCCGCGATCTACGATGAGGTAGCCATCGCCATGTCGCGCGATCAAGCGCTCGAGAATGCCGCGCATCGGACCGGTGATCGGAACGATGGGACGGCGCTTGTTGCTATCGATGTTCCCGACGCCGAGCAGGTCGATCACCCCGAGATCGAGATGGACATACTCGCCACAGACGTCAGCGACGGCGCCGATCCGGCTGCCGCATCCCAAGTCGAGAAGGAGAAGATCCAGCAGATGAGGACGCCGGCAGGCGTCGATCAGCTTTCCGATCTCCTCAAAGCTAAGATATCTGGCCTTCGGCTCTCTCTCGTGAGGAGCGGTTTTTCCTGCGATGAACGGCGCTCGCGGAGGGTTGTGATGGGTGTGGCCATCCGATTTCGCGATAGCGCACGTCTCGATCGCGGTCGAAATGATTTCAGCGATCGTGTTGGGGTGAAGCGGTTGCGGCGTCCAATCCCCGCCTCGGCGGCCGGAGTTCCTGCGCGGCGGCGTCGCTCCGTTCTCGAGCGCCCTAACCATGTCCTTCAGCGCGGGGCCCATGCGGCTCATGCGAACATTCCAGAGATGAGCCCGGTAGTAGAGGTCGCGACGGTTCTCCAGGAGCCGGAAGCGCGCGGAGCTCAGTTTTTTTCCGCTTTTCTTGCTCCAATCCAAGCCAGATCTCACCGAAAGTCGGGTCGCCGCCGCTGTCCGGCTGGATCGTCTCGACAGGATCTACCAGGACGCGGATCCGCGCCTTCGCTAGCGTTCGCGCCTCCTCGAGCGTCGTCGCGTTCAGCCGCTCGGATCCCGGTTTCTTTCTGTGCGGATTCCACCACCGCAGGTACAGAGCCCCTCGGTTCTCACAAATGCTGAACCGGCCAATCTTTCTCGATCTTCTTCATGCAGGCGCCTCTCATTCAGGATCGGCACGTCTGCATCAGTGCTCAAACGAGCGCAAGCAGCGTCTCACGGTTGGCTCGGGCGTTCGCGCCGGCCCGCCGGCACTTCGGCTCAGGCGGAGAGGGCGGCGGCGCGGACGCCGGCGTCCGCCTGGCATTGAGTTATCCGATGAGGTCTGAGCGGAGGTATCGGATCCCCGCATCGTCAATGAACGCGATCTGACGAGCGCGACGCCGGGGCTGAAGCGTCTTCACGCTCAGGCGCAGGAACTCGGCCGCTTCGGGCTCGGTCATGACTTCGGGCTCGTTCATTTCAACGAGGTCGGACCATCGAAATAATCGAGTGGCCGACTTCGATCACGACTTCGTGACGCGGTCCTCAGGCGCCCGCGAACAAGCGGGCTAAAGGGGGCCCGGCAAGCGCTGTCCGCGCTCCTGAGGTGGTCTCCGATATTCGGACATGCCGGTAAGCTTGTTTCGTCGAGGAGCGAAGACGAACCTTGCGGCTGCGAAGAGGCGGCGCTACAGCGCCGAGTTCAAAGCCAAGGTGGCGCTTGAGGCGCTGAAGGGCGAGCTGACGGTGCCGAGCTGGTGACGAAGCACGGCGTCCACCAGACGCTGATCCACACGTGGGAGCGGTAAGTCGACGAAGGCGTGTCCGGCGTGTTCTCGGGCAGGGCCGAGGCGCCGGCGGTGCTGCGCGACGGCGGTTCGGTGATCCTGGTAAGCTCGATCGCCAGCCGCAAAGTGCTGCCCGGCCACGCGGTCTACGCCGGCGCCAAGGCGGCCATCGAGGCCTTCGCTCGCGCTTGGGCGCTGGACCTCGCGCCGCGGCGGATCTGCGTCAACGTGCTCAGCCCCGGCCCCACGCTGACCCCGATCCTCGACACGCTCGGCCCCTTGCCCGAGGCCCGGCCGGAGATCGAGCGCCAGCTGGAGGCCGCGATCCCCCTCGGCCGCCTGGCCGAGGCCGACGACCTCGCCCGGGCGGCGTTGTTCGTCGCCTCGGACGCGGGCTCCTACGTCACCGGCGCCAACCTGCCGGTGGACGGGGGGATCTCGCTGACCTGACGCGGCCAGCCTTCTCAGCCCATGAACATCTGGCTGGAGAGGGCGTTGGAGAGGTGGCGCAGGGTCTCGGGCAGCCGCTCGCGCGGGAGGGAGCCGCCGAGGCAGACGCGCATCTTCTCCTCGGGCGCGCCCAGCACGGTGAAGGCGTCGGCGGGCATCAGGCCCAGCGGGCGGCGGGCCATGCGGATGGCGACGTCGGCGCGGGTGACGCCCTCGGGCAGGGTCAGCCACAGGTTGAAGGCGTGGGGGGCGGCGGCGAAGTCGAAG
>Ga0310345_10000302_pt1 | contig 85300 bp, 77 predicted proteins | sample HC15DNA20500_MG_FD_204667 | JGI IMG/M metagenome (GOLD analysis project Ga0310345, IMG submission 204667) | Marine microbial communities from station ALOHA, North Pacific Subtropical Gyre - HC15-DNA-20-500_MG | ecosystem: Environmental > Aquatic > Marine > Oceanic | place: Pacific Ocean: North... | reverse complement strand
TGTGCTCACGTTGATCACTCCTGTCCCCCGCTGCTGCAAAAAGCAGCAGGGTAGGTGGATAACGTGGCTCAAAATTGGACGTGACGGAGACCCTTCAGTGGCTCAGTTTTGCTCGTGATTCAACACAGTGGAGGACGTGCATCATGAGTGATATCAAACTGTTCCGGATCGGCGCAGGTGCAGCGCAAGAATTGCACGGCGACGCTTCTGACTTGGAAAAGCCCCTGCAAAATCTGATCGAAGCCAACCTCGAGGCATTGCTCAGTATCCGCTTCTTGGCTACCGAGTACTCGACTGGCAAAACCCACGGCGGACGCATCGACACGTTGGGCCTCGACGAGAACAATTGTCCAGTCATCTTGGAGTACAAGCGTTCGGTCGGTGAGAACGTCATCAACCAAGGCTTGTTCTACTTGGATTGGTTGATGGACCACCAAGCCGAGTTCAAGCTCTTGGTGCTGGACAAGTTTGGCAAAGGCGTTGCCGATGACATCGATTGGAGTGCGCCCCGCCTGGTCTGTATCGCGGCCGACTTCACCAAGTACGACGGGCATGCTGTTCAGCAGATCAATCGAAACATCGAGTTGATTCGCTACCGTCGGTTTGGCGAAGAATTGCTTCTTTTCGAACTGGCCAATGCTTCTTCAGCCGCTGGCCCTAAGCCAAGCGGCAAGGTGCTCAAAGCAGCCAAAGATGTCAAAGAGCCTAGCGCCGAGAAGTCCGTTGGCCCCGACAAGCCATATGCGGAAACAGTGGCGACTTTGTCTCCTGCGCTGCAGGTCTTGCTGGCTTCGTTGGAGGACTACACCCTCTCGCTGGGTGACGACGTTCAGCGCAAGGAACTGCGGCTCTACGTGGCCTTCAAACGGCTCAAGAACTTCGCCACTCTCGTTCCGCAAAAAGGCCGATTGCTGCTCTACCTGCATCTGGATCCAACCAATGTGATGAAACTGCTGCCCAGCGCTGAAGACGTCTCTCAGAAGGGTCATTGGGGCACTGGCGACGTGGTCATCCCGCTGGCGACGCAGGCCGATCTCGACGCTGTGAAGCCGTTCATCGCAGAAGCCTATGAGGGGCGATCACAGGCTAGCCGGAGCACCAATGTCGTCTGAAGCGCACCAGCTCGATCAGCAGGATGCATCGCTGTTGATCGCTCTGTTCAATGCCTCGCAGGCTGCTACGCCATGGGTAGAGGTGACTGCATTCCGCCATACCCACGTTGAGCACCGGAAGGCCATCGATCGCCTCAATCAAATGGGGGCCATTCGCAAAGAGCGAATCGGTGAGCATGAGTGCTACTGCGTAAGCCTGACTGTGCTGAAGCAGCTTGGTGAGCAGCCCGCCATCGCGGTGATTCTTGAAACGGCGAATTCAATGTGGCAGGCCTTTCGAGAGCACTTCAAGAAGTCGTCGAGTGCGCCACTCGCCCTGAGGGTCGTTGCAGATCTGATCGGCAAGCCACTGGACCATGTGACCCTCGTGCACACCTACATGCGTGAGTGGTGGCATACCCCGTACTGCCACACGCCTGCTGATGCGATGTACCAGTCGGTGATCGTCAACGAACATGTGTTCGACCACTCGTCGTTCGATGACTGCATTCAAGAGCTGCGGCAGGTTCAGTTGGCGGGCCTGCACGCTTTTCCCGGCAGCGTTCGAGTTTCTTCAGCGTTGATTGACGGCCCTGAGACTCCGACGGCTGCACCACTGCCGGCCTTCGCGGAACCCTCGTGGTTTGCCAACTTGCCGCCACATGCGCAGGCGCTCATGCGCGAGATTCACACTGCCAGCCACTCTGGCCTTGTGGCATTGACCGCCATGGGCATTCGGGCCGTAATCGATGTGGTGGCTGACGATTTACTCGGTGCGGCCAGTTTGGTTTTCGCGAAGAAGTTGACTGCACTGAGTGAGTCGGGACACCTCACGCCAACCCAGTACGAGGCGCTCAGCGCGGTAGTGGAGGTTGGTCACGCCGCCGCCCACAGAGCTCACGTGCCCAGCGAGCGAGATGTTTTGATGATGTTCGAGGTGCTCCACCATGTGTTGTGTTCCGCCTACGGGCTGCAAAACACGCCATCGGAGCTGAAGGCCAGGACCCCGCCTAAACCCCAGGTGCCCAAGGGCAGCAGGGCCAGCTAGTTTCTGCGAACATCGGAACCAATCCGCTGACTGCTTACGGACTCTATTCCTGTGGAGGCAATCGAAGTCGGCCAACCTTTACGGACTCTATTCCATGGTTACTGACTCTATTCCGTTGAACCACACGCCGCTGCGCGCCGCCATCATCGACCTCGACGGCACCCTGGTCGACGCGCTGGGCGACTTCGTCGTCGTGCTGCGGCACACCCTGGCCGACATGGGCTGCAACCCCATCGAGATCGCGCGGGTGGACCGCGGCTTCGTGTCGATGACGGTGGGCAAGGGCACCGAAGACCTGCTGCGCCGCAGCCTGGCCCATGCCTGGGGCCTGCCCGACGACGCACCGGAGGCGACCGAGGCCGTGCCCGAGGCCTGGCGCCACTACGAGCCGCATTACCTGCGCCTCAATGGCCAGCATGCCGATGTGTTCGCCGGGGTGCCAGAGGCACTGGCGCAGTTGACGGCCCTGGGCGTGCCCCTGGCCTGCCTGACGAACAAGCCCACGGCCTTCGCCGAGCAACTTCTGACGCACAAAGGCCTGCGTGGCCACTTCCGGCACGTGTTCGGCGGCGACGCGTTCGCGCGCAAAAAGCCCGACCCGCTGCCGCTGCTCAAAACGTGCGAGGCCTTGGGCATGTTGCCGCAGGCGACCTTGATGGTGGGCGATTCGAGCAACGACGCCCAGGCTGCGCGAGCCGCTGGCTGCGAAGTGATGTTGGTGAGTTATGGCTACAACCACGGCCACCCCATCGCCGAGGTGCCGGCGCTGGCCCACGTGGACCGGCTGGACCAGGTCGATTGGGCCGCCTTGTTCAGGCGGTGAGCACGGCGCTGGCCCGCCGCTGCATCACAGCAACGCGTCCAGCACGGGTGGCGCGCGGAAGTCCAGCAGAGCGTCTTTGAGGTCCTGCGTTGTGGGGTGGCTGCCCAGCCAGACGCGCAACACAGCGGGGAAGAAGGCCGCGTCCTCGATGGGCAGGCCCGCCGGCGCGCCGTTGACGTAGAACATCGTGCCGCGCTTGGGCACGTACTCCACCGACAGCACGTCGTTGGCGTTCATGCGGCGGATGCGCGAGAACTGCTCGCCCATGGTGCGGATGGCCGGGATCAGCCGGAAGAACTCTTCGCGGCTGCTGTTGGCCTCGATGCCCTTGGTGATGACCTTGCCGATTTCATCGACGCGCATGCCCTGCAGCATGACAAAGCGCAGCTCCTTCGGGCCGTTGGTCGAGAAGATGACGTCCGCCTTGGACGACTTCTGCGGCACGTACAGCCCCACGGTGTAGAGCTTGGCCACCGCCCGGTACGACACCCCGGTGCCGTTGAGCGTCAGCGGCGTGCCCTCGACCTTGATGGCCTGGGTGTAATGCACGCCCACCGTGTCGGCGGACTGCGCATGCGCGCTCGGTGCCAGGGCGGCGAGTCCGGTGGCAAGACACGCCCCGGCGACGCCAGCGCGCAGATTCCAGTGGTGCAGCATGTTCGTCTCTGGTGGGAAGTGACCGGTAAGAGATTGTTACCCGTGCAGCGTTTCACGCAATCTGTGTTTTCCCGGGTGGCAAGCGCCTGCCTGGCGTGGGGCGGTGCCTTGCGGTGTCCCACTGCTACACTGATCCCATGTTCATCTCACGCAAACAAATCCAAGGTGCGCATGACCGGGGAGCCTGGCCCTGGCGTCGCTGAACCCTGTTTGATGTGCGCCTGTCTGCGCAGGCACCGCGATCATAGGCGGTGTGCTGCCGGTGGGCGTGGAGCCCCCGCCGTGCACCGGTAAGCGCTTGTCACACGACGACGCGCCACGCCCACATCGGGGGAGCGTTGAGATCTCATCCGCGGCGCAGCAGCCCCCCCACTATGATCACCGAATCCGAATTCCAGGCACTGGCCGCCCAAGGCCACAACCGCATCCCCCTGGTCGCCCAGGCCCTGGCCGACCTCGACACCCCGCTGTCGCTCTACCTCAAGCTCACGCAGGGCAAGCCGCAAAGCTTCCTGCTGGAGTCGGTGGTGGGTGGCGAGCGCTTCGGGCGCTACTCCTTCGTGGGCCTGCCCGCGCGCACCCTGGTGCGGGCCACCGGCCGCCATGTCGAGGTCGTCACCGATGGCGCCGTGGTCGAGTCGCACGAGACCAACCCGCTGGACTTCATCGCCGCCTACCAGCAGCGCTTCAAGGCCGCGGTGCCGCAAGGCCTGCCGCGCTTCTGCGGTGGTCTGGCCGGCTACTTCGGCTACGACACGGTGCGCCACATCGAGCCGCGCCTGGCGCGCAGGCCCGACACCCCCAGCATCGGCACGCCCGACATCCTCTTGCTGCAGTGCGAAGAGCTGGCCGTCATCGACAACCTCGCCGACCGCCTCTACCTGATCGTCTATGCCGATCCGGCTCAGGCAGGTGCCTACGACCGTGCGGTGGCGCGCATCGCCGAGCTGCAGGCGCAGCTGAACGCCGTGGTGCCGGTGCCGCCGATTGCCGCCCTGCCCGAGGCCGAGCGCCACCCTGTCGAGCGCCACTTCGCCAAGGCCGATTTCGAAGCCGCCGTGCTCAAGTGCAAGGACTACATCGCCGCGGGTGATTGCATGCAGGTGGTGATCGGGCAGCGCCTGCAAAAGCGCTTCACGGCCTCGCCCTTGACGCTGTACCGCGCGCTGCGTTCGCTCAACCCGAGCCCCTACATGTACTACTACGACCTGGGCGACCACCACGTCGTGGGCTCCAGCCCTGAAATCCTGGTGCGCCAGGAGCACAACGCCGAAGGCGGTGAAACCGTCACCATCCGCCCCATCGCTGGCACGCGCCCGCGTGGCGCCACGCCCGAGGCCGATGTGGCCAATGAGAAAGAGCTGCTGGCCGACCCCAAGGAGCGCGCCGAGCACGTCATGTTGATCGACCTGGCGCGCAACGACATCGGCCGCATCGCCAAGACGGGCACGGTCAAGGTCACCGAGGCCTTTGGCATCGAGCGCTACTCGCACGTCATGCACATCGTCAGCAACGTCGAAGGCACCCTCAAAGACGGCATGACCGGCCTGGACGTGCTGCGCGCCAGCTTCCCGGCGGGCACGCTCAGCGGTGCGCCCAAGATCCGCGCCATGGAGATCATCGACGAGCTGGAGCCCGTGCAGCGTGGCGTCTATGGCGGTGCCGTGGGTTACCTGAGCTTCGCGGGCGACATGGACGTGGCCATTGCCATCCGCACCGGTGTCATCAAGGACCAGACGCTGTACGTGCAGGCTGGCGCCGGTGTGGTGGCCGACTCGGTGCCCGAGCTCGAATGGAGAGAGACCGAGGTCAAGGCCCGCGCCGTCATCCGCGCGGCGGAGATGGTCGAGCAGGGGCTGTGATTCCCGGGGCCGGTTTGCCGCCGAGCAGCCGCGCCCGCAACCAGGCCTGCGCCGGCACTTCCAGCCCGCGGTAGGTCAGAACGGCCAGCCCGAAGGTCAGTCCCAGGTGGCCCAGCAACCAGGCCGGCGAGGCCAGTGGCAGGCGCTCGGGCTGACCGCCGCTCAGGTTGGCCACAAGCAACTGCAGCGGGAAGTGCAGCAGGTAGCTGGCGTAGGTCGTGTTGCCCAGCGTGGCGATGAAGCCTGACACCGCAGGCGATGCGGGCCGCACCCAGCGCAGCAAAAGCAGGATGGCCAGCGGCGCCAGCAGGGCCGTGTAGAACATCGGGCGCAGCAGGCCCAGGGCCGTCACCGCCGTGCCGGCGGCCAACAAGGCCACCATGCCTGCCGTCAGCCCACGCTGCAGGACCGGGCCCAGGCGCTGCATCGCCTCGTGCGCCAGGTGGGTGAGCGCACCCAGGTAGAAGAAGAACACGCACAGCACGATGGGGTGGTCCGTGCGCTTGCTGGCATAGACCACGCCGGCTGCGCCGATCAGGCCCAGCACCTGCCACCAGCGCGTGAGCCCCAGGCGGCACAGCGCAAAGAACAGCGCATACACCAGCACCTCGATGGACACGCTCCAGATCGGCCCGTTGAAAGACCACTCCGAGCGCCCCGGCCAATCGCTCGCCAGGAAGAGTTGCAGCGCGAAATGGGGCCAATCGTTGAACTGGTAGACGTAGTCCGCGCCATGCTGACTGCGGTACCGCCACGCCATCAGTGCCACCGCCACCAGGGTGAGCAGGTGCAGCGGGTAGAGCCGCGAGAAGCGCAGCACCGCGAAACGCCAGGCGTTCACCTGCCCCGATTGCACAGGCCGCGCGTACTTCCAGAAGAAGATGAAGCCCGACAGCGCCCAGAACACCTGTACGCCCAGCCACCCGGCTTCGTAAAAAGGCTTGAGCAGGCCGTAGAGCGGCTGCGCCGTCACGCTGAATCCCTGGTGCGCGGCGCCGACCACGTAGAAGTGGTTGTAGTGCCACAGCAGCACCGAGATGGCGCAGGCGAAACGCAGCACCTCCAGCCCCAGCAGCGCGTGGCCATCATCGGCAGAGGCGGTGTTAGAGGTGGTGTTGGAGGAGGCGGCGGATGTGGGCGGCTTGGAGCGGGGCATGCGGGCGAGGGGCTGCGTTGGCGCAGTGGCTGGCATAGAATGGCCATCATGCAGCAAGCACAGGTGATGTCCATCCTCGTTCTGAAGGATTTCCGCTGGTGGCGGTGACGCCAGCCACGACCACCTGACCCTGCGCGCCGGCCCCCCACCGTGCGGCCGTCCCAGACCAGGGTCCCGACCGGGGAAGGCCGAGCAACGTTGTCCACCAGCGTCCGGCCCCGCCTGAGGGGATGGTACAAAGCCACCCCGTGAACCCATCCTGAGATGTGAGGATTGCGGCCATGCTGCTGATGATCGACAACTACGACAGCTTCACCTTCAACCTCGTCCAGTACTTTTGTGAACTGGGCGAAGAGGTCAAGGTGGTGCGCAACGACGAAATCACGCTCGACGAGATCGCGGCCTTGAAAGCCGACCGGCTCGTGCTGTCGCCCGGGCCCTGCTCGCCGGCCGAAGCCGGTGTGTGCGTGCCTGCGCTGCAGCGCTTCGCCGGCCAGTTGCCCATCCTGGGCGTGTGCCTGGGCCACCAGAGCATCGGTGCGGCCCTGGGCGGCAAGGTGGTGCGCGCGGCCGAGCAGATGCACGGCAAGACCAGCGTCATCACCACCGACGAGCAAGGCGTGTTCGCCGGCCTGCCCAAACAGTTCACCGTGATCCGCTACCACTCGCTGGCCATCGAGCGTGCCTCGCTGCCCGACTGCCTGCACATCTCGGCCACCACCGAAGATGGCGAGATCATGGGCGTGCGCCACAAGGCTTCCTTGACCGATGCGAACTTCGCACCGCTGGAGGGCGTGCAGTTCCACCCCGAGTCCATCCTGACCGAGCACGGCCACGCCATGCTGGCCAATTTCCTGAAGATGTGAGGCTGCCGTCATGAGCCAGATCACCGACCAGCAGGCGCTGCAGCGCGTCATCGAGCACCGCGAGATCTTCCACGACGAGATGCTGGGCCTCATGCGCCGCATCATGACCGGCGAGATGTCGCCCGTCGTCATGGCCGGCTTCATCACCGGCCTGCGCGTGAAGAAGGAAACCGTGGGTGAAATCACCGCGGCGGCCCAGGTCATGCGCGAGTTCGCCACGCCCGTTCAGGTCGATGACACCGCGCACCTGGTGGACCTGTGCGGTACCGGTGGCGACGGCGCCCACACCTTCAACATCAGCACCACGGCCATGTTCGTGGCGGCGGCGGCGGGTGCGCGCGTGGCCAAGCACGGCGGGCGTTCGGTGTCGTCGTCCACGGGCAGTGCCGATGTGCTCGAAGCGCTGGGCGTGGGCATCAACCTGCAGCCGGCCAATGTGGCGAAAGCCCTGGCCGAGACGGGCATCGGTTTCATGTTCGCCCCCAACCACCACGGCGCCATGAAGCACGCCGCGCCCATCCGCAAGGAGCTGGGCGTGCGCACGCTGTTCAACATCCTGGGGCCGCTGACCAACCCGGCGGGTGCGCCCAACCAGCTCATGGGCGTCTTCCACCCAGATCTGGTCGGCATCATGGCGCGCGTGCTGCAGCGTCTGGGATCGCAGCATGTGCTGGTGGTACACGGCAGCGACGGCCTCGACGAGATCACGCTGGCTGGCGACACACTGGTGGCTGAGCTGAAAGACGGCGAGGTGCGCGAGTACCGCATCAACCCCGGGCAGTTCGGCATCGCCGAGCACGACGGCTCGATGCTCAAGGCGCAGAGCCGCGAGATGTCCCTGGCCATCCTGCGCCGTGTGCTGGACAACGAGCCGGGCCCGACGCGTGACATCGTGCTGCTCAACGCGGGTGCCGCGCTGTACGCCGCCGATGTGGCCGACAGCCTGGCCAATGGCGTGGAGCGTGCCCGCGAGGCCCTGGCCAGTGGCGCTGCCGCACGCAAGCTCGATCAGTTCGTGCAGGCCACGCAGCGCCTCGCCGCCACGCAATCCTGAGGCCTTCACATGTCCGACATCCTGCAAAAAATCGTCGCCGTCAAGCACGAAGAAATCGCGCTGGCGCTGAAGACCCGTTCGCTGGCCGACGTGCGCGCCCAGGCCGAACAGCGCAACCGCGATCTGAACGACGTGCGCGATTTCACCGGCGCCCTGCGCGCCAAGGTTGCGGCTGGCCAGGCGGCCGTCATCGCCGAGGTCAAGAAAGCCAGCCCGAGCAAGGGCGTGCTGCGCGAGCCCTTCGTGCCGGCCGACATCGCCGCCAGCTACGCCCAGCATGGCGCGGCCTGCCTGAGCGTGCTGACCGACGAGCGCTTTTTCCAGGGCTGCGAAGCCTACCTGAAGCAAGCCCGCGAAGCCTGCAGCCTGCCGGTGCTGCGCAAGGACTTCATCGTCGATGCCTTCCAGGTCTATGACGCACGGGCCATGGGCGCCGACTGCATTTTGCTGATCGTGGCCTGCCTGGACGACGCCCAGATGCGCGACCTTGAAGCCCTGGCGCACGAGCTCGGCATGGCCGTGCTGGTCGAGGTGCACGACGACGAGGAGCTCGACCGCGCGCTGAAGCTCAAGACCCCGCTGGTGGGCATCAACAACCGCAACCTGCGCACCTTCGAGGTCACGCTGGACACCACCTTGGGCCTGCTGCCGCGCGTGCCGTCCGACCGTCTGCTGGTCACCGAATCCGGCATCCTGGGCCGCGATAATGTGCTGCGCATGCGCGCCGCCGACGTGCACGCCTTCCTCGTCGGCGAAGCTTTCATGCGCCAGCCCGACCCGGGTGTGGCGCTGGCCGGGCTGTTTGCCTGAGGCGGCACGGGCCCGCGCGGCCCTGTGATGCAGCGCCTTGTGAAGGGGTGGTCATGAGCCAGGACACGTTCGACTTCGGTGCGGCAGCTGCGCCGGCACCCGCCCTGTCCCGCCCGCCGGACGCGCTGTTCGACGAGGTGCTGCCCGATTGGCGCCCGCTCACCGACGCCTTCCGCGCTTCGCCCGCGGGCCGTGCACTCATCGACCGCGTGGACGCGGCCCGGCAGGCCGGTGCCGTCATCTACCCGGACGATGTGTTCGCTGCGCTGCGCCTGACGCGGCGCGCGGACGTGCGCGTGCTCATCCTCGGGCAGGACCCGTACCACGGGCCGGGCCAGGCGCATGGCCTGGCGTTTTCGGTGCGGCCGGGCATGCCGATTCCGCCGAGCCTGCGCAACATCCGCAAAGAGCTGCAGCGTGACCTGGGTTTGACCTCGCCTGTCCACGGCTGCCTGCAAGGGTGGGCAGAGCGTGGGGTGCTGTTGCTCAACACCGTGTTGACGGTGGAGGCCGCGCAGGCCGCCAGCCACGCGGGCTGGGGCTGGGAGGCGCTGACCGATGCGCTGGTGGCCGCGGTGGCCGCCGATGCCGCCCCCAAGGTCGTGATGCTGTGGGGCGCGCACGCGCAGCGCAAGCTCGATTTGCTGACGCAGGCGCGCCGGGCGGCGGGCGCCCCATCATCGGAGTTGCTGGTGCTGCAGAGCAACCACCCCTCCCCCCTGTCGGCCACGCGCGGGCCGGTGCCCTTCGTGGGCAATGGCCATTTCGGCCAGGCCCAGGCGTTTTGGGCGCAACGGGGTCACGCGCTGGATTGGTCGCTGAGCTGAGGTTGAGCGCCCGTGCGTGGCGTGGGCTGCGCCGCGGTGTCAGTCGAAATACCAGACGCTCATCACGCCGAGGTGGTTGGCTTCGAATTTCTCGCCCTGGGGGTCGTCGCGGTAGCGGTAGGACTCGAACACATAGCGGCCTTTGAGGCCCCATGCGGGGGTCAGTGCGTACTCCGCCTCGACGATGAACCCTGTGTTGGCCTTCAGAGCAGCTTTGCCCGACACGGCCACTTCGTTGCCTTGCGCGTTCGTGAATCGGCCGTTGTCGATTTTCAGTGTCGCGTTCGTCGCCTTTCGGATGCCAAAGCCGATGCGGGTGCGATCGGTGGCGTGCCACAGCAGCGTGGCCTCCACGGGCAGGCGGCGGAAGCGGTACTTGCTGCCCTCGATGCCGTTGACCTGGTCGTTGTGATAGACGCCCGCCAACTGCAGCGTCAGGGGCAGTTCGCCAAGCCTGCGACTGACCCCGAGGCGCAGGTCGATGCCGCCGCCGGAGCTCACATCTTCCCTGTAGGTGGTGCTGTTACCGCCCTGTGTCACCAGGTTGACTTTCAGCATCGTGTCGCCCCCCGACGTGAATCCCAAGCCCACCAGCGGGCGCCAGCCGTTGCGTGAGGCGGCGGTGTCGAACCCGTCGGCGAAACTGGGGGCCGCGGCCAGCGACAGCGCGCACGCGACCATGGCACAAATGTGGCGCATGGGAATTCCCTGACATGTTTTGGTGCGTGACATTGTGCCGCAGCCGGGTGCCGCGCACCCACTCGCGAGGCGTGTTTTTCGCGCATCGGGCAACGGCGTGCGTCAGCTCATGAAAATGGGCATCGCACACTCATTCAGGGGTGCATCGGCACGGGGAAATTTGCCAAAATCTACACACGCACGCCTTTTTGCCGCCGTTCGGTTTGCGCCGTGACTTGATTTCCACGCCGCGCATCCATCAGCATGTGCAAATGGTGTGTCACCTTCTGGGCGACGACGCCTTTTTCAAGCCGTGCGTTTCAGTTGCGCCCGTGCCTGTCTCGCGAAACCTCGGTCACATGGCATCCATCACCCCCGCCCCAGGCCCCGCACGCTGTCCCACCCTGGGCGTGGTCATCGTCAATTACCGGACCTACGACCTCACCATGCGCTGCGTGGCGTCGTTGCTGGCGCAGGGCATCGCACAGCCCAAGGACATCGTGGTGGTGGACAACGATTCGCCCGACGGCTCCGGGCTGCGCCTGCAATCCGATTTGCCCGCCGGTGTGGTCACGCTGCTGTCTGGGCGCAATGGCGGCTTTGGGGCTGGTGTGAACCTGGGGGTCGCGGCGCTGAGCACCGACCTGGTCCTTATTTTGAATCCCGACACCTATTTCGAATCGAATCGGATGGATGTCATTCGGCGGATGTTCAACGATTCGCCAAAAATGGGCGTCGCCGGCCTCAAACTCGTGAATCCGGATGGCAGCCTGCAGTATTCCGCGCGCAGGTTTTATTCCCTGCCTGATATCCTGGCGCGCCGCACCATGCTGGGCAAGTTCGGGCCGCTGCGCCGGCTGGAGCGCTCGCACCTGCTGACGGGCAAATGGCGCCAATCTGCCCAGAAGCCGTTTTTCGAGGCCGACTGGGTCATGGGGACGGGCTTCGTGGTGCGCCGCAGCGCCTTCGAGCAGGTGGGCTGCATGGACGAGGGCTATTTCCTCTACTTCGAAGAAGTGGACCTCTGCGCGCGCATGTGGATCGAGGGTTGGCAGGTCGTGGCCGTGCCGCAGGTCGCCCTGGTGCACGACCACCAGCGCAGCAGCGCGGCCGGCATCACGTCGGCGGCCGGCAAAATCCACTTGCGCAGCATGGCCCGCTTCTTTGCCAAGTTTGGCGTGCCGTGGTGGTCGCGCCCGTCACGGGCCCGCATGGCCGCCTCGCTGGCACGCTGGCGCGCGGCGCAGCAAGGCGCACCTGTGACCGAGCCGCAACACGGGGGCTGAGCCGCGGCCCCACCATCCACATCGCCTGTCGCCTGACACGGCCCCCTCGTATCATCGGCGGGCGCCGAGCCGGGCAGCATCCACGGTCCGGCCGCGCTCGTTGCGGCCCCCTCATTGCTTCGCCATGAACAAGTCCCTCGCCTCTTTGCTGGCCAGCCTCCTTGCCATGCTCGCCCTGACGGCGTGTGTGCCGCCGGGCGTGCTGCAGGCGCCCCAGGGGTTCGACATCGCGCCCCACATGGTCACGCCGGCGCAGCTCGCGGCACTGCCCAAGGTGCCCACGCGCATCCGGGCGGGCGACACCCTGCGCATCGTGCGTGATGCCCAGGACTCGGCCAGCCTGGACCTGCGCAACCTTGTCGATGACAGCCAGACCTTGAACTACGTGGTGCGCGCCGATGGCACCATCGCTTTCCGCTACGCCGGCCGCGTTGAGGCCGCCGGCAAGACGCCCGAAGAGCTGGCCGAGGCCTTGCGCGCCAAGCTGGCGGAGTACTACCGCGAGCCGGGCGTGACGGTCAACATCATCACCTCGCCGAGCAGCAAGGTGGTGGTTGGCGGGGCCGTGCGCACCCCGCTGACGGTGGACGTCTACGCCGTCTCCAACCTGGAGCAGGCCCTGTTCGCCGCGGGCGGCCTGCTGCCGGGTGCCGATCCGGCCCGCCTGGCCCTGCTGCGCCTGGACGACCAGGACCGCTATCGCCTGCACTTCATCGATTTCTCCAACGTGCTGCAACCGCAGGAGGCCGGGCGTTCGGCCATCCCGCTGCAACGCGGTGACATCGTCTTCGTGCCCAAGTCCAACGCGGGCGCCTCGGCCGATGGCGTGGACCTCTACTTCAACCAGTTGTTGCCGTTCTCGCGCGCCTTGGGCGTGAACGCCACGGCTGCCGTCAACTGAGCCTCGGGGCCGCTGCCGCACACCATGATCGACATCCGCTCCCTGCGCGACCTGGTCCGCCTCTACTACATCTTCCGCCGCGAGTTCTGGCTCGCCTTCGCGGGCGTGGCCGTGCTGGCCGTGGCCGGTGCTTTCCTGATGCCGCCGAAGTACACGTCCGACGCGCGCTTGCTGGTCAAGCCCGGCCGCGAGAACATGACCGCGCCCATCGAGGCGGCCGACCGCCAGGCCATCTACCCGCAAAGCACCACGCGCGACCCCATCCTCGACGAAGAGAAGATGCTCACCGGCCGCCCGGTGCTGATGCAGGTGGCGCGCCTGTACCTGGCCGAGATGTCGGCCGAGCCCAAGCGCGAAGGCTTTGTGGGGCAGGTCAAGGACGCCTTCGCCGGCGTGCGCAAGGCCGCGTCGGGCGCGGTGGGCAAGGCGTTGGCCGCCATCGGCCTGGCCGAGGTGCAAAGCGAGGAGGAGGCGGTTGCCGAGAAGCTGGCGGCGCGCTTTGCCGTCACGCACGGGCCGGGCTCCAACGTGATGGAGCTGAGCTTCTCCTGGGGCGACCCGGTGGTGGCGCAGCGGGTGCTGAAAAGCTGGATCCGCGTCTACCTGGACGAACGCACGACCGTGCTGGGCCGCAAGACGCTGGTGACCTTCTACGAGGCCAAGGTGCGTGACTCCGACCAGCAAATCGAGTCGGCCAAGAGCCTGCTGCGCAGCCGCCTGGTCAGCATCGACGGCACCAGCGCCCAGGAGCGCCTGGACGCCCTGACCAAGCGCCTCAATGACCTCAACACCCGCCGCGCGGAAATCGCCGCCGAGCGCACGGCCCTGCTCAACGGCATCGGCTATGCCAACCAACAGGTGGGGGCGCTGGCCAAGGAGACGGTGTCCGAGCGAGAGCTGGGCAACAGCCCGACCTGGCAGGCCCTGAGCACGCAGCTGGCCGACCTCAAGCGCCAGCGCGCCGATGCCCTGCGCATCTTCAAGGAGACCGCGCCCACCATCGTCGCCCTCAACGAGAGCATCGCGACGCTGGAAGCGCAGCTCAAAACCGAAGACCGCGTGCTGCAACGCTCCGAGCGCCGCACGCCCAACGAGCTCAACACGGTGATGGCGCGCAACCAGCTGGAGAAATCCATGCGCCTGCGCGAGCTCGACGCCCTGCACACCTCCTTCGACAAGGAAGCCGCGCAGCTGGAGGCCGTGCGCCGCAAGGTGCTGGAAACCGAGCCCGAGCTGGCTCGCCTGGAGCAGGCCCTGTCGGTGGCCGAGAAGAGCCGCGCGCTTTACCTCGACAGCCTGGAGAAGGCGCGCATCGACCAGGCCCTGGACGACAACCGCATCAACAACATCGCGCAGATCCAGGAGGCCTCGCTCAACCCCAGCCGCAGCTCGCCCAAGAGTTTGCTGCTGCTGATTCTGGCCTTGCCCGCGGGCGGCATCGTTGGCCTGGCGGTGGTGTATTTGTGTGCCATGTTCGACCAGCGCATCCACGATGGTGGCCGCTTCGAGGAGCGTTTCGGCGTGCCGATGTGGTCCTCGGTCAAGGACATCGACGGCAGTGGCCCGGACAACGACTTCCATGCCAGCCTCTACCGCATCTACGGCACCTTGCCGCTGGAGCGCATCCGCAACGAAGGCCTGGTGCTGGGCCTGAGTTCGGCGCGCAAGGGCGAGGGCGTGAGCTTCCTCACCGGCCAGCTCAAGGCCCTGCTGGAGGCCCAGGGCCTGACCGTGCGCGTCAATCCCCAGCCGGCCGTGGCTGCGCCGGGCGAGGTGGTGCTGCTCGAGGCCTCAGGCCTGCACAGCAACCGCGAAGCCTTCGTGCGCCTGAGCCAGGCTCACCAGATCGTGCTGGTGGTCGAGGCCCGCGCCAGCACCGTGCCGGTGGTCGAGAACGCCCTGGGCGTGTTGCGCACCGCCTTCCGCAAGGTGGACGGTGTCATCCTCAACCGCCGGCGCTTCGAGGTTCCGCCTCACGTGCTGCGCTGGCTCCAGCGCTGAGGGGTCCGCATGCGCCTGGCCCTGCTGTCACCGCTGCCGCCCGAGCAAACGGGCATCGCCGACTACGCCGCGCATTGCCGTGCCGCCCTCAACCACGCGGGCGTTGATGTGCTGACGCCGCTGCAGGGGCAGCGTCCGATCACATCGCTCGCCACCGCCAAGGCCTGGGTGGCCGAGCGTGACTGGCGCCGCATCGATGTGGTCCACGCCGAGTTGGGCGGGGGGCGTCACTCCGAGTTCCTCACCCTGTGTGCGCTGGCCGCGCTGCCCAACCGCCCGGCTTTGTCGGTCACGGTGCACGACCCCGAGCGCCTGATCTGGAAGCCCGTCAATGCCCTGTGGCGCGCGGTGAACGCATCGTCGGTGCTGCCGCGTGCGGCCAAACAGGCAGTGGCCTTGCTGTCCGACCCCGTCACGCTGATGAGCGAGCGCGCCCTGGCCCGCAAGCTCGATGGCGTGGTGGCGCTCACGCAGACTGGCGCCGATCGCCTGGCCAAGCGCATGAAGCTGGCGCCGGGGCGCGTCACCGTCATCCCCCACGGGGTGTTGAGCCTGCCGCAGCGGCCCCTGCCGGATCTGCACGACGCCCTGGGCGAGCTCACCATCAAGGTGCTGTACTTCGGCTTCATCTACAGCGGCAAGGGCATCGAAGATTTGATCGATGCCGTGGGCCGCTTGCGCAGCGAAGCGCCCGAAGTGGCCAGCCGCATCCAGGTGACGATCGCCGGGGGTACCGCGCCCGACATCGCTTTCGGTGGGCAAGGCAGCTACCTCGACCAACTGCGCGAGCGTGTCGCCAAGCGCGGCCTGACAGGCCAGGTCAAGTGGGAGTTGGACATCGACGAGCACGACATCGCGGACCTCATCCAGCGCCACCACGTCATGGTGCTGCCCTACCGCGAATCTGCCAAGCTGGCCTTGCTGGGGCAGATGCGTGGCACCAGCGGTGCGCTGGCTTGGGCCATCGCATGTGGACGCGGCGCCATCACCTCGGACGCCCGCGCCTTCGCCGAAGAAATCAGCCATGGCAATGGCGCGGCCTACCGACAGGGCGATGTGCCGGCACTGGCCATGCGCTTGCGCGAGGTCGTTGAGCAGCCCGACTTGCTGCTGCAGTGGGCCGGGCAAGCCAGCTTGCTGGCCCAGGCACGGGCTTGGCCAACCACGGGCCAGCGTTTCCTGGGGCATTTCCAGCGCGTGATGGCGCGTGCCGACCAGGTGCGCGGTGCGCGGGCCCAGGTGGGCGGTGATTCGGGGTGGGCGCGCAAGGAGTCCCTGTGAGCGTGCCCCGTGGCCTGACGGTGCGCCAAGGCGCCTTGCCAGCACGCCGCCGTGCCTTGCGGCGGATGGCGCAGACGGTGGGGGCCGGCGGCTTGGTGCTCGCGTCGGGTGGCCTGACGCAGGCCGGGGCATGGTCGCTGCTGAGCCGCGCGCCCAAGGCCCTGGCGCCGGTGCCGATGAAGCCGGTGGTGTGGGCCGATTTCCTGGGCGTGAACGCCCAGCTGCAGTGGTTCGCGCCCGAGATCGCGCAGCAGCAGGTCAAGCACCTGCAGGCGCTCGGCCTGGGTTGGGTGCGCCTGGCCCTGCACTGGATGCTGCTGGAGCCCGAGGCGGGCCAATACAAGCTCGAAGGCACCGACCGCATGATGGCGCTGGTCCAGCAGGCTGGCCTGCACAGCATCGTCTATGTCGTGGGCTCGCCGCGCTTTGCCAGCTCGGCGCCGGCCGGTGCACCCTACGCGGACAAGTACCCGCCGTCTGACCCGCAGGTCTATGCACAGCGCATGGTGGCCCTGGCCCAGCGCTACCCCATGGTCGATGTCTGGCAGGTCTGGAACGAGCCCAACATCCCGGGCTTCTGGCAGCCCCGCATCGACCCTGAAGGCTACGCCCGCCTGTTGCAACCCGCGGTGGCGGCCTTGCGCAAGGCCGTGCCGAGCAAACCCATCGCGATGGCGGGCATGGCGTACCACAGCGAGATGGCCGGCCGCGGCGGCCTCATGCTCGACGCCATGGGCAAGCTGGGTGCCTACAAGCTCAACCTGATCGCCTGCTACCACCCCTACACGGCCGAGCCAGAGGGCGCCGAGGGCGCCGCCCGTGATTTCCTCACCCACACGCCTTTCGTCAACCAAGGCCTGCGGGCGTATGGCGTCAAGCAGATCTGGGCCACCGAATGGGGCTGGTCGAGCTACGACGGCCCCAAGGAAGAGCAGCCCATCGTGGGCGAGGCGGGGCAGGCCAGCCACACGCTCAAGCGCCTGGCGCTGATGGCCACGCAGGACTTCGACCGCATCTTCCTGTTCACCTTGGCCGACCTCGACGCCCGCGCCGGCGTGCGCGACCGCCGCTACGGCCTGCTGCGCGAGAACGGCAGCCCCAAGCCCGTGTACCACGCGTTGCAGCGCTTCCTCGCCATCTGCGGGCCGCGCCTGCTGCCGGGCGCACCGGTGCGTGTGGTGGGCGGCGGCAAGGACGGCAGCACGGCCGAAGCCCTGCCCGAGGGCCTGGTCAGCATCGCCTGGCAACGCCCCGACGGCAAGCGCCTGTGGATGGCCTGGGCCCATGCGCCGATGCGCGTGAGCCTGCCCGATGTGGTCTTGGCGCCGGGCCAGGCCGCCGTGTGGCACCAGCCCGTGTCGGGCACGCAGCGCGAGGTGCGCTCCGAGGCCGGCCAGCCGCTCCGCCTGGACGTGGGCACCGAGCTGCAGGTCCTGGTGTGGTGAGCGTGGACATGCCAGACACCGCTCAGTCGCCCCAACGCATCCTCTGGACGATGCCTTACCTGCCCTGGCCCATCACCAGCGGCGGCAAGGCGCGCCAGTACCACCTGCTGCGCTGCATGGCCGAGCGTGGCCACCGCATCACCTTGCTGGTGCAATCCAAAGCGGCGGCCGATGCCGAGGTGCATGCCGCTCTCAAGCCCCTGGTCGAAGAGCTCATCGTGCTGCCGCGCAGGCCATTGAAGCACCCGCTGACGCTGTGGCACGCGGCGTTCTCGCGCCTGCCGCTGCTGACCAGCGTCAACGGCTTCGCGCCGGAGCTGAGCGCGCGCTTCGAATCGCTGCTGCAACGCCGTCACTGGGACGTCGTCCAGATCGAGCACAGCTACGGTCTGCAGCCGTTCCTCGCCGCGCTGCAGCGCCACCGCCAGCCCTTCTTGCTGGTCGAGCACAATGTCGAGTCTGAGCTCGGTGCGGCCACATACGGGCAGTGGCCGGCAGCCGCCCGCCCGCTGGTGTGGTACGACCAATGGCGCGCCCGCCGCTGGGAGCGTCAAGCCATGTCCCTGGCCGATGTGGTGGTGGCCGTGACCCACGCGGATGCAGCCAAGCTGGCCACCATCGGCGGGCGGCCAACCTGCGTCGTCAGCAATGGTGTGGACGTCCGCGGCTTCGCCCACGTGCAGCCCGATCCGGCTGCCCAACGCGTGCTGTTCGTGGGCAACTACGAGTACGCCCCCAACATCGACGCGGTCGAGTGGGCGCTTGACGAGGTCTGGCCGCGACTGTGGGCGCTGTGCCCGCAAGCCCGCTTCGTGGTGTGCGGCCATGCCATGCCGGAGGCTTGGCGCCAGCGCTGGCCCGATCCTCGCGTCGAATGGCGCGGCTTCGTGCCCAGCCTGCCCGACGTGCAATCGCAAGCGGCGGTCTTCATGGCGCCGCTGCGCAGTGGCGGCGGCTCCAAGCTCAAGGTGCTCGAGGCCCTGGCCGCGGGCTTGCCGGTGGTCAGCACGAGCGAGGGCTTGTCCGGCCTGGACGTGGACGATGGCGTGCAGGCCCGTGTGGCCGACAGCGCCGAGCGCATGGCACAAGCCGTGGCCGAACTGCTCAGCCAGCCCGACCGCGCCCGCGCCCTTGGGCAGGCGGCCCGCCAGCATGTGACCGCGCGCTTCGACTGGTCCGCCGCGGCCAGCCAGCTGGAAGCGGCCCACGCCGCCTTGCGCCGCACGGCCCGCGGAGACCGCGCATGAAAGTGGGCCTGGATTTCCGCGCCGTCACGGCCGCGCCGCAATCTGGCATCGCCCGCCAGACCTTGGCGCTGCACGAGTGTGTGCGTCAGCGCGATGGCGTCCAGGCGCTGGCCTTCACCGCTGCGCCAGCCAACCACCCGCACCGCAGCAAGGCCGTGTGTCCGGCGTTTGCCAGCCCGGTCGAGGGTCTGCACCGGCCGTCAGAGCGCTGGCGCTTTGAGCGCCACTTTCTGCCAGAGGCGCTCACGGTGCATGGCATCGACGTCTATGTCGCCACCGTCAACATGGGCCTGCCCATCGGTTTGACGCTGCAGCAGCGCACGCGCACCCGCTGGGTGCTGCACCTGCACGACGTCTTCCAGCTCACGCAGCGCAACCACCACAGAACGTTCTGGCGTGAGAAGGCCTACCGCCTCATCGACCGCCTGAGCATCGGCCATGCAGTGGGCCTGGCCGACGCCATCTGGGTGCCTTCCGACCACACCGCGCAATCACTGCTCGACCTCTTCCCGCGGGTGGCCAGCCGCATCCGCGTGCTGCCCAACGCCGTGCCGTGCGAAGCCTGGCGCTGCCTGCGGCACGAGGTTTTCGCACCGCCACGCTACTGGCTGGTGGTGGGCACGCGTGAGCCTCGCAAGAACGTGCCCTGGTTCGTGGCAGCGTGGGCGCAGGCCCGGCGGCAGTGGCCCGAGCGCATCCCCGAGCTGGTGCTGATCGGCCACCCCGACGACGTGCCGGCTGCGCCGGAGGGCGTGCGCTTCGTGCATGGCATCCAGGACGCTCAGCTGGCCAGTTGGTATCGCCAGGCCGAGCGCTTGTGGCACCCGTCGGTGGCCGAGGGGTTCGGCCTGCCGGTGATCGAGGCGGCGGCCTGCGGCACACCTGTGGCGACGGCCCTGGGCTCCGCGCTGGACGAGGTCACACCACCCGGGTCGCCTCGGTTCGATCCCCGTGACGCCAACGCCTTGGTGGCGCTGATGCATGGGCTGGCCGAGCAGCGCCGTGGTCCTGCCGAAGCGCCCGAGCGCCTGCAGCAATGGGCCGCGCGCTTCGACCTCCCCGCCCATGCCGAGCGCGTGGGTGCCTTGCTGGAGGAGCTGTCGTGAGGGCCGCGGCGTCATCGCTGGCCCGCTGGTGGCCCTTGCTGGCAGGCCTGCTCTTCGGCACCCTCTTCATGTTGGGTGGCTTACCCGTGCTCGTGCTGGGCCTGGTCGCCGTGCTGGTGCTGGTGGCTGTGCTGGCCAGGCCCTTGCGTGGCCTGCTGGCCTTTTGCGTGGTCGCGCCCTTCATCCCCTGGACGACGGTCACGCTGGGCATCCGCATGACGGTGTCCGAAGCCCTGCTCGCCTTGACCTGGGCGGGCATCGCCTGGCAATGGCTGATGGGCCGCCTGCCTCCACTTCAACGCGGCCCCACCGAACGCATGATGGGCTGGCTGATCCTGTGGTCGCTCGTGCCCCTGGTGGCGGGTCAGCTGACGGTGCATGGCGTCGAGGGCAATGGGCCGGTCAACTGGGTGCGCTGGCTGCTCAACCTGTCCACGCTGTTCCTCGTGCCCCTGCTCACACCGCAGCCCGAACAGCGCCGTCAGATGATGGACTGCCTGCTCATCGGCTTCGCGGCCATGCTGGCGCTGTCCTTGTTTTACTTCCTGCGCACGCCCGATGCCCGCGTGATGATCCCGGTGCTGGCCAGCCTCAAGTACGCCCACCCCGAGGCCATCCAGGACATCTTCTCGGCGAACTACACCCGCATGGCCTCGCCCTGGGTGCACCCCAACTCCACCGGTGGCGCGCTCCTGCTGGGCGTGCCCCTGGCCTTCTTCTACGGCATCACGCAGAGGGGCTGGCGGCGTGCGCTGGGCATGGCCGTGACGCTGGCGGGTGCGGCCGGCATCGTCTTCAGCGGCTCGCGCGGCGCCCTGCTGTGCCTGGCCGCCTTGGTCGTCTGGCTGGCCTGGCGGCGAGCGCCTGGGGCGGGGCGCACCTTGCTCATTGGCAGCGTGTTGGCGGCCGTCATGCTGATCGCCTACCCGCCCGCACAGGAGCGCCTGCTCTCGCTGTTCCAGGGCTCGAAGGACGCCAGCACCAGCGTGCGTTTCGACGAATACCGCAACTTCCACCGTGCCGTCGAGCGCTACCCCCTGGGCCTGGGCTTCAAGGTCGATCCGCCCCCTCCGGGCACCGACCTGTTCGGCATCTCCAACCTCTGGCTCAACTACATGTACAAGCTGGGCGCACCAGCCATGTTGCTGTTCATCGCCATCACCGTTTCCTGGTGGCGCGAGGTCCGCCAGCTGGGTGACCTCGCCCGCATGAACACCGACAATGCCCTGCGCGTGGGCAGCGTGGGCGCCATGTTGGCGGCCCTGCTCACCGGCTTCATCGATCACTACTTCAGCTTCACCCAAGTGTTGCTGGCCTTGTTCTGGCTCACGATGGCCATCAGCCTTCAGCAGTCCAGGCCTTTGCCGACGCCACCAGCGAACCCGCGACCTCAGCCATGAAACACCGCATCCTCCACAGCGTCAACCTGCGCGACCGCCTGAGCGATTACGCGCCCAAGCTCGGCGTGTCCCTCCCCGAAATCACCAGCGTGTTCGACTGGATGTGCGCCCACAACGTCGCTTTCGAGGAACCGGGCCGGGGCGGCGTGACCAACAGCTACATCGCCTACGTCGACATCGAAAAACGCATCGAGCACCCGCTGGCGCGCCGTTTCTACGCCTTGCTGCGCGATGAGATCCCAGCTGGCTTCGTGCCCCTGTACGGCATCAACTGGCCCACCCTGGTGGACCGCTGGCGCCGCGCATGGGAGCAGGTCTACAACATGCTGATCAACAAGATTCCCAGCCACAACCTGCGCCTGGCATGGCTGCGTCTGGGTGGTGCCAAGATCGGCAAGGGCTCGACCGTCTGGCGCAACACCGAGGTCATCGGCATCGAGGGCCTGCAGATCGGTGAAGACTCCTGCGTGGGCTGGCATTGCCAGCTCGATGCACGCGCCGGCCTGCGCATCGGCAACCACGTCACCATCGCCTCCCACAGCATCGTCATCGCAGGCGGCCACGACCTCAACGCCCCGGAGTTCTGGGCCTTCGGCGCCCCCATCGCCATCGAGGACTACGCCTGGATCACCACCCGCGTCATCCTCCTGCCCGGCGCCCACATCGGCGAAGGCGCGGTCGTGGCGGCCAACACCGTGGTGTCCAAGCCCGTGGAGCCGTACACCATCGTCGGTGGACAGGGCGCCAAGGTGTTGGGTCAGCGCGTGCGCGGCCTGAACTACAAGGTGGGCGGCAAGGGGCTGTTCACCCTGCTGCACTGAGGCCGGGCTCGCACCATGCTGGGCGCAGCCTCCCTCCTGACCCTGGTCACCTTCGGCGGCCTCCTGGCCGGCTTCGCACGCGAATGGCTGCTCGTGGCGAGCTGGGGCGCCAGCGCGCGCACCGACGCCTACGTCATCGCGATGTTTCTGCCAGAAGCCGTGCGCGCCATGCTCGCTGCCGGTGTGTTCACCTCATCCGCACTGGCCCTGTGGCAGAGCAAGAACGCGGCCGAGCGACGCGCTTGGTTTGGTCAGATCAACACGGCGCTGTGCCTGATCAGCCTGTCGATGTCGCTGCTGTTCGCCGTGGGGGCGCCCGCATGGGTGCACCTGATGGCGCCTGGCCTGGCGCCTTCGCATCAGGATGCCACCCAGCACAGCCTGGCCATCCTGGCCTGGTGTCTGCCCGGCATCGTGCTGCAGGCGTGGTGGGCTGTGCCGCGCCATGCCGGTGGGCACTTCCTGCTCGCGGGCGCCGCGTCCCTGGTCTACAACCTGCCGGCGCTGGCCTACCTCGGCTGGCACCGCGAAGCGTCAGACCCGCAGATGCTGTCTTGGGCCTTCGTGGCAGGCAGCGTGGCCTCTGCTGCCTTGTTGCTGCCCTCTGCATGGCGCGTGGGCCTGGGTTGGCACCGGCTGGGTGACAGCCTCGGCGCGTTGCGCGCGTGGGCTGCGCAACTGGGTCCTTTGCTGGGCAGCGCCGTCGCCGGCCAGGGCATCACCCTGTTGGAGCGCATGGTGGCCTCTTACCTGGGCGAAGGCGTGGTCACGGGGGTGAACCTCGCCCGCAAGCTGATGAACCTGCCGCTCATCGCCCTGCAAAGCCTCAACCAGGTCTTGCTCAGCCTCATGAGCCGCCGCCAGGGCGAGCGCCTGGCCCTGCTGCGCGGCGGCCTGGCTGCGGTCACCCTGCTCAGTCTGCCTTCGGCCCTGAGTTTGATGCTCAGCGCCCCCGCCCTCATCAGTCTGCTGTTTCCCAAAGTGCACGGCACAAACGCTCTGGTCACCCTGCTCGCCGGATATGCCGCGATCCTTGTGCTCGCTGGCTGGAACACCTTGCTGGCCCGCTACCACTATGCCGAGGGCGACACCCGCGGCCCGATGCTGGCGGAGCTGCGCGGCAGCCTGTTGCAGGCCTTGAGCCTGCCTGTGCTGGCCTGGTGGCTTGGGCCCCTGGGCATCGTCTGGGCCCTGATGCTGGGTACCTTGCTGACGGGCTGGCAGCTCCTGCAGGTCCAGAGCCTGCAGCGAGCGCTGGCGTCGATGCGGCTGGGCGCCCAGGCCAGCGCGGGCACACTGATGCTGGCCGCGGCCTGGTGGGCGCTGCGGCCACGGCTGTCCACCGAGCCCGCGTGGTTGCTCGCCGAGGCCGCCGCTGCCGGCACGCTGAGCATGCTCATCTTGGCAGCGTGGTTGCGCCCGTGGCGTTTGCGCTGAACGCCTCGCACGTGATTGCAAACAACAGTTCGCGAAAACTTGCGAAGTTGTGATACAGTCTAGGGCTTGCCTCGGAGGGGTGCCCGAGTGGCTAAAGGGGGCAGACTGTAAATCTGTTGGCTTACGCCTACGCTGGTTCGAATCCAGCCTCCTCCACCAGGCAAACCCGTTTGACTTGTTTCAAGCGGGGTGCGCGACGAAACGCCAAAGCGCACACCCGCAAGGGTGGCGTGGCGGTTGGTCTGCGAGCCGAATGACTCCCGGGCGGGAGTAGTTCAATGGTAGAACCTTAGCCTTCCAAGCTAATGACGCGGGTTCGATTCCCGTCTCCCGCTCCACAGGTCAAGGTTTTGTCATGAGGTGCGTGATACCATCGCGGTCTTCGCTGAATGCGGAGGTTGTGTCAGCTGTCAACACGGGTTTGGGTTTTCCGAGCCCAGTCCCGTGTTGATGCCCATGTGGCTCAGTGGTAGAGCACCCCCTTGGTAAGGGGGAGGTCGGCAGTTCGATCCTGCCCATGGGCACCACACCTTTCTCGCATCTTCATTCATTGGCTCACTTCTGGATCGCTAGGAGCGGTAGACATGGCAAAAGGCAAGTTTGAACGGACCAAGCCGCACGTGAACGTGGGCACCATCGGTCACGTTGACCACGGCAAGACCACCCTGACGGCTGCGATCGCCACCGTTCTGTCGAAGAAGTTTGGCGGCGAAGCCAAGGCCTACGACCAGATCGACGCAGCGCCCGAAGAAAAGGCCCGCGGCATCACCATCAACACCGCTCACGTCGAGTACGAAACGGCCAACCGCCACTACGCTCACGTGGACTGCCCCGGCCACGCCGACTACGTCAAGAACATGATCACCGGCGCTGCCCAGATGGACGGCGCGATCCTGGTGTGCTCGGCCGCTGACGGCCCGATGCCCCAGACCCGTGAACATATCCTGCTGAGCCGCCAGGTGGGCGTGCCTTACATCATCGTCTTCCTGAACAAGGCCGACATGGTGGACGACGCCGAACTGCTGGAACTGGTCGAAATGGAAGTGCGCGAGCTGCTGTCCAAGTACGACTTCCCCGGCGACGACACCCCGATCATCAAGGGCTCGGCCAAGCTGGCCCTGGAAGGCGACACCGGCGATCTGGGCGAGCAAGCCATCATGCGCCTGGCCGAAGCCCTGGACACCTACATCCCCACGCCTGAGCGCGCTGTGGACGGCACCTTCCTGATGCCCGTGGAAGACGTGTTCTCGATCTCGGGTCGCGGCACCGTGGTGACCGGCCGCATCGAGCGCGGCGTGATCAAGGTTGGCGAAGAAATCGAAATCGTCGGTATCGCTGCCACGCAAAAGACCACCTGCACCGGCGTGGAAATGTTCCGCAAGCTGCTGGACCAAGGTCAAGCTGGCGACAACGTGGGCATCCTGCTGCGCGGCACCAAGCGCGAAGACGTGCAGCGCGGCCAGGTGCTGTGCAAGCCCGGCTCGATCAAGCCGCACACGCACTTCACCGGCGAGATCTACGTGCTGTCCAAGGACGAAGGCGGCCGCCACACCCCGTTCTTCAACAACTACCGCCCGCAGTTCTACTTCCGCACGACCGACGTGACCGGCTCCATCGAGCTGCCGGCCGACAAGGAAATGGTCATGCCCGGCGACAACGTGTCGATCACCGTCAAGCTGATCGCCCCGATCGCCATGGAAGAAGGCCTGCGCTTCGCCATCCGTGAAGGCGGCCGCACCGTCGGCGCCGGCGTGGTTGCCAAGATCCTGGACTAAAATCAGCGCTTCAGTTTCTGGCCAGTAGGGGTATAGCTCAATTGGCAGAGCGTCGGTCTCCAAAACCGAAGGTTGTAGGTTCGATTCCTACTGCCCCTGCCACAAGCTGAGCCCCCACACCGCTGTCGCACAGCAGCCCGCAGACTCCCCATGAGTCGGCGGGCTTTATTGCCTCACTCCAACGCATTCACGTTTGACGCCCATGGCCACCTCGGACATCGACACCGTTTCCACCAGCGCCGACAAGGCCAAGCTGGCTGCCACTGGCCTGCTCGTGGTGGGCGGTGTGGCCGCGTTTTACCTGTTGGGCAAGCAGGACCTCTGGCTGCGTGTGGTGGCCCTGCTGGTGCTGCTGGCTGGCGCCGTCGGCGTGTTCCTCACCTCCGTCCAGGGCAAGGAACTGACCGCTTTCGGCCAGGATTCCGTCAAGGAGTTGAAGAAGGTCGTCTGGCCCACCCGCCCGGAGGCCACGCAAATGACCTTGTACGTTTTCGCCTTCGTGGTGATCATGGCCTTGTTCCTGTGGCTGACCGACAAGACGCTGGAGTGGGTGATTTACGACCTGGTCCTGGGTTGGAAGCACTGATTTCACGCGCGCTGCGAACAACACCCCCGAGGTTGACACATGACTGACGTCCAAGCCGCCCCTTCCGCCACGCCGGCCAATTCGCTGCGCTGGTACGTGGTGCATGCCTATTCCGGCATGGAGAAGGCCGTTGAGCGCAACCTGCGCGAGCGCATCGACCGCGCCGGCATGCAAGCCCAGTTCGGCCGTATTCTGGTGCCCACCGAAGAAGTGGTGGAAGTCAAGAACGGAAAGAAGGCGGTCACCGAGCGGCGCTTTTTCCCTGGCTATGTGCTGGTGGAAATGGTCATGTCGGATGACACGTGGCACCTGGTGAAGAACACCTCCAAGGTCACCGGCTTCGTGGGCGGCGCCAAGAACCGCCCGGCCCCCATCTCGGAAGACGAGGTCATGAAGATCGTCAACCAGATGAAGGAAGGCATCGAGAAGCCGCGTCCGAAGGTCGAGTGGGAAGTCGGCGAAGTGGTGCGGGTCAAGGAGGGTCCGTTCACGGACTTCAATGGCTCCATTGAAGACGTCAACTACGAGAAGTCCAAACTGCGCGTGTCGGTCACCATCTTCGGTCGCGCCACGCCTGTGGAACTGGACTTCGGCCAGGTCGAGAAAATCTGACGGTCCGCCCGTCCAAGCCTGGCCCGGTTCGGGCCGCGCAGCCAGAGAAAGGCCCCCTCGGGGCCTTTCTCGTTGCCTCAGGGCTTGTCAATACCAAAAGCCGCGGTATAAAATCGTGATCTTTCCCTTTCGGTGGGGAGGTTGTGCCATGGCGCGCCATGGGGTGCCACGGAGCGCCTTTTGGCGGCGCCAGCAAGGCAGGCCGACACCGACGCTCCAGCCGTGAGCGAGATCGCGGCATGAGGAGCCTGGGGGCGGTCTGCGCGGCGCGTCAAGCGTCAAGCGGGTCAGCGAATCAGGCGTTTGCACTCGACCACACCGGCAGGCCGCTGGTGTGGTTCCAGGAGAAACTATGGCCAAGAAGATCATCGGCTTCATCAAGCTGCAAATCCCGGCCGGCAAGGCGAACCCTTCGCCCCCGGTGGGTCCCGCGCTGGGTCAGCGCGGTCTGAACATCATGGAGTTCTGCAAGGCGTTCAACGCCCAGACCCAAGGTGTCGAACCCGGTCTGAAGCTGCCCGTCGTCATCACGGCGTTCGCAGACAAGTCCTTCACTTTCGTCATCAAGACGCCGCCCGCGACCGTCCTGCTGAAGAAGGCCGCCAAGATCGAGAAGGGCTCGCCCCGTCCGCAGGCTGACAAGGTCGGTAAGCTGACCCGCGCCCAGATCGAAGAGATCGCCAAGACCAAGCAGAAGGACCTGACCGCCGCCGATCTGGACGCTGCTGTCCGCACGATCGCTGGTTCCGCCCGTTCCATGGGCATCATCGTGGAAGGTGTCTGACATGCCGAAGCTGACCAAACGCCAAAAGGCCTTCGCTGACAAGGTCGATACCACCAAGCTGTACGCTTTTGACGAAGCCCTGACGCTGATCCGTTCCGCTGCCAACGCCAAGTTCGACGAGTCCATCGACGTCGCTGTGCAGCTGGGCGTGGACGCCAAGAAGTCCGACCAGGTCGTTCGTGGCGCCGTCGTGATGCCCAACGGCACCGGCAAGACCAAGCGCGTCGCCGTGTTCGCCCAAGGCGCCAAGGCCGAGGAGGCCAAGGCCGCCGGTGCCGACGTCGTCGGCATGGAAGACCTGGCCGAGCAAGTCAAGGCTGGCAACATCAACTTCGACGTGGTCATCGCCTCGCCGGACACGATGCGCATCGTCGGTACCCTGGGTACCGTGCTGGGCCCCCGCGGCCTGATGCCCAACCCCAAGGTCGGCACCGTGACCCCGGACGTCGCCACCGCTGTCAAGAACGCCAAGGCTGGCCAGGTGCAGTTCCGCGTGGACAAGGCCGGCATCATCCACGGCACCATCGGCCGTCGTTCGTTCGATGATGACAAGCTCAAGGGCAACCTGGCTGCCTTGCTCGAGGCGCTGACCAAGTTGAAGCCTGCTTCGAGCAAGGGCGTGTACCTGCGCAAGATTGCCGTGTCTTCGACCATGGGTCTGGGCGTGCGCGTCGATGTGAACAGCATCACCGCTGGCTGATCCGGCCTGGATCGCACATGACACCGTTGGTGGCGCCCGCGCGGCGCCGCTGACCAGGCACCGCGCGAGTCTGGCGCGGACTGCCTGAAAGAAATTGGTGGGCTGGCGCCCGGTGGCATGCCACTGAGCGCCAGGCTATCAAAGACCGTAGGCGTCGAGCACGCGCTTGTTCAGGTGTGCCCGGCTTAATCCCCCAGCCTACGCAGATGGCGTACCCGCTGTTGAAGGTTTCCGCGTCGTTGTCACAACGGTGTGGGTTCCGAGGCAGAAGGTCGCTGCAACCGGGTGTGCCCGGAGGCCAATGCACCTGGTGGTGCATGGTTCGAAAGGCATGTTTAAGGAGTAGACCTTGAGTCTCAATCGCAACGAGAAAGAAGCCGTGATCGCGGAAGTGGCTGCCCAGGCGGGCAAGTCGCAGACGCTGGCACTGGCTGAGTACCGCGGCCTCACCGTGGCTCAACTGGACGCGCTGCGCAAAGTCGCCCGTGCACAGGGTGTGTATCTTCACGTGCTGAAGAACACCCTGGCACGCCGCGCCGTTGCCGGCACCCAGTTCGAAGTCGCGGCCGAGAGCATGAGCGGCCCGCTGATCTACGGCTTCTCTGAAGACGCCGTGGCAGCTGCCAAGGTGATCGCTGACTTTGCCAAGGGCAATGACAAGCTGGTCATCAAGGCTGGCGCTTACGCCGGCAAGGCCCTGGACGCCAACGGCGTCAAGGCCCTGGCCTCGATCCCGAGCAAGGAAGTGCTGCTGGCCCAGATCTGTGGCCTGCTGCAATCGCCGATCTCGGGTCTGGCACGCGTGCTGGCTGCCGTGGGCGAGCAAAAGGGTGGTGGCGCCGCCGCGCCCGCCGAGGCTGCAGAAGCCCCGGCCGCCTGAAGCCCAGGTCCCGAGCCCGCTTCGTACTGAATCAACTTTTACCGATATTTAGGAACCCAAAATGGCATTCGACAAAGACGCATTCCTGACCGCCCTGGACAGCATGTCCGTGATGGAGCTCTCCGAGCTGGTCAAGGCCATCGAAGAGAAGTTCGGCGTGTCCGCAGCCGCCATGGCCGCTCCCGCCGCTGGCGGCGCTGCTGGCGGTGGCGCTGCCGCTGCTGAAGAGAAGACCGAGTTCAACGTCGTCCTGACCAACGCTGGCGCCAACAAGGTCGGCGTCATCAAGGCCGTGCGCGAAATCACCGGTCTGGGCCTGAAGGAAGCCAAGGACCTGGTCGACGGCGCCCCCAAGAACGTCAAGGAAGGCGTGGCCAAGGCCGACGCCGAAGCTGCCGTCAAGAAGCTGGTGGAAGCCGGCGCCACCGCCGAACTCAAGTAATCTGTTGGGAGGCGGCTCCGCCCAGGCGGGGCGCCTCACCCGGATCACAGGTTCACGACAGCTGCTCCCTGCTGGGGGCAGCTTTCGGCTTTTCAGGGGGCAAAATCCCTGAGGGCACCCGAAAAGCACGCTGTGGTAGTACACTGGCGGGCTTTTCGAGTGTTCTCTGAACCGACTGCGGAGAACTGGTTTGGTCGAGCCCCTGTGCAACGCAGGGGTTGTCTGCCAGCGGTTGGTAGTGGCCAACCACCAAGCCTCAGATGCAAGATCTGAACGGCCAGTCGCCGAACCATCGGCCACGTGCTGAGCTCGTCCTGGGCTTGGGCGCGGCCTGAATTCGAAGCGGATCACCCCGTCGGGTGTCCGAAACGGAGAGTTTATGGCGCAAGCAACCCCCTACAGCTACACCGAGCGCAAGCGGATTCGCAAGAGTTTTGGCAAGCGTGGCAGCGTGCTCAATGTCCCTTACCTGCTGACGATGCAGAAGGACTCCTACGTCGCGTTCCTGCAAAAGGACGTGCCGCCACAGCAGCGCAAGCCCGAAGGCCTGCAAGCCGCTTTCGTCTCGGCGTTCCCCATTGTTTCGCACAATGGCTTCGTCGAGATGAAGTTCATCGAGTACAACATCGCCAAGCCGGCGTTCGATGAGCGCGAGTGCCAGCTGCGGGGTCTGACTTTTGCGTCGGCCGTGCGCGCCCGCCTGCAGATGATCATCTACGACCGCGAGACGTCCACGTCCCAGTCCAAGGTGGTCAAGGAAGTCAAGGAACAAGAGGTCTACATGGGCGAAGTGCCCCTGATGACCGACTACGGCTCCTTCATCATCAACGGCACCGAGCGCGTCATCGTGTCTCAGCTGCACCGTTCGCCTGGCGTGTTCTTCGAGCACGACAAGGGCAAGACGCACTCGTCGGGCAAGCTGCTGTTCAGCGCCCGCATCATCCCTTACCGTGGCTCGTGGCTGGACTTCGAATTCGATCCGAAGGACCTGCTGTACTTCCGCGTGGACCGCCGCCGCAAGATGCCGGTGACGACCCTGCTGAAGGCCATCGGCATGAACAACGAGCAGATCCTGGCCACGTTCTTCCAGAACGACCACGTCAAGCTCATGGACGCCGGCGCCCAGCTGGCCTTCGTGCCCGAGCGCTTCAAGGGCGAAGTGGCCCGCTTCGACATCACCGACAAGAACGGTGCTGTCGTCGTCGAGAAAGACAAGCGCATCACAGCGCGCCACACCCGCGCCCTGGAGCAGTCCGGCACCACGCACATCAGCGTGCCCGAAGACTTCCTGCTGGGCCGCGTGCTGGCCAAGAACCAGGTTGACCCTGACACGGGTGAGCTGATCGCCAAGGCCAACGAAGAGCTGACCGAAGCGCTGCTCAAGAAGCTGCGCTCGGCTGGCATCCTCGACATCGAAGTCCTGTTCACCAACGAGCTGGACCAGGGCGCCTACATCTCGCAAACGCTGGCCACCGACGAGACGGCCGACGAGCTGGCCGCCCGCGTGGCCATCTACCGCATGATGCGCCCCGGCGAGCCGCCGACCGAAGATGCCGTGCAGGCCCTGTTCCAGCGCCTGTTCTACAGCGAAGACACGTACGACCTCTCGCGCGTGGGCCGCATGAAGTTCAACGCCCGCGTGGGCCGCGACGAGGCCACCGGCCCCATGACGCTGTCCAACGACGACATCCTCGCCGTTGTGAAGATTCTCGTCGAGCTGCGCAATGGCCGCGGCGAAGTCGACGACATCGACCACCTGGGCAACCGCCGCGTGCGTTGCGTGGGCGAACTGGCCGAGAACCAATACCGCTCGGGCCTGGCCCGCATCGAGAAGGCCGTGAAGGAGCGTCTGGGTCAGGCCGAGACCGAGGCCCTGATGCCGCATGACCTGATCAACTCCAAGCCGATTTCTGCGGCCCTGAAGGAGTTCTTCGGTGCGTCGCAGCTGTCGCAGTTCATGGACCAGACCAACCCCCTGTCGGAGATCACGCACAAGCGCCGCGTCTCGGCCCTGGGCCCGGGTGGTCTGACCCGCGAGCGCGCTGGCTTTGAAGTCCGCGACGTGCACCCGACCCACTACGGCCGCGTGTGCCCGATCGAAACGCCGGAAGGCCCGAACATCGGTCTGATCAACTCGCTGGCTTTGTACGCCCGCCTGAACGAGTACGGCTTCCTGGAGACGCCGTACCGCCGCGTGGTGGACGGCAAGACCACCGACCAGATCGACTACCTGTCGGCCATCGAAGAAGGCAAGTACGTCATCGCCCAGGCCAACGCCAAGCTCGACGAACAAGGTCGCCTGGTGGACGAGCTCGTCTCGGCCCGCGAGCACGGTGAATCGGTGCTGACCAGCCCAGAGCGCATCCAGTACATGGACGTGGCCCCGACCCAGATCGTGTCGGTCGCTGCCTCGCTCGTGCCCTTCCTGGAACACGACGACGCGAACCGCGCACTGATGGGCGCCAACATGCAGCGTCAAGCTGTGCCGACCCTGCGCCCGGAGAAGGCTTTCGTCGGCACCGGTGTGGAGCGCGTGGCAGCCGTGGACTCGGGCACCGTCGTGGTGGCCAAGCGCGGTGGCGTGGTCGACTACGTCGATACCAACCGCGTGGTGATCCGCGTCAACGACGCCGAGACCGTCGCTGGCGAAGTGGGCGTGGACATCTACAACCTGATCAAGTACCACCGCTCCAACCAGAACACCAACATCCACCAGCGCCCGATCGTCAACCGTGGCGACATCGTGGCCAAGGGTGACGTGGTGGCCGACGGCGCCTCGACCGACCTGGGCGAACTCGCTCTGGGTCAGAACATGCTCGTGGCCTTCATGCCCTGGAACGGCTACAACTTCGAAGACTCGATCATGATCTCCGAGCGTGTGGTGGCGGAAGACCGCTACACCTCGATCCACATCGAGGAACTGGTGGTGATGGCCCGCGACACCAAGCTGGGCTCGGAGGAAATCACCCGCGACATCCCGAACCTGTCGGAAAACCAGCTGGCGCGTCTGGACGAGTCCGGCATCGTGTACATCGGTGCGGAAGTCGGCCCCGGCGACGTGCTGGTGGGCAAGGTCACGCCGAAGGGTGAAACCACCCTGACGCCGGAAGAAAAGCTGCTGCGCGCCATCTTCGGCGAGAAGGCGTCCGACGTGAAGGACACCTCGCTGCGCGTGGACCAAGGCACGATGGGCACCGTCATCGACGTGCAGGTCTTCACCCGTGAAGGCATCCAGCGTGACAAGCGCGCCCAGCAGATCATCGACGATGAACTCAAGCGCTTCCGCCTGGACCTCAACGACCAGCTGCGCATCGTGGAGGCCGACGCCTTCGACCGCATCAAGAAGCTGCTGATCGGCAAGGTCGCCAACGGTGGCCCGAACAAGCTGGCCAAGGGCACGACCCTGGACGACGCTTACCTGTCGTCCATCGACAAGTTCCATTGGTTCGACATCCGCCCCGCGGAAGACGAACTGGCCAACCAGCTCGAATCCATCAAGAACTCGCTGGAGCAGACGCGCCACAGCTTCGACCTCGCGTTCGAAGAAAAGCGCAAGAAGCTCACCCAGGGCGATGAGCTGCCCGCTGGCGTGCTCAAGATGGTCAAGGTGCACCTGGCCGTCAAGCGTCGCCTGCAGCCTGGCGACAAGATGGCCGGCCGTCACGGCAACAAGGGCGTGGTCTCCAAGATCGTGCCGATCGAAGACATGCCTTACATGGCCGACGGCACCCCCGCCGACATCGTGCTGAACCCGCTGGGCGTGCCTTCGCGGATGAACGTGGGTCAGGTGCTGGAAGTGCACCTGGGCTGGGCCGCCAAGGGCATTGGCCAGCGCATCGGCAACATGCTGCAGCAAGAGGCCGCCGTGGCCGAGCTGCGCAAGTTCTTCGATGAGCTGTACAACCAGTCCGGTGGCAAGAAGGAAGACGTGTCCTCGCTGAGCGATGCCGAAGTCCTGAACATGGCCGGCAACCTCTCCAAGGGCATGCCGTTCGCCACGCCGGTGTTCGACGGCGCCAAGGAAGAGGAAATCCGCGGCATGCTGCAGCTGGCCTACCCGGCCGACATCGCCAAGGCCAAGGGCCTGACACCGACCCGCACGCAGGCCATCCTGCACGACGGTCGCACCGGTGAAGCCTTCGAGCGCCCCGTCACCGTGGGCTACATGCACGTGCTGAAGCTGCACCACCTGGTGGACGACAAGATGCACGCCCGCTCCACTGGCCCTTACTCGCTCGTCACGCAGCAGCCGCTGGGTGGTAAGGCGCAGTTCGGTGGTCAGCGCTTCGGTGAAATGGAAGTGTGGGCGCTGGAAGCGTACGGCGCAGCCTATGTGCTGCAGGAAATGCTCACCGTCAAGTCCGACGACGTCAATGGCCGTACCAAGGTGTACGAGAACATCGTCAAGGGCGAGCACGCCATCGAGGCGGGCATGCCGGAATCGTTCAATGTGCTGGTCAAGGAAATCCGTTCCTTGGGCATCGACATCGAACTCGAGCGCAACTGATTAGGAATAGGAGAGCCCCATGAAAGGTTTGCTGGACCTGTTCAAGCAATTCACGCCCGATGAGCATTTCGATGCCATCAAGATCGGCCTGGCCTCGCCGGAGAAAATCCGCAGCTGGTCGTTCGGTGAGGTGAAGAAGCCTGAGACGATCAACTACCGCACGTTCAAGCCCGAACGCGACGGCCTGTTCTGCGCCAAGATCTTCGGCCCGATCAAGGACTACGAGTGCCTGTGCGGCAAGTACAAGCGCCTGAAGCACCGCGGCGTGATCTGCGAAAAGTGCGGCGTCGAAGTGACCCAGACCAAGGTCCGCCGTGACCGCATGGGCCACATCGAGCTGGCCGCTCCGTGCGCCCACATCTGGTTCCTGAAGTCGCTGCCGTCGCGTCTGGGTCTGGTGCTGGACATGACCCTGCGCGACATCGAGCGCGTGCTGTACTTCGAAGCCTATGTGGTCGTCGACCCCGGCATGACCCCGCTGAAGAAGTTCAGCATCATGTCCGAGGACGACTACGACGCCAAGCGCCTCGAGTACGGTGATGAGTTCGTCGCGCTGATGGGCGCCGAAGGCATCCAGAAGCTGCTGGCCGAGATGGACCTCGACATCGAGATCGACAAGCTCCGCAACGACATGACCGGCTCGGAGCTGAAGGTCAAGAAGAACTCCAAGCGCCTGAAGCTGATGGAGGCCTTCAAGAAGTCGGGCATCAAGCCCAACTGGATGGTGATGGAAGTGCTGCCCGTGCTGCCACCGGACCTGCGTCCGCTGGTGCCGCTGGACGGCGGCCGCTTCGCGACCTCCGACCTGAACGACCTGTACCGCCGCGTCATCAACCGCAACAACCGTCTGGCCCGCCTGCTGGAGTTGAAGGCCCCGGAAATCATCGTGCGCAACGAAAAGCGCATGCTGCAGGAAGCCGTGGACTCGCTGCTGGACAACGGTCGCCGTGGCAAGGCCATGACGGGCGCCAACAAGCGCGCCCTGAAGTCGCTGGCCGACATGATCAAGGGCAAGAGCGGTCGCTTCCGGCAGAACCTGCTGGGCAAGCGCGTCGACTACTCCGGTCGTTCCGTGATCACCGTGGGCCCGACCCTCAAGCTGCACCAGTGCGGCCTGCCCAAGCTGATGGCGCTGGAGCTGTTCAAGCCCTTCATCTTCTCGCGCCTGGAAGCCATGGGCATCGCCACCACCATCAAGGCGGCGAAGAAGGAAGTCGAATCCGGCACCCCGGTGGTCTGGGACATCCTGGAAGAGGTCATCAAGGAGCACCCGGTTCTGCTGAACCGCGCCCCGACGCTGCACCGCCTGGGCATCCAGGCCTTCGAGCCCGTGCTGATCGAAGGCAAGGCCATCCAGCTGCACCCGCTGGTTTGCGCGGCCTTCAACGCCGACTTCGACGGTGACCAGATGGCCGTCCACGTGCCGCTGTCGATCGAAGCGCAGATGGAAGCCCGCACCCTGATGCTGGCCTCCAACAACGTGCTGTTCCCCGCCAACGGCGAGCCCTCCATCGTGCCGTCGCAAGACGTGGTGCTGGGCCTGTACTACGCCACCCGCGAGCGCATCAACGGCAAGGGCGAAGGCATGGTCTTCGCCGACATCCCGGAACTCCAGCGCGCGCTGGACAACGGCGTGGTCGAGATCACCGCCAAGATCAACATCCGCCTGACCGAGTACACCAAGGACAAGGCCACGGGCGAGTTCACGCCCGAGACCAAGCTGGTGGAAACGACCGTGGGCCGTGCGCTGCTGTCCGAGATCCTGCCCAAGGGCCTGCCTTTTGCGAACATCAACAAGGCGCTCAAGAAGAAGGAAATCTCGCGCCTGATCAACACCTCGTTCCGCAAGTGCGGTCTGAAGGAAACCGTGGTGCTGGCTGACAAGCTGCTGCAAAACGGCTTCCGCCTGGCCACGCGCGCCGGCATCTCCATCGGCATCGACGACATGCTGGTGCCCAAGCAGAAGTACGAGCTGATCGAGAAGGCCGAGAAGGAAGTCAAGGAAATCGAACAGCAGTACGTCTCCGGTCTGGTGACGGCTGGTGAACGCTACAACAAGGTGGTGGACATCTGGGGCAAGACCGGCGACGAAGTCGGCAAGGTCATGATGTCGCAGCTGTCCAAGCAAAAGACCATCGACCGCAACGGTCAGGAAGTCGATCAGGAATCGTTCAACTCGATTTACATGATGGCCGACTCCGGCGCCCGCGGTTCTGCTGCGCAGATTCGCCAGCTGGCCGGCATGCGCGGCCTGATGGCCAAGCCTGACGGCTCCATCATCGAGACCCCCATCACGGCGAACTTCCGTGAAGGTCTGAATGTGTTGCAGTACTTCATCTCGACCCACGGCGCCCGCAAGGGTCTGGCCGACACGGCGCTGAAGACCGCGAACTCGGGTTACCTGACCCGCCGCCTGGTGGACGTGACGCAAGACCTGGTCGTGACCGAGGACGATTGCGGCACCGACCAGGGCATCGCCACGCGCGCCCTGGTCGAAGGCGGTGAAGTCATCGAATCGCTGCGCGACCGCATCCTGGGCCGCGTGCCCGCGATCGATGTGCTGCACCCGGAAACGCAGCAGGTGCTCGTGCCTGCAGGCGTGATGCTGGACGAGGACGTGCTGGACGAGCTGGAAGCCGCTGGCGTCGACGAAGTCAAGGTCCGCACGCCGCTGACCTGCGCCACGCGCTTCGGCCTGTGCGCCAAGTGCTACGGCCGTGACCTGGGCCGCGGTGGCCTGGTGAACGCTGGTGAGGCCGTGGGCGTGATCGCTGCGCAGTCCATCGGTGAACCCGGCACCCAGCTGACCATGCGCACCTTCCACATCGGTGGTGCGGCCTCGCGTGCGGCCATCGCGTCGAGCGTGGAAGCCAAGTCGGACGGCATCATCGGCTTCAACGCCACGATGCGCTACGTGACCAACGGCAAGGGCGACCTGGTGGTGATTTCGCGTTCTGGCGAAATCGTCATCTCCGACCAGCACGGCCGCGAGCGCGAGCGTCACAAGGTGCCCTATGGCGCGGTGCTGAACATCAAGGCCGACCAGACCATCAAGGCTGGCGTGGTGCTGGCGACGTGGGATCCGCTGACCCGCCCCATCATCACCGAGTTCGGCGGCAAGGCCCGTTTCGAGAACGTCGAAGAGGGCGTGACCGTGGCCAAGCAGGTGGACGAAGTCACCGGCCTGTCCACGCTGGTCGTGATCGATCCGAAGCGCCGTGGCACCGCCAAGGTGGTCCGTCCCGGCGTCAAGCTGTTGGACGCGTCTGGCAGCGAGGTGAAGATCCCGGGTACCGACCACGCGGTGATGATCGGCTTCCCGATCGGCTCGCTGGTGCAGATCCGCGACGGCCAAGACCTGTCGCCGGGTGAGGTGCTGGCCCGCATCCCCATCGAAGGTCAGAAGACCCGCGACATCACCGGCGGTCTGCCGCGTGTGGCCGAGCTGTTCGAAGCCCGCAGCCCCAAGGACAAGGGTTCGCTGGCCGAGATCACGGGCACTGTGTCCTTCGGCAAGGAAACCAAGGGCAAGGTTCGCCTGCAGATCACCGACCCCGAAGGTCAGGTGTGGGAAGACCTCGTGCCGAAGGAAAAGAACATCCTGGTGCACGAAGGCCAGGTGGTCAACAAGGGCGAATCCATCGTCGACGGCCCGGCCGACCCGCAGGACATCCTGCGCCTGCTGGGCATCGAAGAGCTGGCCCGCTACATCGTCGACGAAGTGCAGGACGTCTACCGTCTGCAGGGCGTGAAGATCAACGACAAGCACATCCAGGTGATCGTTCGCCAGATGCTGCGCCGCGTGCAGATCGTCAACCCGGGCGACACGCACTACATCGCCGGTGAACAGGTCGAGCGCTCCGAGCTGCTGGACACCAACGACAAGATGCGCGCCGAGGGCAAGATGATCGCCACGCACAGCGATGTGCTGCTGGGCATCACCAAGGCCTCGCTGTCGACCGACTCCTTCATCTCGGCTGCTTCCTTCCAGGAAACGACCCGCGTGCTCACCGAAGCTGCCATCATGGGCAAGCGCGACGAGCTGCGTGGCCTGAAGGAGAACGTGATCGTGGGTCGCCTCATCCCTGCCGGCACCGGCATGGCCTTCCACCAGGCCCGCAAGGCCAAGGAAGAGATGGACGACACCGAGCGCCGCGCCATCGCCATGCAGGAAGCCCAGGAGCGTGCCGCGCTGGAGCTCGCTGCGCTGGACGACGTGGCCGATGCCGCACCGGCAGAGGGCGGCGCCACCGCCGAGTGATGTGCATCAAGCCGGCCTTCGGGCTGGCGGTGCGCACCACGCCAAGGGCCCTTCGGGGCCCTTTTTCATGGGCGAGACCGAGGCCCTGCGCGCCGTGCTGCGGCACGACCCCTGCTCACTCGGCCGCAGTCAGCCCCGGGTGCGGCCAGTTCAGCAGTTCGGCCAAGCGGGTCACCACCCAGTTCGCTTCCTCGGGCGACACGCCGGACTCGGGCTGCAACAGCCCTTGCAGGCAACGCCCGAGCACCTCTTGCGCATCCGCGCCGATGTCGACGTGGACGCCGCGACAGTGCTCCGTGAGGTGCTGCGCCAGGTCCTCGCACAGCTCGCAGCGTGCGGCCACCTCGCGCGGCGGAAGTGTCCAGCGGCCCCGTGCGTCGCGGTACAGCGCCTGGAAGGAGGGCGGCACGAAGGCCTGGTTGTCGTCGCTCATCGCGGCGCGCTGGCAGTGGCCGCCGCGGGCGCCACCCCCGGCGGCCCTTGTGTCACCAGGACGAAGCCGCGCGACTCTGCCACGGTGCGCCAAGCACCTTCCTGGGCTGGGAGGCGGTCCTTGCGCGCCAGCGACAGCGTGCCCGGCGCGGGACCACCCGGCGGCGTGGGTGCCCCGAGATAGAAGGCGAAGCTGGGCTGGCGGGTTTGCCATTGCGTCACGGGCTGGCCGGGCGCCTGGCGCGCGACCAGCGCGAGCTCACGCACGGGGCCCTGCAAGGCCTCGGCCCACCACGGCAACACGGCGAGCACGACCCAGAAGGCGCCAAGCAAGGCCCCCAGCACGGCTTTGTCGGCCAAACAGCCCTTCGGCCAGCACCACACCGCCAGCCACAGCCCGCCCACCGCTGCCAACAGCCACCAGGCCGGTCCAGGCGCGGCCGTGCTCAACAGCGTGTGGTAGAGCGGGTCCGACGTCCGCTCAGCGAGCCAGCCGGCCATCTGCTGGCTGGCAGACAGCAGCCCGAAAAGCATCAGCTGAGACACCGCCAGTGCCAGCCCCACAGCGCGTGAGCGCAAGGTCGACAGCGCCTGGGCGCACAGCAGCATCAGCGGCGTCAGCCCGTACAGCAAGTAGTGCGGCAGCTTGGTGTTGGAGAGCGAGAAGAACGCCAGCGCGAACCCCGACCAGCACAGCAAGAAGCGCGTCAACGGTGTGCGCCAAGCCGCGCCCAGGCGGGCGCCAACCCCGACCAGGAGCGGCGTCCACGGCAGCATCAGCAAAGGTGCCACCAGCAGCGTGTACAGCGGGCTGCCGCCATGTCCTTCCTTGGCTTGCATGAAGCGGTTCACGTTGTGCTGCAGGATGAAGCCATCGATGAAAGCCATGCCGTGGCGGTGCAAGGCGTAGGCGTACCAGGGCACCGCCGTCACCAGCAAAATCGCCCAGGCCCATGGGTCACCCAGCACCTCGCGCAGGCGCCGCAGCTGCCCCGAGCTCAGCAGGTAAAGGGTCACGGCCATGCCAGGCACCAGGCACGCCACTGGGCCCTTGGTCAGCAAACCCAGGCCCATCCAGAGGAAGGCCCGGCGCAGCGGCGCCTTGTCGTGGCTGTCCAGGTGGCGCCACAGGTCGAGGCACGCCCAGCACATCAGGGCATTGAGCAGGGCGTCTGCGGTGGCCGCCCGCCCGATCAGCATCACCCCGAGGCTGGTGGCCACGATGCCGACGGCCGCGCGCGCCACCTGTGAGCCCAGCCAGCCCTGAGCAAACCGCAAGGCGGCCAGGCACCACATCAGCGCCGCGATGGCCGATGGCAGGCGCGCAGCGAACTCGTTGACGCCGAACACCGCCATGCTCGTCGCCTGAAACCAGTAGATGAGGATGGGCTTGTCAAAGCGGTCTGCGCCGTGGAGCGTGGTGTGGCCCCAATCGCCACTGGCCAGCATCTCCCGCGAGGCCTCCGAAAACGCGCCTTCGTCGACGTCGACCAGCGGCGCGAGGCCCAGGCCCGCCAGCCACAAGGCCAACAAAAGGGCCAGCCAGAGCCAGGGAGGCACGCGGCCCAGGACGTTGCGGGTCGGGATCATGTGAGGTTCAGCTCAGGAAAGAGGTTGCGGCCCCGGTGCAGTGCGGCCCCAGCGCCAGGCGCCAAGCAAGCCCAGGCCCACCACCGCGGCGCACCAGGCGGTGGGCAGTGGCGTGCCGAGGTCGAGCAGGCACAGCAACACGGCCCAGACCGGCAGGATGCCCGCGACCCAGGGCCGCGCCTCGTGTTGCGCCAAGCGTTGGCCGAGACGCTGCGTCAGACCAAGGTGCCACACCAGCGGCGCAAGGCACAGGCCGACGCCGGCGCCTGCCAGCACGTCGCTGGGCCAGTGCGCACCCACCACCACGCGCGACACGCCCTGCAGCGCGGCAAGGCACCACCAGGCGCAGGCCATGCACACCGCCGCAATGCGGTGTCCCGGGCTTGCCCACAGGGGGCGCAGGCCCAACGTCATCAGCCCGGCCACCGTGAAGGCCGTGGTCGTGTGCCCAGACGGCATCGAGCCCATGCGCAGCTGCTCGCCGATCACACGGAACACAGGGTGATCCGGCCCGAACACCGCCAGGGGCCGCTCCACCTGCAGGGTGCGCTTGAGCGCGTGCACCACGAGCCCGCCCAACACCATCGCCACCAGCAGCGCAGCCACTCGGCGAGGCTCCTCCGCGCTGAGGCTGGCCACCATCAGGAGGGCGCAGGCACCCAGCGCCGACCAGGTCAACAGGCCCCATGCCACGGGCCAGCTGCCCAGCGCCTGTTGCAAGGCCAGGCTCCAGGCCCTGTCCATGGCCAGCCCCGAGAGCGCGAAGCCAGACGCCATCGAGGCGGCCCCCAGCGCGAAGCGCACGGGGTGCACCCGCCAAGGGGCCTGGGTGGCGCTTGGCAGATGGGAGGGGCGCTGAAACAACCGCATGGTCGGCGATTGTAGTGGCCCCGGTCGGCGTGGCTGGTGCCGCGCGCTTGTCACAAACTCTGCCGTTGAATGCACACCGTTACAAGGGTTTTCACCTAATCACCCTGGTTTTCCCTTAAACTGTTTGCCACATCATGCAAACCCCAGAAGGAGTGCACCATGGCTCAAACACTGTCCCCCGCTCACGCCGGCAACCCGCAGTCCACCCCGGTTGACCAGGAGCGCCGCCAGCTGCGTCTCGAAAAGGCGGGCGTCATCGCCGGTTTCTTGCTCGGGCTGCCGCTGGCCCTCACCGTCGTGCACGAGCTGCTGGGCGACGCCCCGGAAGTTCTGTCGGTGGTGGCGGGCATCGCGGTCGTGGCGGTCGCCACCCGGTTTGGTCTGATGGCAGCCTCGGCCGCTGCAAGGCGCCTGGCGCGCTGACCTGAAGGCCGTGAAGGCCGCCGCCCCAGCCGGGCGTTGCGCCACGGCTGGGGGCGCGGGGGGAGCGCAAACGAAAAAGGATCCCGAGGGATCCTTTTTCATTTTGCTGCCTTTGATGTCTTTGAAGGGCGAGGTCGCCCCACGGACAGCAGCGGCTCAGACGCTGCGGCGGCGTACCATCAGGCCGATGCCGGCCAGGCCCAGAGCCATCAACCCGTAGGTACCGGGCTCCGGCACGGCGGCGGCAGTGACGCTCAGGCCACCCAGGCGGAAGTCCGAGGAGCCCAGGGCCTGCAACTTGAACGTGGTGCCGGTGGCGCCCGTCGTGTTGAACGTCGTCAGCGTCAGGCCGTTGTCGTTGTTCGTGCCGAAACTGAAGGTTTTGGTTGGCGAGCTGAAGCTGGCGCTCTCGGCGCCAATGCCGAACAAGCCGTTGGACCAGCCCGAGAGGCTCACGCTCGCGATGTTGACGGCTTGGTTGAACGTCAAGGTCAGGTACTCGCCCGACGTGCTGGTGCTGCCGTTGATGTCACCGTTGGCGAACAGGGTGCCCGTTGTGGCGCCCAGGCCGTTGAAATTGCTGGCGACCTGGATCTGCTTGCCGGTCGCGTCGAACGCGCGCACGATCAGTTGCAGGTTGCCGCTGACGTAGCTGGGCGCGTTGCTGACGGTGTCAATCAACGAGCCGCCGGCAATGTAGAAATTGAAATTGTTGGCCGGCGTCGTGGCGTGTGCCACGATCGGCAGTGAGGCGCTGAGGGCCAGCGCGACGGCATGTTTGGCGAGGGACACGGGCTCTCCTTGTTCCTGGGGTTTTGCTCGAGGCGCTGCCGAAGCCCCTCGGGTTGCAGGCGCGCCATCGCGCCACGTTGTGCATTGACTGTACCGCTGCCAAGCGTATCGGGCATCACTCGAACGTGCGGCCGGGAAAACCAGAGGGTGCCGCCACGCGAGGGGCGCTTGCGCGTCTCGCCCGTGGCGGCGGAGGCTCGGTGCGGGCCGGTCTTGCGTTGTGGGATGGAGCCCACTACAATGGAAGGCTTTTCGGCTTTCGCTGGAGTTTCCTGCGAGGGCCGATTGGTGCTGGCGGTGCGCACGACGGGTGCGCACCATGGTGTGCGCCCTTGTTCGGCTTGCCGCGCAACGGCGCCATGACGCACAGGCGCTCGTTCAAGCGGCTGCACGTCACCTGCCAGCGACGTCAACGGGAACCAACTGGAATTTATCCATGCCAACCATCAACCAGCTCGTGCGCCACGGCCGTCAGGTCGAGGTCACGAAGTCCAAGTCGCCTGCGATGCAGAACTGCCCGCAGCGCCGTGGCGTTTGCACCCGCGTGTACACCACGACCCCCAAGAAGCCGAACTCCGCTCTGCGTAAGGTGGCCAAGGTGCGCCTGACCAACGGTTTCGAAGTGATTTCCTACATCGGCGGTGAAGGCCACAACCTGCAAGAACACAGCGTCGTGCTGGTTCGCGGCGGTCGTGTCAAGGACTTGCCCGGTGTGCGTTACCACATCGTCCGTGGCTCGCTTGACCTGCAAGGCGTCAAGGACCGCAAGCAATCGCGCTCCAAGTACGGCGCCAAGCGTCCCAAGAAGGCCTGATCGGGTTTCCTGATCGGTCGCGCTCATGTGAGCAAACCGGCCTCCTTCATCGGCGCGTCACACGGTGGCGTCAGTCTGGCGAAGAGAAGCCGAGGTGGCGGTGGCCAGGGGATGTGCCCCGGTTGCCGAGTAAGTGGAGCCTTCAGTTTTATCTCTTTTGGATAAGGCTCCGGATGCAGAACGGTTCGCGAGAACTGCTCAGCATCAACTGAAGCATTGAAAGGAATTGACATGCCTCGTCGTCGCGAAGTACCCAAGCGTGAAATCCTGCCCGATCCCAAGTTCGGATCGGTCGACCTGTCCAAGTTCATGAACGTGATCATGGAATCCGGCAAGAAGGCTGTGGCCGAGCGCATCATCTACGGTGCCCTCGAACAAGTCGAAAAGAAAGCCGGCAAGGATCCGCTGGAAATCTTCAACATCGCTCTGAACAACATCAAGCCCGTGGTGGAAGTGAAATCCCGCCGCGTGGGTGGTGCGAACTACCAGGTTCCCGTTGAGGTTCGCCCCGCTCGTCGCATGGCTCTGGCCATGCGTTGGTTGAAGGAATCGTCGCGCAAGCGCTCCGAGAAGTCGATGGCCCAGCGTCTGGCCAACGAACTGCTCGAAGCCTCTGAAGGCCGCGGCGGCGCGATGAAGAAGCGTGACGAAGTGCACCGCATGGCCGAAGCCAACAAGGCCTTCTCGCACTTCCGTTTCTAATCCACCCCCTGCAGCTTCGCTGCAAAACGAGCGTCCGGTCCGCGATCATGTGTTCGACACACGCGGCCGGCGCTTTGTCAAATCTGGAGTGACATCATGTCCCGCAAGACCCCGATCGAGCGCTACCGCAACATTGGCATCTCGGCCCACATCGACGCTGGCAAGACCACGACGACCGAACGCATCCTGTTCTACACCGGTGTGAACCACAAGATCGGTGAAGTGCACGAAGGTGCTGCCACCATGGACTGGATGGAGCAGGAACAAGAGCGCGGCATCACGATCACGTCGGCCGCGACGACCTGCTTCTGGAAGGGCATGGACATGTCCTACCCCGAGCACCGCTTCAACATCATCGACACCCCGGGCCACGTGGACTTCACCATCGAAGTCGAACGCTCGATGCGCGTGCTCGACGGCGCCTGCATGGTGTACTGCGCCGTGGGCGGCGTGCAGCCTCAGTCTGAAACGGTTTGGCGCCAGGCCAACAAGTACGGCGTGCCCCGTCTGTCTTTCGTCAACAAGATGGACCGCACCGGCGCGAACTTCTTCAAGGTTTATGACCAGCTGAAGCTGCGCCTGAAGGCCAACCCCGTGCCCGTGGTGATTCCCATCGGCGCCGAAGACAACTTCCAGGGCGTGGTCGACCTGCTGAAGATGAAGGCCATCTACTGGGACGAAGCTTCCCAGGGCATGAAGTTCGACTACCGCGACATCCCCGAAGAGCTCAAGGCCGACGCCCAAAAGTGGCGCGAGGGCATGGTCGAGGCTGCCGCCGAAGCCAGCGAAGAGCTGATGAACAAGTACCTGGAAGAAGGTGACTTGTCCGAGGAAGAGATCAAGGGCGCCCTGCGTCAGCGCACCATCGCCTGCGAAATCCAGCCGATGCTGTGCGGCACCGCCTTCAAGAACAAGGGCGTGCAGCGCATGCTCGACGCCGTCATCGACTACCTGCCCTCGCCTGTGGACATCCCGCCGGTCGAAGGCACCGACGAGGACGACAAGCCCGTCAGCCGCAAGGCCGACGACGCCGAGAAGTTCGCCGCCCTGGCCTTCAAACTGATGACCGACCCCTACGTCGGCCAGCTGACTTTCGTGCGCGTGTACTCCGGCGTGCTGAACTCCGGCGACACCGTCTTCAACCCCATCAAGGGCAAGAAAGAGCGCATCGGCCGAATCCTGCAGATGCACGCCAACGAGCGTGAGGAAATCAAGGAAATTCTGGCCGGCGACATCGCCGCTTGCGTGGGCCTGAAGGACGTGACCACCGGCGAAACGCTGTGCGATCCCGAAGCCGTCATCACCCTGGAAAAGATGGTCTTCCCCGAGCCCGTGATCGCACAGGCCGTGGAGCCCAAGACCAAGGCCGACCAGGAAAAGATGGGCATCGCCCTGTCGCGCCTGGCCGCTGAAGACCCTTCCTTCCGCGTGCGCACCGACGAAGAATCGGGCCAGACCATCATCGCCGGCATGGGCGAGCTGCACCTGGAAATCATCGTCGACCGCATGAAGCGCGAATTCGGTGTGGAAGCCAACGTGGGCAAGCCGCAAGTGGCTTACCGCGAAACCATCCGCAACAAGGTCACCGACGTCGAAGGCAAGTTCGTGCGTCAGTCCGGCGGTAAGGGCCAGTACGGTCACGTGGTGCTGACGGTCGAGCCGCAAGAAGCCGGCAAGGGCTTCGAGTTCGTGGACGCCATCAAGGGCGGCGTGGTGCCTCGCGAGTACATCCCCGCAGTGGAGAAGGGCATCATCGACACCCTGCCCACCGGCGTGCTGGCTGGCTACCCCGTGGTGGACGTCAAGGTCACCTTGACCTTCGGTTCGTACCACGACGTGGACTCGAACGAAAACGCGTTCAAGATGGCCGCTTCGATGGGCTTCAAGGACGCCTGCCGCAAGGCCAACCCCGTCATCCTCGAGCCGATGATGGCCGTGGAAGTCGAAACGCCGGAAGACTACGCTGGTACCGTGATGGGCGACCTGTCCTCGCGTCGCGGCATGGTGCAGGGCATGGACGACATGGTCGGCGGCGGCAAGATCATCAAGGCAGAAGTTCCTCTGTCCGAAATGTTCGGCTACTCGACCAGCCTGCGCTCGGCCACCCAAGGTCGTGCCACGTACTCCATGGAGTTCAAGCACTACTCGGAAGCCCCGCGCAACGTGTCGGAAGCCATCATCAGCGCGCGCTCCAAGTAATCCTTGAGGCGCACAGGCCCGGGTGATAGCATCCGGGCCTTCCCATTTCAGCCGGTCTTCGGCGCCACCTCGACACGCTCTGCGTGGGCGGTGTGGCTGGCTCGCTGCCCGTGGCAGCCAATGCTGGAGACCTTAAACCCGCACGGGCGACTGTTCTTTGTTGGAGAAACAAATGGCAAAAGGTAAATTCGAACGGACCAAGCCGCACGTGAACGTGGGCACCATCGGTCACGTTGACCACGGCAAGACCACCCTGACGGCTGCGATCGCCACCGTTCTGTCGAAGAAGTTTGGCGGTGAGGCCAAGGCCTACGACCAGATCGACGCAGCGCCCGAAGAAAAGGCCCGCGGCATCACCATCAACACCGCTCACGTCGAGTACGAAACGGCCAACCGCCACTACGCTCACGTGGACTGCCCCGGCCACGCCGACTACGTCAAGAACATGATCACCGGCGCTGCCCAGATGGACGGCGCGATCCTGGTGTGCTCGGCCGCTGACGGCCCGATGCCCCAGACCCGTGAACATATCCTGCTGAGCCGCCAGGTGGGCGTGCCTTACATCATCGTCTTCCTGAACAAGGCCGACATGGTGGACGACGCCGAACTGCTGGAACTGGTCGAAATGGAAGTGCGCGAGCTGCTGTCCAAGTACGACTTCCCCGGCGACGACACCCCGATCATCAAGGGCTCGGCCAAGCTGGCCCTGGAAGGCGACACCGGCGATCTGGGCGAGCAAGCCATCATGCGCCTGGCCGAAGCCCTGGACACCTACATCCCCACGCCTGAGCGCGCTGTGGACGGCACCTTCCTGATGCCCGTGGAAGACGTGTTCTCGATCTCGGGTCGCGGCACCGTGGTGACCGGCCGCATCGAGCGCGGCGTGATCAAGGTTGGCGAAGAAATCGAAATCGTCGGTATCGCTGCCACGCAAAAGACCACCTGCACCGGCGTGGAAATGTTCCGCAAGCTGCTGGACCAAGGTCAAGCTGGCGACAACGTGGGCATCCTGCTGCGCGGCACCAAGCGCGAAGACGTGCAGCGCGGCCAGGTGCTGTGCAAGCCCGGCTCGATCAAGCCGCACACGCACTTCACCGGCGAGATCTACGTGCTGTCCAAGGACGAAGGCGGCCGCCACACCCCGTTCTTCAACAACTACCGCCCGCAGTTCTACTTCCGCACGACCGACGTGACCGGCTCCATCGAGCTGCCGGCCGACAAGGAAATGGTCATGCCCGGCGACAACGTGTCGATCACCGTCAAGCTGATCGCCCCGATCGCCATGGAAGAAGGCCTGCGCTTCGCCATCCGTGAAGGCGGCCGCACCGTCGGCGCCGGCGTGGTTGCCAAGATCCTGGACTGATCTGCATGACACGTGCCCTGCGCGTCGCGGTTTCGGCTGCGGCCCAGGGCGTCTCGTCGCTCTTTAATTGAAGGAAGTGTGTCATGGCACAACAAAAGATCCGCATTCGCCTGAAGGCGTTTGACTACAAGCTGATCGACCAGTCGTCGGCCGAAATCGTGGAAACCGCCAAGCGCACCGGCGCCATCGTCAAGGGCCCCGTGCCCCTGCCGACCCGCCTGCAACGCTTCGACATCCTGCGCTCGCCCCACGTCAACAAGACCAGCCGCGACCAGTTCGAAATCCGCACCCACCAGCGTCTGATGGACATCGTGGACCCGACCGACAAGACGGTTGACGCCCTGATGAAGCTCGACCTGCCGGCTGGCGTGGACGTCGAGATCAAGCTGCAGTGATGACTGCGCCCGGCATCCGTTGGATGCGGGTGGCGATTTGAAAGCCGTGCCCTCCGGGTGCGGCTTTTTTCTTTGGGTGTGCGTGAGTGACGACTGCGCTGACCTGGGGCTCGCGCGCTGTGTGCATGCGGGGCTTGCGTTGGGGTTGACCCTTTGATATAGTCGTGGGCTTTCCTGAAATGGGCGGCGTGCCTACGCGCATCGCTTGTGAATGGAATCCATCCGGGCCCGGCCAATCGATGTCGGGTTTTTGTAAAAGGCTCCACGCACCGTTGTGGAGTTGGAGAAAAAAATGAGTCTTAGCAATCGCATCGGATTGCTGGGCCGCAAGGTGGGCATGATGCGCATCTACACGGACGACGGCGACGCCGTGCCCGTGACGGTGCTCGACGTGTCGAACAACCGTGTGTCCCAGGTCAAAACCGTTGAGACCGACGGCTACACCGCTGTGCAAGTGGTGTTTGGTGCCCGCAAGGCATCGCGCGTGACCAAGCCCGAGGCCGGTCACCTGGCCAAAGCTGGCGTGGAAGCTGGCGAGTTCGTCAAGGAATTCCGCGTCACCGCTGAAGTCGCTGCCGAATACAAGGCTGGCGCCACCATCGCTCCGGCTGCCCTGTTCCAGGCTGGCCAGGTGGTGGACGTGCAAGGCACTTCGATCGGTAAGGGTTTCACCGGCACCATCAAGCGTCACAACTTCGGTTCGCAACGTGCTTCGCACGGTAACTCGCGTTCGCACAACGTTCCTGGCTCCATCTCGATGGCCCAGGACCCTGGCCGCGTGTTCCCCGGCAAGCGCATGTCTGGTCACATGGGTGACGAGACCGTGACCACGCAAAACCTCGACATCGTGCGCGTTGACGAAGCCCGTCAACTGCTGCTGGTCAAGGGTGCCGTCCCCGGCGCCAAGGGTGGCTTCGTCACCGTGCGTCCGGCCGTGAAGGTCAAGGTCAAGAAAGGAGCCAACTGATGGCACAGCTCGAACTGCTCAATGAGCAAGGTCAGGCTGCTTCCAAGGTTGAAGCATCCGACACCGTGTTCGGCCGCGAATACAACGAAGCCCTGATCCATCAGGTCGTCGTTGCTTACCAGGCCAATGCCCGTCAAGGCACGCGCGCCCAGAAGGACCGCGAAACCGTCAAGCACACCACGAAGAAGCCCTGGCGCCAAAAAGGCACCGGTCGCGCTCGCGCTGGTATGTCGTCCTCGCCCCTGTGGCGTGGCGGCGGTCGGATCTTCCCGAACAGCCCCGACGAAAACTTCACCCACAAGGTCAACAAGAAGATGTACCGCGCCGGCATGGCCGCCATCTTCTCGCAGCTGGCCCGCGAAGGCCGCCTGGCCGTGGTGGACTCGATCACCGTCGAAGCCCCCAAGACCAAGCTGCTGGCCGCCAAGCTGAAGTCGATGAACCTGGACCACGTCCTGGTCATCGCCGACACCGTGGACGAGAACCTGTTCCTGGCCGCTCGCAACCTGCCCAACGTGCTGGTCGTGGAGCCCCGTTACGCCGATCCCCTGTCCCTGGTCTTCTACAAGAAGGTCGTGGTCACCAAGGGTGCGATCGACAAGCTGCAGGAGATGTTCGCATGAGCACTCTGAAATTCGATGAAAGCCGCCTGATGCAGGTGCTGGTCGCTCCGATCATTTCGGAAAAGGCCACCGCTGCTGCCGAAGAGCGCGGCCAAGTGCTGTTCAAGGTGCTGCGCGACGCCACCAAGCCCGAGATCAAGGCCGCTGTCGAGCTGCTGTTCAAGGTCGAAGTGAAGTCGGTGCAAGTCCTGAATCAGAAGGGCAAGACCAAGCGTTTCGGTGGCCGCATCGGTCGCCGTGACCACGCCAAGAAGGCCTTTGTGGCCCTCAAGGAAGGTCAAGAGCTGAACTTCTCCGGGGAGGCTGCGTAATCATGGCCGTCGTCAAGATCAAACCGACATCGCCTGGCCGCCGTGGCGTGGTCAAGGTCGTGCACAAGCACCTGCACAAGGGTGCCCCGCACGCTGCCCTGGTGGAACCCCAGAAGCAGAACTCTGGCCGCAACAACAACGGTCACATCACGGTTCGGCACAAGGGCGGTGGTCACAAGCACCACTACCGCGTGGTTGACTTCGTGCGCAACAAGGACGGCATCCCCGCCAAGGTTGAGCGCATCGAGTACGACCCCAACCGCACGGCCCACATCGCTCTGGTGTGCTATGCCGACGGTGAGCGTCGCTACATCATCGCTCCCCGTGGCCTGGAAGTGGGTTCGACCATCCTGAGCGGTTCGGAAGCACCGATCAAGTCTGGCAACACCCTGCCCATCCGCAACATCCCCGTGGGTTCGACCATCCACTGCATCGAGATGATGCCTGGCAAGGGCGCGCAAATCGCCCGCTCGGCTGGCACCTCCGCTGTGCTGATGGCCCGCGAAGGCACCTACGCTCAGGTTCGCCTGCGCTCGGGTGAAGTGCGCCGCATCCACATCGAATGCCGCGCCACCCTGGGTGAAGTGAGCAACGAAGAGCACAGCCTGCGTCAGTACGGTAAGGCCGGTGCGATCCGCTGGAAGGGCATCCGTCCGACCGTCCGCGGTACCGCCATGAACCCGGTTGACCACCCGCACGGTGGTGGTGAAGGCCGCACGGGTGAAGGTCAGGTTCCTGTGTCGCCGTGGAACACGCCGACGAAGGGCTACCGTACCCGCAACAACAAGCGCACGCAGACGTTCATCGTTTCGCGTCGCAAAAAGTAAGGGGTAGGCTGAAATGGCTCGTTCTCTGAAAAAAGGTCCCTTCGTGGACCACCACCTGATGGCCAAGGTTGAGAAGGCTGTGTCCACGAAGGACAAGAAGCCCGTCAAGACCTGGTCGCGTCGCTCGACCATCCTGCCTGAGTTCATCGGCCTGACCATTGCTGTGCACAACGGCAAGCAGCACGTGCCCGTGTACATCCAGGACCAGATGGTTGGCCACAAGCTCGGCGAGTTCGCCCTGACCCGCACGTTCAAGGGTCACCCAGGCGACAAGAAAGCCAAGAAATAAGGAGCAGCTGCGATGGAAACGAAAGCAATCGTTCGCGGCGTTCGCCTGTCGGTCGACAAGGGTCGACTGGTGGCCGATCTCATCCGTGGCAAGAAGGTCGATCAGGCCCTCAACATCCTGACGTTCACCCAGAAGAAGGCTGCCGGCATCGTCAAGAAGGCACTGGAATCTGCGATCGCCAACGCCGAACACAATGACGGCGCTGACATCGACGAACTGAAGGTCAAGACCATCTATGTGGAGCAAGGCCCCACGCTGAAGCGTTTCACCGCACGTGCCAAGGGCCGCGGCAACCGCATCAGCAAGCCGACCTGCCACATCTATGTGACCGTGGGCAACTAAGCAGAGGCTGATCATGGGACAGAAAATCCACCCAACCGGCTTCCGCCTGGCCGTCACCCGCAACTGGGCATCGCGTTGGTATGCATCCAACCGCGACTTCGCCTCGATGCTGGCTGAAGACCTGGAAGTCCGCGCATTCCTGAAGAAGAAGCTCAAGAACGCGGCCGTGTCGCGCATCTTGATCGAGCGTCCCGCCAAGAGCGCACGCATCACCATTTTCTCGGCGCGTCCGGGCGTGGTGATCGGCAAGAAGGGCGAAGACATCGAAAACCTGAAGCTCGAACTGGCCAAGCGCCTGAACGTGCCGGTCTCGGTGAACATCGAAGAAGTGCGCAAGCCTGAAGTCGATGCGCAACTGATCGCCGACTCGATCACGCAGCAGCTGGAAAAGCGCATCATGTTCCGCCGCGCCATGAAGCGCGCCATGCAGAACGCCATGCGTCTGGGTGCCCAGGGCATCAAGATCATGTCTGCTGGCCGTCTGAACGGCATCGAAATCGCTCGCACCGAGTGGTACCGCGAAGGCCGCGTGCCTCTGCACACCCTGAAGGCTGACATCGACTACGGCTTCTCCGAAGCCCACACCACCTACGGTGTGATCGGTGTGAAGGTCTGGGTGTACCGTGGCGACCGCCTGGCCAATGGCGAAGCCCCGGTGCTGAAGGGTGGCGACGATCGTGAAGACGATCGCCGCAACCGCCGCGGCCCCCGCAGCGACCGCCCTGGTGACCGCCGTGGTCCCGGTGCCGGTCGTGGTGGTCCGGGTCGTGGTGCCCCGCGTGCCGATGCCGCGCCGTCCGACGGCAGCGACAAGCCCGCCGTGGCCGCCGGTGCTGGCGATGCCAAGCGCGTTCGCAAGGCAGCACCTGCTGCCGAAGCGAAAGGAGAATAAACATGCTGCAACCTAATCGTCGCAAGTTCCGCAAGGAGCACAAAGGCCGCAACACGGGCGTGGCAACACGCGGTGCTGACGTGTCGTTCGGCGACTTCGGCCTGAAGGCCACCGAGCGCGGTCGCCTGACGGCTCGCCAGATCGAAGCTGCTCGTCGTGCCATTTCGCGTCACGTCAAGCGTGGTGGTCGCATCTTCATCCGGATCTTCCCGGACAAGCCGATCTCCAAGAAGCCTGCCGAAGTCCGCATGGGCAACGGCAAGGGCAGCGTCGAGTACTACGTCGCGGAAATCACGCCGGGCAAGGTGCTCTACGAGATCCAGGGCGTGCCCGAGCAGCTGGCCCGCGAGGCGTTCTCTCTGGCCGCTGCCAAGCTGCCGCTGAGCACCACCTTCGTCGGCCGCCAGTTCGGCATCTGATCAACGCGCAAGGAGAAAGACATGGCGAAAGCCTCTGAATTGCGCGCCAAAGATGTGGCCGCACTGGAATCGGAAATCAAGGACCTGCTGAAGTCGCACTTCAACCTGCGCATGCAGCGTGCCACCCAGCAGCTCAACGACCACTCGGCGCTGAAGAAGACCCGTCGCGACATCGCTCGCGCCCGGACGATCCTGACCGAGAAGAAGCAAGGAGCCGCCAAATGACGGAAGCTCAAACCAAAGTGGTTCGCAGCCTGGTCGGCAAGGTCGTCTCTGACGCCCGCGCCAAGACCGTGACCGTGCTGGTCGAGCGCCGTGTCAAGCACGAGCTCTACGGCAAGATCGTGGCCAAGTCGAGCAAGTACCACGCTCACGACGAGAACAACGAGTTCAAGGTCGGCGACGTGGTCGAGATCAGCGAAAGCCGCCCGCTGTCCAAGACCAAGAACTGGGTGGTGACCCGTCTGGTCGAGAAGGCACAGGCAGCCTGATCTGCAGGATCTGCGGTGGCAGGGATGCCATCGCCACGGTGGGGGCGGGGTCAAAGCCGCCGCCGACCGTTTGCCAAACCGGCGCCCAGTCATACTGGCGCCGGTTTTTTCTTGGTCCGTTGTTCTTGGCCCGTTGTTTTCGTGTTCCCTTCTTCCACCCAACCCCAGGAGTTTCAGATGATCCAGATCGGTGACAAGCTGCCCGCCAGCACGTTGTTCGAGTACGTCGAGGTCGAGGGCAATGGCTGCAGCCTCGGCCCCAACGCGTTCGACATCGCCCAGAGCACCGCGGGCAAAACCATCGCCATCTTTGGCCTGCCCGGCGCGTTCACGCCGACGTGCTCGGCCAAACATGCGCCCGGCTACATCGACGCAGCCGACGCGTTCAAGGCGGCGGGTGTCGACGAGATCTGGTGCGTGTCGGTGAACGACGCCTTCGTGATGGGCGCCTGGGGCCGCGAACTCAAGGCGGCTGGCAAGGTCCGGATGATGGCCGACGGCAGCGCCGATTTCGCGCGCGCCACCGGCCTGACGCTGGACCTGTCCGACAAGGGCCTGGGTTTGCGGTCGGGCCGCTATTCGATGCTGGTCAAGGACGGCGTCGTCACGCAGCTGAACAACGAAAACGGCGGTGGCTTCGCGGTCAGCGACGCCGAGACGCTGCTGAAGCAAATCAAGGGCTGAGCGCCGGCAGTGCGGGCTCCCGGGCACGTGCCCGCGTTCAAGCGATGCCGTGGCGCGCCCGCGCCTTCAGGCATTGCGGGTCACCGGGCATCACTTCGCGGCACACCGCGGGGCGTTGGGCGTAAATGCTGCACCCCACGGACACGCCCACCTCACCGGCCAAGGCGGTGCACCGGGGTGCCGAGGAGGATGTGCCACGCATGCAGCGCAGGTGCGGCGTGAGTTGCTCGGTCAGTTCGACCGGAATGACGCCCCCGGGGGCATCGGAGGCCTCGGCCCAATAAAACGAGACGCGGTAGTGGGCGCAGCAAGCGCCGCAGCGTTGGCAGTCCATGCGGTTTCGGCTGAGAAAATGGGTCCAGGCGAGGGGAGCGCCGAAGTGTAGCGGGGCCCGTTTCGCTTGCGCGCGGCCAACTTGTGTGCAGCGGTGTGGCCATGCTACAGTCAGGGCCATGAGTCAGGTCCGCTTTTACTTTAGCCACTTTCAACTCCCGCCTCACACCGGCGCAGGAGTGGCGAACTGCTGAGCAGACCCACCCAATCCTGACACCGCCGGCCGAGCCCGGCGGTTTTTTTTTGCGTCCCCGATCCCGTCTAACGATTCGCCAGCCCACACAGGACCGCACATGAGCCACAACACCAGCGCCGCACAAGGGTGGATCCCGCCCGCCGACAAGACCTCGCAGACCGACGACGAGCGCATCCGCGACGTCACGCCGCTGCCGCCGCCGGAGCACCTGATCCGCTTCTTCCCGGTCGGTGGCACCTCGGCCGAGGGCCTGATCTCGCGCACCCGCAAGAGCATCCGCAAGATCATGCACGGCAAGGACGACCGCCTGCTGGTCATCATTGGCCCCTGCTCGATCCACGACCCGGCGGCTGCCATCGAGTACGCCCGCAAGCTGCTGGCCCAGCGCGAGAAGTTCGCCGACACGCTGGAAGTCGTCATGCGCGTGTACTTCGAAAAGCCACGCACCACGGTGGGCTGGAAGGGGCTGATCAACGATCCGTACCTCGATGAGTCCTACAAGATCGACGAGGGCCTGCGCATGGCGCGCCACCTGCTGCTGGAAATCAACCGCATGGGCATGCCCGCGGGCAGCGAGTTCCTGGACACGATCAGCCCGCAGTACATCGGTGACCTCATCAGCTGGGGCGCCATCGGTGCGCGCACGACGGAGAGCCAGGTGCACCGCGAGCTGGCCTCGGGCCTGAGTGCGCCCATCGGCTTCAAGAACGGCACCGACGGCAACATCAAGATCGCCACCGACGCGATCCAGGCCGCTTCCCGCTCGCACCACTTCCTGTCGGTGCACAAGAACGGCCAGGTCGCCATTGTCGCGACCGCCGGCAACCCCGACTGCCACGTGATCCTGCGCGGTGGCAAGGCGCCGAACTACGACGCTGAGAGCGTGGCCGCGGCCTGCAAGGACCTGGAAGCCGCCAAGCTGCACGCTTCGCTGATGGTCGACTTCAGCCACGCCAACAGCTCCAAGCAGCACGAGCGCCAGGTGGTGGTGGCGCAGGACATCGCGGCCCAAGTGGCTGGTGGTTCGACAAAGGTGTTCGGCGTGATGGTGGAGAGCCACCTGTGCGCCGGCGCCCAGAAGTTCACGCCCGGCAAGGACGATCCGGCGAAGCTGACCTACGGTCAGTCCATCACCGATGCCTGCATCGGTTGGGACGATTCCGAGCAGGTGCTGCAGATCCTGTCTGACGCGGTGAAGGCCCGACGCGCGCGCTGAGCGCCAGAGCGCCGCCTCCAGCGGGAGGCGGGGGGCGAGCACGGGCCCCGGAGGTGGCCCGTGGTGTGGCGTTTGTCACTCGCCGGCATCCCCCTTAAGGGGGAGTTCACCTCTTGGGGGCTCTGAAACTGGGGCGACGGGCTCTGTCGCCATGGATACTGGCCTCAGTCGTTGTACCGCACTGTCGCATGAGCTTGACCGGCCCCCGTTTCCTCTTGGTGGATGACCACGCGCTGTTCCGCATGGGCCTGAGCCTGATGCTCACCGAGCGCTGGCCCCACGCCATGCTGACACAGGCGGGCACCTGGGCGCAGGCGCTGGCGCACCTGCAAGCACAGCCCGCCGACCTGGTGTTGCTCGACATCCACTTGCCCGATGGCCATGGGCTGGCCGACCTGCCTGTGCTGCGCGAGTTGGCCCCGCAGGCGCGGGTGCTGTTGATGTCCTCCGACGTCGCCCCCGGACACATCGAGCAAGCCCGGCTGGCCGGGATCGACGGCTTCGTGCCCAAGTCGGCACAGGCCGCGGACATCGTCACCGCCGTGCAAGCCATCTTGCGAGGTGAGCAGGCTTACGCGGCACTGCCCTACGCCGCGCTCGGGGCGTCCGCTCCGGCTGGGCGGGCACCGCTGGACCCTCAGGGCGTTCAGGATGCTGGCTTGGCCTTCACCGAACTGCAGCTCGCGCTGTTGCGCCACCTGGGCCGCGGCACGCCGAACAAGGCGATTGCGCGCCAGATGGGCATGACCGAAAGCGCTGTGCGCGCCGAGGTGTCCTGGATCACCGAATGGTTGCAAGCCACCAGCCGCCGCGAGGCGTACGAAAGAGCGGTCGAGCGGGGGTTGATCTCACCATGATGCTCTGGCCACCCCTGCACCGGGTGTTCCGTTTCGACCGGCCGCCCTTGCTGGCCGCTCAGATGGAACTGCTGGACCGGGGCATGAACACCGCGTTCGTCACCTCGCTCGGCGTTGCCGTGCTGACGGCGGTGGCCTACCAGATGACGGTGGGCGATGCGCGGATCTGGGCGTGGTGCGCCATGACCGTGGCCCTGTGTCTGGCCGGCATGCTCACCCGGCGCCTGTTGCCGCGGCCAGGGCGACCGGCCTTCGATGCGGTCCGTTACGCCCAGGTCATGCGTGTGGTGTGGGCCTTCAACGGCGGGGCTTGGGGGGTGCTGGGGCTGTGCTTCATCCGCTCTGGCCTGCCCGATTCCACGAACCTCGTCGTCGGCATGGTCGCGGGACTGGGATCGGCAGGCCTGGCGCTGTTCGGCCCCTCCTGGCCGCTGGCCATGACCTACTGGCTGACCTGCATCGTGCCGGTGCTGGTGGGCCTGCTGCGGGCCGATGGCATGGTGAACACCGCGCTGGGCCTGGGAGGCATCGTCTACCTCTGGGCGATGACGGTGTATTCCTTCCACGCATCGCGCATCGCGCTGCGCTCCATCGAGCTGCGCTTCGAAAACGAGGGCCTGGTGCAGCGCCTGCGCGACCAGACGCAGCGCTCGCTGGAGGCGCGGCAATTGGTGGAGCAGGCCTTGGTGGAGGCCGAAGACGCCAACCGCGCGAAGACGGTGTTCCTCGCCTCGGCCAGCCACGACCTGCGGCAGCCGCTGCACGCCGCGGGCCTGTACCTGGGGGCGTTGTCGCGGGCGGGTTTGAACGAGCGCCAGCAGCACCTGATGCGCCAGGTGCGGGTCTCGACCGAGGCGGCCAACGAAATGCTCAACACCTTGCTGGACTTCTCCAAGGTGGATGCCGGGGTCGTCAAACCGCAGCCGCGCAGCTTCAACCTGCAGCCGCTGTGCCACAAGCTGGAGCGTGAGATGGCGCCCGTGGCCGAGGGCAAGGGCCTGGCCTTCCGCCTGCGTGACACCCGCCTGGTGGCGCACGCCGATCCCGCCTTGGTGGAAATGGTGCTGCGCAACCTGCTGGTCAATGCGGTGCGCTACACCGAGCAAGGCGCCGTGCTGCTGGGGTGCCGCCGCCGCGGCGACCGCGTGGTGGTGGAAGTCTGGGACACGGGCATCGGCATCCCCGAGCACCAGCACCGCGACATCTTTCGGGAGTTCCACCAGCTGGGCAACCCGGAGCGCGACCGACGCAAGGGCCTGGGCCTCGGACTGGCCATCGTGGAGGGCCTGGCCCGCGCCATGGGCGTGTCGGTCACGCTGGCCTCGAAGCCCGGCCGGGGCTCGGTGTTCCGCCTGACTCTGCCGCTCAGCCGCGAGGCCGTGATCGACGAGCGCCGCGTGGCACCGCAGGGCGACCTCAAGGGCCTGCGCGTGCTGCTGATCGAAGACGACGACACCGTGCTGGCGGCCATGGGCGACCTGCTGACCGCCTGGGGCTGCCGCTGCGAGGCCGTGACCTCGGTGGACGAGGCCCTGGCGCGCCTCGATGTGTTCACGCCGCACCTTGTGGTGGCCGACTACCGCCTGCGCGAGCACCGCACCGGCGTGCAGGCCATCGCGGCGGTGCGCGAGGTGGTGCGCGAGGACACCGGCCAGGAGATCGGCGCGCTCGTCATCACCGGGGACACGGCCCCCGAGCGCCTGCGCGAAGCCCATGCCAGCGGGCTGCAGCTGCTGCACAAGCCGGTGCCGGCGGAGCAGCTGCACGCCGCCTTGCTCAGCCAGTGGTGGCAGATCCAGGCGCTGCGGGTCGGGTCTGCATCAGCAGCAGGCTGAAGGCCAGCAGCGCCAGCCACAGGCCCTGCCCCCCGACGCCGAGGTGGTCGAACACCCAACCACTGACGATGGGGCCGAGCGCCCCGCCCGCCGTGTAGCCGGCGATCATGGCCGAGGTGCCGGCCAGGGCCGAGCTGTCGGCGAAATCGTGCGCCACCCGGATCATGCTCAGCGTGTAAAGCGCCCCGCCCACGCCGCCCCACAGGCCCGCACAGATCCACAGCAGCGTGGGGTATTGCGCCGCTTCCACGAAGGCCAGGGCGCTGAGCGCGAGCAGGCCTGCACCGGCTGCGAACAGCCGGCGCGGTGGCAGGTGGTCGGCGAGCCAGCCGATGGGGTACTGCAGCGCGAAACTGCCCAGGCCCAGGGCGCCGGCAATGGATGTCGCACGGCCCAAATCCAGCCCGATCTGTGCCCCGTAGGCCGTGGTGATGGAGCCCAAGCCCACCTCGAACACCCCGCCGACGAGCGCGGCCCAGGCCAAGGCGGGGCGAAAGCGCCAGGCCGCCACCAGGCCCATGGGCACGTGGTCGTCGTGCATGGCCCTGAGCCGCGCGACGCTGGGCGCCAGCGTCAAGGCCAGGCCCAGCGCCAGCGCACCGGCGGCCACCGTGTTGGCGGCCTGCGGGCCGAGGGCCAGCGCGACCGGCAGCATCGGCCCGAGCGCCATGGCGGCCCCCAGCAGCGCCTGGTAGAGGCCGGTGAGCCGGCCTCGGTGCGTGACGGGCACGTTGTGCGCGATCAGCGCCTCGGTGGCGTTCCAGGCGGCCGCCGCGCCCAGGCCGGCCATCAGCCCAAGGGCACACCAGGCGCGGTAGTCCTCGGTCAGCAAGTAGCCCAGGCAGGCGATGAGCTCGAGCAGCAGGCCGGCACGGTAGGCCTGGCCCACGCCAATGCGCGCGAACAGACGCGGCACCAGCGGCACCAGCAGCGCCACGCTGAGGAAGGGCAGGGTGGCGAACAGGCCGATCGCGGTGCTGCTGGCCCCGCCCATCTGCAGGCGCACGGCCAGCACTGGGTTCAGCAGGCTGTAGGCCAGGACCACGCAGGTGGTGCCCAGCATGACGCGCCACAGACCGGGCGGCAGGGGCGGGCGGTGCCCTGGAGCACGGGCCGAATCGGGTGTCAGCTCAGCCATCCTCGCCGCTTGAAATACCACATCGGCACCAGCGCACTGGCGACCATCAAGGCGACCGTGTAGGGGTAGCTCCAGACGGGGCCGAGCCACTCCAGCTCCGGGAACTTCTGGTTCATGCCGTAGACGCTGGCCACCAGCGTGGGCGGCAGCAGCGCCACCGAAGCCACGGAGAAGATCTTGATGATCTTGTTCTGGTTGATGTTGATGAAGCCGACCGTGGCGTCCATCAGGAAGTTGATCTTGTCGAACAGGAAGGCGGTGTGAGAGTCGAGCGAGTCGATGTCGCGCAGAATCTGCCGGGCTTCCTCGAACTGGTCGGTGTTGAGCATGCGGGCGCGCATCATGAAGCTCAGGGCCCGGCGGGTGTCCATCACGTTGCGGCGGATGCGGCCGTTCAGGTCTTCCTGGCGCGCGATGGCGGCCAGCGCTTCGGCCGCGGCGGCGTCATTGACCTCGTCCTGCAGCACGCGCTTGCTCACCTTTTCCAGCTCGTCGTAGATGTTCTCCAGCGTGTCGGCGGAGTACTCGGCGTCGGCGTCGTAGAGCTTGAGCAACACGTCCTTGGCGTCTTCGATCAGGGCCGGGATGCGGCGTGCGCGCATGCGCAGCAGGCGGAAGACGGGCAGGTCTTCGCGGTGGATCGAGAACAGCACGTTGTTGTGCAGGATGAAGGCCACACGGACGTTGCGCGGGGCGTCGTCGTCGTCGATCAGGAAGTCGGAGCGGATGTGCACGGCATCGTCTTCTTCGTAGAAGCGGGCCGACTCCTCCAGGTCGTCGTCGATGATGTCGCCGGGGATGACGAGGCCGAATCGCACGGCGATCCAGCCCTTTTCCTCGGGCGTCGGGTCTTCCAGGTCGACCCAGATCGGCTGCACGGGCGTGAGCTCGTCGAGGCTGTCGATTTCTTCCTGGAACAGGCGGCCGTTGGCCAGCGTGAAAACGTTGAGCATGGGGTCTCCAGCACGTGCGTGCCGCGGGCCTGATGCGGTGGCGCCCGGGGTGCACGGGTGTCGGTGAGGGGTGGTGTTGGGTGTGCCGCCCCCTCCCGCAAGGCCGGTCCGCGCTCAGTGGGTGCATTCAGTGCACGCTGAGGGACAGGCCGCATCCGGTGCGCGGTGCTGGCAGTGAGCCTGGCCCGGGCGCCGGTTGGCTGGAGTGGGCGGTCACCGAGGGTGACTGTCCAAGGTGAACGCTCCATGTGTGCGCCGCTAATGCGGCAACGCGCCATTATGGCGTGCTCTCGCCTCGATCGGAGGGCCGCTTGGGCCGCGGCACCTCAAAAATCACCCGATGCGGGAGCGGGCAGCGCCGGCCCATGCCGCATGTGGGTGTAAGGTGCTGGCCCATGGTGTTGCCTGCCCTCAAGACGACCGCCGGATCGCGGCTGGACCTCAACCTGTTCCGCGTGATGGACGCCGTCTACGAGCATGGCGGCATCTCGGGCGCGGCCCGCCACTTGCACCTCAGCCAGCCGGCTGTGAGCCATGCCCTGGCCCGCCTGCGCCGCCTGTGGGGCGACCCGCTCTTCGTGCGCCAGGGCAACCAGATGGTGCCCACCGAGCTGACCCGGCGCGTGATCGGTGAGGTCCAAGCCCATCTGCGCGGCCTGCAGTCGCTCATGGGGCAGGCCGATACCTTCGACCCGCTGACCCTGGACATGACCTTGCGCCTGGGCATGCGCGATGTGCTGGAGGCCATCACCCTGCCGCCCTTGATGGCCAGCCTGGGCCGTGCGGCGCCGCATGTCCAACTGGCCAGTGTGCGGGTGCCGCGCGATGCGCTGGAGCGCAGCCTGACGCTGGGCGAGGTCGACCTCGTCATCGACCGCCAGCGCCGCGTGGCCGGCCGCATCCGCGGAGAGCGCCTCGCCGACGAAGATTTGGCCGTGCTGCTGCGGCGCGATCACCCGGCTCGGGACGCGCTCGATGTGGCCACCTACTTCGCCCAGCAGCACGTGATGGTCACCTTGCACCCTGACCAGCCAGACCCTTTACAGGCCGTGTGGGCCGCGCAGGGGCTGGGTGAGCGACAGGTCATCTTGCGGTGCCAGCACTACTTCGCGGCGGCCAACGTCGTCGCGGCCAGTGACGCCTTGCTCACGCTGCCGCGCACCTACGCCGAGCAACTCACCCGGGCTTTGCCGCTGGCCTTGCGGGAGTTGCCCGTGTCGGTGCCGCCCATCGGCATCTGGATGTACTGGCACGCCGACCGCGACGCCGACCCGGTGCACCGCTGGATGCGCGACAGCGTGGCCGCAGGCGCCCGCCAGGCCATGCGCTGAATGCATGACTTGCGATGAAAATTCATCATTTGATGCAAGGGTGACGGCGGCGTAGCATCCACGCACCGCAGGCAGACAGCCTCATCCCACCCAGGAGACCCCCATGGACTTCCAGCCCAGCGAGCGTGCCAGCAGCACCGCCAAGCGCGTGCGCGCTTTCATCGACGAACACATCGCGCCGATCGAGGCACAGCACTGGCAGGAGATCCACGAGGCGCGCCATGGCGGCGACTGGACGAAGTGGCAGATCCCACCGCGTGTCGAGGCGCTGAAAGCCAAGGCCCGCGCCGAGGGCCTGTGGAACCTGTTCATGCCCGACCCCGAGCTGGGCGCGGGCCTGAGCGTGCTCGAGTACGCCTTCAGCGCCGAGCAGACGGGGCGCTCCATGATGGCGCCCGAAATTTTCAACTGCAACGCGCCCGACACCGGCAACATGGAAGTGCTGTGGAAGTACGGCAATGCCGAGCAGAAGGCCCAGTGGCTGACGCCGTTGCTGGCCGGTGAGATCCGCTCCGTGTTCTTCATGACCGAGCCCGATGTGGCCTCGTCGGATGCCACCAACATGGCCGCCACCGCCGTGGTCGAGGGCGATGAGATCGTGCTCAACGGCAAGAAGTGGTGGTCGTCCGGCGTGGGCGACCCGCGCTGCAAGATCGGCATCTTCATGGCCCGCACGCCCCATGCCGACGGTGGCCGCCACAACCAGCACTCGATGGTGCTGGTGCCACTGGACACCCCGGGCGTCGAGATCAAGCGCATGCTGCCCGTGTTCGGCGAGTACGACGAGCCGCACGGCCACGGCGAGGTGCACTTCACCAACGTGCGCCTGCCCTTGAGCAACGTGATCGCCGGGCCGGGCCGTGGTTTCGAGATCGCCCAGGGCCGCTTGGGCCCAGGCCGCATCCACCACTGCATGCGCATGCTGGGCGCCGCCGAAAAATCGCTGGAGCTCGCCATCGAGCGCGGCTTGAAGCGCGTGGCCTTCGGCAAGCCCCTGATCAACCTGGGTGGCAACCGCGAGCGCGTGGCCGAGTGCCGCCTGGCCATCGACCAGGCCCGCCTGCTGACCCTGCAAGCCGCCTGGAAGATCGACAACCTGGGCGTGATGAGCGCACTGACCGACGTGTCGGCCATCAAGGTCGTGGCGCCGAATGTGCTGCAGCAGGTGGTGGACTTCGCCATCCAGATCCATGGCGGCATGGGCGTCTCGCACGACACCCCGCTGACCGCCTTCTTCAACCAGGCGCGCAGCCTGCGTCTGGCCGACGGCCCGGACGAGGTGCACAAGGGCATGATCGCCCGCCTGGAGCTGATGAAGTACGGCAGCAAGTGAGGCCAGGGCATGGGAGCGCTTTACCTCGTCCGCCACGGCCAGGCCTCGTTTGGCAGCCAGAACTACGATGAGCTCTCGGCCCTGGGGCACAAGCAGGGCCATGCCGTCGGGCAGGCGCTGAAGGCCCGCGGCGTGAGCCCGGAGGTCGTGGTCAGCGGCACCATGCAGCGCCACCAGGACACGGCCCGTGCGGCCTTGTCGGCCATGGCGCTGGACGTGCAGATGCAGGTCCACGCCGGTGTCAACGAGTTCGACCACGAGAACGTCATCGAAGTCGCCCAGCCCCGCTACGCCGACAAGGCCTTGATGATGTCCGAGATGGCCGCCAGCGGTGACCCGCGCCGCGCTTTCCAGACCTTCTTCCAGGACGCCGTCTCGCGCTGGGTGGGCGGCAACCACGATGCCGAATACGCCGAGCCCTGGTCGGTGTTCAAGCTGCGCAGCGTCTCGGCGCTGGAAGACCTGGTCAAGCTCACGCCCGCGAAAGGTCAGGCCGTGGTGTTCACCTCTGGCGGCTTCATCAGCGTGATCTGCGCCCACCTGCTGGGCCTGCACGACACCCAGGCCTTCACCATCAACTGGACGCTGGCGAACGCCGGCATCACGAAGATTTTGGTGGGCCGGGATGGCCTGCATCTGGTGTCCATCAACGAGCACGCCCACGTCGAAGGTGCGAATCCTTCCCTGTTGAGCTACCGCTGATCTGCACTGGCCGCACAATGGCCAAGATCGCACGCGCACGGCATTTGTGCGGATTCGCGATCGACGTACACAAGCAAGGGAAGGGACACGAGGATGAAAACAGCGCTGAAGGTGCTGGGCGGGCTGCTGCTTGCCCTGACATTGTTGGTGGGCATTGGCGTGGTGCGCGCCTGGGCGCCCGACCGCGAGGTGGACAGCCTCAAGGCCCGCTGGGCGCCGCAGCCCTCGCAGTTCGTGGCCCTCATGGGCATGCAGGTGCACCTGCGCGACGAAGGCCCGCGCAACGACCCCCAACCCATCGTGCTGCTGCACGGCACCTCGGCCAGCCTGCACACCTGGGACGGCTGGGCCGAGGTCCTGAAAGGCCAGCGCCGCGTCATCCGCATGGACCTGCCCGGCTTTGGCCTGACCGGCCCCATGCCCGATGGCAACTACCAGCTCACGCACTACGTGGACTTCCTCGTGGCCCTGCTCGACCAGCTCGGCGTGAAGCAGGCCGTGGTGGCCGGCAACTCTTTCGGTGGCGGCCTGGCCTGGAAGCTCGCGGTGGACCACCCCCAGCGCGTCAGCAAGCTGGTGTTGGTGGATGCCGCCGGCTACCCCTATGACCCGACCTCGGTGCCGATCGGCTTCAAGGTCGCGCAGATCGCCTGGCTGCGCCCGGTGATGGAGAACGTCCTGCCGCGCAGCATGATCGAGTCCAGTGTGCGCAACGTCTATGGTGACCCAGCCAAGGTCACCCCTGAACTCATCGACCGCTACTTCGAGCTGACCCTGCGCGCTGGCAACCGCCACGCCCTGGGCGAGCGCTTTCGGCAAAGCCCGGGTGGCCAGTTCGCGGCGCAGATCCCGACGGTCAAGCAGCCCACGCTGATTTTGTGGGGCGGCCAGGACCGCCTCATCCCGCCGGACAACGCCGACCGTTTTCAGCGCGACATCGCTGGCAGCCGCCTGGTGGTGTTCGACGCGCTGGGCCATGTGCCGCACGAGGAAGACCCGGCCGCGACCGTGGCCGCGCTGCGGTCGTTCCTGGCGCGCTGAGGGCGCCGCGCAGATGTTGCGGCCCTGTCACAAGTTCAGGGAAAACCCTGCGCCACCTTCGGGGGGAATCGCCCGAACGGGCCGCGTTAAATTCTGGGTTTTTCCGGGGCGCGGTGCCCCGTTCACCCAGGAGTTCCCATGAAGAAAATCGCTCTGGCCGCCCTGCTGGCCGCTTCGTTCGGTGGTGCCTCGGCCCAGGTGTATGTGGGCGGTGGCTTTGGCCCCTCGCACGTCAACCTCGACTGCCCTGCCATCCTGGGCAACTGCGACACCTCCGACACCGGCTACAAGCTCTATGGCGGCTACAAGCTCAACCCCGCCGTCGCCCTGGAAGTGGCCTATGTGGACTTCGGCAAGGCCAAGTTCACCGGCGGCTCTCTTGCTGCCGACGGCTTCCTGATCAACGCAGCCTTCCGCCACAACTTCACCCGTGAACTCAATGGCGTGGCCCGCTTGGGCGTGGCGACGTTGGACACCAAGCTCAGCGCAGACGTGCTGGGTCGTTCGCAAACCGACAGCAGCACCAAGCTGTACTTTGGTCTGGGTGTCGAGTACGCGCTGCAGAAGAACCTCAAGCTGAGCGCTGGCGCTGATTTCACCAATGCCGAGTTCCAGGGCGACAGCGGTGCCGTGCGCCTGCTGAGCATCGGCGCGCAGTACGATTTCTGATCGTCTGATGCGCCCCTGAGCGCAAGCTCACAACCGGGCCGCCAGCCGCGCGGCCTGGTCAATGGCCTTCTTGGCGTCGAGTTCGCCCGCCTCGAAGGCCCCCCCAATGACGTGCACCGGCTTGCCGCTGGCTTGCAAGGCGTCGGCCAATTCACGCAAAGGCACCTGGCCTGCGCACAGCACGATGTGGTCACACGCGATCCAGGTCGGACGCTCGCGCTTCTCACCGAAGCTCACGAGCAGCCCTTCGTCGCCGATGCGCTCGTAGTTCACCCCCCCGATCATTTCCACGGCCTTCATCTTCAGCGAGGCGCGGTGAATCCATCCCGTGGTCTTGCCCAGACTAGCGCCGAGCTTTCCCTTCTTGCGCTGCAGCAGCACCACTTCGCGCGCCGGCGGCGTGGGTTGCGGGCCCTCCGGGCGCAGGCCGCCGCGCGAGAGGGCCGGGTCGGTCACGCCCCATTCCCGCAGCCAGGCTGGCAGGTCCAGCGCGGTGCTCTGGGTGGCGTGGTCGTGCACCAGGTACTCGGCCACATCGAAGCCGATGCCGCCCGCGCCGATCACGGCCACCTTGCGCCCCACGGGTTTCTTGTCGCCCAGCAGCTCGATGTAGCTCAGCACCTTCGGGTGGTTTTGCCCCGGGATCTTCGGGTCGCGCGGCCTCACGCCCGTGGCCACGATGACCTCGTCGTGCCCGCTCAGGGCCGCCGCGTCCACGCGCGTGTTCAGGTGCAGCGTCACGCCGCTGAGGGCCAAGCGCTTGCGGAAATGCCGCAGCATCTCGTCGAACTCTTCCTTGCCCGGCACCTGGCGCGCCAGGTTGAGCTGCCCGCCGATGTCCTCGGCCGCATCGAACAGATCGACCGCGTGGCCGCGCTCCGCCAGGTGGATGGCCGCCGTCATGCCCGCTGGCCCTGCACCGACCACGGCCAGCTTCTTGCGCTGTGCCGGAGAGGCAATCGGCACGAAGTTCAGCGTGGTTTCGTGGCAGGCGCGCGGGTTGACCAGGCAACTGGAGAGCTGGTTCTTGAAGACGTGGTCCAGGCAGGCCTGGTTGCAAGCGATGCAGGTGTTGATCTCGTCGGCGCGGTTGGCCGCGGCCTTGGCCACGAAGTGCGCATCGGCCAGCAGGGGGCGGGCCATGGAGACCATGTCGGCGTAGCCGGCGGCCAGCACCATCTCGGCCGTCGCCGGCGTGTTGATGCGGTTGGAAGTGACCAGCGGCGTGGTGATGCCTTCTTCCGCGAACGTGCCTTTGAGCTTGGCCGTCACCCAGGCGAAGGCCGCGCGCGGCACGCTCGTGGCGATCGTGGGCACACGGGCCTCGTGCCAGCCGATGCCGGTGTTGATGATGCTGGCGCCTGATGTGGCGACCGCGCGGCCCAGTTGTACCACCTCGTCCCAGTTGCTGCCCTCGGGCACGAGGTCGATCATCGACAGGCGGTAGATCAGGATGAAATCGTGGCCCACGGCTTCGCGCGTGCGCTCGACGATCTCGATGGGAAGGCGCATGCGCTGGCTGTAATCGCCGCCCCAGGCATCGCGCCGCTGGTTGGTGTGCGCCGCCAGGAACTCGTTGATGAAGTAGCCCTCCGAGCCCATGATCTCGACGCCGTCGTAGCCTGCTTCGCGCGCGCGCACCGCGCTGGTCACGAAGGCGCGGATCTGGCGCTCGACCCCGGCGGCCGACAGCTCGAAGGGCGTGAACGGCGAGATGGGCGACTTCAAGCGCGACGGCGCCACGGCGAAGGGGTGGTAGGCGTAGCGCCCCGCGTGCAAGATCTGCATCGCGATCTTGCCGCCGGCCTCGTGCACGGCGCGCGTCACCACCTGGTGGCGCTTGGCCGAGGACGCACTGCTCATGCGCCCCGCCAACGGCTTGACCCAGCCCGCGATGTTGGGCGAAAAACCCCCGGTGACGATCAGGCCCACGCCGCCTTCGGCCCGCTCGCGGAAGTAGGCGGCCAGCTTGCTGAGGTCGCGCCCATCTTCCAGGCCCGTGTGCATGGACCCCATCAGCACGCGGTTCTTCAGCGTGGTGAAGCCCAGATCGAGGGGACGCAGGAGGTGGGGGTAAGGGGAGGCGCTCATCCTCCCAGCATAGCGAGCATGGGCTTGGCGCGAACTCAGAACAGCCGCTTGAGTGCCACCATGCCCTCGCTGGCCGTCTTCCCCTGTTGCCATATGCGACGCCACTCCAGCAGCAGGCTGTGCTGAGCATCCAGGTATTTGACCTGGCTGAGGCGCAACTCGCGGCTGCTGTGATCCTGACCCAGAGGTTGGGAAATGTGGCTCATGCGGAGCACCGTCTTCATGTCGAAGACCTCTCGCACCACCAGGCCCACGCTGGGCATGGCATACAGGTAACCCTGCTGGCGGTAGCCCCAGCCACCGCCCAGCAAGGCGAAGGCATCGATGTCGTCGCTCAGCCGCCATGTGTAGCCGCCCGCGCCCTCGACCAGCAGGGCCTTCTTCTCGGGACGCGCCACTTGCGGCTGCCGCTCCACACCGATCTTGAAGCGACCCGACAGGCCGCCGGTCATGGCCTCGCGCGGCAGCAGCGACTCGACCGCGTACAGCGTGAAGTGGTCCAGTTGCGCGCGCCCGTTCTGGGCGTTCACCAGCACGGCGCTGTCAAACAGACGCAGCTCGCTTTCGCTGAACAGCTGGCGGTTGTCGTCCACCAGCGCGTGTGACACCGGCTGCAAGCCCAACCGCAGGTGCTGTGCTCCGCCGGAGCGCTGCCAGCCCAGGCTGATCTGCCGCTCGGGCGGCGCGTTGACGGGGTTCTTGCGCTCGTCGGTGTCGAGCGACAGCCCTGGATAGTGCAGTTCGCGGACCTGATCGAGCTGCGTGGCATGCGTGCGCCAGTCTTCGTGGGTGATCTGCTTTTGTTCGAGCAAGTAGCTGTTGTAGGCCCTGGCCAGCTCCAGGGCGAGGAAGCCTTGCCGCGCCGCGGCGCTGTCTGGCGCTGCGTGGGTCGCGGGCTGGCCGGCCTCCGGGGGCGGCTGCCGGCGCCTCACCCGGGCCTGCACGGCCGCGACCTCGTCCGCCGGCAAACCATCCCGCAGGGTGCGCACCCGCCAGCGCGACGGGGTCGTGACGTGGCTGTCGGCCACCAGCCCGGCCGCTTGTGCACGCTGCACCACGCTCTTGGGCGTGGTCCACCATTCGCGCCCCTGCAACACCTGAGGTGCGCCCACAGCGACGATGTGCTTGACCAGGGTGGCGCAGTTGTAGTCCTGGAAGAAATAGGTGATGCGGGCTTGCCGGAGCTCGTGCATGTGCGCCTGCATGAGCCGGCGCGTCGGGGCATCGAGCCGGAGCTCGTACGTCCACAGCGAGCGTTGTTCCTCGACCGCGTAGAGCTGCGCCTCGTCCTGGAATGGCGTCAGCACGAAGTAGCCCTCTTTGCCGACGACCATGCTGTCGTAAAACAGCTTGGGCAGGTTCGCCGTGGCCGCGTCGGTGAAGAAGGCGATCGCATGGGCGACGTGCACGCCGTCCGCGCGCTGACCCTCTGCCTTGAGGAAGAGGTGCCCCATCATGCTGGACGGCTGGCTGAGGTTCTCAGAGGCGAAGACCAGGCTGATGCGGTCCGCGGGCGCGCGGCGCATGAACTCTTGCAGCGTCGCGCAGTGGTCGATTGGGAGTGGCGGCAGGGCCAGCGCCTGTTGCAGCCACAGGTAGCGGGCCGGGAAGCGGCACACCGCCTGCGTCGATTGGGGGCCCCACAGGTAGGCCAGCGTGGCCTCCAGCTCGCGTTGCGGCGAAAAATGGGGCAGGCTGAGCAAGAAGCCTGGGTCGCGGATCTGCGGTCGGCCCTCGCTCAGGTGCAGCAGCGCTTGCCACGTGGGCGAGCGGTGAAGGTCAGGGGCCGGTGTTTGCGCCTGTGGCCCTGGGATGGCGAGCATCGCGGCCGTGGCGTCAGGGGCTTCTTGAGCGCACAGGGGCGCGCTGAACCACGCGCCGAGCAGCCAGGGCAGGGCGCGCAGACACGAAAAAAAAGCGGCCCGAAAGCCGCTTGCCTTGCAGTTGGACTGCAAGCCGGTCATCACTGACCGCAGGAGATCACGACGTTGTCGGAGTACTTCCACATCTTTTCGGTGGAGTAGTCGGTCGTGGAGCCGAAGGCGCCGCCGCTCAGGATGTTGATGAAGAACTTCGGATCGACGCTGTTCTCGACGGCGGTTTGCTTGGCGCAACCAGCGGTTTCAACGTTGAAGACCTTCGAAGCCTTCTGGCGCTGCACGGTCACGATGCCGGGGCCGGTGAAGGGCACGCCGTCCACGGTGCCCTTGATGGCCTTGCCGTTGGAAGAGGACACGTTGACCTGTTGGGTCTTCTCGTTGAGGATCGAAGCACAGCCGCTCAGCAGAGCGACGGAAACCAGGGCGGCGGACAGGGCCAGCTTTTTCATCAAGAACTCCTTGTTGGGTATGCGAACGGTGAACGACGTTCGTACCCGCAACAAGCGAGTGCAAGGGTGGCGCAGGGAGGCCCCGGTGGCGTGCACGCAACCGGGTGTGTGACGTGGGTCAGCCCACCATGGCTTGTGCCGCCATGTGTGTCGTTCCGCCTCCCTGATCCGCGGATACTCAGCGTCGCGCAGATTCTATGTCTGCACATTGCTGGGATGTTCCGCGATGCGACAGATGTGTCGTCTTGTCGTCACACCCGCAGGGGTGTCTTGAAGGGGTCATCCTTCTGGGCGGCGTAAATAGCGACGCACATGGCGTCGCCGTTTCAGCCTTGCGCCTTCTTCTTCAACCGCCAAGCATGCAGCAGCGGCTCGGTGTAACCCGATGGCTGCTCCTTGCCCTTGAAGACCAGGTCCAGGGCGGCCTGGAAGGCGGCGCCTTCGGGGTTGGCCACCAGGCTTTCGTAGGCGGCGTCGCCGGCGTTCTGGCTGTCCACCACAGCGGCCATGCGGGCGAAGCTGTCACGCACCACGCTTTCAGTCACCACGCCGTGGTGCAGCCAGTTGGCCACGTGCTGGCTGGAGATGCGCAGCGTGGCGCGGTCTTCCATCAGGCCCACGTTGTGGATGTCGGGCACCTTGGAGCAGCCCACACCCTGGTCGATCCAGCGCACCACATAACCCAGGATGCCCTGGATGTTGTTGTCCACTTCCTGTTGCTTCTCGGCGTCCGACCAGTTGGCTTGCGCAGCCACGGGGATGGTCAGCAGCTTGTCCATCAGGGCTTGCGCGTCTTCGCCGGACTTCTCGATCTCCACTTGCACCGCGGCCACGTTCACCTGGTGGTAGTGGGTGGCGTGCAGGGTGGCGGCGGTGGGCGAGGGCGTCCAGGCCGTGTTGGCGCCGGCCTTGGGGTGACCGATCTTCTGCTTGAGCATCTCGGCCATCAGGTCGGGCATGGCCCACATGCCCTTGCCGATCTGGGCGCGACCACGCAGGCCACATTGCAGGCCGATCAGCACGTTGCGGCGCTCGTAGGCGGCGATCCAGTCGCTGCCCTTGATGTCGCCCTTGCGCATCATCGGGCCAGCCAGCATGGCGGTGTGCATTTCGTCGCCGGTGCGGTCCAGGAAGCCGGTGTTGATGAAGGCCACGCGGCTCTTGGCGGCGGCGATGCAGGCCTTCAGGTTGGCCGAGGTGCGACGCTCTTCGTCCATGATGCCCAGCTTGACGGTGCTGTCAGGCAGGCCCAGCAGTTGTTCGACGCGGGTGAACAGCTCGGCAGCGAAGGCCACTTCGGCGGGGCCGTGCATCTTGGGCTTGACGATGTACACCGAGCCTTGGCGCGAGTTGCGGATGGCTTGGCCGTCGATGGCGCCATGGCCTTGCAGGTCGTGCAGGGCGATGGTGGTGGTCACCACGGCGTCCATGATGCCTTCGGGGATCTCGCGGCCCTCGGCGCCCCACAGGATGGCGGGGTTGGTCATCAGGTGGCCCACATTGCGCACGAACATCAGCGAACGGCCGTGCAGCTTCACTTCGCCACCATTGGCACCGGTGTACACGCGGTCGGCATTGAGCTTGCGGGTGAAGGTCTTGCCGCCCTTGGCAACTTCTTCGGTCAGCGTGCCCAGCTGGATGCCCAGCCAGTTGCTGTAGCCCAGCACCTTGTCTTCGGCATCGACGGCGGCAACCGAGTCTTCCAGGTCCAGGATGGTGGACAGGGCCGATTCCAGCACCACGTCGGACACGCCGGCCGCGTCGGTCTTGCCGATGGCGGTGTCACGGTTGATCTGGATGTCGATGTGCAGGCCGTTGTTGACCAGCAGGACGCTGGTGGGGGCGGCGGCATCGCCCTGGAAGCCCACGAACTGCTCGGGTTGAAGCAGGCCGGTGGTCTTGCCGTTGGTCAGGGTGACGACGAGCTTGCCGCCCTCGATACGGTAGCCAGCCGACTCCTTGTGCGATGCGCCTTCCAGCGGGGCCGATTGGTCCAGGAAGTTGCGGGCCCAGGCGATGACCTTGGCGCCACGCACCGGGTTGTAGCCCTTGCCCTTGTCGGCGCCATCGGTCTCAGGAATGGCGTCGGTGCCGTACAGGGCGTCGTACAGGCTGCCCCAGCGGGCGTTGGCGGCGTTCAGGGCGTAGCGGGCGTTCAGGATGGGCACGACCAGCTGCGGGCCGGCTTGCGTGGCCAGCTCGGCATCGACGTTGGCGGTGGTCACCTTCACGTCGGCGGGCACGGGCACGGTGTAGCCGATCTTGTCCAGGAAGGCGCGGTAGGCGGCCATGTCGGAGATCGGGCCGGGGTGGGCGGCGTGCCACTGGTCCATCTCGGTCTGGATGCGGTCGCGCTCGGCCAGCAGGGCGGCGTTCTTGGGGGCCAGGTCGCTGACGATGGCGTCGAAGCCGGCCCAGAACTTGGCGCTGTCCACGCCGGTGCCGGGCAGCACCTTGTCTTCGATGAAGCGGAACAGCTCGGTGGCAACTTGCAGGCCGTGGACTTGGGTGCGTGCGGTCATGAAGAACCCTTCGGTGATCGGTAACGAATGCGATGGCGGCAGTTTATTCGATACCAATCTCGGCATTAAGATTCAAAAAAGTCATTGATTCATGACCTGAGAGTTAAAATCAAGGGCCGCGTCTGATCGCGACCGCGTGCAGGCCAGGCGGGTGCCTGGGGCTGTTGCGCTTGTGCTTTGCCGTCAGGCTGCGCAACATGGAGCGCCCATGCGTCCGCAGGGCCGGGCGGGATCTTGCCTTCTTCGACCAGCGATGGAGCACCATGGACCGACTCAAGCAGCTGGAATCTTTCGTGGGCGTGGCGGTGCGCGGCAGCCTGACCGCCGCAGCGGCAGCCGAGGGGGTGGCGCCCGCCGTGGTGGGCCGACGGATTGACGCGCTGGAAGAGCGCCTGGGCGTCAAGCTGCTGGTGCGCACCACGCGGCGCATCACCCTGACGCACGAGGGCACGGCCTTCCTGGAGGATGCCCAACGGCTCTTGTCCGACTTGGCCAGCGCCGAGGCCAGCGTCAGTGCTGGCGGCTTGAAAGCCAGCGGGCACCTGCGCATCACCGCGCCCGCGGGGTTTGGGCGGCGCCACGTGGCGCCTTTGGTGCCGCGCTTTGCGGCCCAGCACCCGGAGGTGTCGGTGTCCCTGAACCTGTCCGACCGCATGGTGGACCTGATCAACGAGGGGTTCGACTGCGCCGTGCGCGTGGGCGATCTGCCCGACTCCAGCCTCATCAGCGTGCGCCTGGCCGATAACCGGCGCCTCTGCGTGGCCAGCCCGTCGTACGTGGCGGCGCATGGCCTGCCCGCGCGCCCGGGCGACATCGTCCGCCACGCCTGCCTGGCGCTGAGCTCCGAGGCCGGCCAGACGCGCGGCTGGGCGTTCACCGTCGACGGGCAGGTCACCCATGTGCGCCCGACGCCCAGGCTGGACTGCTCGGACGGCCAGGTGCTGCACGCCTGGTGCCTGGAGGGACTGGGCCTGGCCTGGCGTTCTTGGTGGGAGGTCGAGGCCGATGTGCGCGCCGGTCGCCTGGTGAGCGTGCTCGACGAGTTCGCCGCGCCCCCCAACGGCATCTACGCCGTGTTCCCCCAGCGCAAGCACCTGCCCCTGCGTCTGAGCCTCTGGATCGATTTCATCAAGGCCACCTACGGCGATGCGGCCTATTGGCGCCGCGCGGCGGGGATCTGACCGAACCCGTCCGACGGCATGCAGCAAAAAGCCGCCCAAGGGCGGCTGGCAGATTCGGCCGTGACGCCTGCGCTCACTTGGCCGATGCAGCTTCCTTTTCGCACTTCTTGATGAAGCTGTTCTTGGCGGCACCGGCCAGGGGCTTGCCGTTCTTGTCGACGGCCTTGGAGGCGCACGACGGGCCCGCGCCACCCGCATCCTTCTCGCACTTCTTGAGGAAGCTGGTCTTGGCGGCGCCGGCCAGCTTCTTTTCGGCGGCCTTGGCATCACAGGCCGGATCGGCGTGGGCCAGGGTGGACAGCAGGGCCAGGACGGCGGTGGCGATCAGTGCACGCATGTCGAACTCCTAGGAATTGAGTGGGGTGGTTGGCAGGCCGCGAACGAAGGAAGGCACGGCCTGTGCCCAATGTAACGCCCCGCATCGTTTGGAGGATGACAGCCGCTGACCCCGCGCCCGAGGTGTGGCTCACATGATGCGCCGCGGGTGCGCCAGGGCCTCGTGGGCCGCGTGCAGGCGCCGCACCAGCACGCGGATGAAGGCCTCGTCGAACAGGTGCCGGCAGGCCGGGCTGAGCTGCTGCATGGCCTCGGGGGTGAAGGAAATCGTCGTGGCCGGTTCGGTCACCACCACGTCGGTGCTGTGCTTGCGCAGCTCCGGGTTGGGTGCGAGGTAGGCCATCTCACCCACCGAGGTGCCCGCGCCCAGCAGGGCCACGCGCTTGTTGTTGCGGTACACCTCCACGCTGCCCTGGGCCATGATGTGGAAGGTGCGCCCCTCCTCGCCACGCCGGTAGAGCGCATGGCCGAAGGGGAAGCGCTGCCAGCGTGCGCGGTGCACCACCTCCCACAGCTCGACATCGCCGAACTGCGAGAAGAAGTCGAGTGCGCGCAGCAGGTTGAAGCGCTCGGAATCGAGCACGCCCTGCAGGTGGCCGCGTGGCACCTGGTGGTCCGCGATCAGCCCGGAAAGTGCCTGCGCGAAGGCGTCCCAATGGGGATAGCGGTCCGCCGGGTTCTTGGCCAGGGCCTTGAGGATGACGCCGTCGACGGCCGGGTTCACGCCGGCGCGCAGGCCGGACAGCGGCGTGGGCGCTTCGTTGTAAATCAGGTTCATGAGCGCAGCTTGAGAGGGCGCATCGAAAGGCGGGCGGCCCGCCACCAGGTGGTAGAGCACGGCACCGAGTGCGTACATGTCGGCGCGGCTGTCGAGCACCTGGCCGTCGAGCTGCTCCGGTGCCATGTAAGCCAGCGAGCCGACCTTGTGCACCTGGGTCGAGTCGGCCGTCATGTTCAGCACGCTGCCGAAGTCGCTGATCTTCACATCGGTGACCATGCCCTGTGCATTGGTCAGCGCCAGGATGTTGGCCGGTTTGACGTCTCGGTGGATGAGGCCTTGCCGGTACACATAGCCCAGTGCCATCGCGCACTTGAAGCCGATTTCCACGATCAGCTCCAGCGGCAGGAGCTGGTCCGGGCTGCAGAAGCTGCGCAGCGTGGTGCCCGGCACGTACTCCATCACCACGTAGGGCGAGGTCGGGTCGGCCACCGCGTCGTAGATCTGCACGACGTTGGGGTGCTGGAGGCGGCCCACCAAGGCGGCTTCGGCGGCAAAGAAACGCGCGTACACCGGGCCATCGACCGCGTCGCCCAGGGCGCTGGCGCGCACCCGTTTGATGGCCACGTCGCGGTCGTGGAAGTCGTCGCGGCACAGGAACACCTCGCTGGTGGCGCCCTCGCCCAGCCGCTGGATGACCCGGTACTTGCCGATCGTGCTGGCGTCCATGCTGGGCCGATCCCGTTATCTGATGCCGTTCATGGTGTGCATCTTGTCACGCTGTGCCGGGCCCCGGTGGCCAAAAAAGCAGTGCTGGCACGGGCATTTCCGCCGTCTGGCGTCCATCGCTCCCGCACCCGCGTGGGCGTCGCCTCGTAGAATCCCGCCCATGATCCAAGCCAAGCGTGACCTTCTTTCTGCCCTGGGCGACGCCCTGCGCCAGGTGGCCCCCGAGGCCGCCGCTGCCGGCACCCTGCCCGCGCCCGTGTTCGAGGCGCCCAAACAAGCCGCCCACGGTGACCTGGCCGTGACCGCGGCCATGCAGCTGGCCAAGCCGCTCAAGAAGAACCCGCGCGAGCTGGCCACCGCCCTGGTGGCCGCCCTCGAAGCCCAGCCCGCGGTGCAGCAGTGGGTGACGCTGCCCATCGAGATCGCCGGCCCCGGCTTCATCAACCTGCGCCTCAAGCCCGCCGCCAAGCAAAGCATCGTCGCCGATGTTTTCCAGGCCGGAGACAAGTTCGGCTGGCAGCCCGCCAACGCCCACAAGGTGCTGGTCGAATTCGTGTCAGCCAACCCCACCGGCCCGCTGCACGTGGGCCACGGCCGCCAAGGCGCCCTGGGCGACGCGCTGTGCAATCTGTTCGAAACGCAGGGCCAGCAGGTCACCCGCGAGTTCTATTACAACGACGCCGGTGTGCAGATCGCCACCCTGGCCGCTTCCACCCAGGCGCGCCTGAAGGGCCTCAAGCCCGGTGATGCCGAGTGGCCCGAATCGGCCTACAACGGCGACTACATCGCCGACATCGCCGCCGACTTCCTGGCCAAGAAGACCGTCAAGGCCGATGACCGCGAGTTCACAGCCAGCGGTGACGTCAACGACCTCGACGGCATCCGCCAGTTCGCCGTGGCCTACCTGCGCCACGAGCAAGACCTCGACCTGAAGGCCTTCGGCGTCCGCTTCGACAACTACTACTTGGAATCGAGCCTCTACACCTCGGGCCGGGTCGAGGCGGCGGTGCAAAAGCTCAAAGACGCCGGCAAGACCTTTGAAGAAGGCGGCGCCCTGTGGCTGCGCTCCACCGACTACGGTGACGACAAAGACCGCGTGATGAAGAAGTCGGACACCGTCGGTGCCGACGGGCGCAAGTCCGACGGCGGCTACACCTACTTCGTGCCCGACGTGGCCTACCACATCGCCAAGTGGGAGCGCGGCTTCGGCCAGTGCGTCAACATCCAGGGCTCGGACCACCACGGCACCATCGCCCGCGTGCGCGCTGGCCTGCAGGCCGCTGGCGTCGGCATCCCCCAGGGCTGGCCCGACTACGTGCTGCACAAAATGGTCACCGTGATGAAGAACGGCGAGGAGGTCAAGATCTCCAAGCGCGCCGGCAGCTACGTCACCTTGCGCGACCTGATCGAGTGGACCAGCAAAGACGCCGTGCGCTTCTTCCTGATCAGCCGCAAGGCCGACACGGAATTCGTCTTCGACGTCGACCTGGCCCTGAAGCAAAACGACGAGAACCCCGTGTTCTACGTGCAGTACGCCCACGCCCGTATCCACTCGGTGCGAGCGCAGTACGTCGAGAAGACCGGTGGCAACCTGGCCACGCTGGCGCAGGCCAAGCTCGACCTGCTCACCGCGCCCACCGAACTGGCGCTGATGAGCAAGCTCGCCGAGTTCCCCGACATGCTCACCGCCGCAGCGCAAGGCCTGGCCCCGCACGATGTGGCCTTCTACCTGCGCGACCTGGCCAGCGCCTTCCACAGCTACTACGCCGCGGAACGTTTCCTGGTGGATGATGTCGAACTGACCCGCGCCCGCGTGGCGCTGCTGACGGCCACCGCCCAGGTGCTGCGCAGCGGCCTGGCCCTGCTGGGTGTGAGCGCGCCTGAGAAGATGTGAGCCCGCGCCCTGGGCGCTGGAAGAGAGAGGACGGACCTTGATGCAATCCCAACGTGGTGGCTTTTTCCTGGGCATGATCGTCGGCATGCTGGTCGGCCTGGCCCTGGCGCTCGGCGTGGCGCTGTACATCGCCAAGGTGCCGCTGCCCTTCATCGACAAGGTGCCGCAGCGCACGGCCGAGCAGGACGCCGCCGAAGCCGAGAAGAACAAGAACTGGGACCCGAACAACCCGCTGTACGGCAAGAACCCGGCCAAGCCACGTCCGGTGCAGGTGGAGGGCGCGCCCGCTGCCATCGCTTCCGATGCGGCCGGGGCCTCGTCGCCGACCAACGCAACGGCCGCTGCGACGGCGGCATCCGCCCCTGCAGGCAAGGCTTCCGCCGCGGCACCGTCAACATCCGGTCGCAATCCGGCGGCCATACTGGCGGGCGAGGCCGTGTCATCGCCTGCCGGCGCCGATGCGTTGAGCTACCAGGTCCAGGCTGGCGCCTATGGCAGCCAGGCCGAAGCCGAGCAGCAGCGCGCCAAGCTCGCCATCCTGGGCCTGGAAGCCCACCTGCAGGAGCGCGAGGTCAACGGCCGCACGATGTACCGCGTGCGCCTGGGGCCTTTCGCCCAGCGGGAGCAGGCCGAAGACGTTCGCGTCAAGCTGCAGGCCGCTGGTGTGGAGTCCGCCTTGGTGCGTGTGCAGAAGTGAAGTCAGCCAGCATGTACCGAACGTGAGCCGAACGTGAGCCGAACGTGAACCGAAGGATGTCCCTCATGAACCGCCGTGATTTCTCCAAGCAATCCCTGTCCGCCCTGGGGCTCGGTCTGGCCGCTGCGCCGTTGGTGGCGCCCGCGCTGGGCCGCGCGCAGGGCGGTGACCCGGTCGAGGGCACGAACTACCTCAAGCTGGGGCAGCCCGCCCCGGTGGCCGCACCCACCGGCAAGATCGAGGTCGTCGAGTTCTTCTGGTACGGCTGCCCGCACTGCTTCCATTTTGAGCCCTCGCTGAACGCCTGGGTGGGCAAGCTGCCCGCTGACGTGGCGTTCCGTCGCGCGCCCGTGGCTTTCCGCGAGAACCCCTTCGGTGTGCACCAGCGCATCTACTACGCCCTGGAGGCCATGGGCCTGCTGCCCACGCTGCACGGCAAGGTCTTCCACGCCCTGCACGAAGAGGGGCAAAAGCTCGACAAGCCCGAACTGGTGGCCGATTTCATGGCGAAGAACGGTGTGGACCGCGCCAAGTTCGTGTCGGTGTTCGATTCCTTCGCCGTGCAGACGAAATGCCGGCAGGCGCGCACCCTCGCCGATGCCTACAAGATCGATGGCGTGCCCGCCATCGGTGTCGGCGGCCAATTCCTGACCTCCATCTCGCTCAACGGCACGCCTGAGAAAACGCTGGCCACCGTCGATTTCCTCGTCAATCGCCTGCGCAAGGGCAAGTGAGCGAGCGGCGGGATATTTCCACGCCATTTGCAGACCCGCCACACATGGGGGCACGGTCTTCGGTAAACTCACTGCAAATTCCATGCCGAAGACGAGTTTGCCCGTGACCCTTGCCGTTGCCGCCCGGCGCACCGATGTGCGTTCACCTTTGCGAATCGCCACGCTGCGTGTGGGCCGGGTGCATGTCGCTCAGGCGCTCGTGTGCCTGGCAGGTGCTGTGCTGGCACACGGCGCGGCCTGGGCCGACAAGGCCGACCGCGCCCAGCCTGTGGTGTTCGCTGCCGATGCGGCCCGCGTGGATGAAACCCGGCGCGTCAACATCCTGACCGGCAACGTCGAGCTGACCAAGGGCACCATGTTGATCCGCGCCGAGCGCGTGGAAGTGCGTCAGAACCCCGACGGCACCCAAACCGCCACCGCCACCGGCGGCCAAGGCGGGCGCAGCTACTTCAAGCAAAAGCGCGAGGGCGTGGACGAGGTCATCGAGGGCGAGGCCGAGAAAATCGTCTACGAAGGCCGCGACGACACCGTCACCTTCACCAGCCGCGCCGAAATGCGCCGCCTCACTGCAGGCGCCAAGACGGACGAAGTCAACGGCCAGGCCATCCGCTACGACAACAAAACCTCGGTCTACCAGGTCATGGGCGCACCCAGCGATGGCGTCAAGCCAGCGGGTCGGGTCAAAGGCGTGATCACGCCACGCGCCAGCGAGCCTGCCGCGGCCGCAACGGGCTCCGGCACAGGCGCGGGTCGCTGAGATGGCGAGCCAGCCCAGTCAGCTCAAGGCCGAGAGCCTCAAGAAGCGCTACGGCGCCCGCACCGTCGTGCACGACGTGCACGTGGCCGTGTCGGCCGGTGAGGTGGTCGGCCTGCTCGGCCCGAACGGCGCCGGCAAAACCACCAGCTTCTACATGATCGTGGGTTTGGTGCGGGCGGACGCCGGCGCCATCGACATCGACGGCGAACGCATCGAACGCCTGCCCATGCACGAGCGCTCGCGCCTGGGGCTGAGCTATCTGCCGCAGGAGGCCTCCATCTTCCGGCAGCTCAACGTGGAAGACAACATCCGCGCCGTGCTGGAGCTGCAGGTCGATGAGCGCGGCCGCAAGCTCACGGGACAGGTCATCGAGGGGCGCCTGACCACGCTGTTGCGCGAGCTCAGCATCGAGAAGCTGCGCACCAGCCCGGCCTTGGCGCTGTCGGGCGGCGAGCGCCGCCGCGTGGAAATCGCGCGGGCGTTGGCCACGCAGCCGCGCTTCATCCTGCTCGACGAGCCATTTGCCGGCGTCGACCCGATCGCCGTCATCGAGATCCAGCGCATCATCGGCTTCCTCAAGGCCCGCGGCATCGGCGTGCTCATCACCGACCACAACGTCCGCGAAACGCTGGGCATCTGCGACCGCGCCTACATCATCAGCGAGGGGCGCGTGCTGGCCGAAGGCCGCCCGACCGACATCGTCGCCAACGCGGAGGTGCGCAAGGTCTACCTCGGCGAACACTTCCGCATGTGAGGGCCGCTGCTGCACCATGAAGCCCTCCTTGCAGTTCCGCCTGTCGCAGCACATGGCGCTGACGCCGCAGCTGCAGCAGTCCATCCGATTGTTGCAACTCTCCACGCTGGAGCTGCACCAGGAAATCGAGCAGATGCTCGAACAGAACCCGTTCCTGGAGCCCGAAGACGATCTGCCCGCGCTCGATCTGGCCGCGGCGGAATTCGAGCGTCAGCGCAATGAGCGCCTGAGCGCCGAGGACACGGCCTCGTCGTCGGCAGATGCCGATGGCGGCTCGGGCGACGGCGATGCCGCGGGCATCGACCAGGCCGACCTGGGCACCACCGAGCGCGACGACTGGGAGAACGGCACCGAGCGCGAAGATTTCGATGGCATCGGCGAGACGCCCTCGCGCAACAACAACGACGGTGACGACGATTTCGATCCGATGTCCCGCAACGCGCCGACGCTCAGCCTGCAAGACCACCTCAAGGCGCAGCTGCTGGGCACGCGACTGAGCGCGCAAGACATGGCCGCCGTCGAGGTGCTGATCGAGTCGCTCAACGAGGATGGCTACCTGGCCGACCCGCTGGAAGACATCGCCGCGAGCCTGCTGACGGGCGATCCCGACGAGGTCGACGAAGACACGCGCGACGAGTTGATGTCGCGCCTGCGCTGCGCGCTGGGCTGGCTGCAAAGCCTGGAGCCCGTGGGCGTGGGCGCGGCCAACCTCTCCGAGTGCCTGGTGCTGCAGCTCAAAACGCAGCCTGCCAGCCGCGTGCGCGAAGTCGCCATCGACATCTGCCGCCATCATCTGGAGCTGCTGGCCCGCCGCGACACCCGCAAGCTCATGAGCGCGACCCACGCCACCGAGGGCGAGGTCAAGCAGGCGCAAGGCCTCATCGTGCAACTGGAGCCCAAGCCGGGCCGGGCCTTCACGCGGGCCGAGGCCAACATCATCGTGCCCGACGTCATCGTGCAGAAGTCGGGCCGGGGCTGGAAGGTCGTGCTCAACCCCGACGTGATGCCCAAGCTGCGCATCAACGACCTGTACGCGCAAGCGCTGCGGGCCTCGCGTTCACCGCGCGGCACGGCGGCCAGCGAAGGCCACACGGCGATGAGCTCGCGCCTGCAGGAGGCCCGCTGGTTCGTCAAGAACATCCAGCAGCGCTTCGACACCATCTTGCGCGTCTCTCAGGCCATCGTTGACCGGCAGAAGAATTTCTTCACCCATGGCGAAATCGCCATGAAGCCGCTGGTGCTGCGCGAAATCGCCGACGAGCTCGGCCTGCACGAGTCCACCATCTCGCGCGTGACCACGGCCAAGTACATGAACACGCCGTTCGGCACCTTCGAGCTGAAGTACTTCTTCGGCTCCAGCCTGAACACCGAGGCCGGTGGCAACGCGTCGAGTACGGCGGTGCGTGCGCTCATCAAGCAGCTGGTGTCCGCCGAAGACGCCAAAAAGCCGCTGTCCGACAGCCAGCTCGCCACCATGCTGGAAGAGCAGGGCATCCAGGTGGCGCGCCGCACCGTGGCCAAGTACCGCGAAGCGCTGAAAATCGCGCCGGCCAACCTGCGCAAGGCGCTGTGAGTCGCCGGAGGGCCGCACCTTGATCGCCCAAGCCAACAACCTGATGACGGTACTGCCATGGCAGGACTGGGCCGCGCTTGCCCTGTTCTTCTTTGGTTGGGTGGGTTACGCCGCGTTCGCCAGCCGTCGCGCCAAGGTCGAGCGCACCCTGCTCGCCAGCACCAACCACTTTCGCAAGCTCTGGATGATGCAGGTGACGCACCGCGACCAGCGCATCGTCGATGCCGCGGTCACACAAAACCTCGCCTCCAGCCCCAGCTTTTGGGCCTCCACCACCATCCTGGTGCTGGGCGGTTTGCTGGCGGTGCTGGGCACGTCCGAGAAGGCCACCGAGTTGGTCAAGGACCTGCCCTTTGCAGCACGCACATCCATGCTGGTTTTCGACATCAAGATCATCGTGCTCCTGGCGGTGTTCGTGTACGCCTTCTTCCGCTTCACCTGGTCGATGCGCGTGTACTCCTTCGGTGCCATCCTGGTGGGTGCCGCACCCAACGTCGACGTGTTCGACGCCGGCGTGGCCGACCGCGACGCTTTCGCTGACCGCGCTGGCAAGCTCATGGGCATGGCCGCCGAAAGCTTTGCCGATGGCCTGCGCGCGTACTACATGGCCTTCGCTGTGATCGGCTGGTTCGTCTCGCCTGCCGCTTTCGCCATCGCCACCCTCGCCGTGCTGTGGGTGCTGTATCGGCGAGAATTCCGCTCGGACGTGCTGGCCGTTCTGCGCGCCTGAACGGGCGCCACCTGGCGCCTCGCCCCTCTTCTTCGCCCCGACTCCCATGCCCATCAAGCCCCCCCAACGCCCCCGCGTGTCCGCTGCCACCGGCCGGCCTTCAGGTGAGGGGCCGGGGCGTGCGTCGGCGCGTTCGTCCTCGCCCGCCAGCTCGCATCGGCCGCCCAACCGCGCTGTGCCTCGACCCGCGCCCGTGGCCAATGCACTGGCATCTGACCGCCCCACGGCGCTGTACCTCTCCTGCGCTTCTGGCGTGGAAGAACTGCTCGCCGACGAGGTCCGCCGCATCCTCGGCGAAGGCCCCGTCGTCATCGCCTCGCGCGGCGGCGTCGAAGTCCAGGCGGCCGCGCGCCTGCGCACAGCCGACGAGTGCCGCGCCGCCCTCATCGACCACACCCTGCGCCTCAACCTGGAAAGCCGCCTGGCCCAGCGCGTGTTGTGGCGCGTCGCATCGCGGGTCTACCGGCATGAAGACGACATCTACGCCCTGGGTCGGCAGGTCAACTGGAGCGACTGGATCACGCCGCGCCACACGCTGCGCGTCGATGTCACCTCGCGGCGCAGCCACCTGCGCAGCCTGAACTTCGCCGGCCTGCGCATCAAAGACGCCGTCTGCGACGACCTGCGCGAACGCACCGGCGAGCGCCCCAGCGTCGACACCCGCCACCCCGACCTCGGCCTCGTCCTCTACATGGACGACCTCGACGCCGTGCTCTACGTCGACACCTCCGGCGAAGCCCTCTTCAAACGTGGCTGGCGCGAAGACACGGGCGAGGCACCGCTCAAGGAGACGCTGGCCGCCGCCATGCTGGCCGCCGCCGGTTGGCAAGGGCGCCCGGAAGACGGCCCCCTGCTCGACCCCTGCTGCGGCGCAGGCACCATCCCCATCGAAGCCGCGCAAATCACTTGCAACATCGCGCCGGGCATCCAGCGTCGCTTCGCGTTCGAGCGTTTGCTGCCCTTCCGCAACGCGCAAGCCGCCTGGGGGCTGCTCAAGCAGGCAGCGCGTGCCCGCGAATGCCCGCCGCGCGTGGCCATCTACGCGGGTGACGTCGCCTTCCGCATGACCGACTTCGCCACCCGCAACGCCGAGCGCGCCGGTGTGCGACACGCCATCGAGTTCAAAACCGCCGATGCGCTCCAGCGCCCGGTGCCCTGCGAGCGCGGCGTGCTCATGTTCAACCCGCCCTACGGCGAGCGCATCGACACCAAAGGCGTCGCCCGCAACGCCTACGGCCAGCGCGGCGAGGCCAACAACGGTGCAGACGAGGGCACAGACGACGGCATCGCGCGTCCCGGTGCCCGAGGCATGCGTGTGGCCCGCGAAGCCTTCCAGGAAGACGAGGCCGCCGCCACCTTCTTCCAGCGCCTGTCCTCGCATTGGAAAAAACAGTACACAGGCTGGAGCGCCTGGGTCCTCAGCCCCGACATGAAGCTGCCCAGCGCCATGCGCCTGAAGGAAAGCCGCCGCATCGTCATGTTCAACGGCCCCATCGAATGCCGCTTGTTCCGCTTCGACCTCGTGGCCGGCAGCAACAAGGCCCGTGGCAGCGCCGATGCATCGCAAGGCGCCTCCCACGAGGCGCCACCCCAGGCCGGCGACGCAGCCCCATCGGTCTGAGTCAGCGTTCCAGCATCGCCGCCATCACGCTCAGCACCGCCAGCGGCGCCGTGTCTGCGCGCAGCACCCGCTTGCCCAGGCTCACTGCGGTCCAGCCTTGCGCCAACGCCAGGGCCTCCTCCTCGGGCGCCAGCCCGCCTTCCGGACCATTCAAGAAACACCAGTCCGCAGGAGGGGCGCCGGCCGTGGCACCGGGCCCAGGCCCCGCATCCTTCGACGCCAGCCACCCTTGCACCCTCACCGCGTGCCGCAAGCTCAACACGCCTCGGTGGGCCGCGACGGGCAGCGCCTGATCCTGCTTCAGCCAAGCCGCCAGGCTCTGCACCGGGTGCACCTGCGGCACCACCGCGCGACCGCACTGCTCGCTGGCCGACACAGCCACCGCCTGCCAGTGCGCCACCTTCTTCACCGCCCGATCGCCGTCCAGCCGCAGTACCGAACGTGCGCACACCAGCGGCTGGATTGCATGCACCCCCAGCTCCGTGGCCTTCTCCACCACCGCGTCCATCCGGTCGTTGGCCGGCATGCCCACCGCCAGCACCACCCGCGCGGGCAACTCGCGGTCATTGGCCACGGGCGCACCCAAGCGCACCTGCACCACTTTGCGACCCATCTCGGTCACCTCTGCGTCCCACTCGTGGCCCTCGCCATCGAACAGCTGGACGCCATCCCCCGGTTGCAACCTCAGCACCTGCACGTGGCGCGACGCGCCCTCATCCAGCGCAAAAGGCAGCCCATCCAGACCCAGGCGACTGCGCGCCACATGCAAACGGGGACCCATCGACACATCTATCTCCTGCACCTGCGGCGCTTGAAAGGGTTCGCTGCGCCTCCGACACCGTGGCAGGACAGCCTGGCTCAGACGCAGCCCCGCATTGTCCCTGAGCCGACGCCCTGACCCTCGAGCCGCCAGCGCCGCGCTCGCGTGCGCCGTTCGCTGGGCCATCCTCGGCGCCTTGCGCAACGGCTTCAGAACAGAGCTTTAAAAAACTTCGCGAGGGGGCTTGCGCAGCCTGTCAAAACAGTGCCATAATTGCGGTCTTCGCTGATCGCGGCAAACAAAACAATGCCGAGCGCATGGTGCAAGTCGCAAGTCGCAAACTGCTGCGTTGACCAAGTTGCCTGTCAGCAGACGTTCTTTAAAAATCAACAGCCGATAAGCGTGGGTGTTTGGCAAGAGAAGGCCGCGGCGAGTCGCAAGACTTGCAGGTCCTTGGACCAAACGCTCACGGTAAGAAGAAGATGGAGTTCACGCAAGTGA
>Ga0310345_10000301_pt1 | contig 85473 bp, 85 predicted proteins | sample HC15DNA20500_MG_FD_204667 | JGI IMG/M metagenome (GOLD analysis project Ga0310345, IMG submission 204667) | Marine microbial communities from station ALOHA, North Pacific Subtropical Gyre - HC15-DNA-20-500_MG | ecosystem: Environmental > Aquatic > Marine > Oceanic | place: Pacific Ocean: North... | reverse complement strand
AGCCCGCTATATGGGCGCCTCCCGAGTCGGGAACGCCTCTTTCCACGAGGCCGCGGCAAGCCGCAGTGTGGACGCATAGCTCAGTTGGTAGAGCAGCTGACTCTTAATCAGCGGGTCCTAGGTTCGAGCCCTAGTGCGTCCACCATTTCCCTTTTTACCGATTAAATAGGAGCCGTTAGCGGCCGCTTTGCGCTCATTTCACATTCGATGTGATATGAGGGATTGGAAATCACATTATGATGTGATATCTGCTGCGAAATGGAAACTATCGAGAAAGTTCGTACACTCGTATCGCAAGGTCTCATGACCCGTGCAGGGCTGGCTCGCGCCGCGGGTCTCCACGCAAATACACTACGCGATTGCGGCGAGGAGAGCTGGAACCCTACGGCGGAAACCCTTGCAAAGCTGGAAGGCTTCCTGGAAGCCAACGACGAGACGCCGGTAATCGTTGGCGCCGAGGAAATCATTGTCGAGGCGCGCAACGGACGCATGTACATTCTCGTGGACGATGAAGACCGCGAGAACGAGGGTGATCTTATCATCCCCGCGCAAATGGCAACGCCCAGCGCGATCAACTTCATGGCCACTCATGGTCGCGGGCTGATCTGCTTGTCGCTTGATCGCAAACGAGTGGAAGCGCTCGGCCTGCAGCCGATGAGCCGGGAAAATCGCGAAAGCATGCAGACCGCTTTCACAACTTCGATCGAGGCCAAGGAAGGGGTAACGACCGGAATAAGCGCTGCCGACCGCGCGCGGACGGTCACCGTTGCCATCGATTCGACCAAGGGGCCCGACGATATCGTTACCCCCGGCCATGTGTTCCCGCTTGCTGCCCGTGATGGCGGCGTGCTCGTTCGCGCTGGTCACACCGAGGCGGCTGTCGACATCTCTCGCCTAGCGGGCCTCAACCCCTCGGGCGTTATCTGCGAGATCATGAATGAGGACGGCACTATGGCCCGCCTCGACGACCTGATCGGCTTCGCGCGCAAGCATGACATGAAGATCGGCACGATCCGCGACCTTATCGAATATCGCATGCGGTATGACCACCTCGTGGAACGGGTTGGCGAAGACAGCTTCGAATCCGATTATGGAGGCGATTGGCGCCTGCTGACCTATCGCAATACGGTCGATGGCAGCGAAAGCTACGTGCTCCAGAAAGGCCATGTTACTGAAGGCTTACCTACCCTTGCCCGCGTCCACCCGATTTCGATTTTCGACGATCTGCTCGGCAAGCCGGGTCCCCGCAAGCGCACACTTCAGCGCGCCATGGATGCTGTGGGCCGACATGGCTCGGGTGTCATCGTACTGATCACGGGACGCCCTGCGTCGAGCGGTGGCTACAGCGACAATGACGCGCAGCGAAATGTCGGGATCGGCTCGCAGATCCTCGCCGATCTCGGCATCGAAGACATGATCCTGCTCAGCAACTCGCAACCAAACGTTGTGGCGATCGAAGGCTATGGCCTCAATATCGTCGACCACATGCCCATCCCGGAGTGACCCGCATGGCCCGTTTCCTGATCGTCGAAGCGCGTTTCTACGACAACCTCAACGATATGCTCATCGAGGGCGCGCGCGCTGCGCTGGAGGCCGCCGGGCATGAGGTCGAGGTTCTCACCGTCCCCGGGGCGCTGGAAATTCCCGGGGCAATAGCACTTGCCAGCGAAAACGGCCTTTACGATGGCTATGTCGGCATCGGCGTCGTGATCCGCGGTGAGACATATCATTTCGAGATCGTCGCGGGAGAAAGCGCGCGGGGGATCATGGCTCTGACGATGGATGGTATGGCCATCGGCAACGGTATCCTCACCGTCGAGAACGAAGAGCAGGCCATTGTCCGAGCCGATCCAAAGCAGAAGGACAAGGGCGGCGAAGCAGCCAAAGCGGCCATCGCTCTTCTCGACTTGCAGAGCCGGTTCGCAGCCTAGCGCACTCCGTCCAGATATTCCCGGAGCCCGAGCGGGGCGAAGGGGCCGATGATCAGCTGCTCGAACACTCCGATGCCATCGGAGCCATCGCTACCCGAAACGCGCACCGGGATTTGCACGTGCAGGTTTTCGGGTGCGAGCGGGTCGAGTTCGGCCAGGTCGATATCCTCGCGTTCGACCTTCAACGAGCCGTGATACATGCCGTGGCCCCATTCAGGATGCGCATAGCCAAGCCCGCGCATCTGGAAGCGCCCTAGCGGTTCGAAGGTCACCTGCTCCGGCGCGCCGCGCAGCGCCAGCGTCCCGCCTGAAGGCCAGCGCGTTCCCGCCTCAAGGCGCGTGCGCATACTTCCGTGCCCCTCGATCAGTTCACTCGCAGACGCCCCTTCGGCAGCCCACGCAGCGCGTGTATTCCAGGCATTGCCCAGCGAATCGTTGTTGACGTGAAAGAACAGGCAACCGCTTGCGAAGTTGATCGGAGTCCACTGCCAAAAAAAGGCCGGCATGGGGGCGCCGGGCATCGGCTGCATATCGCGCGCGCCGATCGGCCTCACGCCCCAGCTGCGGTCGCGCGTCCCCATCGTGCCTTGGACGAGATCGCGCTTGTCGCCGTCGACCTCAATCCAACCAGTGTAGCGGCCATTTTGTGTCAGGCGCGTATAGTCCATGAAAGCGCGCGGCCCGATGCGGTGAGTGAAGCGCGGCTCTTCGATCGGAAAGGCGCGGCCGGTGAAAGTGATGTCCGCTGATATGCCCTCGAAGGGTTCGAGCCGGATACGCAGTATGTTGAGTGCTTCGATGATCTCTATGGAAATGGGCCCCGCCGCCATGACCATGCGCTCCATGCCGAGTTCCGCGCTGGCATGAACGCAGTACTGTACGCCGTCGCGGATTACGTTGAAATGCGCATCGATCACATCGAGATGTGGGTAGATGCCCAGAGCAACTGCGAAAAACCCGCTGCCATCGGGTGCGCAGCCATTGAAAAAGTAGCGGTCATAAAAGTTTCGGTCAGTGCCGGCATAGGCGACCGGCTCGGGCGTCTGATGGATGGGGTAGTCGTCTCCACGGCTCAGTACCATCGCAGGACCTCCTTCAGCGCCCCATACTATCGCGTAGGAGCGCCAGCGAACAAGAGCCGCGTACCATGGACAGAAAATTCGCATCGCCCCGTTCGACGAAGGCAGCGCTAAATATGCCGGTCGAGAGGCAAGGGAGGCCGCCGGGACGACCATGCCCCGCCCTTCTCGCACGACGACAGTCACGGAACGCTGGCGAGCACTGAGCGTCGTGACAATCATGCAGGAAGAACCGAAATGAACGGGCCGCTGGAATGGATCGCCTCCATCGGCACCGTCCTGGCAGCGTCGATGATCGCCTTCGACATGGGACGCCGCGCCACCGCCTGGGGCTTCGTCCTGTTCTGCGGCGTATCCGCCCTATGGATCTATATCGGACTGACCGAAGACGCGCTTCCACTAGCCGCAATGAATGGCGTCCTGCTGCTCATCAACGCATGGGGAGTATGGCAATATTGGTTCCACCCGAAGAACCGCGAGCGCAACTAAGGCAGGTCCGGTCAAAGGCAGCGTTTCGCGATAGAGCACCACCTCGTCGCGCACTGAGAACGCCTCACCTATAATTCGAATACTGTTGTCGATGAAATATTTCGGAAAATTGATTATAATTTTCAATTAGAAATATGGTTAATATCGATTAAAATGAGTATCTGATATATCAATTGACGTGACTCGATTGAAAAATAGGAATATTTATTCGAGTCGATAACGGTTCGCGCACAATAGTTTTACCAGTCCTAAAATGAAACTATTTCGCAACACCAAGTGTTCGCGGAGCGGAGGAACTCATGTTCGACAAAGTCAGCCACACGCTCGGCCTCGTGAGCGAGGACGAAATCCTGTTCTCCACGCCTTTCGACTACATGTTTCCGGATGCAGCACGATCGAAGCTGTGCCTTCTGCCGCAATCAGAAGCGACAGTTGCCGGACTGCGTGCGTTGGCGGACCTGATGGGGGATCCCGGAGATCCGACCACGCCCCACACCGAATTCGATTCCGATATCCCGGCAATCTACACCTATTTCGGCCAGTTCATCGACCATGACATTACCGCACGTACCGATAGGGATACGATCATCAGCCAGATCGGGGCGAACGAACTCCCCTTCCCTCTTCCCCCAGACGAGGTCGTGGCGGGCTTGACGAATGGTCGACGTCCGCAACTCGACCTTGATTCCGTATTCGGTGAAGGGCCGGGCCTCGCTCCCAACGCCACAACGCAGTCCAACGTACTCTACGAAAATGACTTCTCGCTGAAACGTTTTGTGGATAGCGGTGCCAATCGTCGCGATCTCAATCGCAGCGAGAACCGCGGTGCCATTATCCCAGACATGCGCAACGACGAGAACCTCGTCGTCAGCCAACTGCAGTTCGCCTTCGTCGAGTTCTACAACAAAGTGCTCGGGGCCCAGGGCGGCGATCCACGCGAAGCACATATCAGGGCACGTCAGTTGGTGCGTTGGGCCTATCAATATGTCGTAGTGAACGATTATCTCAAGCGCGTGTGCGACCCTTATGTCGTGGAGGACACGGTTGCCAACGGACCACGTTTCCTTGGCCCCACCGCCGGGCGGGCCTCCGCCTTCATGCCGCTCGAATTCTCAACCTCGGCGTTCCGCTTCGGCCATTCGATGATCCGGCCGTTCTACAAGCTCAACACATCGGCGGCAGAGATCGACGTGATGAAGCTGCTCGGACCGGCAAACCAGTTCGACCCGGGGACGACGGACCCGATCTATTTCGAATCTGACGGGCACTTGAAGGCCGCTTTCGTGATCGACTGGAACCGCTTTGTCGATCCGGGTAGTACGACCCAGAAGGCCCGCCGGATCGATACCAAGATCGCACAGGGATTGTTCTCGCTACCGTTCGAAGGACGCTCGACCGACCTGGTACTCGGTCACCTCGCACGTTCTAACCTGATACGTTCCTTCAACATGTCGATACCGACCGGGCAAGCGTTGTGTGACGCTTTTGCGATCAATCCGCTCACGCTGAGCGAGATGCATGGCGGCGAATCCACCGATATCGTGGATGTCCTGAAGGCGACCTATTTCAATCATCGCACGCCTCTATGGTATTACATCCTGCGAGAAGCAGCAGTGCAGCAGGACGGCCAGCACCTTGGTGAACTGGGAAGCCGGATCGTGTGCGAAACCATCCTGTTCTTCATCAAGTCCGACCCTAATTCCTACCTCAACAACCGACATGACAAAGCGGTCAAGACCAACAATGGCGGGATCGACGTTGATCCCGGTTCAGGAGGCACGATCAAGAACCTCAGAAACATACTGGCCTTCGCGGATGTGATCTAAATCTAAAGCGAGCCGGGCTGAATGCTGGACTTCAGCTCCCAATTCGCCCGAAACAATCTCGTCCGACGTAATACGCGCTGTCGCCCAGTTCTTCTTCGATGCGGATCAACTGATTGTATTTCGCGAGACGGTCGGAACGGGCGAGTGAGCCGGTCTTGATCTGCCCGCAATTCGTCGCGACCGCGAGGTCGGCAATCGTCGCATCCTCGGTTTCGCCCGAACGGTGCGACATGACAGCGGTATAGCCGGCGCGATTAGCTATGCTCACCGCATCGAGCGTTTCCGACAGCGTACCGATCTGGTTGACCTTCACCAGCAGTGAATTGGCGAGGCCCTGATCGATCCCTTCGCGCAGGCGCTGCGGATTGGTGACGAACAGGTCATCGCCAACCAACTGCACGGTCTTGCCGATGCGGTCGGTCAGCGCCTTCCAACCTTCGAAATCGTCCTCGGCCATACCGTCTTCGATCGAGCGGATCGGGTAGTCACGGCACAGCTTGTCGAGATATTCGGCCATTTCGGGCCCATCAAGGGAGAGCTTCTCGCCAGCAATCTCGTATTTGCCGTTCTTGAAGAATTCGGTCGAGGCGCAGTCGAGCGCGAGGGCAATATCCTCTCCCGGCTTGAAACCTGCCTGTTCGATCGAGGTCATGATGAAATCGAGCGCGTCGCGCGTGCTTGCGAGATCGGGCGCGAAACCGCCTTCGTCCCCCACCGCCGTGGCAAGGCCTTTCTCGTGCAGCTTCTTCTTCAGCGTGTGGAACACCTCCGCACCCCAGCGAACCGCCTCTGCCAAGCTGTCCGCCCCCACCGGCATGACCATGAATTCCTGAATGTCGATCGGATTGTCGGCATGTTCGCCGCCATTGATGATGTTCATCATGGGTACGGGCAGCACATGCGCCGAGACCCCACCGATATAGCTGTACAACGGTAGGCCGCGGGCGTTGGCCGCAGCCTTCGCCACCGCCATGCTGGTCCCGAGGATGGCATTCGCGCCAATGCGGCCCTTATTTGGCGTGCCATCGAGCGCGATCATCGAAAGGTCGATGTCACGCTGATCTTCGGCATCGAAAGCACCCACCAGCATGTCGCGGATCTCGGTGTTTACGGCTTCGACGGCCTTGGTCACACCTTTACCGAGATAGCGTTCCTTGTCGCCATCGCGCAGTTCGACCGCTTCGTGCGCGCCAGTCGAGGCGCCACTCGGCACGGCGGCACGGCCAAAGCTGCCGTCGTCGAGCAGAACGTCGACCTCGACAGTGGGATTGCCTCTTGAATCAAGGATTTCACGGGCGTGGATGTCGATAATCGCAGTCATGGGTGCTGGCGCTCCGGACAAAGGTGTTGTAATTAACTAAAACACCCCCAGATGGGGAGTCGGCAGCGCTCTATTCGCCGGAACATTGGCGCGCAAGTTGCGTTGCACCATCGAAGGCGAATTCGCCGGACGAATACGAATTGAGGGCAAGGACAAAAACCATGGCAGAAACCACCGCAGACGGCACGCCCAAGAAGCGCAAGGCCCCTGCCACCAAGAAAACTGCAACCAGCAAGACCGCTACCGCCAAAAAGCCACGCAAGACCGTGGCGAAGAAAGGCGTAGGGAAGGAGACCGCTCCCGTGACCAATACCGCCACCACTCCGCCCGCCACCGACAATCGCTCGGAAGCCAAGTCGCGCTTCAACGCAGCACTCGAGGAGGCAAAGGCCGGTGCCGCCGCACTGAAGGCCGAAGGGAAGGATCGCGCTGCCGCCTATCGCGATCAGGCAAAGCACAAGGGCGACGACTGGGTAACCGAAGCCAAAGCCTATGGCGCAGACGCCAAGGTAAAGGGCCGGGAACTTGCCACCGAAGGCAAGGTCAAGGCCGGTGAAGGCCTGCGTTCGCTTAGCAAGCTCGTCAACGACAATGCCTATCAGGTCGATGAAAGGCTCGGCGCCAAATATGGCGACTATGCCCGTAGCGCGTCGAAATCGCTCGATGGCTATGCCAGCAGGCTCGACGAAAAGAGCGTTGACGACCTGGTCGAAGACGGCCGCGAATTCGTTCGCAAGAGCCCGGGCAAGGCGCTTGGCATCGCTGCGGTTGTCGGCTTCATGCTTTCGCGTCTATTCCGCAGTTCGCGCTGAGCGAGCAAATACGGGGATTTGAATGCGGGACGATGAAAACGAGGGGGCCGAGGGTTTCACCGGCCCGCTCGATTTGCCTGACGAACACGAAGTCCCCGACCAGGAGGGCGGCGAAGGTCAGCATTTTTCGCTGACCGACGACGTCCTTGCGCTGTTGGAAGACGGCAAGACCTATGCCGAAGCGGAACTGCGCTTTCAGAAAAGCCGGGCTGGCTTTATCGGCAACAGGGCAAAAGGGGCACTTGCCTATCTGCTCGCGGCCTTTGGTGTTTTTCATCTGGCCCTGATTGCCGCGACTGTCGGTATCGTACTGGCCCTTGTTCCTTTCGTGGGGCCGTGGGGCGCTACCGCCATCGTCACCCTCGCCCTCGTAGTCGCCGGTTTCGTGCTGTTGCACCTGCTCAAGGGTCGCCTGAACGATATCCGCGATGCCTTTGACGAGGAGAACGGCGAATGAGCAGCCGCCGCATCCGCATGCTCGAAGATAAGTATCTGCGCGACGCGGCTCGTGCCCTGGTCGAAGCGGATATCGAACATCTCAAGTCAGACTTCGCTCATAAGGGATTTGCCGAGCGCGCCATCGACCGTGTGCGCGAAGGTGCGACCGACCTCTACGAAGAGGCGATCAATGTCGCCGACGACAACAAAGGTGCCCTCGCCGCACTGCTTGCCGCGATAGTCGTCTGGTTCGCGCGCAACCCGATCCTGGAACTGCTTGGGTTCGAGCCGGACCAAGAGCTTGAAGACAACGAAGGGGAATCGGAACGTTAAGCCGTGCGGAGCCGTTAGTATGCCGAACACGAATTCCGGAGAAGGACTATGGCCGACCAAGCCGAAAGCAACGTCACCCCGATCAGCGCAGATAGCCAGCTGAGCGACGAACAGAAGCGCGAGCAGCTGAGCGCTCGTATCGAAGCTGGTGAGCAGCGCAACGAGGAACGCACTCTTGCCGATCAGGCAAGGGATGCTGCGGACAGCGCGGTTGAATTCACCAAGAAACATCCGCTTGCGGTGGTTGGTGGCGTGCTCGTGGTCGGGCTTGCAATTGGTGCCATGACCCGTCGGGGGCGCAGCATTGGTCGTCGTGGCGGCGTTCTCGCCGGCCTCGCTGCCGATGCCGCATTTGCATATGGTGCCCGCATGATCGACGGCGTGATGGATGGCGCGCAATATGCCGGCGACCGGTTCGAGGATCTTAGCGATAGTGCGGCAACCACCGCTCGGGGACTGCGCCGCGATGCGGCCTACAAGCTGGACGTGGCAGGCGATGCCCTGCGCACATCCGGCCGCAAGGCCGGTCGCAAGGGTAGCCGCGCCTATCGCGCGCTGCGGACCCGCATTACGCATTGAGGCCAGTTAATTCGCACAATGCCGTAGCGGCGCGACAGGGTTGCCTGTCGCGCCGCTTTCGCTATGTGGCGCAGCAATCCTTCCTTCCCCTTCTGGAAAGTCATGATCATGGAAGAAACCGAGAGCAAACAGGCGCTCTATCTGGTGATGGGTGGCCGCGTCACCGATCCACGGAGCGTCACCTTCGCCGATCCCGAGAGCATCCACGTCGCGGGCGTATTCAGCAGTTATGACGCGGCCGTTGATGCCTGGCGCTCGAATGCCCAGCGCACCGTCGACGATGCCGAGATGAAATACGTTATCGTCCATCTGCACAAGCTGCTCGATCCAGGCGCCTGACCTGCGCGATGGCCTATTCGATCAGGCCATATCGCGACGATGATGCCGAAGCCCTAGCGAATATGGTCACGGCGTCCATCGCCGAGATCGGGCCACACGCCTATTCGCCAGAACAGGTCACCGCTTGGTTGGCGCGTCATCCCGGCGCGGAGCGGTATCGACAGCGCGTGGCGGAAGGCGACGTCATATTCGTCGCGGTCGATGCCAGCAGCAAGCCGGTCGCCTATGCGTTGATCGAACCCGGCGGCCATCTCGACCACCTTTACAACCACCCCGATCACACGCGCCTGGGCCTTGCCACACAACTACTGGCAAGAGCCGAAACCTACGCTCGAGCGCATGGGGTGGAACGCCTCTATACCGAAGCAAGTGATTTTGCCCGGCCTGCATTCGAACGGGCCGGTTATCTCGCGACGAAAAAGCGAGAGTTCACCATCGCCCATGAGAATCGGGAGGTCCCGATCCACAACTGGGCGATGGAAAAGTTGCTCAGATGAATTCGATCTTGTCGATCAGGTAGAACTTGTCGCCCGAGGGGACGGTCACTTCTACCTCTTCCTCGATCTGCTTGCCGATCAGCGCACGGCCGATGGGCGAATTGTAGCTGATCCGGCCCTTCGAAGCATCCGCCTCGGTCTGGCCGACGATCTGATATCTCACCGGCTTGTCGTTCTCATCGAGCAATGTGACAGTCGCACCGAAGATCACCTTGTCGCCTGACAGGCTGGTCGGATCGATAATCTGGGCGCGGCTGATCTTGTCTTCCAGCTCGCCAATCATCGCCTCCACCTGGCCTTGGCGTTCCTTGGCGGCGTGATATTCGGCGTTTTCCGAGAGGTCGCCATGCGCGCGCGCTTCCTCGATCGCGTCGACGATTTTCGGGCGCTCCGCCCGCAAAGCTTTTAGGTCTGCCGTGAGCTTCTCGTAACCCTCGGCCAGCATCGGCACTTTTTCCATAGGACCCCTTGCCCTTCCTGTTCCGGCCCGCCCTCGGGACAATTCGAACCCGGTCCGCCGGATTGCGGAACTCAATCGGTTCGAATGTCTGGAGGTGCAGCGTCGTGTTTTTCGTTAGCTATAATAGTCTTGCAACGAACGCACTTCAAGCTGCTCCGGCGAAACCTCCGCTATCGCCTGTGCAACGGCCAGCGAAGCAGCGGCCGTCGTATAGTAGGGAAGCTTCTTTTCCAGCGCCGCCTCGCGGATGGATTTACTGTCGAGCAGCGACTGCCAGCCCTCCGTCGTGTTGAAGATCAACTGCACCTCGCCATCGATGATCGCATCGACGATATGGGGACGACCTTCGGCCACCTTGTTGACCGGCTCGACCGCAAGCCCCTGTTCGGCAAGGTAGGTCTGTGTTCCGCCCGTGGCGATGACGCGGAAACCCTTATCGAGCAGCGTCTGCACGGCAGGCACGATCAGCGGCTTGTCGCTATCCTTGACCGAAACGAACAGCGTGCCCGATTGTGGCGGCTTCATACCTGCCCCCAGCTGCGATTTGAGGAAAGCAGCAGCGAATCCGCGATCGATCCCCATGACCTCGCCGGTCGATTTCATTTCCGGCGACAGTATCGGGTCGGCGCCCGGGAAACGCGCGAAGGGGAATACCGCTTCCTTCACGGCCATATGGTCGGGGTTGAGGTCGAAGGGTTCGAAGGTGTGCAATCCTTCGCCCGCCATGACGCGCGCGGCGACCTTGGCGATGGGCCGCCCGATGGCCTTGGCGACAAACGGCACAGTACGGCTGGCGCGCGGGTTGACCTCGATGAGGTAGACCTCGCCTTCCTTCACCGCGAACTGCACGTTCATCAGGCCGCGGACCTGCAGCGCTTTGGCGAGTTCGGTAGCCTGACGCTCCATTTCGGCGATGATATCGGCAGGCAGGCTGTAGGGCGGCAGGGTGCAGGCGCTATCGCCCGAATGGACGCCAGCCTCCTCGATATGCTGCATCACGCCCGCAATGCGCACCTCGAAACCATCTGCAACGACATCGACATCACATTCGACCGCGTCGCGCAAATATTGATCGACCAGCACGGGGCTGTCGCCCGATACGTTGACCGCCGTGTTGATGTAGTCGTCGAGTTGCGCTTCGCTGTCGACGATTTCCATTGCCCGCCCGCCAAGCACATAGCTGGGGCGCAGCAGAACCGGGTAGCCGATCCGCGCAGCGACCGCGGCAGCTTCGTCGCGGCTCTTGGCGATGCCGTTCATTGGTTGCTTAAGCTTGAGCTTGTTGACCAGCTTGGCAAAGCGTTCGCGGTCTTCGGCGAGGTCGATCGCGTCAGGCGAGGTGCCGAGGATCGGGATGCCTTCCCGCTCCAGCGCGGCGGCGAGTTTGAGAGGCGTCTGTCCGCCGAACTGGACAATGGTGCCGACGACCTCGCCCTTCGACATTTCGACCCGCATGATTTCGAGGACGTCTTCCTCGGTCAGCGGTTCGAAATAGAGGCGGTCGGAGGTGTCGTAATCGGTCGAGACGGTTTCCGGGTTGCAGTTGACCATGATCGTTTCGAACCCGGCCTCCGCCAGCGCGAAACAGGCGTGGACGCAGCAATAGTCGAACTCGATGCCCTGCCCGATCCGGTTCGGGCCGCCGCCGAGGATGACGATCTTCTTGCGGTCACTCGGATCGGCCTCGTCCTCGGGTTCGCCAAAGCTCGGCGCTTCGTAGGTCGAGTACATATAAGGCGTGATCGCCTCGAATTCGGCAGCGCAGCTGTCGATCCGCTTGTAAACCGGATAGACGCCCAGCTTGCGGCGGAGGTCCCGCACTTCCTGTTCGCTGGTGGCCCCGGCCATGGCCCGCAAGGCATCGTGCAGCAGGCCGGAGCGCTTGGCCTGCGTTTCGCCCAGACCGCCCGCGACGCCGACCGAGCGCACGGCCAGCGTGGCGAGACGCTTGTCGGAAAAGCCCATCGCCTTGAGACGACGCATTTCGGCTGCGTCACTGGGCAAGCCGTTATGCGCGATCATCTTCTCTTCGTAGATGATTGCTTCGATCTGGCGCAGGAACCACGGGTCGAAACCGGTGATCCTGGCGATTTCCTCGACCGTGAAATCCTCGCGGAAGGCCTGCGCGATCTTGAGAATGCGGTCGGGCGTACGCTGCGAGAGCGATGCGGTCACGACCTCGCGGCTAAGGCCTTCGAACTCGGTAATGCGGTTGAAGCCGTCGAGGCCGGTTTCCAGACCGCGCAACGCCTTCTGCATCGACTCCGCAAAGCAGCGGCCGATCGCCATGACCTCGCCGACTGATTTCATCGCCGTCGACAGCTCGTTCTTCGAACCCTTGAATTTTTCGAAGGCGAAGCGCGGGATCTTGGTCACGACATAGTCGATGGTCGGCTCGAAACTCGCAGGCGTCGCGCCGGTGATCTCGTTCTGGATCTCGTCGAGCGTGTAACCGACCGCCAGCTTCGCCGCGACGCGTGCGATGGGGAAGCCGGTGGCCTTCGATGCCAGCGCGGACGACCGTGAAACACGCGGGTTCATCTCGATCACGATCAGGCGGCCATCCTTCGGATTGACTGCGAACTGGACGTTCGACCCGCCCGTCTCCACGCCGATTTCGCGCAACACCTCGATGCTGGCGGTACGCATGATCTGATATTCCTTGTCGGTCAGCGTCAGCGCCGGGGCGACGGTGATGGAATCGCCCGTATGCACGCCCATCGGATCGACATTCTCGATCGAGCAGATGATGATGCAGTTGTCCTTGCGGTCGCGCACCACCTCCATCTCGTATTCTTTCCAGCCAAGGAGCGATTCCTCGATCAGGACTTCGGTGGTGGGCGACGCGTCGAGGCCTTCACGGACGATCTTGTCGAATTCCGCCTTGTTATAGGCGATCCCGCCGCCCGTGCCGCCCAGTGTGAAGCTGGGGCGGATGATCGCGGGCAGACCCGTGGTTTCGAGCACGTCGAACGCTTCGTCCACCGTGTTGGCGACGCCGCTGCGCGCGCTTTCGAGGCCGATCTTGTCCATCGCCTCGCGGAAGCGCTGGCGGTTCTCAGCCTTGTCGATGGCATCGGCATTGGCGCCGATCATGGTGACGCCGAATTTCTCCAGCACGCCCTGATTGGCGAGGTCCAGCGCACAATTCAGCGCCGTCTGCCCGCCCATGGTCGGCAGGACCGCATCGGGGCGTTCCTTCTCTATGATCTTGGCAACGATCTCGGGCGTGATCGGCTCGACATAGGTGGCGTCGGCCATTTCCGGATCGGTCATGATCGTGGCGGGGTTGGAGTTGACCAGCACGACCCGGTAGCCCTCCTCCTTCAGCGCCTTGATCGCCTGCGTGCCCGAATAGTCGAACTCGCAGGCCTGGCCGATGATGATCGGGCCGGCGCCGATGACGAGGATCGAGGAGATGTCTGTACGTTTGGGCATCAGAGGGGGATTTCCACGAGAGTTTCGAGAGTGATTGCGTCCTTTGCCAGCGGCGAAGCGGGCGGCGGCAGGACAACGGTGAAATCGGTATGCAGCCGCGCGAGGCGGCGATAGTCGGCCTTGCTCACGCCGTTACGGCGCGGGAAGACGCAGTTGCGGCGGATCGAGACGATATCGTCGCCCGTGCGCACGGCGATGTAAGTCAGCACTTCATAGCGCAACGGGCCCTTGCCGCGCATGGTAACGTCGAGCTGGCGCACCTGCTCGCCATCCTGCGCCTCACGCTCGATCTCGGTAAGGCCGCGCGCGGAGAGACGGTCTTCCTGCGCTTCGTGGACATTCTCGAGAGCGAAAAGCGCGGCGGAGAAAGGCGACCAGCCTGCCGCGGCCCGGCAATCCATCCGCCCGGCGATTGGGCCTGCTGCGGTTTCGTACTGGAGGGGGCGCCAGAAGGTCGCGATAACCGTGCCATCGACACCTTCGAGCTGTTCGAGGCCGCCGTCGCCGGTGAAGGTTACGCCGGGCGTAAGCTGCACCTCGCGCAGGTCAGGCCCCTGCGCGACGGCAGCCGTCGCTAGCCCCATCGCAAGAAGGGCCAATAAGCGCATCAGGCGTGGGCCTGCGTGCCCGAATAGTCGAACTCGCAGGCCTGGCCGATGATGATCGGCCCGGCGCCGATGACGAGGATCGAGGAGATGTCTGTACGTTTGGGCATTAGGCTACCGGGAATCCAAGAAATGATGCTATAAGTGCGAGCAGAGCGATAGCGGCAGTGCCCACTAAGGCACCCGCAGCTTCCCGGCCAATCCAACCTAAGGTCATTTTGGCTCTGGCCCATAGTTCCGTGGGACGGAAGAATTCTTGATCCATAGTTTTGCCAATCGCCTCAACTTCCGCTGAAGCAACGGCGGCGGACCTTTCAGTCAGGCCACCGAGATCATTGGCCGACCCAAGGTGATCCTGCAATTCGGATACTTTGGCGCGCACTTCTCGAAAGGAACGGCTGTTGTGATCAAAGCCTACAATCCGATCAGCGGCAGGTGCTTCCGGGTTAGCGAAGTCTTCCTCTTGCTCGTTCTGATCAAGACGCTCAGCCTCAACTTTTTTATATCCCGCTTCAGTGATTTCGTAGGTCGAACCGGATCTCGCATTATGCCGGGCGCGGACGAGCTTCGCCGCATCTAACGTCCGCAACGCCATTTGCGCACGCTGAGTACTAATTCCCTGTTGGATAACCCCCGAAACGTAGGCTGGATTCACCCACGAAGCTCCTTCGTTTGCAAGGTCGTAAAGAGCTTTTAAAGCCAGTCGCTCCACTTCATCCTGTAGCATAGTCACGAAGCCAACATCCCTACGAATTTCTCGAACAGGTAGAAGCTGTCCTGCGGGCCGGGGCTCGCCTCGGGGTGGTACTGCACACCGAAGGCCTTCTTGCCCCTGATCGAAATGCCGCAATTGGTACCGTCGAACAGCGAGACGTGGGTCTGCTCCACATCATCCGGCAAGGTCTCGCCATCGACCGCGAAGCCGTGGTTCATGCTGGTGATCTCGACGAGGCCAGTGCTCTCGCCCCAGCCCTCGCCTACACGCTGGACGGGGTGGTTGGCGCCGCGGTGGCCCTGGAACATCTTGGCGGTCTTCGCGCCCGCGGCGAGTCCGAGCATCTGGTGGCCGAGGCAAATGCCGAATAGCGGCAAGTCGGCATCGAGCAGCCCCTTGATCACCGGCACGGCATATTCGCCCGTTGCCGCCGGATCGCCCGGGCCGTTCGACAGGAACACGCCATCGGGCTTCAGCCGCATGATCTCGTCCAGCGAGGTGCGCGCGGGCACGACCGTGACCTTTGCGCCCGCTTTCACGAGATTGCGGAAGATATTGTCTTTCGCGCCGTAATCCACCGCGACCACATGCGGCTTTTCGTTATCGGCCTGTGCATATCCGGTGCCGAGCTGCCAGTATCCACCGCGCCAGTCTTCCAGCACGCCGCGCGTCACGCCGGGGACGAGGTCCAGACCTTCCAGCCCGCTCCATTCGGCGGCCTGCTTCTTCAGCGCCTTGAGGTCGAATTCGCCACGCGGGCTGTGCGCGATCACGGCATTGGGCGCGCCGTTCAGTCGGATACGGCGGGTCAGCGCGCGGGTGTCGATACCCGAAAGCCCGATCTTGCCATGCGCCACGCACCATTCGACGAATTCGTTCTGCGCGCGGAAATTGGAATGCGGCGTGATTTCCTGCCGCACCACCAGCCCGACCGCGCCGAGACCGCGGCTCTCATGATCTTCCTCGTTCGCGCCGACATTGCCGATATGCGGGAAGGTGAAGGTGACGATCTGGCTGTCGTAGGAGGGATCGGTCATCACCTCCTGATAACCGGTCATGGCGGTGTTGAAGCAGACTTCGCCAACGGCGCTGCCACTGGCGCCGAAGCCCTTGCCCCAGATGACGGTGCCGTCCGCGAATACGAGGCAACCGGTGGCATCTTTGGGTTGCGCGTGCGAAATTGCGGACAGGGCCATGGGCGCTCCGGGTAAAAGGGTTTCCAGCGATGTGTGCTAAGTCCCAGCCGCTAGGGACCTGTGCGATTCCCGTCAAGCGGAACACTTGGCTTATCGGCGCACTGTTCTAAATGGGCTGTCGAAACCAGACACCAACCATCGGGAATCCCAATGCTGCGCGAGAAAATCCAGGCAGAAACCGTCACCGCCATGAAGGCCAAGGACAAGGACCGCACCGCCGCGCTGCGCCTGATCGGGGCGAAGATCAAGGATCGCGACATCGAACTGCGTACTTCGGACAAGAAGCCCGAGGACGACGAACTCGTCACCGATGTGCTGCTGAAGATGGCCAAGCAGCGCCGCGAATCGATCGAGATGTACGAGGATGGTGGCCGCCAAGAACTTGCCGAGAAGGAAAAGGGCGAACTGGCGGTAATAGAGGAATTCCTGCCCCAGCAGATGAGCGAGGACGAGACGCGCACTGCCATCGACGCGATCAAGGCCGACCTCGGTGCCGATGGCATGAAGGATATGGGCCGCGTGATGGGCGAGCTGAAGATCCGCCATGGCGCGACGCTCGACATGAGCAAGGCGAGCGGACTGGTGAAGGAAGCGCTGTCGTGAAGCATACACTCGCCCTCCTGTCGCTGAGTGCGCTGGCCGCCTGCAGCTCGGCCGAGCCGGAGCCGACGCCCACTCCCACGCCGACCATCGCTGCGCCGCGCACTCTGGTAGGGGCCGATCTCGACCTCTCGACGCTCGGTGCGAAGATCGTCGGGCCGCAGGGGCCGGAGGTCGAAACCGTGCTGAGCGCGGGCAATCGCGAACTCGGCAAGCTGGTCAGCTATGTCGCCTGCCCGGCGGGCGTGAGCGAATGCGAGCCGGGCGAGATGCCGGAGGGCACGGTCTATACCTATGTCCACCGAGTTACTCTGGCCGAAGCGGATGCCACCGCCGGGGCAGACGTCAGCGACGGCCCGGAAGTTGTCGAAGCCCCGCCCAGCCTCTTTCGCACGATCCGCAAGGCTGCGGGCTTCAACCAGTCCGTCGGCTTCTCGACCGCCGAGGCCGAGGCGACGCTGGGCGATCCCGACGCGATCTCGATCAGCAACGACAATGGCAGCCTGATCTGGCGTGTGGCCCGCGGACCGGGCTGGAAACCGGGCGGCACTATGACCTTCTGGTGGCAATCCACCCTGCCTCCGCAGGGCCCTGCCGAAGCCTATCTGCTGGAACTCGCCGGCAATCAGGTCATCGCTACCGGGCCGTTCCCTCCGGAAGAAAAGCCTGTGGAGGGCGGCGCGAACCGCTAGCGGCAAAGGCGCGGCGGGGGTAAGGTCTGCGACCTTATGGCCCTGTCTCCCCAATGGCTCGACGAATTGCGCATGCGGACCACGCTGTCCGCAGTGATCGGTCGTACCCTCCGGCTGACCAAGGCCGGGCGCGAGTTCAAGGCCTGCTGCCCCTTCCACAACGAGAAGACGCCGAGCTTCTACGTCAATGACGAGAAGGGGTTCTACCACTGCTTCGGCTGCGAGGCACATGGCGATGCGATCCGCTGGCTGACCGACCAGCGCGGCATGCCGTTCATGGACGCGGTGAAGGAACTGGCGGCGGAAGCGGGGATGGAAGTCCCCGCCCCCGATCCCCGCGCTGCCGAGCGGGCGGAGAAGCGCGCCAGCCTGCACGACGTGACCGCCGCCGCTCAGGAATGGTTCGAAGGCAATCTGCGCGGGGCCGAGGGCGTCAATGCCCGCAGCTATCTCGGGCGGCGCGGCTTTTCCGATGCGACGATCCGCGAATTCGGCTTCGGCTATGCGCCCGAAGACCGGCAGGCGTTGAAACGCGCATTGGCGAAGTTCGAAGAGCCGATGCTGATAGAGGCCGGGATGCGCATCACCGTCGAAGACAAGGAACCTTACGACCGGTTCCGCGGTCGCCTGATGCTGCCGATCCACGATACGCGCGGGCGGGCCATCGCTTTCGGCGGGCGCATCCTCGACGGCGAGGCCAATCCCAACGCGCCGAAATATCTCAACAGCCCGGATACGCCGCTCTTCGACAAGGGGCGCACGCTCTACAATCTCCACCGCGCCGCACCTGCCGCGCGGCAGAGCGGGCGGATGATCGTGGTCGAAGGCTATATGGATGCGATCGCGCTGGCCAATGCGGGCATTCGCGAAGCCGTCGCGCCGCTGGGCACGGCGCTGACCGAGAACCAGATCGAACTCCTCTGGCGACAGGTCGAACGGCCGATCCTGTGCTTCGATGGCGACAACGCCGGCCAGCGCGCGGCAATGCGGGCCATATCGCGTGCCCTTCCCATGCTGCGCCCTGCCCATTCGCTGTCGATCGTGCGCCTGCCCGCGGGGCTCGATCCCGACGACCTGCTGCGCGAAAAAGGCGTCGGTGCGATGGAGGAACTGCTTTCGCAGCCCGCCAGCCTGCTCGATACCTTGTGGGAATTCGAAAAAGCCGCCGCCCCGCTCAATTCGCCCGAGGACAAGGCGGGCCTCAAGGCGCGGCTGCTCGATCATGTCGACGGCATCCAGCACCCGGACATCCGCGCGCTCTACAAGCGCGAACTGCTCGAGCGGTTCTCCGCCTTTGCATTCCCTCCCCGCCCCCAGCGCGAATTCCGCCCGCGCAGCGACTGGAAGAAAGGGCCGTTCAGGCAGCCCGCTCCCATGCTCTCACCCGATGCCCGCAACAGCCTCACCCGCGCCATGAAAGGCGGCGCGCGCGATGCCCTAACGCGGGCGGTGATTGCGGGGCTCGTGAAGTTTCCCGACCAGATTCTGCGCCACGAAGAAGCGCTGTCGGACCTCGCCAGGCGTGACCAAAATGTCGGTCCCGCGCTCGATTCGTTATTCGAAGCAGCCGAGACGCTTGATTTGTCCGCGCAATCGACCATATCGCTGGAACGAGGCCTTCCCGCCCCACCGGAAAAAACATCATTCGCCTTCCTTCATGAAGGCACAGACCCGGTTGATGCGCGCGAGGATCTGGCCGAGGCCGTGTCGCTGCTGGTCGAAAGACCGGCGCTGGAGGCCGCGCTTGCCGCGGCCACTGCGCGTTTTGAACGCGACCCGGAAGGCTCCATCGCCGAACAGGCCCGATTGCGCGAGCGGTTGCTGGCACTTAACGAGCGGTTGAAGCGTTTCGGTCGCAGGAAGGCAGCCGCCGACGGCGAATCGGATTCATGATCCCCGCGGTTACGCGACCCGCGGGCAAGAGAAGACTGGACTGAAATACTCTATGGCCACCAAGTCGAAGACCAAGGACGATGGCGACGCTCCCCTGATCGACCTCAACGAAGCGTCGGTAAAGAAGCTCATCGCGAAGGCGAAGAAGAAGGGCTACGTCACTTATGACGAGCTCAACGATGCTTTGCCTCAGGGCGAGATGAGTTCGGACCAGATCGAGGATATCCAGTCCGCCCTGTCCGATATGGGCGTGCAGATCGTCGAAAGCGACGAGGAAGCCGAAGCGGCCGCCGAGGAAGCTGACGAGGTCGAGGAAATCTCGGCAGGCGACAAGAAGGACGCCAAGAAGGATCCGGCCAAGGCTGCGCCCAAGAAGCTCGCCACCGGCGAACGGACCGACGACCCCGTGCGCATGTATCTGCGCGAAATGGGCGCGGTCGAATTGCTCAGCCGCGAAGGCGAAATCGCCATCGCCAAGCGGATCGAGGCCGGGCGCGACATGATGATCATGGGCCTGTGCCAGAGCCCGATCACCTTCCACGCCATCATCCAGTGGTCCGAAGCGCTCAATGCCGAAGAAATGCAGCTGCGCGAGATCCTCGATCTCGATGCCATGCTGTCGAAGGAGCCGCCGGCGGACAAGCTCAACGACGACGCCGAAGACGATGACGACGACGGCGAAATCTCTGAAGAAACCGCCGGCCCCACGATTCGCGACGACGACGAGGATGAAGACGACGATTCCGAATCCGAGGACGAAGACGGCGAGGAAGGTTCGTCGAAAAGCGATGACGACGAGGACGAGGACAACACCATGTCGCTCGCCCAGATGGAAGCCGCGCTCAAGCCGGACGCCATCGAACGTTTCGCCCGCATAACCGACCTGTTCGGCAAGTTCGAAAAGCTCCAGAAAGAGCGCGTCGATGTGATGGCCCATGGCGAGGCGTTCACGCCCGCCAAGGAAAAGAAATACGAAGCGCTGTCGGAACAGCTCACCGCAGAAGTGGAAAGCGTCCAGTTCCACGCGACCAAGATCGAATTTCTGGTCGACAACCTCTACGCCTTCAACCGCCGCCTGACGGCGCTGGGCGGCCAGATGCTGCGCCTCGCCGAACGTCACAAGGTCAAGCGGATCGACTTCCTCGATGCCTATATCGGCAACGAGTTGGACGATGCCTGGCTTACGGACCGCGCCAAGAAGGACAAGAAGTGGGCCGCCTTCGCCGAGAAGGAAGCCGACGCAGTCGAGCGCATCCGCGCCGAGATTTCCGACATCGCGGGCCAGACCGGCATGGCGCTGGAAGAATTCCGCCGGATCGTGAACATGGTCCAGAAGGGCGAGCGCGAGGCGCGTATCGCCAAGAAGGAAATGGTCGAGGCGAATTTGCGCCTGGTGATCTCAATCGCCAAGAAATACACCAATCGCGGGCTGCAATTCCTCGACCTGATCCAGGAAGGCAATATCGGCCTGATGAAGGCGGTCGACAAGTTCGAGTATCGCCGTGGTTACAAGTTCAGCACCTACGCGACCTGGTGGATTCGTCAGGCGATCACCCGCTCGATCGCCGACCAGGCCCGCACGATCCGTATCCCGGTCCACATGATCGAGACGATCAACAAGCTGGTCCGCTGTTCGCGCCAGTTCCTGCACGATCAGGGCCGCGAACCCACGCCTGAAGAGATGGCGGAGAAGCTCTCCATGCCGCTCGAAAAGGTGCGCAAGGTGATGAAGATCGCCAAGGAGCCGATCAGCCTCGAAACGCCGATCGGCGACGAGGAAGATTCACATCTCGGCGATTTTATCGAGGACAAGAACGCGATCATCCCGGTCGACGCGGCGATTCAGGCGAACCTCAAGGAAACGGTCACCCGCGTCCTTGCCAGCCTCACTCCGCGCGAGGAACGCGTGCTGCGCATGCGCTTCGGCATCGGCATGAACACCGATCACACGCTGGAAGAAGTCGGCCAGCAGTTCTCGGTGACCCGCGAGCGTATCCGCCAGATCGAGGCCAAGGCGCTGAGGAAGCTCAAGCACCCGAGCCGGTCGCGCAAGATGCGGTCGTTCCTGGATCAATAAACTTTAACTAGCTGAGGGCGCGTTAGTTGGCCGAAATCGCTATTGGCGTTTTGTCGATACTGATTGCGGCAGGCGCGCTCGGCTGGACGTTTTATGTTTGGCGGCTGAAGGAACTCCGAAGAGACGAAATCCTTGTATGGGGTAACGCTTGTATAGAGGTTCTCCAATGCATCTTCTTGGAATGTAGAGCGATTGAAGGCGGTCAAGAGCCAAATCGAGAGGCTTTGGCATCCTATAGAACGAAAGCTTCCGTTCTCGTCGAACAGGGGCGGATCTTTTTTCGGAATGCCAACCCGGACCAGTTCGACCAAGAGAAGGAATCAGCGTATCGCGGATTCCGACCCAAGATTTTGGATAGCCTCGTATCAGGATTTCAGGTGGCTGAAGCTATTGGCTCGATGGATGATGCGAAGCTCATATCAAAATGCCGAAAGTTGTCGGAACGAAATGTGCGTTCTTTCGTGTCGCTGCTCCAAAAGGAAATTGGTCGCGACAGGACTGCTTCTGCGGACACCAGTGCAGGTGGTCATGGAATATACCTCCCTTATCAACTCAACCAGATCGATGCGGACGACCCGGCTTACTAACAGTTTGAATTGAGCAATCCGGCGAAATAAAGCCACCGTAGAGAAACGGACATGCGGGGTCGCGCGAATCGGCTCCCTTCACTATGTGCCCCCCATGCGTATCGCCATTGCCTCCGACCATGCCGCCATCGACCTCAAGGCCGAGCTGCGCGACTGGTTGATCGAGCAGGGACACGAGGTCGCCGACCTCGGCCCGGAAACCACCGACAGTGTCGATTATCCCGACTTCGGCTACAAGCTTGCCGGCGTCGTCGCCGATGGAACGGCAGAGCGCGGCGTGGCGCTTTGCGGGTCGGGGATCGGTATCTCGATGAGCGTTAATCGCAACCCTGCAATGCGTTGCGCGCTGGTATCGGAGCCGCTCTCCGCCAGTCTCGCGCGCGAGCATAATGATGCCAACTGCATTGCCATGGGCGCCCGGCTGACCGGCAGCGACATGGCCAAGGCGTGCCTTGCCGCCTTCCTCGAAACCGAATTCGCCGGCGGTCGTCACCAGCGCCGCGTCGACAAGCTATCCAACCCTGAGGTCTGATTTCATGGCAACCCAGCCCGCCGATACGTCCCGCTCCCCCATCGACCGGTTCTGGCACGACACGCTCCAGGAAGCCGACCCCGAAATCTACGCAGCCGTGCGCAACGAGCTCAAGCGGCAGCAGGACAAGATCGAACTGATCGCGAGCGAGAACATCGCGTCGAGCGCGGTGCTCGAAGCGACCGGAACGGTCTTCACCAACAAATATGCCGAGGGCTATCCGGGCAAGCGCTACTATGGCGGCTGCGACTATGCCGATGTGGTCGAAACGCTGGCAATAGAGCGCGCCAAGCAATTGTTCGGCTGCGGTTTTGCTAATGTTCAGCCAAACTCGGGCAGCCAGATGAACCAGGCGGTCTTCCTTGCGCTGTTGCACCCGGGCGATACCTTCATGGGGCTCGACCTCAACTCGGGCGGCCACCTCACCCACGGCTCGCCGGTCAATATGAGCGGCAAGTGGTTCAATCCGGTCAGCTACGGCGTCCGCAAGGAAGACGAGCTGATCGACATGGACGAGGTCATGGCGATCGCCAAGGCCAACAAGCCCAAGCTGATCATTGCTGGCGGCACCGCTTATTCGCGCGTCTGGGACTGGGAAGCCTTCCGCAAGGTTGCGGACGAGGTCGGCGCCTATCTGATGGTGGATATGAGCCACATCTCCGGCTTGGTAGCGGGCGGTGCGCACCCCTCGCCCTTCCCGCATGCCCATGTCGTGACCACGACGACGCATAAAAGCCTGCGCGGCCCGCGCTCGGGCGTGATCCTGTGGGATGACGAGGAACTGAGCAAGCCGATCAACATGGCGGTCTTCCCCGGCATGCAGGGCGGCCCGCTGATGCATGTGGTCGCGGCCAAGGCCGTGGCCTTCGGCGAAGCACTGCGTCCGGACTTCAAGGATTACGCCAACCGCGTGGTCGAAAACGCCCGCGCGCTGGCTGAAGGTATCGAGGCGAACGGCCTGCGGGTCGTTTCGGGCGGTACGGACAATCACTCGATGCTGGTCGATCTCACGGCCAAGGACGTTACCGGCAAGGCGGCGGAAGCCGGGCTCGATCGCGCCTGGCTGACCTGCAACAAGAACGGCATCCCCTACGACACGCGCAGTCCTTTCGTGACCAGCGGCATCCGCCTCGGCACGCCAGCGGGCACCACGCGCGGCTTCGGACCCGATGAGTTCCGAAAGATTGGCGCACTCATCTGTGAGGTGGTAGATGGTCTATCGCGCAATGGCCCCGAAGGTGACGGGCAGGTCGAAGAGCAGGTGCGCGGCAAGGTCGCCGAACTCTGCGCTGCCTTCCCCGTCTATCCGGGCCGCTGAGGAGACGAGCGATGGACGACAGAGAACCGCAGCACCAGGATCACGATCTGGTTTCCGACGCCGGTGAAGAGATCAAGGGCATGGCCAAACAAGGCCTGAACCATCCTTCGACCAAGCCGGTGCTGACCGGCGCTGCGGTGGGTGCGATCGCGGGCGGCATATTGCCCGTGGTGACGTGGCCGCTGGGGCTGATCGCCGGTGCCGGCTTCATGCTCTACAAACGCCTTCGACCGTAAATGCGCTGTCCCTTCTGTGCGCATGACGACAGCCAGGTAAAGGACAGTCGTCCAACCGAGGATTCGACCTCCATCCGTCGCCGCCGCCAATGTTCGAGCTGCGGCGCGCGCTTCACGACCTTCGAACGCGTGCAACTGCGTGAGGTGACGGTGGTCAAGAGCGGCGACCGTCGCCAGCCCTTCGATCGGGGCAAGCTGGAACAATCCATTTCGCTCGCCTGCCGCAAGCGCGACGTTCCGCAGGAGCGTATCGACCAACTCGTCAGTGGGATCCAGCGTCAGGTCGAAACCGCTGGCGAGGCAGAGGTGCCTTCACAACGCATCGGCGAAATGGTCATGGACGGCCTGAAGGGCCTCGACAGCGTCGCCTATATCCGCTTCGCCAGCGTCTATCGCGATTTCAGCGAAGCGCGCGATTTCGAGGAATTCGCCAGCACCGTGCAGGAAGCAGCCGCCAATGAGCGAGGCTGAGACCCGCAAGCCGATCATCGTTCTCGTCCGCCCGCAGCTGGGCGAGAATATCGGCAAAGCCGCGCGCGCGATGCTCAATTTCGGGCTCACCGAAATGCGCCTTGTCGAACCGCGCGATGGCTGGCCGAACCCGTCCGCAGGCCCGGCGGCATCGGGCGCGGATATCGTCCTCGAGAGCGCCAGGGTCTATGCCTCGACCGCCGAGGCGGTGGCGGATTGCGCCCATGTCTATGCGACCACCGTGCGTAAGCGCGGCGTGACGAAACCCGTCGTGACACCCGAGGAGGCGAGCCGCGAAATGGCCGGGGCGCAGGGCCGCAGCGCGATCCTGTTCGGCCCCGAACGTTCGGGGCTCGAGACCGAGGATGTAGCGCTTGCCCGCGCGATCCTGACCGTGCCGATCAATCCCGAATTCGGCTCGCTAAACCTCGCTCAGGCCGTAATCCTGTGCGCCTATGAATGGTCGAAGCACGAGGAGCTGGTACAGCCGACGCAGGAGGAACTGCTGCCGCCGGCTCCGCAGGAAGAGCTCGACGGACTGATCGCCCATCTGGAAACCATGCTGGAACCCAAGGGCTATTTCCGACCCAAAGCCCGTGCCGATGCCACGCGCCGCACCCTGCGCGGCGTGTTGACCAAACCGGCATGGAACCACCTCGAGGTACGCACTCTGCGTGGTGTGCTGTCCTCGCTCCAGCGCGAACCTAAGTCCTGACCCGGTCCCACTCGACCAGTTCATAGGCAATCGAGGTTTCGACCAGTTCCTCCCATATCCGCGCGATCTTGTCCGCGGGGAGTGCGCGACGTTCCGCATCGGCGCGCGCATTCTCGATCACTTCGGTCTTGCGTGCTTCGTCCCGCACGACATTGCGGTCCGTCTTGATGCGTGCGGCCGCACGCATATAGCCGAAGCGGCGGTCGAGAAGGTCGATCAGCTCGCGGTCGGTCGCATCCACCCCGATCCGCACTTCGCGCATGTCGGTGCAGTCTTCGGGCAGTTTGAAATCGTCACTCATGGCGCAGCGCCCTGCCCCGCTTGCACGCGCTTGTCGAGCGCCTATCTTACTGCTTGACGCGCCGCACAATATTGCTAGTAGCGCGCCTTCGCGAATTGGCTCCGCACCCCGGTGAAGCGGAAGCCGCGTCGATCCTCCTCAGCTTGTCGAAGGATCGGCGGTGCGATGCCGGGTTAAACGGTCGCCACTGGGGCGATCCAGCAAATTGAAGGAAATACCTATGACGAAGCGCACCAGCGCCAAGTACAAGCTCGACCGCCGGATGGGCGAAAACATCTGGGGTCGCCCGAATAGCCCCGTCAACAAGCGTTCCTACGGTCCTGGCCAGCATGGCCAGCGCCGCAAGAGCAAGATGAGCGACTTCGGCCTGCAGCTGCGCGCCAAGCAGAAGCTCAAGGGCTATTACGGCGACGTCACCGAGAAGCAGTTCAAGCGCACCTACAAGGAAGCGTCGGCGATGAAGGGCGACACCGGTCAGAACCTGATCGGCCTGCTCGAACAGCGCCTCGACATGGTCGTCTATCGCGCCAAGTTCGCGCCGACCATCTTCGCCGCCCGCCAGATCGTGAGCCACGGCCACATCTACCTCAACGGCGTGAAGACCAACATCGCCTCGGCCCGCGTGAAGGTCGGCGACGTCGTCAGCCTCGGCAAGAAGGCGCAGGAAATGGCACTGGTCATTGAAGCACAGAGCCTGCCCGAGCGTGAGATCCCCGACTATGTCGCGCCCGACGGCAACGACAAGGTGACCTTTACCCGCGTGCCGAAGCTCGACGAAGTGCCCTACCCGGTCACGATGGAACCGAACCTCGTGGTCGAGTTCTACTCGCGCTAAGCCCCGGCGGCAGCGACACAGAAAAAGGGCGGTCCCTCATCGGGGCCGCCCTTTTCGTATGCGCTCAGCGACGCGCCGATGCGTAGCGCAGCGCTTTCCATGTGATCGTTAGGATCGCTAGCGTCAGCAAGGCGCCCCAGAACCAGTAAGGCAGTAGCAAGACATCGGCGATCGCCCCGGTGTCGGACACGATCGGCCGACCGTCGACAACGCCGCCGTCCGAGAAGAGATAGCCGAGATCCCGCCAGATGCTGATCGCCCCCTGCACTCCTAGGAACTCGATAGTGAACTTCTGGAGGCGCGGCTTACCGAGAGACGCGATCGACAGGATTACCACCGAAAAACCGGGCAGTACGATCCAGCCTGCCAGCGACCGGACCCAGATCAGTGTCGAGAGAGCCAACAGGACTCCTAGCGCAAAGAGCGCCGCACGGGTCGCCTTTCTGGATCGCGATGCCACGATCAGCGCAGCACCTGCCAGTGACGGACCAAGCAATCCCGCCGCCGCAGTGATAGCGTGAAAAATGCCTGGCGTATCGGCGGGCCACGCGGAGTAGGCAAAGCCGGAAGCGTCTGGGAAGATGACCAGTTCCTCGAACCGCGCGCCCAGCAGCATCGACGCAATCCCATGGCCCATCTCGTGAAACCACGTGCCGAGCAGGGTAAAAGGAAACAGGAGCGTTCGACCTAACGGCACCTGCCACAGGACAACCGTCACGATCGCGATGACGACGAGATAACTTTCCTGCGCACCGACGCCCTTCGAGCGCTTGAGCCCCGATCTGGCTGGAGTGACGGACTTTGCTTTACGCCGTTTCAGCCGTGCCATTCCCGCAATCTAGGACTTGCCCTTCCGGTAGTCACGTCGGAAGTCGCTGGCGAACGCCGCGAACCGGCCCTCCGCGATCGCATCGCGCATGGCCTGCATCAACTGTTGGTAGAAGGCGATGTTATGCTCGGTCATCAGCATCGCGCCGAGGATTTCCTGCGACTTGACGAGATGGTGGAGATAGGCGCGCGTATAGGTGCCGCAGGTGTCGCATGAGCAGCCGCTGTCGAGCGGTTCTTGGTCTTCGGCGAAGCGCGCATTCCTTAGATTGATCGGGCCGTTCCAGGTGAAGGCCTGCCCGTTCCGCCCCGAACGGCTCGGCAGCACGCAATCGAACATGTCGACGCCGCGCTCGACCGCGCCGACGAGATCGTCGGGCTTGCCCACGCCCATGAGGTAGCGCGGGCGGTCCCGAGGGAGCTGGCTCGGCGCAAAGTCGAGCGTGGCGAACATCGCCTCCTGCCCCTCGCCCACTGCCAATCCGCCGATTGCGTAGCCGTCGAAACCGATGTCGGTCAGCTTGTCGGCGCTGATCTTGCGGAGTTCCTGGTCGAGCGCGCCCTGCTGGATCCCGAACAGCGCCGAACGCTCGGCATGCTCGCCACCTTCATCGAAACCGTCGCGGCTGCGCCTGGCCCAGCGCATGCTCATTTCCATGCTCGCAGCGATTTCGTCGCGCGGGCGGTCAGCGCGTGGGCATTCGTCGAAGGCCATCACGATATCGCTGCCAAGCAGGCGTTGGATTTCCATGCTGCGTTCCGGCGTCAGCATATGCTTGGAGCCGTCGATATGACTGCGGAATTCTACGCCATTCTCGGTCAATTTGCGCAGGTCCGACAGGCTCATCACCTGATAACCGCCACTGTCGGTCAGGATCGGGCGGTGCCAGTTCATGAATGTATGGAGCCCGCCAAGCTTGGCCACCCTTTCGGCGCCCGGACGCAGCATCAGGTGGTAGGTATTGCCGAGGATGATGTCCGCGCCCGTCTTGCGAACGGTCTCGGGCTTCATCGCCTTGACCGTGGCCGCCGTGCCGACAGGCATGAAAGCGGGCGTGCGGATTTCCCCGTGCAGCATTTCGATGCGACCCGTGCGGGCGGCACCGTCAGTCGCGTCGATGGTGAAAGCGAAGCGTTCGGCCAAAATCAGAAACCGTATACGATCGACGCACGCGTCAGCGTGTCGGTCGAAACAGCGCCGACCGCCGGATTGCTGTCATAGTCGATCGCATAGCTCATCCGCGCGCGCAGCTTGTCGGTGACCTTGAAATCGAGCCCCGTGACCAGGTTCAGCGTGGTGTTGGCGCTGTCCACGATCACGACAGCCTGTCCACCCGTTTCGGCGACGGCGTTGGTATCCTGAGTAAGCGTCAGCCGTTCGAATATGCGCCAGTCGAAATCAAGACCGGCCAGTGCCGCGATGCGGTTTTCGGTTCGCCCGTCGGTGTAGTCGGTTACGCGATAGGCCGGGCCGGCCTTGACCGACAGACTGAGGCCGTCGCTATCGACGACCTTGTATCCCAGACCGCCCGACACCGCGTACCGGCCATCGATGCCCTGAAAGACGTCGCTATCATACTGTGCCAGTCCATAAGCGAAGATGTCCTCGCCGAACTCCCAGCGCGGCTCGTAGGAGGCGAAATACTTTTCGCGACTGGTAACACCGTTCTGGCGTTGATAATCGAACCGGGCACGTAAATGATGCGACCAGTCGATCCCCTTGCGTGTAAGACTCAGCGCGGCGGTAATGCCCGTCGTGTCGCTGTTGCCAGTCGAGTGAAAGCCGCCCAGTTCGCCTTCGCCCTTCCAGCGATCGAGCAGACCAGCAGAGCGGATTTCCTCTTCTTTCGCCTTGGCGGCGAGAGCGGCTTTCTCGGCCTTCGCTTTTGTCCACCGGCTTTCGATCTCGGCGATTTGCTCGGCCTCTTCCGGCCAGGTCTTGCGTGCTAGCTCGATGACGGTGGCAATCTTTGCATTGTCGCCGGTCGCCAGCGCGGTATCGATCATCTGCTTTGCGGCTTCGGGGAGTTCGGCCTGCGCCGGTGCGGCTATCGCAAGCGAGCCAAAAACGGTGAAACGCAATACGGTCTTCGCAAACATGTGCAGCCGACTAGCCTGGTCTTTCGCGGCTCGCCACCCCGGATCGATAAAGCGCGTTCGTATTCAGGCGCGCAGCCGCCACCCCGTCCTGAAGATAAACGCGATCACCGCTACGCATGCCGCCAAAAAGCCGATGGTGATACCGAAACTGATCCAGATGTTCACGTCGCTCGACCCGTAGAATGTCCAGCGCAGACCGCTGACAAGATAGACGATCGGGTTGGCCAGCGCGATCGTGTCCCAGGGCTTCGGTAACATGTCGATCGAATAGAAAGTCCCGCCTAGGAAAGTCAGCGGAGTGAGGAACAGCATCGGAATGATGCCGAGCTTTTCGAAATTATCAGCCCAGATGCCGAGGATGAAACCGAACAGGCTGAAGGCCGCGGCGACCAGCATGATGTAGAACACGGCGAGAAGCGGATGGGCGATCGAATAGTCGACGAACAGCCGCGCCGTGACGAGGATAATGGTCGCCAGGATCAGGCTTTTGGTCATCGCCGCGCCGACGAAGCCGACCAGCGTTTCGGCCACGCCGACCGGGGCGCTCAGCAGCTCGTAGATCGTGCCGGTAAACCGCGGCATGTAGATGCCGAAGCTCGAATTGCTGGTAGTCTCGCCAAGCAGGGTGAGCATCAGCAGGCCGGGGATGATGAAGGCCCCGTAATCGACCCCGCCGAGGTCGGGCATGCGTCCGCCGATCGCCGCACCGAAAACGATGAAATAGAGCGAAGTCGTCAGCACGGGCGCCAGAACGGACTGGAAGGCAGTCCGCAGGAAGCGCGCCAGTTCGCGCGCGTAGATCGACCATGTGGAGCGCCAGGAGATCATGCCGCGACCTCCCCTTCACCGAGCAGTGACACGAAGATATCCTCGAGACTGCTCTCGCGCGTTTCGATGCCAGTATAGTCGATTCCCGCACCAATGAGCGCCTTGGTGAGTTCGGCCACTTCGGCCTTACCCTTCCCGGTCCCGTCACCACCGCGATAACAGAGCGAGGTGCCCCCGGCTTCCAGCTCAACAGGGAAACGGGCGATTTCAGGCGGCAGGGCGGCGAGAGGCTCGGCCAGAATGATATGCGCCTCTGTGCGTCCAAGCCGCGCCATCATCGCGTCCTTCTCATCCACCATCAGCAGCTTGCCGCGATTGATGATGCCCACGCGATCGGCCATCATTTCGGCTTCCTCGATGTAATGCGTGGTCAGAATGATGGTGACCCCGCGCGCGCGCATGGTGTCGATGATCGCCCACATGCCCTTGCGCAGTTCGACGTCGACGCCGGCCGTCGGTTCGTCGAGGAAGAGCAGGTCAGGCTCGTGCGCCAGCGCCTTGGCGATCAGCACGCGGCGCTTCATCCCGCCCGATAGCGCCATGATCCGCTCGTCGCGCTTGTCCCACAGGCTGAGCGAACGCAGGATTTCTTCGATGCGCGCCTTGTCGGGAGCCAGGCCGAACAGTCCGCGCGAATAGCTCACGGCACGTTCCACGGGCTCGAACATGTCGGTGCTCAGCTCCTGCGGGACGAAGCCGATACGGCTGCGCGCTTTGCGCCAGTCGCTCGCCATGTCGTAACCGAAGGCATGGATCGAGCCCGAACTGGGGCGCACGATCCCGCAAACCGCGCCGATCAGCGTGGTCTTTCCCGCGCCATTCGGTCCGAGCAGCGCGAAAATCTCGCCCTTGCGGATGGTTAGATCGACGCCATCGAGCGCTTTCAGCCCGCCGGGATAGACCTTCGACAGGCCGCTAAGTTCGAGAATCGGGTCCACGGACCCCTAGCTAGCGGCGATCCAGTTGCCGTGAAAGCCCGGAGGAATGAGGTGCGGGATTTGTACCGATGCGACAAGGCCAAGGCTCATCGCATCGAGGATCTCGAGCGCGCTGGTGCCCTGATTGCGATCGATGACATAGCCCATCACCCATCCATCGCCTTCCGGCGCGTCGGCACTGCACGGCACGAACACGAACTCGCCGGGAATGCGCCCGTCGCCGAGATCGCGCTGAACCCGCTCGCCCGTCACAAGGTCGTGCCGGTAGAGCGGCATCGGCGCGACGAATTCGAGATCGCCGTCATCCGGCAGGCCCATCGCCCAGAGATAGCGATAATCCCTGGTGAAATAGCGCTCGTCGGGGCGCGGGAATTCCTGTCCAGCGCCGTCGCGTGTTTCGCGCCTAACCTTCCCGCCCTTGCCGTCGACCGTCCAGCGTTCGAGCCCGAGCGGTTTGCCATACGGTCCCGGCATATCGCCATCGAAGATGGTCTCGTAGGCGCACAGGTCGATGATCACCTGACCGGCATCATCTTCAAAGCTGTTGCCTACGTGGAAGACGTAGCAGGGTTCCACCTCGTGCCAGACGACCTCATCACGCCCACCGCCGCGCGGTAGCAAGCCGATGCGGGCGTTATGGGCACAATTCCAGCGATAGGGGAACTTATGACCCGCGATCAGCGCCTGCATCGCGAAAGTGACGGGGAGATCGAGAATGACCACGAAGTTTTCGGTCAGCGCGCAATCGTGGATCGACGGGCCGTGCGGCACCGCGATTTCGGTTTCGCGCAGTACCTTTCCATCCCGATCCATCGCGACGTGACGGATCGTGTCTCCCGACATGCCGTCATAGCAGATCGCATGGAACTCGCCAGTGGTCGGGCACTGGTGCGGATGCGCGGTGAAGGAACTGGTCAGACCACCGCCGAAATCGGAATAGGCGACGCTTTCCAGATTCTCGTCGAGTTGGACGGGGAAGCTGCTGGCTTCTACCAGCGCCATGATCTTGCCGCCGATATCGAGGACGTTGGTGTTGACCGTATCGCCAAATCCGCGACGCGGGCCGTCGACGGCTGCGGGACCGCCCTTCCCTTCGAGGTCACGCGAACGGATGAAGCGATTGCGGTACCATTCGGCCTTGCCGTCCTTCAGCCGAACACCGTGGACCATCCCGTCGCCAAGAAACCAGTGATGGCCCTTGGCTCCTTCGCCAAACGGATTGGGGCCGATGCGGACATAGCGTCCGTCGAGTTCAGCGGGGATAGTGCCGGTGACCTGCAAGTCATCGAGCGTGAATTCCTCGGTCAGGGGAGTGTGAACGCCGTTAAGGAAAGGGTTTTCGGTGGCGCCCGGCAAGCGGCTACGGTTGATGCTGGCGACCGCCTGGATCGCGGGAGTAAATGCCTTGCGGATGGTTTTTTCGATGACGCTTGCCATGACCGACTCGCTCCGGTTAAAGTGAACGGCGTAAACATAGGGGTTATGGTAACAGTGTCAACATCGCCCGCCGCCTATCATCACGGGAACCTGCGCGATGCCCTGCTCGCCGCCGGGCTGGAGGCGCTGGAGGGTGCGGAAGGCAGAGCGCCATCGCTGCGCGAACTCGCGCGCGAGGTCGGGGTCTCGCCGACAGCAGTTTACCGGCATTTCCCGGACAAGCAGGCGCTCGACAAGGCGCTGGCCCGGGAAGGACTGGAACTGCTCGGCCGCGAACAATCCGCAGCCGCTGCCAAGGCAGGCGGAGGTGCAGCCGGCTTTGCCGAAACGGGCAGAACCTATGTCCGCTTTGCGCTGGCCCATCCCGCGCTGTTCAGGCTGATGTTCACGCAAGGGCAGCCGATCGACCACACCGTGCATGCCGATCCCGCGCGCGAACTCCTTACGGCGAATACCCGGGCTCTCGCGGGCGATCCGGAGAAGGCCGAGACGCTGGCGCTGCAGGCCTGGTCGATCGCGCACGGTATCGCCATGCTCATGCTCGACGGCCGTATTCCCGCCGACGACGCCCTCATCGACCGGATGCTCGATACAGAGAGTCTGTTTCCCCGATCAGGGCAATAGCAGCGAAGAATCGCCGTAGCTGTAGAAACGGTACTCGTTCGCGATGGCATGACCATAAGCTGCCATCATCCGCTCCCGCCCCATCAGCGCACTGACCAGCATCACCAATGTCGACTTCGGCAAGTGGAAATTGGTCATCAGCCCATCCACGGCCTGGAACCGATAGCCGGGGGTGATAAAAATATCGGTGTCACCCGCAAATTCACGGATGATGCCATCCTCACCGGTTGCGCTTTCAAGCAGGCGCAGGCTGGTGGTGCCAACCGCGATTACCCTGCCCCCACCTTCCCGTACAGCATTGAGCCGAGCGGCAACCTCGGGCTCGATCCGGCCCCATTCCGAATGCATGGCATGGTCTTCGGTGTCATCCGCCTTGACCGGCAGGAAGGTCCCCGCGCCGACATGGAGGGTGAGCGTTTCGCGACCGATCCCGACGGCATCCAGCGCTTCGATCAGCTCGGGCGTGAAATGGAGCGCTGCGGTCGGTGCAGCGACCGCGCCATCCTCCTGCGCGAACATGGTCTGGTAGTCTTCGCGATCCCGCTCGTCCGTTGCGCGCTTTCCTGCGATATACGGCGGCAAGGGCATGCGGCCCGCGCGTTCGAGCAGAACCTCGACCGGCTCATCGCCTCCGAAAGCGAGAACGAAGCTTCCATCGGCCAATCGCTCTTCGGCAATAGCCGTCACCTCGCCGCCGAATTCTACGACGTCGCCGCTACGCAGCCGCTTGGCATTGCGGATGAAAGCCTGCCAGCGCCGCAGGTCGATACGCTTGTGCAGCGTGGCACCGATTTTCGCTTCGCCCCGTCGTCCTTCGAGCTGGGCCGGGATAACGCGGGTGTCGTTGAAGACGAGGACATCGCCCGCGTGCAGTAACCGCGGCAGGTCGCGCACACCACAATCTTCGAAATCCCCTTCGCTTCGGACCACCAGCATGCGCGCGGCATCGCGCGGACGCGCGGGACGCAGCGCGATCCTTTCAGGCGGGAGGTCGAAATCGAACAGGTCAACGCGCATGGCGTCGATCCCGATTGTCCTGAGTTTGTCGAAGGGCCTTCATCGCGCCGCCCCTAGTCCGGGCGCAGCGCGATGGAAAGTCAGTTGCCGATCGGCGCGTTCAGATCGTCGATCGAAATATCTTCGTCCTGGATCTGCGGCGGGGCCATCACCGGGACCGGCTTGTTGTCGGCTGCGATCGAGGCCTGCAGCACCCGCGTAGGGTTGGCAGGCGGCTCGCCACGCTGGATCGCATCCACTGCTGCCATGTTGGAGATTACGCGACCGAAATTGGTGTAGTTGTTATCGAGGTTCAGGCGCGGATAGAACACGATGAAGAACTGGCTGTTCGCGCTGTCCTCGCTCGCTGCGCGCGCCATCGAAACCGTGCCGCGAACATGCGGCATACGATTGAATTCTTGAGCAATATCCGGAAGTTCGGAGCCGCCGGTACCGGTGCCCGTCGGATCGCCAGTCTGAGCCATGAAGCCATCGATCACGCGGTGGAAAATAACACCGTCATAGAAGCCCTGGCGGGTCAGGGTCTTGATCCGCTCGACATGGTGGGGCGCCCAGTCGGGTTTCAGACGGATCGCCACCCGCTCGCCATTCGACAGGTCGAGCAGCAGGATGTTCTCGAGGTCTTCGCTGGCGTTGAAGTTGACCGGCGAAAATACGCGTGTGTCGGCTGCCTGTTCGGTCGCCGTGTCCTGCTCCGTCGATGCGGTGCCCTCAGTGGCAACGGTCTCTTCGGCAGAGGCAGTCTCTTCCTGCGCCTGCACAGCGAAGGGCGTGGCAGCGAGCGTCAGCGCGGCAGCAATGGCAAGCGAACTCTTGAGCATCGTCATTCCGTAGCAATGTCCTGGATGGGAGGACCCTCTAGCGAGAGGCGTCTGTCCGTTCAATGAATAGGTTAATCACGTCGTTCAGCCTCCCCGCATACCCAGCTTCTGCACACGCGCCTCGACGTCGGCGCGTACTGCCGGGGTAACGAACTTCTCGATCGGACCGCCATAGAACGCGATTTCCTTCACCAGTCGGCTGGCAATCGGTTGCAGTTCGACATCGGCCATCAGAAAGACGGTTTCGATCCGGTCGTTGAGCTGCCGGTTCATTCCGGTGAGCTGATATTCGTATTCGAAATCGGTCACTCCGCGGATACCGCGGATTACGATTCCCGCGTTCATCTGCTCGGCAAAGTCCATCAGCAGCGAATTAAAGCCGACCACCCGGATAGTGTCGCACTCGATCTCCGCGACTTCGCGTTTGACCATGGCTATACGCTCGTCATCGTCGAACATGGGCGATTTGGCGATATTGGTCGTAACGCCGATGATCAGTTCATCGACGAGCTTCGCGCCACGTTCGATTATATCCATGTGGCCGAGCGTGATGGGGTCGAATGTCCCCGGATAAATACCGATACGCTTGACCATCAGTAATCTCTCCTGACGATAAAATTCGCAAGTTCGACCAGCAGCCGCGCATCCTCGCCATGGCCGGAAAGATGTCGGCCCGCCTGCTCGACCAGCATGTTTGCCTGTGCACGGGCCTGATCGGCGCCCATCAACGTCACGAAGGTCTGCTTGCCTTGTTCGTTGTCCTTGCGCAGCGCCTTGCCCGCTTTCTCCTCGTCACCTTCGACATCGAGCAGATCGTCGGCGATCTGGAACGCGAGGCCGATGTCCCGGGCATAGGCCCGCAAGTGCGTCCGCCCCTCAGGAGGGACCCGGCCGAGCACGGCGCCCATTTCGGCACTTGCCGCAAGCAAGGCCCCCGTCTTGAGTTGTTGCAAACGCGTGATCTGGCGTAGGTCGTATTCTTCTTCTTCCGAAACGATATCCATCATCTGGCCGCCAGCCATGCCGTCATGCCCACTGGCACGCGCCAAAGTGGCGACGAGTTCGGCCCGGACGAACGGATCGGTGCTGGTGTCGGGCTGAGTGAGGATATCGAAAGCGAGCGCGTGGAGACAATCGCCCGCCAGAACCGCCGTAGCCTCGTCGAACGCCTTGTGCACTGTCGGCTTACCGTGGCGCAGATCATCGTCATCCATGCATGGGAGGTCGTCATGAATCAGTGAATAGGCATGGATCGCCTCGACCGCGCATCCAGCGTTGATCGCGGCATCGCGGTTGACTCCGAAGAGTTCGGCAGTTGCCACGACCAGCAATGGCCGTATGCGCTTGCCCGCGCCGATAGCGGCATAGCGCATGGCTTCGACCAGTCTCGCCCTCGTGTCGTCGGGGACCGGAAGAAACGCGTCGAAGGCACTGTCGACATCGTCCTGGATTCGCTCGAAAGCCTCGCCAAGCAGGTCGGGCACCGCCGCCATCACCGTCACGCAGCGCCTTCCGCATCGAACGGCTCGGTTCCGGCCGGCTTGCCATCGGCCCCGACGACGATTTTCTCGATCCGGGCCTGGGCGGCATCGAGCCGCGACTGACATGCCTTGCGCAATTGTTCGCCACGTTCGTAAAGATCGATGCTCTCGTCGAGCGGAACATCGCCACTCTCTAGCCGCCGAACTACACTTTCGAGCTCGCGCAGCGCCTGCTCGAAGCTCAACTCCGAGATCTGTAACTGTTCCTCTGCCATAGGCGGCAAGCATTGACGGCCTGTCTGCGCGCGGTCAAGTAAGCCTAAAAAGGGGGAGCCAGTATGACGTGGATTGTCGCCGCAGTTGCAGCCGCTTTGGTATTCGGTGCCTTGGATGCAGCGTGGCTTGGCTGGGCAGGACCCAATTTCTATCGACCGCATCTGGGCGACTTGCTGGCAGATAGTTTTCGCGCGGGTCCCGCAATCATCTTCTACACGGCCTATGTCGGTGCGATCGTCTGGTTCGCGGTGCGACCGGGCCTGATGAACGGTATCGAGGCGGCCGCGCTCAAAGGTGCGCTGCTCGGAGCCATCTGCTACGCGACCTACGACCTAACCAACCAGGCAACGATGCGGACATGGTCGACCACCGTTTCGGTTGCGGACATCTGCTGGGGCACCTTTGCCACGGCAATCGCCGCAAGTTCCGCGACCTTTGCCACCAGCAAGGTCGGCTGAGCCTATGTTCATCGGACATTTTGCCCCTGCTTTTGTCGCCGCGGGAGTGACGAACGAAAGCCCGAAACTGGGAAAGCTTTTCATCGGGGCGCAGTTGCTCGACTGGGCGGTGATGGTAACTATGCTCACCGGGATAGAGCGAATGCGCATCGTTCCCGGGATAACCGCGATGAACGGCATGGATTTTTATTACATGCCTTATACCCACAGCCTTGTCGGCGCCTTGGTTCTAGGGGGACTCTTTGCGCTGTTCGTCTGGTCGAGCCTGCGACACATGGTGGCGGCGTGCTGGGCGTTCATCGTCGTCGTTTCACACTGGTTTCTCGACCTGCTCGTCCACCGACCCGACCTCACCATCGCCGGGGGCGAAAACAAACTCGGCATGGGGCTATGGAATTCACCGCTGATCGAGATGCCGCTGGAAATCGGCCTGATCCTGTTGGCCTATCTCTTCTATATCGGACGCACCAAAGGGCCGCAGGTCCCCCCGCTGATTTTGCTGGTCACGCTGCTGCTGTTCCAGGCGATCAGCTGGTTCGGCCCGCAACCTCGGGAATATTCGCCCGGCCTGATACTTGCCATGGCACTCACTTTCGCGATCCTGACCGCCATGGCCTTCTGGGTGCAGTCGACAAGGTGGCATAAAAGCCAAGTGGGACTGGCAGTGTCGAGCGTGCGGCGCTAAGCGCGCGCGCATGGCAACTGTCGAATCCGCGATCACCCCCGAAGTCGTCGAGCAACACGGCCTCAGCCCCGAAGAATATGAGCGCGTCCTGCATGCGCTGGGCCGCGAGCCCAATCTGGTCGAGTTGGGCATTTTCTCGGTCATGTGGTCGGAGCATTGCTCCTACAAAAGCTCCCGCCTGCACCTGAAGAAGCTGCCGACCGAAGCGCCGTGGGTAATCTGCGGCCCGGGCGAGAATGCCGGCGTTATCGACATTGGCGACGGGCAGGCCGCCATCTTCAAGATGGAGAGCCATAACCACCCGAGCTATATCGAGCCGTATCAAGGTGCTGCGACGGGCGTCGGCGGGATCTTGCGCGACGTATTCACCATGGGCGCGCGCCCGGTTGCTAACGCCAATGCCCTGCGTTTCGGCCGTCCCGAACACCCCAAGATGCAGCACCTCGTCAAAGGCGTGGTTTCCGGTATCGGCGGATACGGCAATTGCGTGGGCGTTCCGACCGTCGCGGGCGAAACCAATTTCCACCCGGCCTATGATGGGAACATCCTCGTCAACGCGATGACCGTGGGCGTCGCAGATAGCGACAAGATTTTCTATTCGGCCGCAACCGGCGTCGGGAACCCGATCGTCTATGTCGGCTCCAAGACGGGACGCGACGGTATCCACGGCGCGACCATGGCGAGTGCCGATTTCGAGGAAGACGCGGACGCCAAGCGCCCCACCGTGCAGGTGGGCGATCCCTTTACCGAAAAGCTGCTGATCGAAGCCTGCCTCGAACTGATGGCTACCGATGCCATCGTCGCGATCCAGGATATGGGCGCAGCAGGCCTCACCTCCTCCTCGGTCGAGATGGCGACAAACGGCAAGGCGGGCATCCGTCTCGACATGGACAAGGTGCCCTGCCGCGAAGAGGGCATGACGCCTTACGAAATGATGCTGAGTGAAAGCCAGGAGCGCATGCTCATGGTCCTGAAGCCCGGCAAGGAAGAGATGGCGGCGGGCATCTTCAAGAAGTGGGAGCTCGATTTCGCCGTCATCGGCAAAGTCACCGACACGCAGCACATGGTGCTCGAATTCGGTGGCGAAGTGGTGTGCGACATCCCGCTCGGCCCCCTTGCGGCAGATGCTCCCGAATACGACCGTCCCTATATCTCCAAGGGCGACTATACCGTCTGGGCAGGTATCAAGCCGATGACCAATCGTCCGGATACCGACGATGTCGGCGGCGATCTGCTGAAGCTCCTCGCCTCCCCCAATCTGTCTTCACGCAATTGGATCGCCGAGCAGTATGACAGCCAGGTCGGTGCCGACACGCTCCAGACCGGAGGTGATGCCGGTGTGGTGCGCGTCCATGGTACGAAGAAGGCTCTGGCGATCACCACCGATTGCACGCCGCGCTATGTCCACGCCAATCCTTACGAAGGCGGCAAGCAGGCGATTGCCGAAGCGTATCGCAACCTTTGCGCGGTGGGCGCGCGTCCGCTGGCGGTGACCAATTGCCTCAATTTTGGCAACCCACAGCGACCCGAGATCATGAGCCAGTTCGTCCATGCGCTGGAAGGCATGGGCCGCGCCTGCCGCGTGCTCGACTTCCCGATCGTGAGCGGCAATGTCAGCCTATACAACGAAAGCAGGGCGACCGGCGGCGGCAGCGCCATCCTGCCCACCCCGGCCATCGGCGGCGTCGGCTTGATCGACGACTACGACCGCATGATGACCATGCCCTTTAAGGCCGAGGGTGAGGCGATCTATCTCATCCGTGCCGAACATTGGGCGACCCCGGATCCGGAACGCTCGCATCTCGGCAAGTCGCTGTGGCTCAGCGAAATTCACGGACGCGACGAAGGCCGGACCCCACCCACAGATCTCACGGTAGAAAAGAACGCTGGAATGATCGTCCTCCAGCTGATTGCCGAGGGCCTTGTCAGCGCCGTTCACGACGTATCGGATGGTGGTCTGGCAATCGCGCTGGCCGAGATGGCGATGGCGAGCGGCATCGGCGCCGAGGTGGAGTCGCATCAGGACTATACGCAGGCCCAGTGGTGGTTTGGCGAGGATCAGGGGCGCTATGTCGTGACCGTTCCCGATACGCAGGCGCTCAACGAAGCGTTGGCAAAGGGCACGGACAACGACGAGACCGCCTCGATCGGTTTTCGCCGGATAGGCAAGACCGCAGGCAAAACGCTCTTCGGTAAGACGATCGACGAAATGCGCGCCGCCCACCGCAGCTTCTTCGCCGACTGGATGGAAGGCTGAGGCGATGGCGGCGGGCTACTCAGGGACCCCGCTTGCGAAGAAACTCAGCCTGCGCGACGGGCAGCGCGTGTGGTTCGACGCCATGCCCGAAAGCGTGCAGGACGAGATCGGTGAATATGCCCTTGATCTGACCTTCGTGGCCGGACCCGAAGAGAGGCCCGACGCCTCGCATATCTTCGTGACCGAGCGGGCCGCTCTCGAAACCAGACTCGCCAGTTTGCGTGAGCATATGGCGCGCGATGGCCATGTCTGGGTGAGCTGGCCCAAGAAAGCCTCGAAAGTGCCGACCGATATCACCGAGGATACGATCCGTGAGGTGTGCCTGCCGATGGGACTGGTCGATACCAAGGTCTGCGCGGTCGACGAGACATGGTCGGGTCTCAAGCTGGTCATCCGCAAGGAATTGCGCTGACTGCGACGAGCGCTAGAAGGTCGTCCATGCGCGACCATGAGACTGTACCGTATTCGCTGCCAGACATATCGGACGAGGAAAGCATCGTCCGTGCCCGCGCCCTACGCGACCGGCTGAAAGAGCGGCGAACCTGCCGTTACTTTTCCGACAAGCCCGTGCCGCAGGCAGTGATCGAGGCTGCGATCGAGGCCGCAGGAACCGCACCCAATGGCGCAAACCATCAACCCTGGCATTTCGCAGTCGTTTCATCGCCCGAAAAGAAACGCGCAATTCGTGAGGCTGCGGAACAGGAAGAGCGCAATTTCTACGCGAGTAAAGCGAGCGAGGAATGGCTCGACGCACTGGCCCCGCTCGGCACCAACGAGGACAAACCATTCCTCGAGACTGCGCCCTGGCTCATCGTCGTCTTTGCCCAGCGCAAAGGCGGAGTCGAGGAAGACGGCAAGACGCAGAATTACTACGTCAACGAAAGCGTCGGCATCGCCTGCGGTATGCTGATCGCGACACTGCACGAGGCGGGGTTAGCCACGCTCACCCATACGCCCTCGCCAATGGGATTCCTGCGCGATGTGTGCGACCGCCCCGACTGGGAGAAGCCGCTCATGGTCGTCGTCGTCGGGCATCCTGCGGAGGGCGCAACCGTTCCTGTGCATGCTTTGAAGAAGAAGCCGCTTTCGCGGATCGCCAGCTGGCTCTGAGCTCAGGCGGCAGCTGCCATTTCAGGGTCCGGCTGCTGTGCCAGCAGATCATAGGGATCGATGCCCTCTTCGTGCCAAACGCGATGACATTCGCGATACCAGTGCGGCTCGCGGATATTGAGGTCTGCACGCGCCTGCCCGAGATCCTTTAGCAGCAACTCACGGATCGAAAGCCCGACGAGCGGCGGGCAGGCTTTGCCAGTCCGGTGCGCCTGAAGCACCGCTTTCACCACCGGCGCCTCGCTCTTGACCAGTTTCTTGAGATGGAACGCCCCGGCATAGCCGAGCAGGAGATGGCCCTGGCTCGGGCTTTGCCCATGGGTGAACAGCAGCACGCATTGCTCGCCCAGCGCATCGCGCCCGTAGCCGGTCAGGACATGCATCAGATCGTGCGTGTCCCGCTGGCGGAAGCCGAACCACTGAACGAGGTCGTCGTAACCAGGGCGTCCTGCTTTCTGGAACTCTTCGACCAGGCCCGCGGCGGAAAGCCCTTCACGTTCCATGAAGTCGCAATAGGCATGCGCAACCGAACCCTTGGGCATTTTGCGCAAAGCATCGTGATCATCGAGAATGGACGGCAGGAAAGGCTCGCTTGCCCGCAACGCTTCGCCATACGGGCTGAGCGTCAGGGCACGGACGCGCGGAATGAACTGGCCAGAGGGCAGCGCGTCGTAGATCCTGAAGACCTCCGCCGTGTTCTCCTTATCCTTGAGAAGTTCGCGGAAATGCCTGAGGGCGGCTAACGGCCTGTAGCGTGCTTTCGGACGATCCGGATGCCGCAGCGGTTTACCGTCGCGGGCGGTTTCGAGATCAACGGAAGCGAAAGCGTTGCTACTCATAGGCTCAGTCATAACTGATCGGTTCTTAACAGAAACCGACCGCCCCGCATTGGAAATCCGCGCCACGTCTAGCTTGCGGAGAATTCCTCGACCCATTCCTCTTCGGAGATGCCGAACAGCTTCAGAATAGCGGTCAGATTGACGCTGCCTATCCGCCCGTTTGCCGCATCGCGCGCCTTTGGCTTGGCACGGTAGGCTATTCCGTAGTCGGCAGCCTCGATCATGGGGACGTCGTTTGCACCGTCACCGGTCGCCAGCACCCGCGCGCCCTCGCCCAGTCGGTCGCGCTCTTCCTCCAGCGTCGCGAGCTTGGTCGAGGCATCGCTTACAGGTCCTGCCAGCAGACCGGTGAGATTACCGCCTGAAACGCCAAGGCGATTGCCAACAACGCGCTCGAAACCCAGCTGCTCGGCCACCGGATCGGCGAAATGGTGAAAACCCCCGGTGACGAGTACCGTGCGGCACCCCTTGCTGCGGAGCGTGGCCACCAGCGTGCGCGCGCCTTCGACCGGGCGGATCCGTTCGGCAAGGCAGCGATCGATCGCGCCTTCGTCGAGCCCTTCCAGCAGACCGACCCGCTCCTTGAGCGCGCTCTCGAAATCCAGTTCGCCTTGCATGGCGCGCTCGGTAATAGCGGCGACCTTGTCCTTGATACCAGCGAAGTCAGCGAGTTCGTCGATGCATTCCTGCCCGATCATGGTCGAGTCCATGTCCGACACGAACAGGCGCGGCACCTCTATCTCGTGATCGGTGACGAGCAGGTCGCACCCGCCGAAATGCTCGATAAGGATGTCGGTTAGCCGAGAGCGATCGCCATGCGCTAACGAGAGCTGAAGTACGTCGCCGCAGAAATCGAGCATGCCCGCTATCGCCACCGGCATATCCGCAGCAGCACAGGACTTCATCGCCGCATCGAGCCGTGTTTCCACGTCGTCCATGTCTGCTATCAGCCGGGCAATGAGCACCAATCCGTCTCCCGATTTGAAACCGGTCGCGCTCATTGCAGGGCCGACTGCAAGCGGCAAGAGCGATCTCGCGGTAAAGCTTGCACAGCGCCTGGAGCGCGATGGCAGGCGCGGCGTGGTCATCAATGCCGACAGCCAGCAGGTCTATCGCGACCTTCGCGTACTCTCCGCTCGTCCGACAGAGGATGAGATGGAGGGTGTAGAGCACCGGCTTTTCGGAACGTGGGACGGTGCGCAAGCCTGCTCGGCTGCCGATTGGGCCGAGGTGGCCAGACGCGTGATCAGCGAAGTTCATGCATCAGGCGCCGTACCGATTCTGTGCGGCGGAACTGGCCTCTACATGCGCACATTGCTGAATGGCATATCCCCGATCCCGGCGATCGACCCTGAAATACGTACGGCTGTGCGCGACCTGCCCACGACCGAATTGCGCGAATGCCTCGTGATGGAAGACCCCGAAGCGGCCGGGCGCCTTGGGCCGCGCGACAGCCAGCGCATGGCGCGGGCGCTCGAAGTGGTCCGTTCGACGGGTCATCCGATGGCCTATTGGCAGGACCGGCAAGCGGGCGGGATCGCGGGAGAGATCAGGCTTCACCCCCTTACCCTCCTGCCCGATCGCGACTGGCTCTACACCCGCTGCAACCGGCGCTTCGAACTTATGCTCGATCAGGGCGCGCTCGAAGAAGTCGAGACGCTGCTGGCCCGCAATCTCGACCCGACCCTCCCCGTCATGCGCGCCATCGGTGTGCCGGAAGTCGCAGGCATGCTCCAAGGAGACCTTTCGCGCGCTGAAGCTATCTCCGCTGGCCAGATGGCCACACGCCAGTATGCCAGGCGACAATATACCTGGTTCCGCAATCAGCCGCCCGAAAGCTGGCCGCGTGCGGATAACAAAACTATTGTCGAGTGCGATTTTTTTGTTTCTTTATTTCAAGAAGGTGGTTGACCGTGAAATCAGGCAGGCGTATCTGAAGCTAGTCGGTCCGGCGCTTCAGACCCCAGCGCCGGGCCGATTTGTGTCTCTCGAAGGCCGGAAACGGGTCGGAGGTTGAAGTGAGTACCGAGCGCAGCGGCGCCGCAATCCTGATCGAATGCCTCAAGCGGCAGGGTGTCGAATTCGTGTTCGGTTACCCCGGTGGTGCGGTGCTGCCGATCTACGACGAGCTTTTTGCCGACGAGGACATCCGGCACATTCTGGTTCGCCATGAAGCCGGTGCCGCGCATGCCGCGGAAGGCTATGCGCGTTCGACCGGCAAGCCCGGCGTAGTTCTCGTCACCAGTGGCCCCGGCGCGACCAATGCTGTCACCGGTATCGCCGACGCCTATATGGACTCGATTCCGCTGGTGGTGATCACCGGCCAGGTGCCCACTGCACTGATCGGCACCGATGCTTTCCAGGAAGCCGATACGGTCGGCCTTACCCGCCACTGCACCAAGCACAATTACCTCGTGAAGGACCCGGAACGCCTGGGCGCGACAATCGAGGAAGCCTTCCGCATCGCCACTTCCGGACGGCCCGGCCCCGTTGTGGTCGACATCCCGAAGGATGTGCAGATCGCGATGGCGAGCTGGGACAAGCAGGATGAAAGCCCCCTGCCCTCGCACCGCTACCAGCCACGCATGGTCGGTGCAGCGGACGAAATCGCCGAAGCGGTCGACATGCTCGTCAAGGCCGAACGCCCTGTGCTCTATACGGGTGGCGGCGTCATCAATGCCGGGCCACGCGCCGCCGAATTGCTGCGCAAGCTGCAGGACGCAACGGGCGCGCCGGTGACCAGTACGCTGATGGGCCTCGGCGCCTTTCCTGCCGACCACCCCGACTGGCTAGGCATGCTCGGCATGCATGGCACATACGAAGCCAATATGGCGATGAACCGAGCCGATCTGATCCTCGCCATCGGTGCGCGCTTCGATGACCGCGTGACCGGCCGGCTCGACGCCTTCGCGCCCGAGGCCAAGAAGATTCACATCGACATCGACCGCGCAAGCATCAACAAGATCGTGCCGGTCGATCTCGGCATTATCGGCGACTGCGCTCACGTGCTCGAACAGCTGGTCGAAGCATGGGGTAACCGCAATTCCCGAGATCTGAGCGAATGGAAGGCCCGCATCCTCGGCTGGAAAGCACGCGACTGCCTCGCTTATCCCGAGCGCGGCAGCGAGCTCATCATGCCGCAAAAGAGCATCGAACGGCTCTTTGCGCTGACCAAAGACCGTGACCCGATCATCACCACCGAAGTCGGCCAGCACCAGATGTGGGCGGCGCAGTATTTCCGCTTCTTCGGTCCGAACAAGTGGCTGACCAGTGGTGGGCTCGGCACGATGGGTTATGGCCTGCCTGCAGCGATCGGCGCGCAGCTCGGCAATCCCGACAGTCTGGTGATCGACATTGCCGGCGAAGCGAGCATCCAGATGAATATCCAGGAACTCGGCACAGCGAGCCAGTACCGCCTGCCGGTGAAGGTCTTCATTCTCAACAACGAATATATGGGCATGGTCCGCCAGTGGCAGGAACTGACTTATGAAAGCCGCTATTCAAATAGTTACAGCGACTCCTTGCCAGATTTTGTAAAACTGGCCGAAGCCTATGGCTGGAAAGGGATTCGCATCGAGGACGAAAGTCAGCTCGATGCAGGGATCGAGGCCATGCTGGCGCATGACGGACCGGTGATCGTCGATTGCCAAGTGGCCAAGGAAGCCAATTGCTTCCCGATGATTCCGAGCGGTGCAGCGCATACCGAAATGCTGCTCTACGGCGATAAAGTTGGCGGCACCATGGATGACGAAGCGAAGGCGCTGGTCTGATGGGCATGCAGCAGAAAATCCCGCCGTACTTCGCGGATCGTGCCGAACGCCGCGTGTGGTTCAACCGCGCCGATGCCGAGCAGATGCTGGACTGGATCGAAGATAGCGGGCAACGCTTCCTCGGCATGGATGTCGCGCAAAAGCAGGAGGGTGAGGCTTGGATACTGTTGCCAGAAACGCTCGACCTGAGCCGCCAGACCGAGAATTTCGAAGCGGTGCGCCGCGGCCGCGATTTCCTGCGCGAATATGACGGCGACGGCCGCATGTTCGAACCCGTATGGCAGGACAGCGAACAATGAAGATCGCAGAGCAGGCCACCGAGCGGCATGTCCTCAACGTTATCGTCGACAACGAGGCTGGCATTCTCGCCAAGATCTCGGGCATGTTCACGGCGCGAGGCTACAATATCGATAGCCTTACCGTAGCGGACATCTCCGAGGATCATGCGATCAGCCGCATCACCATCGTGACGCGCGGCCCGGAACCGGTCATTGATCAGATACGCGCGCAACTGGAACGACTGGTGCCGGTGCACAAGGTCATCGACCTGACCGAAAGCGGCGCTCATGTCGAGCGCGAGCTGGCGCTGGTGAAAGTCGCCGGCAGGGGCGACAACCGCGTGGAAGCGCTGCGCATCGCCGAGCTTTTCCGCGCGAACGTGGTCGACACCACGACGCAGAGTTTCGTCTTCGAGCTGACTGGCTCGCCTGACAAGATCAACAGCTTCATCGCCCTGATGCGCGAACTCGGTCTCGTTGAGGTCGGCCGCTCGGGGATCGTGGGAATGATGCGCGGGACTGAATCGAACTAACGTCATCCCAGCAGAAGCTGGGATCGTTCTCCATAAGGGTGCGTCCGATTGGCACCCGATCCCGGCTTCTGCTGGGATGACGAATGAGGTGAAAATGCAAGTTTACTACGACGCCGATTGCGATACCAATCTGATCAAGGACAAGAAGGTCGCCATCGTCGGCTACGGCAGCCAAGGCCATGCCCACGCCCAGAACCTGCGCGACAGCGGCGTGGGTGAGGTCGTCATTGCGCTGCGCGAAGGGTCTGCCACGGCCAAAAAGGCCGAAGGCGCAGGTTTCACGGTCAAGACCGTCTCCGAAGCCGCAGAATGGGCCGACGTCTTGATGATCCTCGCCCCCGACGAACACCAGGCGGCGATTTATGCGAACGAGGTCGAAGGCAAGATGCGTCCCGGCACCACGCTGGCCTTTGCGCACGGGCTCAACATCCATTTCGGTCTAATCGATCCGCCTGCCGATATTGATGTGATCATGATCGCGCCCAAAGGCCCCGGCCACACGGTGCGCGGCGAATATATCAAGGGCGGTGGGGTCCCCTGCCTGATCGCGGTCCATCAGGAAAGCTCGCAGAGCGGTGGCAACGGCTTTGCCAAGGCCCTCGCCTTGTCTTATGCCAGTGCAGTCGGTGGCGGGCGTTCAGGCATCATCGAGACCGATTTCAAGGAAGAGTGCGAAACCGACCTTTTCGGCGAACAGGCGGTGCTGTGCGGCGGCATCACCCATCTCATTCAGGCTGGGTTCGAAACGCTGGTCGAGGCGGGATACGCACCCGAAATGGCATATTTCGAGTGTCTCCATGAAACCAAGCTCATCGTCGACCTGCTCTATGAGGGCGGCATCGCCAATATGCGGTATTCGATCTCGAACACCGCCGAATACGGCGATATCAAAACCGGTCCGCGCATCATAACCGATGAGACCAAGGCCGAGATGAAGCGCGTCCTCAAGGACATCCAGTCGGGCCGCTTCGTCAAGGACTTCGTGCTCGACAACCAGGCTGGCCAGCCCGAGCTGAAGGCGAGCCGCAAGGCCGCCGCAGCGCACCCGATCGAACAGACCGGCACCCAGCTACGCGCCATGATGCCTTGGATCGGCGCCAACAAGCTGGTCGACAAGGACAGGAATTGATAGCCGGAAGGGCATGGCCGGTCACCGCATCTATGCCATGCCCTTCGCGGGCGTTTACCGCGCCTATATTGCCAAGGCAGCGAAGAAGGGGCGTACGCGGGAGGAAGTTGACGAGGTCATTCGCTGGCTGACCGGTTACTCGCAGGCCCAGCTTGACAATCATCTCGAGCAGGGCACTGACTTTACAGGATTTTTCGGAGAAGCGCCGATGAACCCCGACCGTACGCTCATTACCGGAAAGGTCTGCGGCGTGCAGGTGGAAACCGTAGAGGACCCGCTGATGCGCGAGATCCGTTATCTCGACGAACTGGTCGACGAGCTCGCTAAGGGTCGGCCGATGGAAAAGATCCTCCGAGGGTCGTGAAATTTGCCTGCGAATGCGGTGCCGTGACGGGCGCGATCGACAAGGCGACCACCGCCGAAGGTGACCATGTCGTGTGCCATTGCTCCGACTGCAGGGATCTGATCAGGCATTTCTGCAAGGAAACAAGCATTCTCGATGCTCATGGCGGCACCGCGCTCTACCAGTCCCGTTGCGCGCGGATACGCATAGATGGCGGCAAGGATAGTCTTGCCGGACTGCACATGACCGATGGGCCAACGCTGCGCTGGTATGCGCAGTGCTGTGGCACGCCACTGTTCAACACCTACAAGAATGGCCGAATCCCCTATGTCACCACCCAGCTTGCCTGCTGCGAAGATGCTGCGCGCAGGGCTTTGGGCAAGCCTTTGGGACATCTTTTCCTCGATCAGGCGATTGGGGACACTACCTCCCTCGAACCTCTATCTATGGGCAGACTGATGCGGCGGTTTTTCCGCCGGATGGTCAAGGACGTGTTCTCCGGCGACCGGCGGCGCAACCCGCTTTTCGATCCGAAAACGCTTGAGCCTATCGTCGCCCCCAGCCACCTGACCAAAGCGGAACAGCAAGCATTGGGGCGCGTGTGAAGCTTGCCGATTGCCATAACATCAACGACTTTCGGAAGCTCGCAAAGCGGCGTCTGCCGTGGCCGGTGTTCGACTATATCGACGGAGCGGCCGATGACGAGGTCACCAAGGCGCGTAACGTCAACGCCTTCGACGAGGTCGACCTGGTGCCCAACGTATTGGCTGGCGTGGCCGATATCGATACTTCGCGCATGATCATGGGCCGCAAAAGCGCCCTGCCCTTCATGCTCAGCCCAACCGCCCTCCAGCGCGCCTTCCACACCGATGGCGAGCGTGCCGTGGCCAGGGCTGCGGAGAAGTTCGGCATCTGGTTCGGCATTTCGAGTCTGGCCACGTATTCGATCGAGGAAATCGCCGAACTCACTAGCGGCCCGAAGCTGTTCCAGCTCTATGTCCACAAGGACAAAGGTCTGAACAACAATATGATCGAGCGATGCAAGGCCTCCGGATTCGACGCGCTTGCACTCACTGTCGACACGATCGTTTCTGGCAAGCGAGAGCGGTGCCTGCGCTCCGGCTTTACCACCCCTCCGCGCTTTTCCGCTTCCGCGCTGTGGAGCTACGCGACGCGACCCCACTGGACTCTGGATTATATTTTCGGCCCGAAGTTCCGCCTGCCGAACCTCGACGGCTACGTTCAGGAAGGCACCGGCAAGGCGGTGAGCATCCAGGATTACTTCAATACTATGCTCGATACGAACATGGATTGGGACACTGCTGCGCGCATTCGGCGGGATTGGGGTGGGACATTCGTGCTAAAGGGGGTGATGAGCGCACGCGATGCACGCCGCGCCGTCGAGATCGGGGCCGATGCAATCATGATCTCCAACCATGGCGGTCGTCAGCTCGACGGCAGTCGGGCTCCGTTCGACCAGCTGAGCGAGATCGTCAACGAGGTCGGAGGCGAGATCGAAATCATCCTAGATGGCGGCGTGCGCCGCGGGACTCACATCCTCAAGAGCCTTTCCGCTGGCGCAACCGCAGCCTCGGGTGGTCGTCTCTATCTCTATGCTCTCGCAGCAGCGGGGCAGCCCGGCGTCGAGCGTGCCGTGAACATCCTGAAGGATGAGATAGAGCGCGGAATGCGCCTGATGGGCGTCACCTCACTCGACCAGCTATCGCCCAGTAGTCTTCGCTGGCGTTAGGCCATATCCGCAAGATTATGTCTCGCAGGGCTCAAGCTTCTTTTGCTTTACAACCCCGCGAATGGGCAGCATAGCTATCCGCATGCACAACGCACTCGGCCTTATTCTGCGACTTACACGCCCTTGGGCGTGATAGCTGGCGTGCCTGCCCGGGTGCGCTGAGCGCCCAAGGGACGAAACCTTCACCCCAGACCGCCGCAAGATCCGAGATTTCCAATGTCCATGCTCAGCAACCCGAGCACCAAATATTCGCCCTTCCCGCAGGTTCCGCTGACCGAACGGCAATGGCCGAGCCGAACGATCACGGCGCCACCGCGCTGGCTATCGACCGACCTGCGCGACGGCAATCAGGCGATCGTCGACCCGATGGACGCCCACAAAAAGAACCGCTTCTTCGACCTGCTTGTCGAGATAGGCGTGAAGGAAATCGAAGTCGGCTTCCCGAGTGCTGGCGCGACCGAGTTCGATTTCATCTCCGGTCTGGTCCAATCGGGCCGCATCCCCGATGACGTGCTGGTTCAGGTCCTGACGCAAAGCCGCGAAGATCTAATCCGCACCAGCTTTGCCAGCCTCACCGGGGCCCATGCCGCCATCGTCCATCTCTACAACGCCGTCAGCCCAGCCTGGCGCGAAGTGGTCTTCGGCATGACCCGCGAGCAGGTGCGCGACATCGCCGTGCTGGGCGCGAAGGTCATGCGCGATGAGGCCTCCAGACAGCCAGACACCGACTGGCACTTCCAGTACAGCCCTGAGACCTTCTCGACCGCCGAACTCGATTTCAGCCTCGAGGTCTGCGAAGCGGTGATGGATGTGCTGGCGCCGACACCCGAGCATCCGATCATCCTCAATCTGCCCGCAACGGTCGAAGCGGCGACACCCAATATCTACGCCGACCAGGTCGAATATTTCATCCGCAATCTGCCCAATCGCGAGAGTGCGGTGATCTCACTCCACACCCACAACGATCGCGGAACCGGCGTGGCTGCTGCCGAACTGGCGCTAATGGCAGGCGCCGACCGCGTGGAAGGCTGCCTGTTCGGTAATGGCGAGCGCACGGGCAATTGCTGCCTCGTGACAATGGCGCTCAACATGTACACGCAAGGTGTTGATCCGAAGCTGGACTTTTCGGACATCGACCGCGTTATCGAAACCGTCGAGTACTGCAACGAGCTCCCCGTCCACCAGCGCCATCCTTATGGCGGAGAGCTGGTCTATACCGCCTTTTCGGGGAGCCATCAGGACGCGATCAAGAAAGGTTTCGCCGCGCTCGAGACGCAGAACGATCCGCACTGGCGCGTGCCTTATCTGCCCATCGATCCCGCCGATCTCGGCCGCAGCTATGAGGCGGTCATCCGCGTCAATTCCCAGTCCGGGAAAGGCGGCTTCGCCTGGGTGCTGGAACAGGATCAGGGGCTCAAGCTGCCCAAGAAGATGCAGGCCGATTTCTCACCCCATGTACAGCGCATGGCGGACGAACTGGGCCGCGAACTCAACGCGTCCGATATTTGGGAAGCGTTCAAGGCAGCCTACCACGTCAAGACGCATCCCAAGCATTTCCAGCTGGTCGATTACGAGGAACGCCGCGGCAGCGACGGTACGCGGTTGTTCACCGGGACTATCGCCGTAGAGGGGCAGGAGCAGACCGTTTCAGGCCGAGGCAACGGTCTGATATCATCCGTGCTGACAACGATAGAGGACGCCTTCGGCCTGAGCCTCGAAGTGGTCGATTACACCGAACACGCGCTCACTACGGGACGCGATAGCCGTGCTGCGGCCTATCTCGAATGCCGCACATCGGACGAGCGTACCGTCTGGGGCTGCGGGATCGACGAGGACGTTGCTACGGCGAGCGTCCGCGCAGTTTTGAGCGCGGCGAATTCGGCGATAGCCCGGGCCTAACTAACGGCGGCTCGCACCGAGCTCGGCAGGTCGCGCATGGGAGCTTCGCTGAAGTGTCCCATGTGCTGAGCGTAGCGTATGCAGTTGCGTCCCGCCGCCTTGGCCGAATAAAGCGGCCCGTCAGCGGCTTGCATCGCCATGGAGGAACTGCAGCGCTCTGCAATCTGCGCGATGCCGATGCTGGCCGTGACGTTGAAATGGCCACCGTCATTGTCGGTCATCGAATGCCGCATAATCGCAAGCCGCAGGCGTTCGCAGATGATCGACAGCGATTCCAGAGCAGGACCACCTGCAATCAGGCCGAACTCCTCGCCTCCGAGCCGCGCAAAGAAGCAGTCGTCGGTCGCGTTCTCGCGCATGATCCTGGCGATCTGGCTCAGCACCTTGTCACCGACCGCGTGGCCGTATGAGTCGTTGATGCGCTTGAAGTGATCGAGATCGATAAGCGCAAAGCCAAAGGGCTGCTCGTCGGCGAATTCCAGCTGAGCCTCCAGGACGTCGAGGAATGCCCTTCGGTTGGGCAGGCCTGTCAGCACATCGGTCCGCGCTTCCCACGAGACCTGGATTTCATTCAATTTGCGTTCGGTCACATCGCGGATGGTAACGACGAAGGTCGAGGCCTGTTTCTTGGATGGCTCGATGGCGCGCAGCTTGGCCTCGAGCCAGCGGGTCTGTCCCGCTCTTTCTACCGAACGCTCGATAATTTCCGTATGACCGGGATAGCGCGCTGCAGCAGCGAGAGCGCCTGTAACGATCTCCCTGTCGAACTCGCTGAAGAAAGCCCCAAGATGCAAACCCTCGACGACTTCACGTCCGCTCAGGCGAGTTGAGGCCGGAGACGCGAACCGGATCATCCCGTACGGATCAAGATGCAGCAATGCGTCGTCCGAATGGTCTGCGATTAGACGCTGCATAGCCTCTCTGTCCACCAGTTCTTCCATGAAACGCTGCCGCTGCTTCAAGGCGACGGCGAGAGGGAAGGACATCAGCAGCAGAACACAGAGGTAGAATTGCAGGAACAGGGCCTTTTGCCACAGCGGCAGGTCGAGCTGCGCAAAAACACCGACGTTCGTTCCCAGTGTGATGGCGGCACATATCGTTATCAGCAGTACGGTGATCGACGCGCCGAACCGGCCGAAGCGAAAGCTGGCCAGGGCGAGCGGAACGATCGGAAGGAAAAGCGTGGGGAAAATCGATTGGAGGAACGAGAATGCTGAAATGCCCATTGTAAGCAGGACCAGGCCGAAAAAGGCCCAGGCCCGACCCGGCTCTTTCAACTTTGCGAAAGCCGGTTGCTTATAAGACATCAGCAGCAGGACGAGCGGCAGAACCAGCAAAGTCCCCAGACCGTGACCGACCAGCCAGGAGAAGGCATGAAGGTACCAGTCACCTCCAACTATCTGTACGACCACGAAGCTACTGGGGACTGCCGCGGCGAACGGTCCAACCACGCCAGCAAGAAACCCAAGCCAGACGATCCCGCTTTCACTCTCGACGTAATCGCGCTGCGGCCGGAAACGGACCAGAAGCCACGCAATGAACCAGGCCTCGAAAACATTGATCAGCGCAAGCGGGAAGGCCCAGTCAGGGCCGAAACCGAACACGCTTGTTGCCAGCGTGCTCAAAGTTGCAAGAAACGCTGCGGTACCCAGATGCTGCGAGCGGGGGATGGAAAGAAACAGGGCTGCTGCGATAGCCGTGCCTGGCCATACCAACGCCAGCCCACCGGCAAAACGGGTCCAGAAAATAGTGAAGCATGTGACACCGAAAAACAGTGTCCCATACGCAGCTATCCGCAAAACTGGATGCATCTTTTGATCGGCGGCCGCCATAGCAGTGCTATATCCGGGCAGAGTTAATCCCAGGGAGGAAGGCGGCTACTGAATATTACTTAGAGCTGCCGGTATGACCCACTCCGCGCCTCCCTCCTACACCAGCGAGTGAGGTGGGTCGGGATACGCAAGACAGATCGTACATCGGCCAATTTTGCTTGTCAGCACGACCTCTCATATGTTCCACCGCATCGGCACGACCATGCTCACCTGAGCATGCATCTTCGATTGCATACAGAGGGAATGTGCCACCGATGACCGAGGAAATTCTGGAACCCGATCTGCCGATCATCGATCCGCACCACCATTTGTGGGATCTGCGCCCGCTGGTTCAGGCCTTCCCCGAGCCGCGGCACGATTTCATCGAATCGATAGCCGGGGCAGCCTACTACACCTTCGATGAGCTGCATGCCGATACAAGCAGCGGTCATAATATAGTGGGCACCGTCTTCATGGAATGCGGCGCTTTCTATGATGCCAGTCGCAGCGAAGCGATGAAGCCCGTTGGCGAAGTCGAATTCGTCAACGGCATCGCCGCGCAGGGCGCAAGCGGGCTCTACGGAGACTATCGCCCCTGCGCGGCAATCATCGGCCACGCCGACCTGACATTGGGCGATGCCGTAAAGCCAGTGATCGAAGCCTTGCTTGCTGCCGGCAATGGTCGCTTCAAGGGTATTCGCCAGACCGCCGCGTGGGATGCCGACCCCGAGGTGCTTGGCCAGCCATTCGATGCGCCTGAAGGGTTTTACGGTTCGGATGCCTTCCGCGCAGGGTTTGCCGCCTATGCAGAATATGGCCTCACCTTCGACGCCTGGCTGCTCGAACCGCAGCTTGGGGACGTGCTTGAACTGGCCCAGGCATTTCCCGACCAGCAGATCATTCTCGACCATTGCGGGACACCGCTCAACATCGCCAGCTATCGCGGCAAACTGCATGAGCGGTTCGATAATTGGCGCCGTTCGATTCACGCGCTCGCCGAATGCCCAAATGTCGCCGTGAAACTCGGCGGTCTGGCGATGGCCTTCTGCGGCCTGCCGGAAGATGGCCCCGCAGCGGGCCATGGGTCGGAGCATCTGGCTGGCCTTTGGCGCCCCTATATCGAAACCTGCATCGAGGCATTCGGCGCGGGCAGAGCCATGTTCGAGTCGAACTATCCGGTCGATCGCTGGGGAGCTAGCTATCCGGTGCTGTGGAACACCTTCAAGCGTCTTGCACAGGGGCATAGCGCGGAAGAAAAGCAGGCCCTTTTTGCCGGAACCGCAGCACGCATCTACGATATCGAGCACGTGCTGCCGACCGCTTAACGTTTACGCAACGTCACCCTCGACAAGCGCATGAACGCGCCATACGCCTCGTCGTCCACACGAGAGAGGAACCCTGCTGCCATGACCCTGCCCGCCCCCTTCGACAAGCTGCGCCTGCCAGTCATCGGCTCACCGTTGTTTATCGTCTCGGGCCCCGAACTGGTCATTGCCCAGTGCAAGGCAGGCATCGTCGGGTCTTTTCCCGCACTCAATGCGCGCCCGCAAAATCAGGTCGACGAATGGCTGCACCAGATTACCGAAGAACTCGCGGCACATAACCGGGCAAATCCTGATCGTCCTGCAGCACCCTATGCGGTCAACCAGATCGTCCACAAATCGAACGACCGGCTCGATGCCGACATGGCGACCTGTGCCAAATGGCAGGTGCCCCTAGTGATAACGTCGCTCGGCGCGCGCGAAGAAGTGTTCAGTGCGGTCAAAGGCTGGGGCGGCATCTCCCTGCACGACGTGATCAACAACCGCTTCGCGCGTAAAGCGATCGAAAAGGGTGCAACCGGCCTCATTCCAGTGGCAGCAGGCGCCGGTGGCCATGCCGGTGTGCTCAGCCCCTTCGCGCTGATGCAGGAAATCCGCGAATGGTTCGACGGTCTGGTCGCCCTCTCCGGCTCGATCGCGCACGGTCGCTCGATCCTCGGGGCTCAGGCGCTGGGAGCGGATTTCGCCTATATCGGATCGCCCTGGATCGCGACCACCGAGGCCAATGCGGAAGAACGGTACAAACAGGCTATCGTCGAAGGGAGCGCCGACGGTATCGTCTATACGAACCTCTTCACTGGAGTGCATGGCAATTACCTGCGCTCGAGCATCGAAGGTGCCGGCCTCGACCCGGACAACCTTCCCGTCAGCGATCCCAGCAAGATGAATTTCGGCAGCGGCGGCAACACCAAAGCCAAGGCGTGGAAGGACATCTGGGGTTCGGGTCAGGGCATCGGGACGGTGACGAAAAGCGCGCCGGTCGAGGAAACCGTTGCGCGTCTCGAACGCGAGTACAATGCTGCCAAGGACGCTTTGGCGAAAGCGACGAGCTAGCCGACGGCTAAACCGTCACATATCTGCGAGCATTCCTGCGAAGGTCGGACCTTGACCATTCCAGCTATGCGATCAAGCTCCAGTTTGAAGATGCAGCCTTGGCCGAACAGCATCTCTCGGGGCTCTTCCGGCGCACCATACCCGACCAGATCGTGCGCGGCGCTTGCCGCGAGACGTGTCGCAGCCGCGTGATCGCCGCACAATTCGCGATCGATTACGAATTCCCAGTCGATGAAAAATGCAAACCCGTCGCTTCGCATCGATCCGTCGGCATCCTGATGCAGTGCAAACAGGCCTGGTGCAGGGAACTGCCCGCCGTCCAGCCAGACATTGACCGCGCGCGCAAAGGCGGCGGATGAGACAGCCGTGCGGGCAGGTGTCCAGCAGAACGACCGCACACCGCTGAACAGTTCGGCGAGTTTTGCCCCAAGACCCAGCAGGGTTCGAACAACGGGCAGCGCGTTCGCACCTTCCGCAAGATGCGGTCCCGGAAAAAGGCCGACCGCTTCGCAGTCGTTCAGATCGCCCGGCTCACACCCGAACCAATGCCCCACATCCGGCGAAACGATCGGGGTGCCCGGAAGCAGGCCGCGAAGGTCGAAAGCCAGCCCATCCGCGAGTACTTCCAGTGATCCCGGACAAGGATCGGCTAGAGCCCGCCGCCCAGGCACACGACCGACTGCAACCGATGCAGGATCGCAGCTCACGACCACTCGTGGCATGCCCGACAATGCACTCAGCATGGCATCGCGATCAGGCCGCCTGCCCGGTTCGAAGAGTAGCAAAAGACCGGGCAATTCGCGCTGGCCCGGTTCCGCCGTAAGAGCTTTATCTTTCAAGGAATTTGTCACCCTTGTCCGCTTTTAGCCGTCAATGGCGGCAATCGGGCTGCACGTCGAGCCTCAATGGAATTCGGGCATGAGAAAAGACGATTCAGAAGATGCCTTGTACAATTCCTTCGGCCATGGCGGCACCGATTTCCGAAGCCTTTTCGAGGTCGCTGGCGTCGACGGTTTTCGGTGCCAGGATATCCTCCGGCTCTTGAGCGTCGGTGTTGACGATCCAGGGATCAGTAATGCGCTTGAGTCGCCATCCAGTCGCAATGCGGTCGATCTGCCTCTGCGCCCCTTCGCCGTCCGAACCGGCGGCGATGATCGTGGTATAAGGACGCCCCTCTATCCGGCCTAACGCGGGGTAGTAGCAGCGGTCGAACATCTCTTTCATCTCGCCACTCATGCTTGCCAGATTTTCCGGGCAGCAAAAGATATAGCCACCCGCAGCGAGGAGGTCGTCCGGCCCGGATTCGCTGGCGCGCAGGAGTCTTGCACCCTCGCGCGCTCCTTTTGCCGCTGCCTTCGCCAGTTGTTCGCTGGTTCCGGTACGGCTGTGCCAGATGATCAGGAGCGGCCCAGCTGTCATTGCTGCACCATCGCCAGCGCCTGTCGATTGTCAATGCGCGCACCTTTCGCTGAGGGAATCGAAAGAGTATTGCCGACCCATGGCATCGCAGGCCCTCTCTCACGTGTTCGGTGTTTCCGCCTCGCTGACGGGGCGCGCCTGGCGCTGGCGTGGCGGGAATATGGAACTGGGAAACGCACCAGCGCTCGGCGACGACATCGTCCGCCAGTTGTTGCTGTCCCGCGGTGTTGCCACAGACGATATCGAGCGGCATCGCACCCCTACCCTGCGCAACTTCCTTCCCGACCCGTCGCTGTTCCGCGACATGGATACGGCTGCCGACCGGATCGCTCAGGCGGTCATCTCCGGCGAGAAGATCACCATCTACGGCGACTATGACGTCGACGGGGCGACCAGTTCCGCCTTGCTGATCCGCCTGCTGCGCGATCTCGGAGTTGAAGCAGGATACTACATCCCCGATCGCCTGCTCGAGGGTTACGGCCCATCGGGCGAAGCACTGGTCAAGCTGGGTGAGGAAGGATCCAGCCTTGTAGTAACCGTCGATTGCGGCGCGATGGCGCACGAGGCCCTCGGCATGGCGCATGACGCAGGGATCGACGTAATCGTGGTAGACCACCACAAATGCGCGGCAGACCTCCCCAAGACGGTGGCTCTGGTAAACCCCAACCGGCTAGACGAACAGGACGAAGCAGCTTCGCACGGACATCTCGCAGCGGTTGGCGTGGCCTTCCTGCTGGGCATAGCGCTCGTGCGCACACTTCGCGATCGCGACTACTTCGTCGGTCGTAAGGAGCCGGACCTGCTGGCGCTGCTCGACGTGGTTGCGCTTGGCACCGTGGCGGACGTTGCCGCGCTGCACGGGCTCAACCGCGCCTTCGTGGCGCAAGGGCTCAAGGTCATGGCGAAGCGCGACAATATCGGCATGTCGGCGCTGATCGATGCGAGCCGTCTCAAGCGGGCACCGGCATGTTCGGATTTGGGATTCGCTTTGGGGCCGCGCATCAATGCAGGCGGCCGGGTCGGGGAATCGACGCTCGGCGTGCGGCTCCTTACCACGAGCGATCCGGACGAAGCGCGCGAGATCGCGGCGCAGCTTTCGGTACTGAACGAGGAACGCCGCGCGATCGAAGCGGAGGTGCAGGAAGCCGCCGAAGCGCAGCTCGCATCGCAGCACAATCGCGCCGTGCACCTTCTGGCAGGCGAAGGCTGGCACCCCGGCGTCATCGGGATCGTGGCCGGGCGCATCAAGGAGAAGACCGGCAAGCCTTCGCTGGTGATCGCCCTCGACGGGGAAACCGGCAAGGGTTCGGGCCGCTCGATCGCCGGGGTGGACCTCGGTGCGGCCATTATCCGCGCGCGCGATGAAGGCCTGCTGGTAGCGGGTGGCGGGCATGCGATGGCCGCGGGCCTCACCGTCGCGAGCGACCGGGTCGACGAACTTGCCGACTGGCTCGACGCCACGCTCGAAGGTCAGGTCGCCCGCGCATCCGCCAGTCGCGAGATGGCGCTCGACCTTGCCGTATCGCCGGCCGGCTTGACGCCCGACCTCGTCCATTCGCTCGAAGAGGCCGGCCCCTATGGCGTCGGCTGGCCTGGCCCTCGTGTGGCGGTGGGCCCGGTCCGGCTGGTCAAATGCGATATCGTCGGCACCGATCATGTCCGGCTGATCGCCGCAGGCGACGACGGCAAGAGCTTCAAGGGGATCGCCTTCCGCGCTGCCGACAGCGAAATGGGTCAGGCACTCCTCCACGCCTCGCGCGGGCGCAAACTCTGGCTGGCGGGACGCGTAAAGATCGACGACTGGGGCAGCAGGCCACAGGCCGAACTCCACCTCGAAGATGCGGCCTGGGCCGATCGATGAAAATGCGTGCATTCGAGGGTTGACGGCCCGCAGCCCCGCGCCTAATTGCCCCGCCACGCCACCGACCCGCCTTGCGGGTGTGGCCCGTTCGTCTAGCGGTTAGGACGCGGCCCTTTCACGGCTGAAACACGGGTTCGATTCCCGTACGGGTCACCACGGTGGCGGTATTGCATCTGCAATCCGCACAAAAGCGCCACTTCAGTGGCCCGTTCGTCTAGCGGTTAGGACGCGGCCCTTTCACGGCTGAAACACGGGTTCGATTCCCGTACGGGTCACCACTTCCACAGCGAGAGAAACAAAGCGGGTGGCGCGCCTCGTCGCTGGCCGCTAAGCCGCGACGGCGATGAGCAAGCGAAGCTTTCCCTGGTCAGGATTCGTGCTGGCGCTCGTCGCTTGCATCATCCTCGCGACACTCGGCATCGACCTCATTTACGTGGGGCTCGTTCTCCTGGTCTGGATCGGGTCGCTGTACCTCGTCGCGGCCCGCCCGCCAGAAGCGAAGGCGGCACCTGCAGGCCCGGCCTTTACGCGCGACAACATGGCCGACTTGTTCGAACATTCCGAAACACCGGTGGTGATCACCGAAAGGGATCGGGTCGTCATTGCAAATCTTTCGGCCCGCACACTGCTCGGTGGCCACATAGTCGGACAGGATGTGCGCATGGCCTTGCGCCAGCCCGAAGCGGTCCGCCTGCTGGAACGGAATGCCGAAGGCGGAGCGGTCGTGCGCGGCCTGGCCCGCCGCACCGACATCTGGCGGATCAACCGCAAGACGCTCCCCGGTGACATGGCGGTCATAGAATTCGTCAACAAGACCGCCGAAGCCGACATTTCACGCGCGCATACCGACTTCGTCGCCAATGCCAGCCACGAATTGCGGACCCCGCTGGCGTCGATCATCGGCTATGTCGAAACGCTGCGCGAAGACGTCGAGAGCCTCGATGTACGCATGGCCGACAAGTTCCTCGGGACAATCCAGCGTGAAGCGAAGCGATTGCAGGATCTCGTCAGCGACCTGATGTCGCTGTCGCGCATCGAGGCGGAGAAGCACGATCTGCCCGGCGATACGGTGGAACTTTCCCGACTGGCGGAGCGCGCCGCTCACGATGTCGCCAGTGGTGAACGATCGGACCTGCTCGATTTCGAGGCTACGGGTGAGTTCGCAGTGCGCGGGGATCAGCAGCAACTGGAACAGCTGGTGCGCAACCTCGTGGATAATGGCTTCAAATACGGGGCCCCCGGCCAACGGGTGACCGTCCGCTTGCACCCCAAGGGGGAGAATCGGGTCCGCCTGACCGTGACCGACCGCGGCGAAGGCATTGCAGCAGAGCACATCCCGCACCTTACCCGGCGCTTTTACCGCACCGATCCGGGGCGAAGCCGAGCCTCGGGAGGGACCGGTCTCGGCCTGGCCATCGTCAAGCACATCGTCGAGCGGCATCGTGGCCGGCTGGATATCGACAGCACGCTTGGGGAAGGCACCCGCGTCACGGTCACGCTGCCGATCGAGAGGAACGACGAGATCGCTTGAACTGGTTCCGCAATTCGCTCCGCCGCAATGCGCCGGGCGGGTCATATTTATGCCAGCGGAATGTCATATAAATGTAATTTACTGGTCATAGGGGCGTCGCCAACTCGTAATCCCCCTTTCAAAGGATCAGCTTTGATGCCCCCCATTTTCCGCCTTTCCATCGCGGCGGCCGCGTTGAGCTGCACGATGGCGACACCGCTATTCGCGCAGGACGCCAACGTCTCTGCAGACGAACTCGCGGCCATGCGTGCGCAACTGACCGCCATGAATGCGCGCATCGACCAGCTCGAAAGCGAACTGGCGGCCGCCAAGGCGACCAATGACGCGCAGGACGAAACGATCGCCGCCAATACCGAGTCGGTCCAGGCGAAGCCGGAACCGGTCGTGGGCGAGCTAAGTAAGAGCGATGGCTGGAGCTTCAAGCCGCGCGGCCGCCTGATGTTCGATGCGGGTTTCACCAACGCTCCCGATTCGACCGGCGCCAGCGAAGGCTTCGGCAACGAGGTACGTCGCGCCCGCCTTGGCGCATCCGGCGATATGCCTGGCGGCTTCGGCTACAAGTTCGAACTCGACTTCGCGGGCAATGAGGTCGAAGCGGCCGATGCCTATCTTTCCTATGGCGATGGCCCGCTGGAAATCATCGTCGGCCAGCACAACAATTTCCAGTCTCTGGAAGAACTGACCAGCAGCCTGCACACGAGTTTCATCGAACGCGCCGCCTTCACCGACGCTTTCGGTTTCGAACGCCGGGTCGGCGCATCCGCTACGTACTCGAAGGGGGCCTTCCTCGCGCAGGCAGGGGTGTTCACGGATAACATCGACGACACCTCCACCAAGAACCGCGGCGTCGATGCGCGCGTAGTCTTCATGCCCAAATCCGGCGCGACGCAGCTGCATTTTGGCGGTTCTTTCCATTACAACGATCTCGACGATCCTGCGGCGACCGTCCGTTACCGCCAGCGTCCGTTAGTGCACTTCACTTCGGAGCGATTCATCAACACCGGGAATATCGGTGCTGAAAGCGAAACCGGCTTCGGCCTCGAAGCGGCGGCCATCTCCGGCCGCTTTCACGCCGCGGCGGAAGGTTTCTGGCAATCGGTCGACATGCCCGGCACCTCGAACGATCCCCGCTTCTTCGGTGGGTATGTCGAGGCAGGCGTGTTCCTGACCGATGATTCGCGCGGATACAAAGGCGGCAAATTCGACCGCACCAAGCCGAACGCGCCTGTCGGTGAAGGCGGTATGGGCTCGCTCCAGTTCAACCTCCGCTACGACCACCTCGATCTCAACGATTCGGGCATACTCGGCGGCAAGCAGGCCGGCTACTTCGCATCGCTGATCTGGAAGCCGACCGATTATACAGCGCTGATGGTGAATTACGGGCGCCTGCAATACACCGATGCCGCGATTCCGACTGCCACCGGCGACACTTCCTATGGTGTGGACGCCGTCGGCGTGCGGGCCCAGATCGACTTCTGACCAAGCATATCGAACAGTACGTCAGATATTTGTCGCAACCATGTAACATTGAGGCGCTTTGGCGCCGCTAGCTATCAACCCAAGGGGCTTTCCATGACCAAGATCAAATCCCTCATCTTCGCTGCGGCATCCGCTGCCGCCCTCGCCGCCTGCGGCAGCGCCGGCGGCGATGCCGGTTCGCGCGATTCCATCCGCGCCGTTGGCTCGTCGACCGTGTTCCCCTTCGCCAAGGCGGTTTCCGAAGCATTCGTCCGGTCCAATCCCGAATTCCGGTCACCGATCATCGAATCGACCGGCACTGGCGGCGGCATGAAGCTGTTCTGCGCCGGAGTCGGTGCGGACACCCCGGATATGACCAACGCCTCGCGTCGCATGAAGGCCAGCGAATTTGCCGACTGCCAGACCAATGGCGTGACCGACATCATCGAAATGCAGGTCGGCCTCGACGGGATCGCTTTCGCCTCGGCCAAGGGCGGCATCACGATGAACCTCACGCCGAAGCAGGTTTACGAAGCGCTGGCCGCTTCGCCTTACGGTGAGGAACAGACCGCCAAGACCTGGTCGGATGTCGATCCCTCGCTGCCGAACCAGCCCATCCTCGTCTATGGCCCGCCTTCGACCTCGGGTACGCGCGATGCGCTCAAGGAACTGATCCTCGAAGCCGGCTGCAAGACCAACGGCGACATGGCAGCGCTCAAGGAAACCGACGAAGACCGTTACGACCAGCTTTGCACCGAAGTCCGCTCGGACGGCGCCTATGTCGACCAGGGCGAACAGGACAATCTCATCGTCCAGAAGATCGAAGGCAACCCGAATGCCGTCGGCGTCTTCGGCTACAGCTATCTCGAAGAGAATGCGGACAAGGTCCAGGGCCTCAACATGAACGGTGTCGCCCCGACCTATGAAAACATTTCGAGCTTCGAATATCCCGGTGCTCGTCCGCTCTTCGTCTACGTCAAGAAGGCGCATCTCGACGCGATCCCGGGCCTGAAGGAATATCTCGCCCAGTGGACCACGATGTGGGCCAAGGATGGTGATCTCGCCAAGATTGGTCTTGTGGCATCGCCTGACGACGTTATGGCGGCCAACCAGAAAGCGGCCACCGAGTACACCACGCTCGACGGTTCGCAGCTCAAGTAAGGTTAGAATGTAACGCATGTCGCCAGCCATCTTGCTCCTCCTGGCCCTCGGGCTCGGGCTCGCCGGATGGTTGGCGGCTCGTGCGCGTGCATGGACCTTCCGGCGCGCCAGCGCCGATGGCAGGCTCGCCAGCCTGCCCAGCTACCACGCGTGGTATGTCGCGCTGTGGATCATCCTCCCCGTACTGGCCTTCGTTGCTCTGTGGAGCGCGATCGCCCCAGGCCTGGTCAGCCAGTCGGTGCTTGCCAGCCCGGCCGCGGCGGACCTTCCGGCGTTCGGCTTCCAGCGGCAGACTATCCTCAACGAAGCGCGCGCGGTGGCGACCGGCGCGGCCCCGGCGGTGTTCAATCCGCAGGCGGCGGGGCTCGTCGAGCCGTTTCGTGAGGCATTGTCGCACTACAACCTGATCGGCATCGTCGTGACCCTGCTGATCGCCTTCCTCGGCGGTGTCTGGGCCTTCCTGCGCCTCAAGCCCGATTTCGCGGCGCGCACCAAGGTTGAACGGATCGTCATGGCGATCCTGCTCGGTGCCTCGCTCGTCGCCATCCTGACCACCATCGGCATCCTTGCCAGCCTGGTGTTCGAGACGATCCGCTTCTTCGGCATGGTCTCGCCGGTCGATTTCCTGTTCGGCACCCATTGGGGCCCGGACCCCATGGCCAATCCCGACAATCCCGACGGCAGCCGCTACGGCGCGGTACCGCTGTTCTGGGGCACTCTGTTCATTGGTGCCGTCATCGCCATGATCGTTGCCATTCCGCTGGGCCTGATGAGCGCCATCTACCTGACGCAATACGCCAATCCGGCGCTGCGCAAGTGGATCAAGCCCGCGCTCGAAATCCTCGCCGGTGTGCCGACCGTCGTTTACGGATACTTCGCCGCGCTCACCATCGCCCCTGCCATCCGCGATCTGGCTCTCTCGCTGGGTGCGACCAACCCTTCGAGCGAAAGCGCGCTCGCTGCCGGTCTCGTCATGGGCGTGATGATCATTCCCTTCGTCTCCTCGATGGCCGACGACAGCATCGCCGCCGTGCCGCAGGCCATGCGCGACGGCAGCCTCGCCATGGGGGCAACCACCAGCGAGACGATCCGCCGTGTGCTCGTCCCGGCCGCCCTGCCCGGTATCGTCGCGGGTGTCATGCTCGCGGTCAGCCGCGCAATCGGTGAAACGATGATCGTGGTGATGGCCGCCTCGACCGCCGCGAATCTGTCCGGCAATCCGCTTGAGGCGATGAACACGGTTACCGTGCAGATCGTCGCCATGCTGACCGGCGAAGGCAGCTTCGACCACCCGGCCACGCTGAGCGCCTTTGCCCTCGGCTTCGTCCTGTTCATGGTGACGCTGGGTCTAAACTTCATCGCCCTCAGAGTCGTCAAAAGGTACCGCGAAGCTTATGAGTGAGCGTATCGCCCCCACGCGCATGCCCGCTTTCGAAGCGCGGCTGAAAAAGCGCTATGCTGCCGAACGACGCTTCAAGGCGCTGGGCCTGTCGGCGATCCTGTTCTCCGTCGCGGTGCTGCTGTTCCTGTTGGGAACAATGACCCTCAACGGCATCGGCGGCTTTCAGCGCGTCGAACTGGAAGTCCCGATCGATTTCACACAGGCGGGCATCGCCGCCGACTCTTCGACAATGCAACAGCCCGGTGCAGTACAGGCACTCGAAGCGCAGGGACTGCGCGACGTGGTGCAGTTTTTCGCCGAAGAGCACCTGGGTGACGAAGCCGCTTCACAGCTGGGCAGCCAGGCATGGCGCGACGTTGCAGATGCGATCGCGGACGACCCCGCAATATTGCGCGAACAAGCCAGCTTCTGGCTGCCCGCATCGGCAAATCTCGCTTCCGGCTATCAGGGTGAAGGCTCGCCGGAAATGCAGGCTTTGGCAGCGCAGCTGTCCGAAAGAGACCAGATTGCGAAGAATTTCGATCCCGGCTTCCTCACCCGCTCGGATGCGACCAATCCGCAACAGGTCGGGATCTGGGGCGCGCTCAAGGGTTCGATACTGACGATGATCGTCACCCTTCTGCTCGCATTTCCCATTGGCGTGCTGGCAGCGCTCTATCTCGAGGAATATGCGCCCAAGAACAAATGGACGGATTTGATCGAGCTTTCGATCAACAACCTCGCCGCGGTTCCATCGATCATCTTCGGCCTGCTCGGGCTCGCAGTTTTCCTGACGATGTTCCCGAATTTGCGCTCGGCGCCGGTTATCGGCGGCATGACGCTGGCCCTGATGACCATGCCGGTGATCGTCATCGCCGGTCGCAACGCGATCAAGGCTGTTCCGCCGAGCATTCGTGACGGTGCCCTGGCGGTCGGCGCATCGCCTGTGCAGGTGGTGTTCCATCACGTCCTGCCGCTCGCCCTCCCAGGTATCCTCACCGGAACGATCATCGGCATGGCGCGCGCGCTGGGCGAAACCGCTCCGCTGCTGATGATCGGCATGCGCGCCTTCGTCGCCACCCCGCCCGATGGCTTCGCCTCGCCGGCGACGGTCCTGCCGATGCAGATTTTCCTGTGGTCGGACGAAATCGACCGCGGTTTCGTGGAACGCACCAGCGCGGCGATTATCGTGCTATTGCTGTTCCTGCTCGTGATGAACGGGCTCGCCATTTACCTGCGTAACAAGTTCGAGAAAACCTGGTGACCGTAGTCCACGACAACCTCGAGAAAACCGAAGCGAAGATGAGCGCCAGGGAGGTTTCCGTATTCTACGGAGACAAGAAAGCGATCGACGATGTTTCGATCGATATCCCGACCGAATATGTCACGGCCTTCATCGGCCCGTCAGGCTGCGGCAAGTCGACGTTCCTGCGCACATTGAATCGCATGAACGACACGATCCCTTCGGCGCGTGTCGAGGGCGAAATCGCACTCGATGGCCAGGATATCTACCGGTCCGGAATGGATGTCGTGCAGCTGCGTGCGCGTGTCGGCATGGTGTTTCAGAAGCCCAACCCCTTCCCGAAGTCGATCTACGAAAACATCGCCTATGGCCCGAAGATCCACGGCCTTGCCGAAGGCAAGGACGAGCTCGACGCCATTGTCGAGAAATCGCTCAAACGTGCGGGTCTCTGGGAAGAAGTGAAGGATCGCCTGCAGGACAGCGGCACCGCGCTATCGGGCGGACAGCAGCAACGCCTGTGCATCGCGCGCGCGATCGCCGTCGATCCCGAAGTCATCCTGATGGACGAGCCCTGTTCGGCCCTCGATCCGATTGCGACTGCAAAAATCGAGGAACTGATTGCCGAACTCAACGGTCGATATGCTATCGTGATTGTTACGCACTCCATGCAGCAAGCTGCGCGCGTCAGCCAGCGTACCGCCTTTTTCCATCTCGGGAAAATGGTGGAATATGGTCGTACTTCTGACATATTTACCAATCCGCACGAACAGCGCACCCAGGATTACATCACCGGGCGCTACGGATAAGGCCATGAATTCCATGCAAGAACACACTGTTAAGGCCTTCGACGAAGACATCACTCGCCTGCGCGGCCTCATCGCGGAGATGGGTGGTCTGGCGGAAGCGGCGGTCGAACGTTCGCTCGAAGCATTGGTCAAGGGTGACGACGATCTCGCCGACAAGGTCATCAAGGGCGACAAGAAGATCGACGCCCTGGAAACCGAGATCGACAAGCTCGCGGTCCGCATCATCGCCCTGCGTGCACCGATGGCCGACGATTTGCGCGAAGTTATCGCCGCGCTCAAGATCGCCGGTGTGGTCGAAAGGATCGGCGATTATTCGAAGAATATCGCCAAGGCGAGCAAGCAGATCGGCGGCAATCGCAAGCAGTTCGAACCCCTCACCCTGCTTCCGGCCATGGCCGAAGTTGCGGCCGAAATGGTCCATGATGTGCTGACCGCCTACGCCGCGCGCGATGCCGAACTGGCGCGCGAGGTCATCGCGACAGATGAAAAGGTGGACGCCTTCTACAACTCCATTTTCCGCAACCTGGTCAGCCATATGGTCGAGAACCCTTCGACCATTTCGAGTGCAGCCCAGATGCTGTTCATCGCCCGCAATCTGGAGCGTGTGGGCGACCATGCGACGAATGTTGCGGAAATGGTGCATTTTGCCGCAACCGGAAACTATCCTCCCGACGAGGACAGTTGACACAAAACTGTAGCGCAGAGGTCATAAAGCCGTGCCGACCGAGATAGAGAACTCCCGGAAAGGCAAGGATTTGCACGCCGCCAAACTATTGCTGGTAGAGGACGATCCGGCCCTCTCAGAGCTGCTGGAATATCGCTTCAACAATGAAGGCTACCAGGTCCGCACGACCTCGGATGGCGACGAAGCCCTGTTGCTCGCTGCCGAAGATGTGCCGGACCTCGTCATCCTCGACTGGATGATCGAAGGAACCAGCGGAATCGAAGTCTGCCGCCGACTGCGGCGCGACAAGGAAACCGCACACGTCCCCATTATCATGCTGACCGCGCGCGAAGCCGAAGACGACCGCGTGCGCGGCCTCGATACAGGAGCGGACGATTACCTGACCAAGCCCTTCTCGCCTCGAGAACTGCTGGCTCGGGTATCGGCTGTCATGCGCCGCATCCGCCCGGCCCTTGCCGGCGAGAGCATCGAGGTTGGCGACATCACGCTCGACCCGGTCGCGCACAAGGTTACGCGTCGCGGCCGCACGCTGCAGCTCGGCCCCACCGAATACCGCCTGCTCAAATTCTTCATGGAGAGCCCCGGCCGCGTGTTCAGTCGAGGCCAACTGCTCGACGGCGTGTGGGGCACGGAAAGCGAGATCGAGCTGCGCACGGTCGATGTCCATATCCGTCGCCTGCGCAAGGCGATCGAGATCGAAGGCGCCAAGGATCCGGTGCGTACTGTCCGCAGCGCAGGCTATTCGCTCGAAGCTTGATACAGGTGCGGTGCGGACTGCGCTCGCCTGCCTAACGGCAGACTCCGCTCCAGCGCGGACTCATGTCGAAATGGAAGTGGTCGGCATGTGCCGCATTGTAGTCGGGCGAAAGGACGGTGGAGAAACTGTTGCAGGCCCCGTCGCGGACCGCGCGCAGGAAGTCGGCCCTATCACCCTCGCCCGCCCAGTCGTTCAGCACGTTGATGCGCGTACCGTCTTCAAGGACGAATCCCGCGATATCGATGGCGTTTGCAGTCGCATGCTCGCTCCACGGGCCTGTATCCCGACCATAGAGACGACGGCATGAATAGGCGCCAAGGTGCTCTATTCGCGCTATTTCCGAATTGAAAACCGCCTCCGCTGCGGGCGCGACCACATCTCTTTCCCACAGCAGCAGCGCAATGGAAGCCGGGCAAGTGACCGGCGGCGTCCGGGGTGTCAGGGGAAAAGAACCGAGCAGTGTGCGGTCTTCCCGGCGACATGCCCCCTCGCCTGCCGGTTCAAGCGTTTCATACCCGATATCGCTGCGATCGAGCACTGCGCGGCATGCCGATACATCGTCGCGCAGGGCGAGCAGCTTGGCCTCTGTCGCCCAGCCCACGGGATCACGCAGATCGAGCGGAGCCCAGGGATCGTGTTCGGGATGTTCGGAAAGCCAGACGCGCCCGGCGAGCAGGAGGCTTGCCGCGATCAGCAACAGCACCAACCGGCGGTCACCGGCAAACTTTCCGATTCGCTTCGAAATCCCTCCCTTCACAATCCATTCTCCAGCAATTCGGCCAGTATGAGGGCCGAGATCAGGAGAAAAACCAATCCGATGGCACGATCGATCCAGCGACGCGATCCGGCCCGCTCCATAAACCGGGCGAGACGCTGTCCGGCGCCGATGTAGAGCGCCAGCGCGGCAAGAATGACGATCTGCGGACCGACAGGCGCCTGCTGGTCAACGAATGGCGGGATAATCGCGACCATGTAGATCAGCGACTTGGGATTTCCGATAGCGATAAATATCCCGTCGCGAAAAGCATGGCGCGAGGGCTGTCGCACAGGTTCGAGCGCTTCTTCGCCCGCATGAAAAGAATGACGGATCGCGCGGATACCGAGCCATGCGAGGTAAGCGATACCGCCGAACGCCAGCACCCGAAAAGCCAACGGATAGGTAGCTGAAAGCGTGCCGAGACCGAAGGCGGCCAGCATCCACCACATGATGTATCCGATCTGCATTCCCAAGAGTGCGGCCCAGCCGGAGCGGGCACCGCGCCAGATCGTCTGCCCCAAGACGAACAGCATCGATTGCCCCGGCACGAGGCTCGTGGTGGCGGTCACCACTGCGAAAGCAAGGAGTTTCTGGGCGTCGATCATCGGGCGCTCGCCTAGAAGAAGTTGCTGCCTGAGGGAATGATGCGGGGGCCGCTGGCATGCGTGCCCAAGCTTTCTACCGGCACGACATTTCCCTCAGCTCGTCGAGCCTGTCGCGAACCGCCATCAGATCGGCATCGAACAGCCGCGCCTGTTCTTCTCGGGCGGCACCGTCGAGACGCAGAAGATAGGAGGGATGAGCGGTGACCCACAATTCGCTGCCATCCTCCAGCGCGACGGGCGCGCCCCGCACCTTCGATATGCTGACCGTTTTGCCAAGTATGCCGCGCGCCGCGCTGGCCCCCAGAGCGAGCACCAGCTTCGGCTGCACGATCGCGCGTTCGCTCTCCAGCCACCAGCGGCAGGTATCGATCTCCCTAGCGCCCGGGCTTTGATGCAACCGCCGCTTGCCACGCTGGACGTATTTGAAATGTTTCACCGCATTGGTGACATAGGCGGCGTTGCGGTCGATCCCGGCCTTCTGAAGATGCAGATCGAGCAACTGGCCCGCTGGCCCTACGAAAGGGCGGCCCTTCTCGTCCTCCTGCTCTCCCGGCTGCTCGCCGACGATCATGAGAGCAGCATCCTGAGGACCTTCCCCCATCACGGCATTGTTATCGAGCTGTCCAATGGGGCATTTGCGACAAGCATGGATCGCCTCGCCGATCGCCGACATCGTATCGGGTCGTTCCGCGAACTCCAGCGCGCCTTTCTCGACCATCTTCGCCTCCCGCGACTGCGCGTCTGCGACCAGCTCGGGAATGAGGACCGCCTCCGGCATGTTCTTCCAGTATTTTTTCGGCATCTCCCGGAGCATTGCGCCGATCTTCAGTCGCGCGGGATTGAAGATGGAGGCATAGTATTTGCGCCAGAGATCTTCCATCGGATCTCCGTTGGGTGCATCGGGCCGCTGCGCAGGTGGTCCCTCAGACATCGTTGCGCCATCCCAGTGAAGGCTCCCTCGCGGTGTCAGGATCGACCAGCGCATGTTGGCAAAGCGGCGCATGAAGAAGCCTGCATTCGCGCGCAGAATGTGATGTTCGGGTTCGAACCAGGCGACATAGTGATCGCCAGCCTCCCCCTCTTCGCTTTCAACGAGCCGGAACCGGACGAACGCGCGCATCTTGTGGCTGTCGCGCCGTACTTCCTTCGCAAGCTCCTCCACCCGCCGCACATCGAAATCGGCCTTGTCCTCCATGACCCGGGCGTTGCTCTGCAATCTCCACAGCAAACGATAAAGCAGCGCGAAACATCGGGTGTCGGAGTGAAGTATTGCGTTGCGCGCGAGTTCCATGAAGTGCTTGCTGGCGCGTACCGGACGCGCATTCTCAGGCAGCACCGGCAGGCTTGGCTCACCATGCGCGAAAAGATCGGCGCCGCCGCCCGGCTCAACCCAGGTGATACGGTCAGGCGGAATCCCGCACTGTACGAGCGTGCGCGCCCGTTCTCGCCAGAAGTCGAAATCGTCGGCTTCGGATAAGTGCACCGTGTAATAGGTGTCGATTTCAGCGCTCCGAAGTACGCTCATGCAAGGAACAATTCGAACTGCTCTGCCTTGGGCGCGAGCAGGCTGCGGAGATCGGCGCGATCGGTCAGCATCACAGGACGCCAGTCCGCCGTGCAGATGAAGGGGCGCACTTTTGCGATCGAAAGGGTCAGCCGCGCCACATCATCGAGCCGCAGCGTCCGATGCCGGCGGCTGGCAAGAATCTTGGCCACTGCTTGCACACCCAGTCCCGGTACGCGAAGCAATTGTTCTTTCGTGCCGCGGTTCACATCGACGGGAAACCGCTCCCTGAATTTGAGCGCCCAGGCTAGTTTGGGATCGATATCCAGCGGCAGGTTCCCATCCGCTTCGGTTGCCTGCATCACATCCTGCGGTTTGTAGCCGTAGAACCGCATCAGCCAGTCGGACTGATAAAGCCGATGTTCGCGAACCAGTGGCGGGCGCTTGAGGGGCAGCACCGCGCTCGCATCGGGTATCGGCGAGAAGGCGCTGTAATAGACGCGGCGCAGTTTGAACTGGCCGTACAGGCGGCTGGCCTTGCCGACGATATCAGAATCCGTTGCCGCATCTGCGCCGACGATCATCTGCGTCGACTGGCCAGCGGGAGCGAAGCGTGGAGCGCTTCTGAAGCGCCTTCCTGCATCCTTCAGCTCCGTTATGTCACTTTCGACCTTGCCCATCGCGCCCTCGATCTGGCGCGCGTCCTTGTCGGGCGCGAGGCGTGTCAGCCCGCTATCGGTAGGCAGTTCGACATTGATCGACACGCGATCGGCATAGAGCCCTGCCTGATAGACAATTTCAGGATCGGCCTCAGGGATGGTCTTGAGGTGAATGTAACCGCGAAAATCGTGTTCTTCCCGCAAGATGCGCGCGACTTCCACCAGCTGCTCCATCGTGTGGTTAGAGTTTTTCACGATGCCCGATGAAAGGAACAATCCCTCGATATAATTGCGCCGGTAGAAAGCGAGCGTGAGCTCAACCACCTCCTGCGGAGTGAACCGCGCGCGTCGCACGTTCGAGCTCTTGCGATTGACGCAATAGTGGCAATCGAACACGCAATGATTGGTCAGCAGGATCTTGAGCAGCGATATGCAACGTCCATCGGGCGCATAGGCGTGGCAGATCCCCATTCCCTCGGTCGAGCCGATCCCTCTTCCTCCCATGGAATTTCGTTTTGCTGTTCCGGAGGACGCGCAAGAGGCATCATACTTCGCCGCATCTGCCAGTATCTCGAGCTTATGCTGGATGGTGTCTGCAGTCATATGTTCTTTATATGTTCCAGAACTTCTTCTGCCAATATCCAATGATACATTTATGCCATTGGATGTTTGACCGCTCTGCAGTTCGGCGCGGCCAATTCTCCCGTCACCGCGCCTGCGGGACCGAACATCGGCTTCATCCATTTGAAAAGCATGTCCCAGATGAGGAGCCAATCGATGAAACACGCCGAAGGAAACCCCGACGAACTCAAGAAAAAATTCTGGAAGGCGTTGGCCGACAGCCCCTACCTGTTCCTCCAGCTAAAGGACCACAGTTCGAGCGCGGTGCCGATGAGCCCGCAACTGGACAAAGATGCCAATAGCGCCATCTGGTTTTTCACTCATACCAAAAGCGATTTTGCCAAACTTGGCCCGGTAACCGCGACGTTCGAGGGCAAAGGTCATGACATGTTCGCCCGTTTCGACGGGACGCTTGCAAAGGAGACCAGCCAGGCGCGTTTCGATCAGTTCTGGAATAATTTCGTCGAGGCCTGGTACGATGGCGGCAAGGAAGATCCAGACCTGCTTTTCCTTCGCATGGACCTCGGCAATGCGGAAATCTGGAACGGCGACATTGGCCTGCTCAACACCGCAAAAATGGCGCTGGGCATGACCGTGCATGACGAGGCGGAGGAACGTCACGTGGAAACGGTCGACATCTGATCGTTTCAATATCAAAGGGCCGCTTCGATCAGTAAGCGGCCCTTAGTGATTTTTGGCACGTCGCCTATTGCGGCGGCGCATGAATCGGAACCGCAGCCTCTTCTCCCGCCACATCATCGACCACTTCGATAATCCCGCGGCCAAGATGGCTGCGACCGCGGCTGTAGCCAAAATACACGAGAAACCCGATCGCGCTCCAAACGGGCAAAACGATCATCGCATCGATCGGCAGATTGAGAAAAAGAAACAGACAACCCGCGACAGTCGCCGGACCAACGAACCACAAGCCCTTGACGCGGAACCGCCGCGGTACGTCGGGCCGCCTGCGTCGCAGGACCATGACTGCGACCGCCACCATCAGAAAAGCGTAGAGCGTTCCTGCGTTGGCTATGTCCGCCAATTGCCCGACGGGGAAGAAGGCAGCGCCCACGGCGACAACAAGCCCGGTCAAGGCAGTGACGACATATGGCGTATGCCAGCGCGGATGCACTTTGCTCAGGAATTCGGGCAGCAAGCCGTCACGGCTCATCACGAAGAATATGCGCGTCTGCGCAAAGAGCAGCACGAGGATCACCGAGGGCAGCGCAAGGAATGCGGCGATCCCGAGCAGATTACCGACCCCCGACCATCCGATCTGGCGCAGCACATGCGCCAGAGCTTCGTTTGAGCAGACAAGCGCATCGACATGTTCGGGCAACGCACATTGGCGTGCCAGCTCTTCCGACCCGGCTGGGAACGGAAGACCGTCCGGCCCCATGATCGGCTGCCCTCCGATCGTCCCGATCGCACCCGCCGCCACGAGGATGTAGAAGATCGTGCAGACCAGCAACGAACCGACCAACCCGAAAGGCACGTTACGCTGGGGGTCCTTGGTTTCCTCCGCCGCAGTCGAAACCGCATCGAAGCCGACATAGGCAAAGAATATCGTCGCTGCTGCTCCGACGGCACCGACGCCCGTGCCGAAGCCGCCGAAAACGCCAGCCGGAAGGAAGGGATTGAACTGATCGGCGTCGAAGACCGGGCTCGCCAGCGTCAACGCAATGAATGCGGTCAGCGCCGTAACCTTTATGGCCACCAGCACCGCATTGAATTTGGCGCTCTCGCTGGTGCCGATCATCAACAGGCCGGTAATCAGCAAGGCGATCACGAAAGCTGGCAGGTTGATGAGCCCGCCCTCGGCCCCGCCGAACGCCAGAGGCCCGGCAGATAGCCATGCGGGCAGGTGAATGCCCAGAGTCTCGTTGAGAATGGTGCCGACAAAATAACCCGACCAACCTACCGAAACGGCGCTGGCCGCAATCGCATATTCGAGCACCAGCGCCCAGCCGACCGTCCATGCGAGGAATTCGCCCATCGTCGCATATGTGTAGGTATAGGCCGAACCCGACACGGGCACCGTCGCCGCAATCTCGGCATAGCACAGCGCGGCGACAACGCAGACTGCGCCGGCGATGGCGAAGGCAAGCATCAGACCCGGCCCCGCCTTCTGCGCGCCCGCTGCCGTGAGGACGAAAATCCCCGTTCCGATAATGCAGCCGATGCCGAAGAGCATCAATTGAATGCCGCCAAGCGAACGCTTGAGCGACTTTTTCTCGGCAACCGCCAGAATTGCATCCAGCGGTTTCACTCTGTCGAATATCATCCGGCCCTCGGCCTCCCCAGGCCCGCCACAGGACTACCCTGTTCCGCCAGCCGGAAGCGCAGCAGATAAATGCTAATTCAACGCCGGAAAAGCGGGATTCGCGCTATCCCCCGAGAATTGCAGGGAACAGGCCAGTTACCAGGATGATCGCAACCGCTATCGGGCACAGCCAGGCAATCAGAAAACGCCATATGCCGAACGCAAGCGGCGACAAACCGGTTGCTTTCAACAGCAGGTTCCTGTCCGCTTTCCAGCCGATAAAGATCGATGTCAGCAATGCGCCGACAGGCAGCATCACCTTACCGGTGAAACCATCCACGGTGTCGAGGATATCGGTCTCGGCAAACAGACCCCAGAAACCTAGCGGACGAACATCGGACCAGACGTTGTAACCAAGCAGACAGGCTATCCCGACCAGGAAGGCACCGCTGCCGAAGATCAAGGCCGATTTGGGGCGGCTCCAGCCGCGTTCGCCAATGCCCCATGCGGTCGGGACTTCGAGAAGTGAAATCGAACTGGTCACCGCCGCGACGAGGATCAGGACGAAAAACAGGAAGCCGAACAATGCGCCGCCGGGCATGGTCTGGAAGGCAAACGGCAGCGTCTGGAAAACCAGCGTCGGTCCAGCCGCCGGATCGAGACCCACCGCAAAGACGATCGGGAAAATCATCAGGCCGGCAAGCAGGGCAACGCTCGTATCGGCTATGGCAATCAGGGCGGAGGTCGGGCCGAGACCGCTTCCTTCCTTGATGTACGAGCCATAAGTGATCAGCCCGGCCACGCCGAGTGAAAGCGAAAACAGCGCCTGTCCCAGCGCCGAATTCATGACCTGCGGGGTCAGTTTCGACCAGTCGGGCGTGAACAGGAAGGCCGCTGCCTCGCCGATATCGCCTTCGACGGCACCGTAAATCACCAGACCCACAAGCAGCACGAAGAACATTGGCATGAGATAGGTGGCAGCCTTTTCGATCCCCGAACTCACGCCGCGTGCGACTATGTAAAGAGTCATTCCCATGAAAAGGAAGTGCACGGTCAAAAGCAGGCTGGGGCTTGCAAACATGTCGCCCAGCCTTTGCTGAATCTGCTCCTGGCTTTCTCCTGCCAGCGCGCCGCGGAACGGATCGCCCGCTGCGATGGCTTGCAACAGGTCGCCGCCCATAACGCCCGCATAGTAGAGCACCCAACCGGCAACGACTGAGTAGAACGATACGATCAGGAATGCCGCCAAGGCTCCGATGCCGCCAAAAATCGACCAGCTCGGCGAAGCCTTTGATTGTGCCGCCACGCGGCGGATCGATCCCACCGCATCGGTCTGGCCCACCTTGCCAATGAAAATTTCGGACAGGACCAGCGGCAGGCCGAGCAGGAATACGCACGCAATATAGAAGATCACGAAGGCCCCGCCACCACTCTCACCCGCCAGCGTCGGGAAGCGCCAGATATTCCCCAGCCCGACAGCGGCCCCAACCGCAGCCAGGATGAATGCCGAACGCGAGGACCAGCCCTCGCCAGTCGAAGTGGTGGTTGCGACCATTGCGAATTATACCTCCCGGGATCGCGGCCATCCCTGCCGCGCCTGTCAAATGTGCGCCCTTAGACACGGAATTCCGCGGGATTCCAAGCTTCGCTTTGCCATCGTCCACGTGCTTGCTAGTGAAACAGACATGTCTACGACTTTCCAGCTCGATACGAGCACCAGCCGGGCCAATCCCACGCCACAGCCGATGAAACGGCTGACAGTGCCCAAGATCCGCGCGCACAAAGCGGACGGCGAAACACGCGAGCCGCTGGTTATGCTGACCGCCTATACGGCGCGACAAGCGCAACTGCTCGATGCGCATTGCGATATCCTTCTGGTCGGAGACTCACTGGCGCAGGTGATTTATGGCCTGCCGACGACCATTCCTGTCACGATCGACATGATGGCCAACCACGCCGCTGCGGTAGTGCGCGGCAGCTACCACTCGGTGGTCGTGGTCGATATGCCTTTCGGTTCCTACGAGCAATCGCCGCAACAGGCCTTCGAAAGCGCTACCTTCCTGCTCAAACAGTCGGGTGCGGCAGCGGTGAAGCTCGAGGGCGGCGAACAGATGGCCGATACCGTATCCTTCCTCAACCAGCGTGGCATTCCGGTGATGGGCCATGTCGGCCTGACACCTCAGGCCGTAAACGTGCTGGGCGGCTATGCAGCGCGCGGGCGCAGCGATGCAGAGGCAGAAAAGATCGTTGGCGATGCCAGGGCGCTGGACGAAGCCGGGGCTTTCGCCATCGTGCTGGAAGGCGTGCTCGAGCCTATCGCGATCGAAGCGACCCAGGCGGTTTCCTGCCCCACCATCGGGATCGGTGCCTCCGCCCAGTGCGACGGACAGGTGCTGGTCACAGAAGACATGCTGGGCATGTTCGACCGCGTGCCACGCTTCGTGAAGAAATACGAAGACATTGCCAGCGTTATCGAGAAAACCGTGGTGCAATATGCCGAGGAAGTGAGGGCACGTAGCTTCCCGACTTCGGACCAGACCTACCAGCCCAAGCGCTGAACGCAGGACCCTTGTAAATATGGCAACGTTCTGGCGCTTCTACGGCTTTTCTTTCGTATTCAGCTTGTTCTGCCTCGCCCTTGCCGTCTGGTATGGATGGGCAAGCACCGCGTCGGTAACCGGCACCCTGTCCCTGATCTGGATAGTCGTGGTTCTGTCGGTACTCGAAGTGTCGCTGAGCTTCGACAATGCAGTCGTCAACGCTTCGGTCCTGAAAGAAATGGACGAGGTCTGGCAACGGCGCTTCCTGACATGGGGGATCGCCTTTGCGGTATTCGGCATGCGCATCGTCTTCCCCCTCGCCATCGTCGCGATCGCGGCTGGCCTGGGACCGATGGAAACCGTGCATCTCTCGCTCAACGAACCGCGCGAATATGAGCGTATCGTTTCGTCCGCCCATGTCGGTATTGCCGGCTTCGGTGGAGCGTTTCTCGCGATGGTCGGCCTCAAGTTCTTTTTCGATCTCGACAAGGAGATTCACTGGATATCCATGGTCGAGCGTAATCTTTCCAAGTTCGCTGCACTACCTGCAGCCGAAATCGCCTTGCTCCTGCTCGTGCTATGGGGGATTTCGACCACGCTAGAGCCGGACGAAGCGCTGACTTTCCTTGTCGCCGGCATTCTCGGCCTAGTGACCTTCATTGCCGTGGAAGGGATCAATGCAATCCTGGAAATGAAGGAAGAGGCGGCCAAGCTGCAAGGCGCTGTCATCCGCAGCGGGCTCGGCGGGTTTCTCTATCTCAACGTGCTCGACGCGAGTTTCAGTTTCGACGGGGTCATTGGGGCCTTCGCACTATCGAACAACATGATCGTGATCGCGCTGGGGCTGTCGATCGGCGCCATGTTCGTACGCTCGATGACCATTCACCTCGTTCGCAAGGGAACGCTGGCCGCCTATCGCTTCCTCGAGCACGGCGCCTTCTGGGCGATTATCGTCCTGGGTGCCATCATGCTGATTTCGGCGAAGGTGCACATTCCGGAGACGGTCACCGGCCTCATCGGCGCAATACTGATCGGGCTCAGCTTCTGGTGGTCGGTACGCTATAATCGGCGGCATCCGGAAGAGGATGCAGCGCCAGCCGATTAGCGATCGGCGCAGCGAGTACTAGCTGGAAGAAGTGATACAGCAATAGCGCGATCACCACGAAACCCGCCTCGGCAGGCGGGAACAGAATGGTTGCAAGCGGCGCACCGACCGCCGCGCTCTTCTGGGCACCGGCGAACAGGAAGGCTATCCGGTCGGACCGCTCGAGCCTCAGCGCGCCACCCGCCAACCACGCGCCCAGATTGCCAATGAGAAGAAACGCCGCGACGAGCATCCCGATCAGAAGCCAGTCCGACCCATCCACACGAGACCAGATGCCCTGTTCCACCGCTCCGGAGAAGGCGACGTAAATAGCAGCCGAAATCGCGAAACGATCGATCCAGACAATCTTGGACTTGTGCTTTGCGATAAATCCAACGGTGATGCCCTGGATGGCCTGTCCGATGGCAAAGGGCAGGATCAGCAGCAGGACAATCTTGATTACCGCCTCGCTTCCTACCGCGCCGCTACCGCTCCCACCGAGAGCGAGAAAGAGCGGAACGGTCACGAATACGCCCAGGATATTGAGCAGCGCGGCGCCAACCACTGAAAGCGCCACATTGCCTCCGGCCAGGGACGTATAGGAAGTCGCCGATTGTACCGTGGACGGCAAAGTACCCAGATACAGAAAGCCGATTGCCACCGACGGAGCGAGCCAGCCGCTGCCGAGCGATGCCAGCGCCAGCCCTGCCAATGCCATCGCGCCGAAAACCCAGAAAACGAGAGGAACAAAAAAGCGCCAGTTGACGATCCCCGCGGTAATTTCGCGCCGCGCGATCCGCATGCCATTGAGCAGGAAAAGGATGAATATCGCAGTATTGGCGACGGCCTTTGCGATACTGCGAGCATCGCCCATTGCAGGAGCTATGGCAGCGATGGCGATCGCAGCGACAAGCATGCGCAGCATGGGATCGGCTAAGACGGTTCGAATGGCCATGGTTCGTCCCTGCCGCCCCCGCATGCACCTGTCGAGTGAATCAACTTGCAGTCAAAGACCGCAATTTTGCTTCGAGTTCCTGCCGTGTCGCATTCTCGTCTGCAGGCAAGGCAGCTATCAGTGCTGAAATCGCGAGCGGGTTCATCGGCTGCAGATCATGCGCTGCAAGCGCGAACGACAGCGCCGTTTCGCTGTCGCCGAGTTGGCGTGCGCCGACGCTGCGCGCAGCCAGAACCCAGGACACCCGAGCCATGCCCACGCCTATTGCGTGGTCGAGCAATTGCACCGACCGCTCCCAGTCTCCTTGCGCAGCCAGCGCATCTGCAAGCATGGCAGAAGCCTCTCCATTCATCGGATGCTCGTAGGCAAAGGCTTCGAGTAATCGGATGGCGTCGCCGCGGTTCTCCTGCGCACCAATAAGGCGAAGCATCAGCGGCCACGGTTGCCGAACCGTAGCGGACCGCTGATACGCGGCGCGCGCAGCCCGCTTGTTGCCCTGCGCGAGCTCGGCATCGCCCAGTATCGCAAGGGCATCGGCAGAGCCGGGGAGACGCTTGGCAAACTCCCGCGCTCGCCGGATCCCCGCCACGGGTTCGCGTACAGCTATGGCGCTGCGTATGTAGTCGCGTGTCTCGATCGCTCCCTCAGGATCGGATATGAGCATTGTTCCGACTGGTCTTGTGCCGGGAAGGACAGTCAAACTGGCCTTTCTAGTGGCTGCAAGGTCGAGGAAGATCGCCGCTCGCTCTCGCTCGCCCAGCGCTTCGTAGGCGCGGCCCACCATCATTCGCAGATAAGTCGAGCTGACGGTTCCGGTAGCGTAGCTCGCGAAGCGATTGATCAGTTCCTGCTCTCCGCCACTGCGCGACAGGGCATATGCAAGCAAATTGCGAATACGGCGATTGTCCGGCTGCGCGGATGCCAGGCGATCCAGCGTCTGCGCTGCGCTGGCGTAATTCTCTTCTTCGAGGTCGATGATAGCCGACAGGAGTTGGGCCGAGGCTGGGCCATTTTGCGCGAGCCCCGAACGCGCAAGAAGGTCACGCGACAGGCTGAAATTTCGTCCACGCGCAGCAATGACCGCCTGAACGAACAAACCACTAGGCGCAGACGTCGCTCGACCGCCATCAGCGCGCATGACACGAAGCGCTTCTTTCGCCCGACCGGCATCACCAAGCGTAGCCGCATATTCGATCCGCAGCGCGACGCTGGAAGGCTGGCGCTCGATCGCCTTGCGCAGAACGCGTGCGCCGGTCTCCATTCCTTGAACATCGCGCGCAAGCTGACCACGAAACTGCAAAGCTTCTCCGCTGTTTGGATCGAGCGCGATCGCGTGGTCCGAGGCCTCGATAGCTTCGAACTGTTCGCCTGCCCGATAACGCAAACGTCCGATTTCGACCCATAACGCAGCATTTTCCGGATCGGCTCGATACGATCGATCAAGGGCCCTGCGAGCAGCAGCGAGATTCCCTTCGATCCTCTCCAGTCGCCCGAGCAAACGGAAGCCTTCGGCCTGCGTCTCGTCCGAGAACTCGCCCGGTCCAAGCCAATCGCGTGCGGTTTCGAGGTCCCCATCGAGCAGCGCAGCCTCTGCGAAAAGTACCGCCAGATCTCGACGGGTCTTCCCCTGCGCCAGCGCACGGTCGAGATGGATCCTGGCTGACAGACCATTCCCGTTGATAAGCTCGATGCGCGCCTTCTCGATTGCGGACAGGTTGACTTCCGGCTGCTCACATCCGGCAAGTGAGCAGGCAAATATCAGCCCGGCGAGATGTACGAAGCTAGGCCTGCAGATCATACTGCTTAAGCAGATCGTACAACGTCGGACGACTGATCCCCAGCAGCTTGGCCGTGTTCGAGATGTTCCCTTCGCTGCGCGCCAGAGCCTGCCGGATCATCCGGCGGTCGGCCTGCTCTCGCGCTGCCTTGAGATTCAAGGCGATATCCGCACCGTCTTCGTCGGTCTGTGCAAGATCGAGGTCTTCGGCAGACACCAGCTTTGCATCCGCCATGATTACGGCGCGCTTCACGCGATTTTCCAGCTCACGCACATTTCCCGGCCAGTTCCAGCTATCCACTGCGGCAAGCGCATCGGGGGCGAAACCTTTCACCTGAGGATTCATCTCGTTGGCAAATCGGGCAAGAAAATGCTTGGCAAGCAACACTGCATCGCCTGCTCGCTCCGCCAGCGTTGGCACTTTGACAACGATTTCCGCCAGACGGTAGAAAAGATCCTCGCGAAAGGTGCCCTCCGCAATCATGGCTTCGAGGTTCTGGTGGGTAGCACACACGATCCTCGTGTCGACCGGTATCGGCTTTCGCCCACCGATACGTTCGATCGTACGCTCCTGGAGGAACCTCAGCAACTTGACCTGTAGCGCCAGCGGGATATCGCCCACCTCGTCGAGGAACAGCGTGCCGCCATCGGCCAGCTCGATCTTGCCCTCGGTCATCTTGACCGCGCCGGTAAAAGCTCCCTTCTCGTGCCCGAACAACTCGCTTTCGAGCAGGTTCTCCGGAATAGCCGCACAATTGATCGCGATGAAGGCCCCCTGCCTGCGATCGCTGCAATCATGCACGCCCCGAGCAAGCAGCTCTTTGCCGGTACCGCTTGCACCGAGAAGCATAACCGAGACATTCGTGGGCGCCACGCGCTCGATGGTTCGCGCAACCTTTGCCATCTCAGGAGCGGCAGTGACCATCGAGCCAAGCACCGTACGATCCTCACCGACTTTCTCGGCCAGGCGGCGGTTTTCGGTTTCGATCTGGTGCAAGCGATAGGCACGCTGGACGATCAGCCCGAGCGTGTCGATGTCGACCGGCTTCTGATAAAAGTCGTAAGCGCCCTGATCCACTGCTCGCAGCGCACTTTCGCGGGCGCCATGTCCCGACGCGACGATAACTTTCGTATCGGGCTTCATCGCCATAATAGCTTCCAGCACGGCGAAGCCCTCGCTCGTCCCATCGGGATCGGGCGGCAGTCCGAGATCCAGCGTCACCACCGCAGGCTCTTCCGATCGCAACGCCGCAAGAGCGGCTTCGCGGGTACCGGCGATCACGACATCGAAATCATCATATGCCCATTTGAGCTGGGCCTGCAGGCCTTCGTCATCCTCGACGATCAGGAGTTTGGGCTTGGATTGCGCCATTATACGATCTCGTCTTCCTGTGCTCGCTTGCTGTGTTCGATGATTTTTGTCGCTGACCGAAGCGGCAGGCTGACGGTAAACCTTGTTCCCAATCCTTCACGCGATTCAACATCCAGCCGCCCACTCATCGAACGGATGAGTTCGCGCGCTTCGAAGGCACCGATCCCGAAGCCGCCGGATTTGGAGGATGCAAAGGGCTTAAAGAGCCCGTTCCGCAGGAATTGCGGCGACATGCCCCGACCATTATCGATGATCTGGATTATCCCGGATACGCCATCGCTGTAGACCTCCAGCATCACCGCACTATCCGGCTCGCTGGCGTCGATCGCGTTCTGGACCAGATGGTCCAATGCCTGATCCAGAGCTTCCGCGTTGCCCTCCACCGGGACCGGCTCAGACCGCAACACCGCAATCGAATGCATCTGGCCAAATCTGCGTGTAACCGCCTGCACCGTGTCGGCCAGATCGAATGGGTCGGCCTTGTGCGATTCCGGAGCGCCATAGCGCCCGAGGCGTGCAAGCATGGTATTCAGTTTCTCCGCACTGCTACGCAGAGTAACCAGCATGTCCTTCTGGAATTCCGATTTGTCGACGTGCCTTTCCGCGTTGCGCAACAGCAGCGACATCTGGCTCGACAGGTTCTTGATATCGTGCATTACGAACGACATGCGGCGATTGAACTCGTCGAACCTCCCAGCCTCCAAAAGGGCAGCCTGCCCAGCCTGCTCGGCAAGATAACTCGCTAGCTGGCGTCCGACGACAGTCAGGAGATCGAAATCTTCCCAGTCCAGTTGGCGCTCCACCAGTGGACGCGAGAGGATTGCGAGCCCGACGAGCCGGTCGAAATGCAGCAATGGCACGGCCGCCCATGCACGCGGATTTTCGCGCATCCATTCGGGTACCAGGGCTTGCTCACCCTGGTGATCAATGCCGTCGCGTAATTCGTCGAATGCGATGATCAGTTCACTGCGCTCAAGCAGTTCAGCGAGTTCAGCAGGCGCGGCCCGTGCCGGAACGGCGATGTTCGGCCAACGCCAGTTTGCCGCCAGTTCGAGAGTTCCGTCCTCATCCGGCACAAGGAGAATGCCCGCTGGGCTGTCGGTAATATCGGCCACAGCTTTGACCAGGCGCTCCTGCAAGGCCGAATTGTCGAAGCTGGTCGCGCCAATCGTATGTGTGAACCGAATCCACTCGTTGCGGTAATCGTACCGATGTTTGAAGAGATGTTTGATTGCAGTGACACGAAGCCAGCCTCGCAGACGATCCGAAGGCAACCAGATCAACGCCAGCGCCCCTGCAGCAATGACCAGCCCCACCTGCGTAATCCGCGCCAGATCACCGGTCAGCATGTCGAGCGAACGCGCCAGCGCAAGCATCAGGGCAAGGTATCCGCCAATCACCAGCAACGAGAGAAAGCGAAAAGTGACCGCGCGAGATGGCTGGAATTGGAGGCCCGACGATTTGCGATGGAAACCGAAGGCAAAAGGTACCGCGAAGATCGCAGCAGCCATGCCGCGAACTGCATCGAGTTCCGCCGGGACGGAAGCCGTGAGATAGGCGATCGTGAAATAATTGAGATCGAAGGCCCAAAGCCCGGCAAGTGCTGCGGCATTCCATCGGAGAATCCGTCGCGAGGAAGCGGCGGCACCGACATAAAGGTTATGCAGCAGCACGAGCGCGCCGACCGAAACCATAATCCGGAACAGGGCCGAAGTTTCGAACGTGAGCGTGAAAAGCTCGGGAGCTACAGCGTATCGCTGTGCGATCAGCAGCAATGCAAACTGCAACACTTCCACCAAGGCGAGTGCAAACACCACCGGGCGGACCGGCCGCAACTGCTCGTCGCGGCCGTCATTGGCGAACAGGCGGAACAGCATGAACAGCCAGGCGAGATTACGCGCAATCTCGGTCAGTTCCACGATCGGTCGACCGGGCTCGAAACTCGCCGCGGCGAAACACCAGTTGGCAGTCAGTGCCAGCGCGACAATGGCCGGCATACGATCACGCCTGCCTGCGTCGCCCCTGCCGCCAATCCAGATTGCAGCGAGCGCGCAAACGATAGCGCCCACCGAGTAGCCGACATAAGCGAAGCTTGCGATCAAACCGGTCATCTGGCGCCATCCGGCCAGAGGATGACCCGAGCGGTCTGCAACAGGATCAGGATATCCAGGAAGGGAGTGTAGTTCTTGGCATAGTAGAGGTCGTATTCGAGCTTTTGTCGCGCATCTTCGATGCTCGCGCCGTAGGGATAGTTTATCTGCGCCCAGCCCGTGATGCCCGGTTTGACCACGTGACGCTCGGCATAATACGGCAGTTCCCGGTCGAGATCGCTGACGAAAGCTGGAACCTCTGGACGCGGCCCGACAAAGCTCATTTCGCCCTTAAGGACGCTCCATACCTGCGGCAGTTCGTCGATCCGCACCTTGCGGATCAGGCGTCCCACACGGGTAATGCGCGGATCGTCCTCCTCAGCCCATTTCGCTCCGCCAGCTTCCGCGTCGGTGCGCATCGAACGCAACTTGATAAGCGTGAAATTCTGGCCGTAAAGGCCGACGCGCGTCTGGCGGAAAAATGCCGGCCCCTTGGTTTCCACCTTAACCAGGACGGCGAAGATCGCGATCAGCGGCAGCCCCACCATGAGTAGCAACAGGCTGGCGACGATATCGAAGGCACGTTTGCCGATACTCGAAAGCCGCCGTCCGGCCGAAAAGCCGTCGGAGAAAATCAGCCAACTCGGATTGAGCGTATCGAGATCGACGCGCCCAAGTTCGCGTTCGAGAAAGCTGGAAAAATCGTTGACGTGGACGCCCTTGGTCTTGACCCGCAGCAGATCCTTGAGCGGCAGTGAATTGCGCCGTTCCTCCAGCGCGAGCACCACTTCGGTCGCACCTATGCGCTCTACGAACTTGCCCAAATCGGCAATCGATTCACGCGACACAGCGGCGTCGATGATGTTCGCACTGTCGCCCATTGCGACAAATGCCCCTACGGCGAAACCGCTTTCCCGGCGCTGCGAAAGCCGCAGGATCCGCTCGGCTCGATGCCCAGCGCCCAAGACGAGAATGGTTCGTCGAAAAGCATCAACACCGAAAATGCGCTCAGCCAGCACGCGATTGGCAACAAGCAGCAATA